>Ga0310786_10002746_pt1 | contig 26448 bp, 42 predicted proteins | sample AusTroGonzalo_MG_FD_203881 | JGI IMG/M metagenome (GOLD analysis project Ga0310786, IMG submission 203881) | Bovine rumen microbial communities from tropical cattle in Woodstock, Queensland, Australia - Gonzalo_03 (v2) (version 2) | ecosystem: Host-associated > Mammals > Digestive system >...
GCATCAACATAATGTGAGGGCACTTCAATTAGACGGACAGTAATATTTTGGGAATTATTATAAATACTTAATTGAATATTATGTGTTTCATTACTCTGATTTTCATAAGCGTTTAAATTAAGCCATTCCCACGTTTTGCCTGAAAATGTTATTTTTAAAACTTTTTCACCATTAACTGCCCAGTTTTTAAGAATAGGTGTATATGTAACATCTGAACTTATCTTCTCTAGGGATGGTTGGATGGGATAATCTCCTCCAGACCAGACATAGTAATCTGCAAGGTTTCCTGTATCTTTTATAAAGGAGTAATAGAGATTTCATCGAAGTATGCTGTTTGTAAACTTGTGTCAACTGTGAAACGGAAACCAGTAATCTGTGAGTCTGTAATTGTTAGTGTGATTGTTTGGGTTTCATTTGAAACTCCGTAACTTACCCATATTGCATCTTTATCTTGTAATGTTATGATTATTCTGCCGTTTGTTGTTGGGCTGTATACTTTAACTGTGAATTTGTAATTTCCTTGTGTTGTGGCTTCAGGTAAAAGGTATTGTAATATATATTGCAAGTATTCTTCAGCGATTCTGGTTAGTTTTAGGCTTCGTTCACCGTTATAACTCCAATCTGTTGATGATTTTAGATTGTTATGATGGCTGAAATCAGTTACATTTTTAAGGTAATCTGATCCAGTCCATGCATTGTATGGTGCTAGGTTATTCTTATCTTTTATTGAATATTAAGGGTTGCATTTGTAATGTACAATATTGAAATATTATTAGATACTCTTATGAAAACTGAATAAGCATCATTTGGAATTGTAATGGATAATGTCATTCTAGTGCTTGTTTCTTTAGGTAGTACGGCGGTGGTTGATATATGTGCATTTTTTTCTTGATCACGGTAACATAAAAAAACATTAGTATTATCTGGGCTGTATGCATCAAAAATAAAAGTTGCAGGTTTACCCATTTCACCATTAGTGATAATGTAATTCACATCTACCGAAGCAGTTCCTGATGATGCTGTTGATTTTATTGAAGTTTCACCTATAGTAGAGTATTCAGTTGATACGGATAATGTTCCACCCATTTTAACAATGAAATCTGCTGTGTTATTGTTATACTGTCCTCCACTCCATTGATTGAATGTTAAGAGGTTTAATTTATCTTTTATTGAATGCTTATTTTGAAATTGTCACAGTATAATATGGTTTCACCGGAGGAGCTGATTCTTAAACTAATGTAACTTGTATTTAAGGGTATTGTGGTGCTTAAATTATATTTTTGGAAGGTTGTTGAATTTATACTAGTAGTGATTGTTTCAAGGATATTCCCAGTTTCATCGTGTGGTTTTAATATTAGGTTTGCATTGTCTCCGATGAGGTATGCTTCCCCAGTTACTGTTTTCCCATATTCTTCGGAGGTGATGTAGGCTCGTACATCATGATTTGTGACTGTTCCAGTGGAAGTTATGAATTTAAGTGATTTATCTCCGATATATGATTTTTCATTGGTGATTAATCGTGTGGAATTACCGTAACTATAGAATCCTGTCCAGTTATTAGAATATTCTCCTGCACTCCAAGGATTGAATGTTAGGAGGTTTTCTTTATCTTTTATCTAGTCTGATATTATCGATAAAAAATGTTTTGTTTAGACCGTCATAACCTTCAATAAGGAATCTGATTTTGAGGATATTTTCTGAAGTGTTTATTGTAATTGATGGCTCTTGAACATTATCTGATTTGGGAATATAACATGATTCAGTTTCCCATGAACTGTTTGCATATTGTAATAACTTTAGAACAAGTCCTTGTTGGCGAGTTAAACAGTTCAATTTTAGTGTTAATTCATCCCCACTTGTTGTGTAAGGGAGGTCCACTACGAATTTGTGGATTACCTCAGTGGATGTGAATTTAAGACAATATTCTCCATTGCATTTCCATTCAGATGATAATGTTATCTCTTCATTTACTAGGTCTGTCCAATTTATGTTAGAGGAGTAGTCTCCACCTGACCAAAGATTATGTGGTAGGATGTTACTCTTATCTTTTATTGATTTTTTCTTGTTTGGTAAGAGTGTATAATGACATTCCATGATGATAATTATAATCATTTTTTCATGATTTTTAGTCTTTGGAATTTTTTCTATTTTTCTATTTACTTTTACTTATAACTCGGAGGATTTTTTGTTTATGTCTATTGAGATTAATGTTGAGAAAAAATTAGAGGAAGAATTTAATACTGAAATGTTAGAAATTACAGCTGAGACTAGTTTTCCAAGTATGGAGATTAGTTTTTTCATTGATGGCAATCATCTCGCCACCACTATGACTGATAGTGAAGGCGTGGCCATCGCAGGCATATCTTTTGAAAAGGATAAAACTTATCTTTTCGAAGTTGAATGCGGTGGTGAAAGAACTGGTTTTGAATATAAAATCAACGAATAAGGATTTATTTTTATGAAACATTATGATTTAAAAGAATTATCAACCGCAACCCATAAAGTGGATAAAGTCACTGGTAAAGATTTATCCAGTAATGATTTCAACGATACTTACAAATCTAAATTGGATTGGTATATTGCTAATGGTAGTATTGGTGGAATCACATTAACCAGCTCTGATTTAACTGCATATACAGGTACTTATAGTGGTCTTACAAGTTATTATCATGGTTTGATTTTCGCAGGTTTGAATAATAAAACTGGTTTGAATAATGCTAATGCAACTTTAAACTTGAATAGTTTAGGTGCTAAACCGATTTACTATAAAAATCAGAAAATACAATCTGGCGAATTCCCTTACCGTAGCGTTTCACTATTTTTATATGTTACTTGGAGTGCTTTCAATAGTGGTCAGGGCGCATGGATATTAATAGATGACAGAGATACCACTTACACTACCGCCACTACAGAGAAATCTGGTTTAATGGGTAACGCTCATGTTGTTAACTTGAACAATGTAATCAGTGATGTTCAAAGTTTAGAAAACCATGTTCATGGAAACATTAAAAACAACGGAGCAATAGGCACCACCAGTGGTTTATTTATAGTCACCGGAGCAAGTGGAGTTTTAACCACAAGCAACCAGATAGGTAATTTGAAAAATAATGGTGCAATCGGCACCACAGAAGGTTTATTTGTTGTCACCGGTAGTAATGGTGTTTTAACCACTAGTTCGGGGATTACATTAACTGCCACATTCACTGATGGTAGTACTGCATCATATAAAGTTTTACCGGGAAGTTAAAATAATGGCAAGTGTTACTGATTTACAAGCAACAGTAAGTTTAACAAACTCAAATATATGTGAAGGGAATACTACTAAAGTACAAGTCACTATAACAAATACTCTCGGTCAAAGAGTAGGATTTTACATAAATTATATTGATGATGATGGTGTTAGGGTTTACACTAATAATGATGAATATCCAATTTACACTGAGATTGATAATCGTAAAACCGGTAAACTTACTCGGACATTAACTATTGATGAACCTGGAGAACATGTATTTAATGTAGGGATAAGTTATATTTTTAATAATTCTCCAATAACTACAGAGGTAACTAGTCCGCCATTACATGTATATGGTAACTTGGAAGTCAGTTCCGATAAAATAATTGATGATTTATTCATTGAAAATAAGCATATTATAAAATTAGATACTCCAGCGGGTACAATCTGGCGTAATGGTGTATGGTTCCAGAGTGACCTTGAATTTATCGGTCCTGATCCAGATAACATTGGCGAGCCTGTGGCTCAGGTAACAGGTAATTTTTATAATCATAATCATGTAATCCGTAACAAGGATTTTGATATTTACAAATCAAATTATGTTACTAAGAAAAGTTTATGTAATCCTTTTGATTTTTTCACGGAATACGGTGCTTTAACCGTTACTCGTACATTAAAGGGGTTCACTGCAAGTGGTGAACAGCAAGCGGTTTATACTTGTAAAACACCAGTGGAAACTGATATGATTATTAGTTTTGATATTACTGAGATTAGTAATCGTTCTGAACAGGTTTATCTGGAAGTATTCACATCAGATAATTATTATGACAGTGTATCTTTAAATTATTTTGCAAATAGTAATGTTAAAATAGAATTCACAAGTTGCAGAACATTCAATGTTTATCTGGATGATGAACTATACGATGAATACGAGTATGAAGATGAATGTTACGTGGGTTTCCGATTCAATATTGGTGGAGGAAATATTACTGTGGATAATTTCAGGGTTGAAAAGATATTATCCTCAAATGAATTAATCCAGGATAATATTAAATTAACATCCCGTTTAAAAATTTATCGTAGTCATGAGGGGACTCGTTTCCATAAGACTACTAGTTCTGAGGGTGCATTCTCTTTTGGAGGAGTATTGCCTGCTCCTTATTATCGATTAGATGTTGATGTTGTTAAAATAACGGGTCGTCTTTTATTATATCATAATGCTATAAATGTGACTTTATCGGATTTTGTACCGGATGATTCTCATTTAACAATTACTCGTGATGGATATTATACTGAATTTTTCGTAAATAATCAATTAATCCGTTCCATTAAAGATAGTCAATCGTTCCCATACTGGCTGTTTTATACGTATGGTGACTGTGTCTTTAAAAATCTTGAAGTACAATACTTTGATTCTTTAGACACTGTTACTAGTGATGATGAGGGGGATGCTGTTTTCAGTTATCCTAATCAAGCAAAAGGTGATGTTTACTTCCTCGGAGTATATGAGGATTTACCAACAATACCTTACCATATAGAAGATTGCGATTACGTACCGGTATTTAATGCTAATACAAGTGTTGCAAGACAAGCGGGGAATAGTAATTATTATGAATATGATGAAGAAAATAATATTGGTTATTTCAAAGGCAGTGTATTAACTAAAGGATGGAGTAATGCTGGATTATGGGAATGTACTTTTGATTTAGCATACAATCACGGTGGTGCAAGATACACTGGTTTAATATTACTAGCAAATCCGAATAATGCATTTCAAAATAGAACATTAACATGGGGTATTAGGAGTTGGGAAGGGCCTATCACCGGAACCCCTTCCATTAAGGATTTAACCACTCAATATGTTAAGGAGGGACACTTAACCAGTTTAGCTCCAGGACAAGTTGTTTCAACTAGTAGTAATCCTACTATTGATTGGCATACTATTCATATGCGTAAAGAATCATCAACATGTCTTGTCGTATGGAAAAATGATGATTACAGTAACCGTGTGACTTATCAATGGGAAGATTTGGAGTATAGTCCACGAGTTACAATTGGTGGAGTGACAAACATCCCTAATTCTTATTCTGATTTTGTTGCAAGCTCATATGGTAGTACTTGTATACGTAATTTGCGTGTGAAAACCTACTAAAAAAAACATTCTTTTATTTTATACTTTTTTTTATGATGAAACAAGGAAAATCAGAACCTACTTTTTGTAATGGTTGCTGTTATAGACACACATGCAACCATGACCTTGAAAAATGCTGTTACCTCGTACAGAACAATTGCATACTAGAATCCTATACGTATGCTGATACTGAGGGAGTGTGATACTTTGTGAATTTAGAATTTGATGTTAATAATGCACAGAAATTAACCCGAACAGACACAACCGAAGTTGTAAGTAAAAACTATAATATTTATAGGTGTAGATTCACATTCTCAGACGAATGGATTGACCTCAACAAATTCGTCATATTCCGTGACGGATGGGGAGAAACCACCACCGTACATATCGGTAAAGGTAGCCATATCCTCTGTTGCATGATCCCAGATAACGTCTTAGATGGAACACACTTCAAAGTAATGGTTTATGGTGGAGACTTATTATCCACTAATAATGTTTCAATACCATTAGTCACCAGTGGCTATATGAACGGTTTAAGCGACCCTACTTGCACACGAAAACAAAAAGACATTTTCATAGAAATTTTCGATGAACTAGACGCTAAAATCGACAGCATAGTCTATAATAATCACTGCCTTAACTTATTCTGCAAAGACAAACTTGTTGAAAGTGTATACTTACCCTTTGCAGATGAAGAAACTGTAAATGACCTACTCACTTCCACAACTAGGGAATTCTATGAGTTAAAAAACAGGTTAGATACAGTTGAAGAAATCGCTGAACAACTTGTAGTCGAAGACACAATCGACCCAGATAGTAATCATGCGATAAGTAGCAAGGCAGTGTCTGAAGCATTAGAAACCAAAGAAGACAAATACGACTTCGTAAGTCGAATGGATGAATTAATACAAAATTTAATAACCCAAAATAATAATGGAGAATAAAATAATGACAGTAGATGTACAAACTTTATATGGTCACCTGAAAACTTTAAACAAACAATGGTTCTATGAAAAAAGCGAAATCGACACCACATTAGAAGATTATATTGAAAAATCCGAGACAGCAGGTCTCGTTAAAAATGATGGTACAATCGATACCACAGCATATATTACTTCAGCAAGCCTCCCAACAAAAACCAGTGATTTAACCAATGATGGTAGCAGCAGTAGTGATGCTTTAACATTCATCGAAACCAGTGCAACCAGTGGACTTGTTAAAAACGATGGTACAATAGACACTAATACTTACTTAACTGAACACCAAGACATCTCTGGTAAAGCAGATAGTGCAGACCTCGCAACCGTCGCAACAAGTGGAAGTTACACTGACTTAGAAGATATCCCTTCCACTTTCGCACCAAGTTCACACGAACATGCTGCAAGTGAAATCGTGGATTCCACTGCTTACACTAACCTCCAAACCAGTGCAAACAGTACACAAGCCGCAATCAACAGTGCCATTGATAGTAAAATTGGTAGTTTACTCTCAGTAGAATTAATTGAAGTCACCACAAACCTTGGCACAGCTTCAGCATCAACAATGGACAAATTATACCTTGTAGCCGAATCAACTGCTGAAACTAATGATGCTTACGAAATCTTCGTAACAGTAAGAACAGGAACTAGTGGTAGTTACAGTTACGCATGGGAAAAAGTTGACACTGCAAGAATCGATTTATCCGGTTACGCATTAAGCACTCACACTCACGGAAATTTAACCAATGATGGTAAAATCGGTTCAACAGCAAACTACTTCGTATACACCAGTACTGGTGGAGCAGTAGCTGCAAAAGAAAAAATAGGTAACATCGACACTTCCGGTGCAATCGGATCCTCAGCTGATAAAGTTGTTGTAACTACTACTAATGGTGTATTAACAACCAGTGACATGGTTACCGAAATCGATGGTGTAATCAACAGTCTCATCACCTACGGTAACAGTTTAAGTTAAGATTTTTTTAGTAAGGCCGATGAAAAAGAATTAAGAATTCACTCTTTCTTTTTTTTTAATTCTTTTTTTTTATGAGGAGTATATTACGATGGTTAGTATTCAAAAATTATACAATGATATTCTATCATTTTTAGGTCAGAAATTCTATACAAAATCTGAAACCGACACATTACTGAATGGGAAATCAGGCACAGGACATACTCACTCATATAATAATATAACTGACAAACCAGCAAGTTTCACACCAACAGCACATACACATGGAAACCTCCAAAATGATGGTGCTGTAGGTACAAGTGACAACGCTAACAAAAACGTAGTAACAGACAGTAACGGTAAAATCACCACAGAAAACAAATACAGCCACCCCACATATACGGCTCGTACAGGCAAACCAACAGGTAACCTAACACCAGGATTCGGTGAAACAGCAACAATATCCCAGATAACAAGTGACTCAACAGGTCACGTAACAGCTGCAACAGACCGTACCATAAAAATACCAAACACTGAAGCGACTACATCCACACTAGGATTAGTGAAAGTAGACAATACGTTAAGCACAACATCAACAAATCCAGTGCAAAACAAGACAGTGAAAACTGGTTTAGACAGTAAATTAAACAGTTCTGATTTTCTCGAAACATTAAACAATGCAATATTAGACATGAACGATGCTTAATATTGCCTTTTATATTTTTTTTAATTATGATTAATCAAAAACATTACGGATATTTCGTATTCGGAAAAGACATGCTTAATGTAGATTTAACAGCACTCCATAATAACGGAGTAACCGATTTATTCCTAAATTATTATGCATTTACAGTACATGGTGAAACTAAAGTTGCTCAATGGATACAGAAAGCAAAAAATAATCAGATAAACATTCACATTTGGATGCAATGTTTCTACGATGGAGAATGGCATAATCCAAAAACAACCAACACTTCATCAAAAATAAAAGAAGCACGAAAATACGCCACCATGAAAAATGTAACTGGAGTACACTTAGATTATCTACGCTACCCTGGAAACGCATATAAAACCAATGGTGGAGCAGAAGCCATAACAGAATTCGTTAAAACAATACGAAAACAAAACCCAGACACATTCCTCTCATGTGCAATAATGCCTGAAGATGATGGGAAATATTATTATGGTCAAGACCACGAAGCATTAGGAAAAATCGTGAATGCATTAATCCCAATGCAATATAAAGGAAACTACAATGCCGGCACAGAATGGTTAAAAAACACTACAAAAAAAATAACACAAAAAGCCACAATATGGTCAGCATTACAAGCCTACAAATCCGATAACAACCCCACACTATTAACCAGTACAGAATTACAAGCAGATATAAAAACCTGCACAAGTAACGGCGCACAAGGAGCAATATTATTCAGATACGGATTATCCCCTCAAATACAATTCACAACCACCACTATGGAGGAGAAAATGACAACATATAAAGAAATAACACAATTAGCATCAGCAATCAAAACATACATTGAAAAAAACCATAAATTCCCCACATCACTCACGGTAGGCTCAACAAAATATACATACGGGCAGATGGCTTACTTATTAAGTACCAGCATAACCAGTATAGGGAAAGACGTCACCAACAAGACAGTTAAAAACGCACCAAAATCAACAGGTGCAAACCTAAACGAAAAAATATATGCAAGTGACTATAAAGACCAAGCAAAAAGAGTCTCACAATACATCAAACAACACGGTACCTGTCCAAACTATGTAACCACCGTAAAAAGTAAAAAACAAGCAAGGCCAAGAGATTTCATTTATGCATTCGCAAGAATCATAGTATACTACAACAAAAACAAAGCATGGCCAAACTATGCATTATACTATAGTAATGTATACAAGACCACAACCAACAGTACTAATTCAAGCAGCACTACAAAAACAGTATCCAATGATGATGTCTTCAACTATTTCGTAAAAGTCTTCGGTAATGTAACCACAATTGATGGAGCATTAGGAAAAGTTAAAGATAGAGGATATGGTTATTACTATGATGATACCTACACTAATAAAACCTCTATTGACAGAATGAAAGCAGGATACGGGGTCAATTGTACTGACTCATGCCACGTATTCTGGCATATTGCAAAAGCACTAGGATATGAAGTCCATTGTCTGCATGTAAAATGCTCCGGAGGTGACGGACACGTCAGACTAAAATTAAGGCATAAAAAACATTCTAATAATGAATGGTTCCTTAGAGATCCCGCAGCCGTTTTAGATAAAAATGGGCAACCAGTATCATACAACTGGTGCACCTCAGGATATACATTGCTCGCAACAGACCCTAGTTGGTTTTTGGCTAATGTGAACAGATAAATTTAGAGAATAAATGGAGTTTAAACTGTTTTAAAGAAAATGTTAGATATATTGAAAGATTTGGAAAAGAATTTCTATAGTGTTTGGGGGTTATATGGTAGTAATCAAGATAATTTGAATATGCAACGTATGTTGGATATGAATGAGCTGTTAGAAAAGTTAGATGAACAAATTGAAATCTTGGAGGATGAGCAGGATTCCAAGTAAATAGTTTATAGGGCAAATCCTATTTTATGAGGGTTTGCCCTTTATTTTTTTTTTAAATATTCTTTGTGTATGTTTAATATATTGTTAATAGGTATATGTTTATTTATTATGAGTAGGGTTCCGATTAAAGTTTCTAAGTATGTTATGGGTCGTTTGCGTGGTTTGGCTGTTAGTCCTAGTGAGTCTTATGAGTCTATTCTGGGTAGGTTGTTGGATTGTAAGCTGGGTGTGGGTCAGTTGGATTATCTTGTTTTTAATGATGTTTGTTGTGTTAAGTTGTTTGTTGATTGGGATGTTTGTTCTCCGAGGATTCGTTTTTATTCTGATGGTGTTTTGGTGGATGATTTTCCGGTTGATTGTTGTTTTGATGTTGGGTTGTGGTCTGATTTTAGGGAGAGTGTTTGTGGTGTTTCTGATTTGTTGGGTGTTTTGGCTGTTTTGGAGTGTGGTGAGTGTACTCGTGTTGGTGGTTTGAGTATTGGTTGTGTTGGTTAGTTGTTTTTTGTTATTTTTTTTAGTTTAGAACCGATAAGTTTATATAGTATTATAGAAATATAATATATTACACAAAGTTTGTTATTAACTTAATTTTAAGTGATAAACAATATGTGTGTAAAAGATTTATTCCCTAAAAAAATTTAAGATACGGCATCATAAACGGGAAATAAATCCTAAAAAAATTGGTAATTTAAAACAAAAAAAATTAGGACGGTGAGATTGATGGAAAACTTATTCGACACCAAACAAGAAATAATAAATAAATTGAAAGATGCAGAAGACAGATTAACAAAAGCAAAAGCAGATTTAAAACAAGAAGAAAACGAACTCTGGTTAAACACAGCATTCAAAGAATTAGGTTACACTAATGATGATACTCGCAGAGCATATGTTAACCATGAAACCAATGACTTAAGGGTTGCTGAAGAACTGATCCGTAATGAGGTCACCCAATTAAAAAGAGAATTGAATTTGTGTGATGATAAGATTAAATTGTTTTCATTCTAAAAAAAAATTTGATTTTATCTTTTTTTTTAAGGGTAAAGTTTAAATACTCTGGGCATCATAATAATAATCAAGTGAATACAAAAGTATTCACATTTTTACCCAAAGAAAAAAAGTGAGATGATAATAAATGATACAATTCAAACAAGTCGAAGAACGCACAAATATCATAACATATGTATACCACCGCTACTATCCACGAACCGGTGGAAACACAAGCCCAATAAAATGCCTAAACGGTGATGTAAAACAATTCATCATAAAATCCACACCAAATGGATGGACCTACATTGAATATGTTAACAACAAACCAACAGGCCGAACATTCACAGGAACATTCCGTGAAATATCCGAAGAATTCTTCAAAATGGGATACTACCTAACCAACGGACTAGGTTCATTCTACCGGAAACATGATGTTGGTGATGAGCAACTCACATTAGAACAAATTAAATACAGGGAAGCATACTAAAACTTCCCCCAATTTATTATTTTAATATAATTATGGGAGGATTAATTTTTGAGAAACTATAGTAGCATCCAAGTGAGCACAACAACAAAAGACAGAATAAAAGGTTTAGCATTAACAAAAACCGAAACATATGAAAATATAATACTAAGGTTACTAAATGCTAAACTAAACGGACGAGAAATAGATTACCTCATACAAGACAATAACTCCAAAAATAATTTAAAAGTAAAAGTAGACTGGGGCAGACCCACAATGAACATATTCTACTATGACAATGAGGATGATCTAAAAAAAGAAATACCCATACCCCGTAAAATAACAGGAGAATGGGAGACATTTAGGGAAAATATAATAGAGTTAGATAATCTGATAAACCTCTTAGCAGTCCTCGAGGAAGACGAGGAAATTAACGCAGGAGAATTAACACTTAAAAGAATATCTTGAACCATATCCTTTAACTCTATTTAATATACTATTAAATGGATAAATATATATTAGTCAGTAAAAAAGTCATATTATAAAAGAAAAGGAGATAAACTTTGAACACTATTAGGGGTTTTTTTATCTCCTATATTTTATCCTATATTACTGACTAAAAACATAATTGCACGTTCTAGATATAAGATAGTTTAAACTCTAAAACAGACAGATTTTCTTAAATAAGGAAGAATAGGAGAAGCAGAAGACGGGAGATTAAAAAAATAATATAAAAGGTTGAATTATCATTCATGTTTTTTTTGAGGATTCATTTTTTTTTAATCTGGCTAGGAAAATGAGTTCTTTGGGTTTTTTAGGAATACTTTTATTTATATATTTTAATATTCTGCTTTTCCTTTTTTTAAATAACTACCTGATGTCATATTGACCGAGTGGTTTAAGGTGCTGGTCTGCAAAACCAGTTTTTTCCCAGGTTCGAATCCTGGATATGACTTTAAGCTTTTTTTCTATGTTTTTTAATATAATCTTATACTATTTAATAGAAAATTCATGTTCATGAACTTTTTAAAGATTTTCTATGTAATCTGATACATTTCTACACTATTTAATAGAAAATTCTTGACTAGGAACTTTTCAAAGATTTTCTATTGCAGCTGAACTCCTTGAATAGAAAAAAGATCATCAAAAAGATTTCAAAGATTTTCTATTAAAAAAATTTAAGTGAATAGAAAAAGATGAACATAAACTTTTTAAAGATTTTCTATTTACGATATATTCATTGAATAGAAAAATAATGACGAGAAACTTTTTAAAGATTTTCTATACAATCGAATACATTTCTATCAGGTTTAATAGAAAATTTATGCCCAGAAACTTTTTAAAGATTTTCTATATTATTGAATAGATTTCTAGGATTGGTTGATGATTATGTTATGTTTTGGTTGTTGATTATTTTTTTATATTGGTTTTTATTGCTTGTTTTTGTGTTTGGAGTGTTTTAGAAGGTTTTTGTTTTTTGGGTTTGGTTGATGTTTATGGTTGTTGATTGTGTTGTGTTTTTTTCTTTTGTGTGAGGAGGTGTTTTTTTAGTTAACTTTATATATTACTTTATTGATACTATATATTAGTTGGTTACTGTTTTTGAGGGCATTTAATGGGGTACAAAACAGTACAAGCTCATAACATTGTTGTGAGTCATATACCTAACTCGAACAAAACTGTTAGAAAATATTGTTGCACAACCCAACAATACAACTTTCAAGCCAAAAAATAACCCCGTATAACTATTAGATTATTAACCAAATAATATACAACCTAAATTACTTACCAAATGCTCTCTCACCAACCCCTTATATACTCTTTGGGTGAAAAAATATGAACATGAACAACCAAGAAATCATAGATAACTTCGCCGTAACACGAAAACTCAGTCACAATACAAAAAGAAGATACAAACTAATCTTAAACAGATACTCAGAATTCAACAACATGACACTACAAGAACTACTCGACGAAGCAGACGACGAAGAAGAACAAAGAATAAGACGAAAAAAAAGAAAAATAAAAGACAGACTAATAAAATTCAGAACATACGTATACGACAAATACATGGTAGCAACCGCAAAAAGCAACATGGATGTAATACTCACATTCTACCGCCACTTTGAAATCGAAATACCAACACTACCACCAGTAAGCACAAAAAACACCAATGAAAACCCACCACTACGATACGACGACCTACTAACCAAAAAAATACTAAGACAAGTAGTGGACCAATCAACACCACTAGTCCGAGCCATCGTACTATTCAGCATAAGCAGCGGATGCGCTAATGCAGAAGTAATGAGCTTAACCATACAGGATTTCATTGACGCAACATCAAATACAACATCAAGATACCATAACAGCAACAACATCTATGAAGTCATAGAATTATTAATCGACCGTGATGATCTAGTACCAACATTCTACTTAAAACGAAGAAAAACCAACAAATACTATTATACATTCTGTAGTCCTGAAGCAACACATGCAATACTATCATACCTAGCAAGCGCCAGAAGAAAACTCGTACCCGAAGACAAACTATTTAAAATACATCCTAACGCATTACTCCGAATATTATCTGAAATGAATGATGAATTAGGACTAGGCCGTAAAGGAACATATAAACGATTAAGAACACACATGTTCCGGAAATTCCATGCAAGTAATCTTAAAAAAGATGGTATGAGCATGGAAGATATCAATGCTATTCAAGGCAAAGGAAAACATCCAATCAACGAACCATATTTCTTTGACAGTCCCGAACATTTAAAAGAAGAATATGTTAAACACTTGGATGTAATCACTATTAAAGGTACGGTTAATAGTCTTAACTTGAAAAGTAAAGAGTATCATTTACTTGAGCAGGAACTGGAAAAAAGGAACCAGGAATATGATTCTTTAAAAGGCAGAATCTCAAATATTGAGAAAGCTATTAGTAATAGCATGTCCGCTGATGAGCTGGAGTTAATTGACAAATATATATAATGGAGGTATATTTATGTGGTCCCGTGAGGATTTTAGTGATGGAGAGAGGACAGTTAAGGCACATTTTCTTATTGAAGGTGAGGAATGGGACAGGTTGGAATATAATATTAATACTTCTAAAAGCCAGTTTCTCCGTGATTCTATCAGAAGGATTAATGCTGCTGAAACTGATTTGGATAAACTTTATAAAAGACTTGTTCTTAAAAGGAATGATTTAAGATTATTAGAGCTTGAGATTGAGGATTTGAAAAATCGTATTGATGAATTGGAAAGAGCTAGTGTTAAAAGGAACGTTGATTAAATTCTATATTTTTTAATACATTTCTATACTATTTAATAGAAGATCTTTGCGGGGAAACTTTTCAAAGATTTTCTATTACATTATTTTTTTTGAATACAAGATTTATGGGTATAAACTTTTCAAAGATTTTCTATTCTGGAAAATTTTTTGAATACAAAATTTATAGGTATAAACTTTTCAAAGATTTTCTATTACATTATTTTTTTTGAATACAAAATTTATGTTGCTAAAGTTTTCATGGATTTTCTATATTTTTGAATAGATTTCTATACTGTTTAATAGAAAATCTTTAGTGTAGAAACTTTTCAAGGATTTTCTACGTTTTTGAATAGATTTCTATACTGTTTAATAGAATATTTGGTTGTTATTCTTTTTTTTAGGCTTTTTTTATGGTGTTTTGATGGGGGTCGATTACTTATCAAATGCTCTCTCGGTGTAGTTTTATTAATGTTTTTTTACAGAAATTTATATGGTGGAAAAAAATTTTGTTTTCTACTATAAATAGTATAATAAATATTTGGATCTATTAGGTTCTAATTACCATACTAAAGTGTTTTTATTTAAAATGAGAACGTGGGAATTTTTGTTTTTTTTATTATGGTGTTTTTTTAGGATAATATGATGGGATGAGTATTAGTCAATCCCATACATAAAGTGTTTGGTTATAGAGTTTCTAAAAAAAAGTTCTGTTTTTATTTACCCAAAGAAAAAACCGAGACGATTATTTAAAAATTCTCTTTAACCAATTAATATATAATGTAAATAAAGTATTTAAACTTTTCTAAAAAACAATCATATAACCACTTCAAACAGAAACAATTAAAAAAACTACTCATTTTACTCATTAATATTGTACAAACCAATATAAAATTCAGTATTCTTCAAAAAATGATGAATAAATAATGCATAATAATCACTAAAAAAATACAATAAGCAAATTATATATATGATAAACAAAATAATATTAACTAACAATACTAAAAATATTGTTAAAATTTTACCCAAAGAAAAAAAATAAGTGAGATAAAAATGTCAGAAAAATTTCAATTAAAGAAATTTGAAGACTATGGACCCACAATGCCAATGCCAACAATTCTAGCATTCGCCAAATACGGATTCATATGTGCTCAAATTTTAAAATATAACCAACTCGACACTTTTATCCAGGAGATGATTAAATGCGAAAGTCCTGGATAAAGAAACTATTAACTTATGCAGGAAGAAAACTACAATTAACATACCTAGCCACATTGTTAGTCACCTTACTCGCAGAAAAAAATAATGAACCAAGTAGATTAGAAAAACAAGTAGAAACTAAACCAAAATTCCACTTGAAAACAACAGATCTACTACTAATTTTAGGAGTATCAATAATTCTACTATTCTCCGTATATATTACATATAAAACTGGAGCATTAGAATCAACAAGATACTACCAACTAAAATAAAAACTTTTTTTAGGAGATATATACTATGGCAAAAAACCCAAAGAAAAACAAAAACGAGACAACAGAGATTGATGAATTAGAAGAAATCAAAAAAATGAGTATCCATGAAAAACTCATGAACATAAAATTCGAACTATTAGACTGTGAAATAAAAAAATCAGGCCACAACCAATACGGCAAATTCGACTACCATGAACTAAAAGACATACTCCCACCAGTAAACAGATTATGTAAAAAATATCGTTGCCTAACACATGCCGATTTCCCAGACACAGAACAAGTAATACTAACACTTATAAATGTTGATAATCCTGAAGACACTATCAGTGTTCATTCTCCTAGACCTCCACTCAGAGAGTTACAAAGAATGAATATAATACAAAGTGAAGGATCATACCAAACATATATGAGGAAATATTCATACATGGCAATGTTCGATATAACCGAACCGGATTCAATCGACGCATTACCTACCGAGGAACCACCAAAAAACAATAACACAAATAATAATCCCAACACTACTCGTAAAAAAACTAATTCCAAACCAGTTAAACAGGTTCCTAAACCAGCATGTTATGATAGTGTTGTAGCTAAATGTCATGAGTTATATCCTGACAGAGAATGTGATAGGAAACTCTTGAATAGTGTAAGTTTCAAAATGATGAAATCAAATGAATTAACATCACAGGAACGTGAAGATTTCTATAATTACCTATTCCCAAAATCATAAAAAAATTTTTTTATATTTTTTTTTAGATGATGATTATGATGCCCAAAGAAAAACGAGATGAATTAAGAAGATTATTCTATAGTAATTTAACTTCAATAGAACTACAGAAAAAACTAGACTTAACACATGATGAATACTCCAAGTTACTATTAGAAGTTAAACATGACTTAGGATTACCATCAAATTATCGTCGTACACCTCATAGGTATGGGAAATATGTTAAAGATTCATACTTCATTAAAAAACATATCTCTAATGATGATTTTGAAATCATAACATATGCTCCTACACGTGAGGATGCGGAAATCAAACTAGGATTATTTGATGATGGAGTCTCAATATTTGAGATAGAGCAAGCGACAGACGAACATATGAAAAAATTAATCGAAACAGACTATTACACTAAAAAAATGTTATGGAGCGATATCCTAAAAAAATATCAAATACCATACCATAGATTCTATGATTTATTAAATCAGATAAAAAAAGAACATGGCCTGGAAGACACTCGCACAACAAAAAATACTCGATACATTTACAAATACAAACCAACAGGTAAATATTTAATCCGTAAAAACATCGAGGGCAAACCAAGAGCATTCGGATATTATAAAACTATCGATGCAGCTGTACATGTAAGGGATTATCTTGAAGATATTTCATGGAATGTAACTAAGTGGATGAACGAAAGAGAGAAGGTGGTAGAAGAAGCAGAACATGGCTATTAGTATAATTAAAGGTATTAATAACTGGGATGATGATGAATTTAGAAGGACAATAAATTCAAAAGCGTATTATGAGGAACACCGGCGTAGAATAGTATCACAAGACTCCCGCATAGGAGTATGTGCATGGTGTGGAAAACCATTCCTAAAACAACACCATAGTGAAAAATACTGTGGTGATGACTGCCGAAAAGATGCAAGAGGTCATCAATCAAGAATGAAAGCACACCGCTGGTACCATAATCACAAACATGAATTAAGTGAGAAGCAAAGATGGGGTCTCGGTTCAGGTACACTAGGAGGCCACATGCATAAAGACTTCGAAAAAGAACAATCAATGATAGAAAAAGAATTCACACGATTAAGACTCAAAAGGAAATAATATTTATGAAAATCGAATACATCACATCAAAAGAATTAGATGAATTCTACACTCAATTAGGAACGATTATAAAAGGATTAGATACAACAAATCCATTTGAAGTTGTAGGCTTCGCCAATAGTCTGGTAAATATGGGTAACCATTTACTCAGCCAATCCAATGCAAAACTAATAGGTAAAGCCTACCCTAAACGAGAACTAGAAAAATATAAAGAAAAAATCAAACCACCAATGGAGGATTAAAAATATGTTAATTCCACAAAACGAATTATTACAAATGATTTACGAAGAGCAAAGGAAACAAACAGCAATATTAGAGGATATTAAAAAAGCATTAAAACCACCAATAACATTGCAAGCTGCACCAATGACAGAAGAAAATAAAAACATGATGATAAAAGCCCTTGAAGGCATAGAAACTGTACAGGACTAGAATATGAATCCTATCAATCAAGAATTACAGAATTATAGAAGACTCATTGTTCACTATGAGAAAATCCTTAGAGATGATAGTCTCATCAAAACCAAATCCATTGAAAACGATGGAAGACCCTTGCTAACAGCAAAAGACATAGATAGAATTGAAAAGAAACTCGAAGGATTAAGAGAACAAAGAGACCACTTACTAAAACAAGAAAAAGATTACAACGAGGTAATATAGATGGGTGAAAAAATTAAAATTCAAAATACTAGAAATGCCGATAGTCGTACGGCTGAGGAAGATTTCACAATTGAAGATTTAAAACAAGCAACAGAAACACATATAGAAAATGTGGGTAAATGTATGGATTTTTTTGCAGAAAAAATCCATGAAGCAGGAGTTTTACATGATTTCACAAAACGTGAAAATTTCTACGAAGAATATGGTCCATTATGCATGAGTAAAGTTGTTGATGATGAATTTAAAGCTAATCCTTGGTATAAAAAGCACATTTTCGAGGAACGTCACCATGTTAATGAAGATTTTAAAACCGATGTGAACTTTATAGATTTAATAGAACACATTTGTGACGTTGTTGAGGCAGGTAATGGTAGAGCAGGACATTTAACTAGTGCTTACATGGATATAGATCCAAAATTATTATACTTAGCATATTGGAATACGATTGCATTACTCAATGCCAATGTAGAAGTTGAGGATGAAGATTATCGTGATTATCTAGAATAATATCAGATAATAAAAAAAATTTAAATTGGAGGCTTAAATTTATGCCCGAAGAAAAAGCTGAGATTGAAAATATTGAAACTGAATCAATAGATTTACCCTTTGCGAAAGCTGAAGTGGTGAGATTAATGAAAGAAAACCTTGACGATGACAAGATGATAAGGGAAAGAGTCAAGGTAGAAATGAACTTATTCCTAGGCCGTGTACTAAAACAAGTATGCGACCAATTAAACAGTTACCCTTATACAACTGTGGAATATGAAATGTTGAAAGAATGCTTATATCCATATGAGAATATCACAAGGATTAATGAGGAAAAAAGAAGAATCCTCTTACACTTGGATGCTATTAAAGCAGATTGTGATGCATTACGTAGTGATGTTGTGAAAACCTTAAAAATCAAGGATACTCAAGACGAAGAGGAGTTGTTCAGATGAGCGAGGTTAATCCATTGGATAGTATGGATACTGAGATTGACCAGTTAAGTTTATTCCACGAGGATTTAAGTATACTTCAAAGACATACTGGTGATAAATATCTTGAAGATTTTAAGGAATTAAGGGATAAGACTAATCAGTTAAGAAGTGAATATGCGGTATTGTATAGTAAGATTTTAACTGATGATCCTAAATTAAAAGTCTATGTGGGGGCTATATAGATGTCTGCTTTTATTCCGCCAAACTGGTTTATGGGGATGTTGATTTATGCAGGTTACTTTGCAGTACCTTTAATTATTGGTGTTATTGCATGGGTATTCTTCGCATTAAAAGATAAACCTACTATTGGGACTGTTATTCTTATAATTTGTCTGGTTATTGGTATTGGTTGTGCTCATGTGTTATGGTGGCAGAATTTTGAAGTTCCATCTGTTGAGAGTAAGGTTGTAACGGTTCAGGATTGGCAGGCTAAACCTGGTTTAAATACTGATGAAAGAGGTATGATGGTTATTGATTCAGCTGATGATTTAATGATGGTCACTAGTGATGGTGATGGTTACTTGAATACGGAGAATCTATTATTCCAGAAATTCGATACAAGAGATATTTTGAATAAAGCCAAACCTGGTGCGGTAATCAACGTGACAAGCTACGGGTGGAGAGAAGGTTTTAACAGTGGTTTCCCTAATATTCTAAGTGTTGATGTAATTGATGATTCTCATGCGGAAAACAAGACCGTTGGAGACTACTTCGGAACCAAGGTGGTATAATATCATGGGTGCTGAATTAGTTAGAGTTGGCAAATACTTAGACGATTCCATTGAAAAGTATAGGGAATCTTTTTATGAGGAATTACGTAAGAAAGAAGCTGAAGAAGAATATGATGAGGAAGAACTCCAAAAAAATAGATGGAGTATGGTTGCTTTACAGAAGGTTGGTAGGGATTTACATTATCCTTCCTCTTTTGAAAGGTTCCATCTTATTTCTGACATGTTAGCTAGAAATAGGGATGATGGTTATGATACTGAATTTGTATTCTTAGATGGTTCTGTGATGACTATTCAACCCGACATGCTTGCTGATTTTAGAGATGATTATCTGGTCATATTCAATAAGGAATATTCAGAAGAGAATCCAACTCTGATGCCTATTGAAGATTCTGCTTTTAATTTATGTAATCTTAGGGAGGTCCATACTTTAAGGTAGGATAAATTAAATTTTTATCCTACTCTTTTATTTTTTTAGGAGGTATATTTATGGTTGATATTGATGTTGTTTGTGGAAAATATTTTGATGACCATGTTAAACCTAAGCATTTGAATCCTTTTGATGAGACTACTCCGGAGGGTAATCATATTCAAGGATATATCTGTGTAAAACCGAATAGGTATATGGGTTCTATGTTGATTACTCATGTGAATGGTGAAGAGACTAATCAATTTATACAATCAATGCCAAAACTTCACTACTTCAGAGACTCTAGAGATATAGGAACTGAAACAGTTAGTTACTGTTATGAAAAATTAGACGGGACATGTTTAATATTATATCCCTTAAAAAATAGTCAAAGTGAAATAATTGAGATTGTCCCAAAAATCCGGAACCATCCCATAATGCCTGCGCATTTCAGGGAATTATTCAATAGAGTAGATCAAAAACCAATCAAAGATTACTACAAAAAGAATAAAGGCATATTAATATTTGAATTATACGGTATTTTAAACCCACATCAAATCCTACATTATGATACTGGAATTGGAATTAAACTGTTAACCGTGTATGATTATAATATGTTCTGGAAACCTGATGATTATAAGCATTATGGTTTTGAAATCCCTGATTTAATATTCAAATTATCCCATGTAGATAGAGAATGGGTGTTGAAAGTTACTACTGATAAATTCAAACATTATCTGGGAAGAGAAATCTATATTTCTCCAACTAATATTGATGCAATTGATGGGATAAAAGATGTCCTTGAAAAATTAAACAAGGAATACCATGAGTATAATAAGATTAATGCAATTGAAGGTGTGGTTATCTACACTAGTGATTCTAAGTGTAATCCTAGAATGTTAAAATGCAAACCAAGGGATATTGAAAGGGAACACCGCAGCCAATATGGTGTACCTCGCAGAAGCATTACCAAAGAAGTATTGAAATACTTCGATGAGTATGGTGATGAAAAAATTAAAGAAATCTATCTTGAAGATGAGAATCATCATACTGAATTTATTTACAGGATGTTATCTGAAGAGTATCCTATGGAGTTAATAAAATTAAGTAGTAAAAAGATTGAACGTGTTTTCATGCAAATATGGGAAGCTCGTCAAATACCAGAATCATTATACAATATTAGTGACCAGTTAATCGCTGATAATCCTGATGCAGACATTACTACTTTAATGAGAGAATTTGCTAGGAAATATCCTATGAAAAAGAAACAAGCCAATACCATTTATGGTATACTTAAAAGGAAAATAAACAAACAAGGAGAATAAAATTTATGAGTAAAAAAGATGTTTACACTGTTAGACGTGTTCCAAGAACATGGACAAGTAATAAAGAATATGAGATTTTAAAAGGTCGCAAAGTTGTTTTAAAATTAAGTGATCGTAGTGAAGCTGATGAGGTTTGCAAATATTTAAACACTCTTCCCAGTGAACCCGCTAAAAAATCCACTAAAAAGAAAACTACTAAACCTACTAAATCTGCTAAACAAGATAAATTAGAAGGTGCCACTAATGAGTGATGTTTATGTTGATATTCGCTTAAAAATGCACGTCAAAGACAGGTATAATGACTCAGTTTTAAACTATGAACTGGAAGATGGTTTCACAATCGCCAAGGCAGTGTGTAGTGAGATTAAAGGTTTGGAGCATTTTCCGGATATTTATGATGTTGAAGTTGTGAAGCTGGGTAAGGTTAATACTATTGCTTTGAGTGTTGATGAAGATTTTCTTATTAGTGATGAATAATTAAACTTAAAACCATTAAGTTTATATACTATAAAAACTAATAGTTAATTGTAGGAGTAAACCATTTTACTCCCACAATAAAATTTTTACCCAAAGAAAAAAAACATGAGGCGATGAAATGATAAAACTACACACAATCCCAGAGTACCACGATGAATTAATCATCAACGGCCAAGATTACAACGGATACACACCAGACGATGAAATCCAATATGAAATTGAAAGCAACATAGAATTCATCGAAAACGAAGAAGCAGAATTAAAACAAATAATTGCTTCAGAACCCCAAAACTAATTTTATTTTTTTCCTATTATAATTAAAGGGGATTATTCAAATGGGATCCAAACACATTAGGTATCCAATGCCAGAACCAAAACCAGGAGTCAAACCAGTAAAATCAGCTCCCGGATGGACAAGGGAAGAGCAGACTGAAATGACTAATAAATTCTACAAGAAAAACAGACAATGCAACTGCACAACTCTAATCGGCCATGATGGATTAATCCACAATACATGGACAGTACCTCGTAGTGAGATACATGACTTCCTAGAAATACTATTTTTCGAAAGAATAACAGTACAAGTATATCCCTTAAAACATAACGAAGCAGGAATCATCTTCATTAATGATGAATCTGCAAGACGTTTACTAAGAATTATCCCTAAAATACCAAAAGCAAAATATGGAGATTTCTAAAATGGGAATTGACAGTAAATATTTAATATATGTATCAGATTATCAACCGGAACTCTTACCAAGACCAGTTCCGAAAATGGAGAAATCAGAAACATTAGAAGAGTTACCTATCATTACTGTGGAGTGTGGATTATGGAGTACCGTCTAGTAAAGTGTGAATATGATTATACTGAAATCAAAAAAGACACTAAAAAAGACACTCATTTACTAAAAAATTCCAATAACGAGGTTAAAAATGAATAGTATTGAGAAAAATTGGATTAAATTTTTACATGATGTACTTGAAAATGGGGAAAAACATGTAAAAGATGATGGTGATGTACTCGTAGAACACTTAATAAATCATTGTTTTATCGATAATCTATTAAATCAATTTGGAGCACAAAATATTACAAGTAAAATGTTCATTGATATGATTAAAAAAGGAGTCTTTGACATTAAAGATTACCCATTAAAAGGAGAAGCTCTAGCAGAATACGCATTACAATTCGATGATTCAAAACAAATATATCTCGAAGAAAATGAAAACGGAGACCAACCATTTATATACACATATCCCGAAAGAATTCAAAACATCCAATTATGCACACGTGAAGGCCATACAGATTTTTATAATCAATTCGAAATAATCAAGAGAAGATTACTAGAACATGCTGGAAGCAACAGGGCAGTTGCAACATTATACTCTGCTGGATTGGATGAAACTGAACAGCACATTCCCTGCTTGAATTGGATTCAAGCAACAATCAGGAATAATGAATTAATTTTACATATCATTTTTCGCTCTAATGATTGTTACACTGCATTTCCTTCAAATATGTTATTAGTGCAGTATATTGGAATCAAATTAGTTGAAGATTTAAAAGAAGTTTATCCTTTACTTAAATTTAAAGGCATTTCATATAATTCATCCAGTTTACATGTATACGAGGGTGATTTAGAACAAGCAAAAAAAGTCATAGGAGTTAAATAAATGTATTTTATCAGAGGGATCCTAAAAGATTTAAATAAAATCTATGACTCATTATTTGCTATTAAAGAAGACATTGATAAATTAGAAAACAAAGGGTTTGGTATTTTATCTGACAGAGATATCCGTTTAAGGATACATGAATTATTCTCAGGTTCTATTAAAGATGAATGTATTCAACCGGCAAGTGTTGATTTACATTTGGATAAGACCTTGAAAACATTGGATGGTAAATTAAAGAATCTTGCTTTATGTAGTTATGAGTTACAACCTGGTGAGTTTATACTGGGTAGTACTGAGGAGTATGTAACTGTTCCTAGGGATTTGGTTGCACAAGTAGATGGTAAATCAAGTCTCGGTAGGTTAGGTATTGCTATCCACATAACCGCAGGATTTGTCGACCCTGCTTTTAAAGGTAATGTGACTTTGGAGATTAAGAATGTGTCTGATAAACCTTTTACTTTAAGATGGGGTATGCCTATTGCACAGATTGTATTTTTCACATTAACCAGTCCGGTTGAAAGAGGATATGGTGATGATGGATTAAATAGTCACTATCAGAACAGTGAAGGAGTTATATCAAGCAAATACGAGTATTAAAGGGGGTGTAACTAGAGATGTTATTTAATTTATTAATATATGATAGCCAGTAAACTTAAAACAAAATTTGGTACAGCAACAATTAACCAAGACGGTTATTATGAAATCGTAAGTGTAAAAGAAGGCAATAAAGACAAACTATTGCATCGGTTAATCTATGAAGATTACCATAATACACAACTCCCAAGAGATATGCACATTCACCATATCAACAGGGATAAACTGAACAATTGTGTCCTGAACCTTAAAGCTCTAACTGCACACGAGCATATGAGCTTGCATCGTAAAGGAGTACCATTGTCAAGGAAGTGTAAAATCAATATGAGTAAAGCTAAAAACACTTCCAATTATTATCGTGTAATTAAAGAGAAAGATTTAACATGTAAACAAGGCTTCATTTACCGTTACCAGTATTGGGAGGATGGTAAACGTAAGCGTATAAGATCTGTTGATATAAACAGATTACGAGAAAAAGTATTGGATAAGGGTTTGGAATGGATAGAATTCACATAGACGAATTGGAGGATGATGATATGATAGAATCAGTATTCCCAGAATTAGAAGATAAATCATTACTCAAAACAAATAAATGGGGAATATTAGATGTCTGCTTAACAAAATGTAACAAAGTCGTCACAGGTTACCAATGGAAATACAGTTATTTCGACGGGGCTAAAATTCGTGTATTATCCTCGTATGATTTAACAAGATTAAGACAAAAAGTCATGAACCGTGGCCTTGAATGGATTATTACAGATAACAAGTTAGCTATTGATTCATATAAGTTGAATCATGAATTGTTGGAGAAACGTGAGGATATGACAAAAAATCATAAGAATTCAACAAGTGGAGTTAAATATGTTTATCGTACACCTGATAAAGGTTCACGTAGAGGTTTCTATTGGATTTATGTTAATAATCATAAAGATGGTCAGCAGAAAAGTTACACTAGCAACTCATTATTAAGATTAAAAGAAAGAGTTGAAAAAGAAGGATTAGCCTGGACAGTTATTAACACTGAAGTATATGAGAGATTATTAACCGAAGAATCAGAGATACTATGAAGAAATGGATTGATTTTATAAAATATGATCTGTTACATATGAGACCACCAATGCCCCAGTATAAATGGGATGATTTAGTGGAGGTTAAAGATATGAGTGGAGTAAGTGCAAGAAGCCTAGGATATGATGCTGCAAAACAAATGACTGAATTGAATCATACAATAAATCTTTTAAAAAATAAAATAAAACGCAAACTACCAGATTACTTGAAAGAAAACCTTGAAGAAGTAAAAGTCACTGGTGAATTAAAACATATCCGATTAGAATATCATTTCAAAAATTATAATAAAATGAACAAATCCCTAGTTAATGAGATACGCTCAGATTTCGCTTCATGTATCCAAACAGATAAACTACCTGGTTATAAGATTAAATTCGCCGACACACATTTCATATTAATATTCTACCTTGAAGATTACATAAAGTAATGCTCATTTAATTAAAAAACCCAAAGAAAAAACCCAAAAAATGAGAGGAGATGATTATAAGTGAATCAAACAGAATGGTCAACGGAATACAATGAACATATAGATGCATTCAATGAATTCCGAGACAACTGTAAAAATCTAGAACATTATGACACTATCAAATCATTACTTGGTAGTGCAGTT
>Ga0310786_10002747_pt1 | contig 26439 bp, 29 predicted proteins | sample AusTroGonzalo_MG_FD_203881 | JGI IMG/M metagenome (GOLD analysis project Ga0310786, IMG submission 203881) | Bovine rumen microbial communities from tropical cattle in Woodstock, Queensland, Australia - Gonzalo_03 (v2) (version 2) | ecosystem: Host-associated > Mammals > Digestive system >...
CACTATACCATGTGGTTTATTCCTATCGTTTGTGCAACGAACTGGATTAAGTCTCGCGATTTTACATGGGCGCAGGAAAGTTATTTCTCTTGTGTTGGTGGATGGGGGGATTCGCGTCCGACGTTAACATTTAAAATTGATATTGTTGTGGAAAAGATGATGTTTGATGAATACTATGGGCTGGAAGAAGCGGTTCTTAAGCTCCTAAAGACAATGACAAGAAGACTGGTCCCAGAAAAAATTGTCAAGGGAGGCGAAGCATACGTCCAGAAAGTCCACGGAAGCGGCCACGACTGGCTTGATTATGTGCTTGAACACTCGCCATACAAGGTCGGAGATAAAGTTGCCGTTGCCCAGTCCTACGAGAAGGTAGGGTTGGCGCCAGACACGCTTATTCGGTCGTGCGGTAGATGGAAGAAAGCCAGCGAGACAGGAGGGTGGAAAAATAAGATGTTTGTCCGCGGCGAGTACATGGATCATTTTGTCCGCATTACCGGCGTCAAGGTTGAAAAATTACGGAGCATCAGTAGCGAAGACTGTGTCAAAGAGGGCGTAATCGTACGCTCTTCCGGAGATCACTGTTTCTATCATGTGCATGGAATAGAGAGGCCCTTCGATTTCCCAAGACAAGCCTTTGCTGCCCTTATTGACAAGATTTCCGGCAAGGGCACATGGAGCAAAAATCCCTGGGTGTATGCCTACACATTTGAGTTTGTGAAATGAAGGTCGGTGTAATAATATCACAACGGGAGGCGGATATCATCCGTAAGCGTCTGCTGACTATTGGCCGCTTGGCCGAGAGCAGACGCATAAGCGAACAGTGCCGGATGATCTGCAGCACCATAAACAAGGGAGAGCGCAGGGCCGCCAAAAATCACACCCATCTGGAAAAAGAATAATTGAACGAGTTATGATTTACTTCACCTATGAGGATATGTGTCGGGATATCCGGAACAACCTCACAATGATACCGCGCTACGTTGCTGGCGTCCTTGGCATGCCGCGTAGCGGTATGCTCCCGGCCACTATTATAGCCGAATACCTCAACGTGGGCCTGTCAACTCCTGATAGTGTGATAGCGGCAGGCAGTGTTACGAAGGCCCTGCTTGAGCATGGTCACAGGGAAATGCGCATGGACGGGCCGCGGGTACTGCTGGTCGTGGATGATACATGCTTCCACGGCAACTCTATGGCGAGGACAATGAAGAGACTGAAACACCCGGCCTTTGCGGGATATGAGTTCATCTTTCTTGCAGTGTACCTGGAGGGGCCGTGCGAGAAGTTCACGCCCCATGTGTGGCTGCGCGATATCCGGGAGCCGGCCAAGCGAGGCCCACTTGGTTATGCCGTTTATGAGTGGAACCTCTTCGCCCACGGGAACCTCACGCGAAGGACGCTCTTTGACCTGGACGGCGTTTTCTGCAAGGAGCCGCCGGACGAAAGAGACGAGGAAGCGTACCTCCAGTACATAATGAATCCCGTCCCCCTGTATATCCCTACGGGCGGCCCTATCTCCATCTGCACTTACCGTCTGGAGAAGTATCGGAAGGAAACGATGGATTCCCTCCGCAACCTTGGCGCGCAGCGAGTGAACCTATACATGTTTCCTTCGCACGACTATTGGGAGCGCTGCAACACTGCCGCATCCTGGCAGTACAAGGCAGATATGTACAAGGATGATTACTGGCTCCTGTTTGTGGAATCGGACGATTACCAGGCCCGTAAGATTCACGAACTGACCGGGAAGCCCGTTATCTGCATAGAAACAAACGAGCTCTATGGTTGAACATTTCCTGTTCCGCGCTGGCATCGCGGACAATTCACTTATCCAAAACAAAATCAAAACCATCTACTATGAACGAGACATTATTAGAAAAAATCCTGACGTTCCTGTTCGGGCACAAGTATTACGTCAACATCGTAAACACAAAAGGCACAAACACCATTGAAACGTCCTCCTACATTCATCGTTCCCTCATTAGTGCCAAGAAGCACAAAAGACAGATTGATAACACGCGCCTGTACCGGTACGTTGAAACGGTCTCTTTCCGGTCCCGAAAGCACTACAAGCAGGCCGAGCTGCCCGTGGATGAAGAAATGGACGAGGATTTTGAGTAACACATAAAAAGGGCAAACACATTCAATGACTTATATTCGCCACTATGATACGGGAACTTATTGATTCATTCCGCAAGTTGTCGCGCTTCGTGATTATGGATGCCTCCGACAACTCCGTCACCTTCTCCAAGCGCCTGTTCAAAGACTTGCGTCTTATGGAACTCCCGGAAGCGAAGGTGATGGTGTTTACCTTAAGCGGCACAAAGGACTACGCATTTATGCTCAATCCCCCGCTGCCGGAAGGTACTGAGACGCAGCTTGCAGAGGTGATGATTAACGACAAGTATCACTGCATCGGCTTTGAGAGTCTCGTTCCAACTGTAAACCGTATCTTCTTTGACTACGGGCTTCCGGAAGGGTCAAAGTGCCGGATTAGCATGGAGCGAGGAAAGACTGAAACCGGGCTGGAGTACTGGAAGTTTTGTCGGCCACACGGCAAGTAATTACTACCTCCTATGCAAAAGGAACTGAAATACAACGGATATGCAGCGGTCCCCTCTGACTATGAATGCCAGGATGGGGACCTCGCTGCCGTCCTGGGCCTAATCCCTGACAAGGGGGCCTTGCATCCCGTCGCGGAGCCTGTGAATGTGTTTGCCTATCCTGGCAGGGTACTCTTTGTTCATGAGACGTCCAGGTTTAAGCATTATATCGGAGCAAGGAGCTATGGGGAATACCTGGACTGGATTGATAGCACTAACACGAGCAGCTATCATTCGATATCGCACCCCGATTTCACCCTTTCCCAGATCATCCAGGTGAACGCTATAGGCAACACGCTCGTTATACTCACTTCCGTAGGCATGTTCTACTTCCTGTGGGAGGGGGACGACAGTTCGTATCTTTCCCTTGGAAAGCATCTTCCAGAGCTCCCAATTTCATTTGGCCTTCAGGGATACTACGAAGTTGCGGACGAAAGCGAGAGAGTGACACACGTCTATGAACATGACGTATTCCCCCGTGTGCATGCTGGCGGCATATTCCCGGTACCGGATGAATACATAGACGATGTAACGGATGCCGTCATAGCCCGCTCAAACGCATTTATCGCAAAGCATGCGACGGAGAAAGGCCGTTTTATGATGCCATTCTTTGTGCGTTATGCGTATAGGCTTTTCGATGGAAGCCTCGTCATGCACTCCGCCCCCATATTCATGCAGACTGGTGGAGAGTGCGGGCCTCTTGTCAGTTATACATGCCCTCCGTCTCTTGACCACGGAGACCGAGAATTGACCTACTTCGCCTTCGGTGCGGTGTTCGACCTTGATTATTGCGTTTTAAGCTCTGGCCTCCTTACGGATTTGCGAAGGTGGTCCGATATCGTAAAGTCGGTTGATATTTTTATTTCTGCGCCGATTTATAAGTATGACCCCAATGGGAAGGTGCTTAATTACGGCGTAGGGGTTGAAACAAACTGGGGCGTTACGGTCTGTAAGCAGATGGACCAGACGGCCCCCACCTCGTTGTTCCCGCTTCGATACCAGAAGAGAAGTCTTCGTTTCATGTCGGAGATGAAGAATAACTCTTATGCAACCTCTGGAGCGTGGGAGCGTTTTGAGGTGCCGACCTGCGGAGACGAGGCGTACAACAACAAGATCAAGAATTGCGCTTCATACTATCTTCTTAAACAGATAGCGCTTAGCGAGCTTTCTACCGCTATAACAAAGGTAGAAGTTCCGGAAGACTACCTCCAGTCCATTGTAACACGAGAGGCTATGGATGATGATTTCGATAGTCATACTGTCCTTCTTCCTCGCTTCTCATATCCATACAATTCGCGGCTCAATCTCTGCGACCTTTCAAAGATGCTTTTTGATGGGTATTGTAGCGGCGCGATGTTCGGACGGACTGACGGATATGTGTTTATCAGCGGAACCCCCAGGGGGCCGGACCTATCACAGGATACATGTGATACTGTATATGTTTATGTCTATCTTAATAAGGAAGGGAAAACGATTGTCGTGAAGAGCGCGCTTGCTGGAGTTCATGCAACCAACGCTCCGCTTTCGTTCTTCTATTATCCAGACACTGACGCGTACAGCGCTGTGGTAGAGTTTACCGCAGAAGGTGGAACTGTATCAAGATATCAGGTTGATCTGCAGAAGTCAGATTTCCTTAATGGCTCTATCTTCTACGCAGACGGTCAAAGCGTTAAAGATGTAGGTTCTATTGTAGCCGGTGCGCCTACGGTTTCTTCCGATCTTTCCATCGAGATCCGGAACAAGATTTACACGTCAGAGGTAAATAATCCGTTTGTGTTCCCGGTGCTTAGTATAAACACTGTAGGGAATGGTAGGATTATGGCGATCGCGACTGCCGCCAAGGCGCTCTCCCAGGGTCAGTTTGGCCAGTTCCCCATGTACGCTTTCTCAACGGATGGAGTGTGGGCACTGGAGGTGTCGGCAACTACCGGCGCGTTCTCCGGGCGCCAGCCTATCACGCGGGACGTTTGTCTGAGCGCAGATTCCATTGGCCAGATTGACAGCGCCGTGCTGTTCGCATCTGACCGTGGCATCATGCTTCTGTCCGGCTCAATTGCCCAGTGCATAACGGAAGGGATAGACAACAACGGGGACCCGTTCAACTTCTCTTCCATGCCACATGCGAACGATATTAAGGCGCTCCTTGGCATTACTGCCGGAGCAAATGACGCACTGACGGAAAAGCCGTTCAGGACCTTCATCACGGGCTGTCAGATGCTCTATGCCTACAACCGGCAGCAAATTATCGTATTCAATCCATCCTTCTCCTACGCCTATGTTTACTCGCTGGAGAGCAAACAATGGGGGCTTATCAAGTCAACGATCAGCGCCCGCGTGAACTCCTATCCGCAGGCATACGCCATGCAAAAGGTCTCCGGAAACGACACGTTGGTTGACTACTCACTGGAGAATGGAATCAGCGGGAAACAGTTCCTCCTGACGCGGCCCCTCAAGCTGGACAGCGGCGCGAAGGACGTGCTTAAGACGATTGACACCATCATCCAGCGAGGGGAGTTTACGAAGGGGCATGTACAGGTCATTCTATACGGCTCACGCGACCTTATTAGCTGGTTCACTATCTATTCCAGCCAGGATCACTACCTGCGCGGATTCCGGGGAACGCCCTATAAGTATTTCCGTATCGCACTGGTCTGCTCCCTGACGCATAACGAGAGCATCTGGGGCGCCACCGTGCAATTTATGCCAAGACTTACGGATCAGCCTCGCTGATGCGCATTTTCAAACCTTTGCTTACCAAGTTTTAATCAATCCACTGACGGGCATGGCTGCGAGGTCCTGCCCGTCTTCATATACAAAAAGGGAGCAACCTCACGGCGGCTCCCTTCCTAACCACATAATGTCTTACTAATAACACCTAAAACGAATAATTAACCAAATACTTATGTCTGCAACTGCTATGCTGCCTACGGGAATGGGTGCTGCTTACGCCTTACCCTCTTTACTCTTCCATTCTTCACTCTGTTCAGTTCATCCATAGCGGCCTCCGCTTTGGACTTCCAGATATCTTCGTGTCCGGGATTGGTGATACTAACCCAGTCTTCCAGGACGCGACAGATAAGGATTTCATGGATCAGCTGCTCCAGCAGGGTTACCGTGGTTTTGGAATAATCGTCCGGTACCAGCATGGTAATGGTGTATTCATCAACCTCAGTAAGGACGTCGGTTCGGCTTTCTCCATCCTCAACTTCTTGCTTGGTGTAAGGGTACAGCGCTTCGCGCACTTTCGCCATCCACAAGTTGAGGACACGGGTAACGCGGTCGCGATTGCCGTCCTCAACGATATCCTGGAGTTGATGGCGCAGGTGTTCATCGTCGGCCTTCATCACGTCTCCCAGGACAAAGGCGTAGTTCTGCGCGTCGTACAGGAGCTCGCTGCGCTTGAACTTTAACGATACGGTCTTCGTCCGTTCGGCCTCCTGTTCGGGGAGGCCGACGGACGGATAGCGACCGTAAACGCCAATAAGGCCGATATTAGCACCGTAAATAGTCATCAGTGACCAGAGCCAGAACCAGAACCAGAGCCGGTGGGGTTGGTACGAACAGGACGGACGCGCTTGTTGATGGCGTCACGAATCTGCGCGAGGTTGGCCGCGGCCTTGTCAATGTAGTCCTTGGCGTCGTTCTTGTTGGTGATGGTGAACCACTCTGCGATAGCCGTATTGGCAATGTACTGGTGAATGGCCGTGGAAACGGTTTCAACAGTAGCGTTGTTGTAGTTGTTCGGCATGGAGAGGGTAATCACCAGGCTGGCGTTGACGTCGAAGAGGATATCGTTGCCGGTTGTCTGCGTGGAAACGATGAACTCCGAAAGCGGAGTTTTGAGTGCGGTAAAGGCGTTTCCGATGAAGCGGAGTAACTGGTTGACTACCTCTTCATCGTCACTGCCCTGGATGTGGGCTACTTCCTCCTGGTTCTGCCCGGTCTCGCGGCTGCGGCCAGTCAGGAAGGCGGTGTTCTGCACGTTGTACAGGATTTCCGACATGTGCAGGGTGATGGTGATGGTCTGCTTTGCCATATTCGTAATTGATTAAAAATTTCTATCCGATTGTGCTATCCATCTTGATGCGCTTTTCCCGACCGCGCTTCCAGATATCGCCCTCATCGTAGGCGCGCTCCATCTTCTTCTTCTCGTCCTCCTTCTTCTGCGAAGCAGGCTCGAACTCGGCAATCTCACGGAGCGTCCAGTCACTCCAGTTACCGCCAAAGCGCATGGCGCGGTCGTCAAGGTAGATATCAGCAGCAATCTTGCACCCAGGCTCCTTGCTGTCTTCCGGCTGGTCCGGGTTCTCGTTGATATAGTCGTAGGAGATATTCTTCTCCTTCAACCATGCCTTGAGGGCGTCCGTTGCCGGACGGGTGGTGTATATGATGATAGTCCACCCTTTCTCCTTCAGCACGGCAGTAGCGTTATCGGCACCAGGGATAACGTCACCGAAGACGTCCTTACCCTGGTAGCCGTCGGAGTAATTGTGGATCACTCCGTCAAAATCAATGCAGATGGTTTTCTTCTTTGCCATAGTTCAAATGCGTTATTACGTCGTGATAGGCGTCCGTGTAGGCTTCTTGCGATAGTAAATCTTCGTGCGCACATCGTCAATCATGGTAACGGCTTCCTGTGCAAATTTGGCGGCTTCGTCCTTGTTGGCAAAGACGTACCACTGTGAGACAATGTAATTCACAAAGTAACTGAACAGTGAGCTCTGCACACTGTTGTCCAGCGAGGAATCGTAACCCTTCGACAGCTCCACCTGCAGGACGTAGTTGGCAGCCAGGTTTACACCATGACTTTGCGTCGTGCTGGAGACGGAGACAAGAAAGGGCTTGAAAAGGTTGGTGGCCGCGTTGGCCGCTTCATTCCAGAAGCGCTCCAGCAGCAGGCGGTCCTCGTCAGTAGTAAATATCTGCTCATAGAGCGAACCATCTGCAGACGCCTTTACGCCGGAGTAGCTGGTTGTCTTTGCCACCTCGGTGTAAACATTGGCCTTGTTGATGGTGAATGTAGTAACGCTCATGGTGCAAATATGATTTGTAACTTGTGTATCGCTTTTTTATTTGTTGCCCGCAGGCGCAATTATTTATAGTACAGCGCCAAGCAGGAGGAACAGCCATATCATAAGACCACCAGCGCATCCGGCCACGATATCCCGCCAGTCCCACTGGCCGGTGATCCATTTGTCTATCGCCTCCTTGGCGAATGCCAGCGCGATTGTCGGCAGTACGGACCAGTATCCCCAGCCCAGGGCAATGTAGAAGAAGGCCGCGGCAAGCAGGCCGAACACAAAATGCAGCCATTGATCATACGTCGGCTTGCTCAATAGTCGCACAAATGCGCCCCATATTTTTCCAATGAGTTCTTTCATGGAGATTATAATTTGAAAATGAGTTTTCGGAACGTCCAGAGCAGTAGGAGAACCACAGCTGCAACCAGAGGCCAGAAAGCGTCAAGCCGCACACGTTGCCACCATGTAAGGCGCCCTGGGACCTCAATGGTCCTTGTTAACACCTCTGAGCTGTTGTTCGTCACTGAGGTCCAAATCGTTCTGGATGGAATCTTTACTACTGCCTCCAGCGAGGTCTTCTTGTTTTCCAGGCTATGGTGTAGCGTTCCGTCGGTTCCTATGTAAGCTACGGACTGTGCTACGCTGGTCTCCAGCCGGGACGTATCGCCAACATGCACTATTGCCTGGTCTTTCTCCAGGGGAATAGGGACGTAGATTAGGGAGTCGCGCCAGGCGGTCGTATCCCGGTACTCAACAATTGTCTCTTTCTCAATCTTCGTTGCCTCTTTGATAATGGAGCATCCGGACAGCATGAAGAGCAGCACCATAATGAAAGCACCGAAGAATATCGTACGGGCGCAAGGTGCGCCCGTGTATCCATTTACTCTATTCTGAGACATATTGTCCGGTTTTTTCAAGGTAATCAATAATGCCGTCAACGTGGAGTTTCACAATAGCCTTACGACCTTCCTCTGACAGTAGGAAAGCGACGTCTCCACGGTTGTCCTGGAAAAGATTCTCGGTCAATACTGCCGGACACTTCGCCATGTAGATGATGGTGAAGTTCTTTTCTTTGTCGGGGTCGCCGTCGCTCTTGTCTGAGCGCATCTTAAAGCCCTGCAGCGTCCGCTGTGCGGCCTCAAACAAGCACGTCGCCAGCTGGTCGGACTTGGTTTTTCCTACGGTGGTCCATACCTCCCAGCCGGAAGCCGCCATCCACTCCGCGCCGTTTCCGGCAGCATTGCAGTGGATTGAGACAAGTAGCACGTTTCTTGCGCCGTAGCGACTGCAATAGGAATTAGCGCGCTGTGCGCGGACGGACAAAGCGATATCCTCGTCCTCCTTAACCAACCGGAAGGCGGTCAGACCCTTGGCCTCCAGCGCATCAACGACCCGCTGGGCGATGCTTCGGCAGTATTCGCCCTCTATTAGTGTTCCATCTGGGCTGCGCTTTCCTTTGGTATACTGACGCGTCCCGTGTCCGTTGTCAATGAGAATGATTGGGTATTTCATGGCTAATTCTGCTTTTTCACGAATCGGCCTTTCTCGTCTCGCCCCTGCTGGGGTTTGATTATTTCCTTGGCCTCTTCGTCGGTGACTTCAATGCCGTGCTTCTCTGCGGCTTTTTTGAATATGAAGCGATACACGGCCACGAACGAGAGTTGAACGCCCTTCGTCTCAAAGTAGTTGCCTACTATGGATGTGAGCTCGTTGAAGATAACCAGCCCAAGTATGAAAAACTCCAGCCATTTCTTCTCAAAGGCGAGCGCTATGCCGGATGCGATTACGATCCAGCAGATGTAATCAAACGTCTTTGACATGGTTCGACGGAAAGCGCGGGAGAAAGTCACGCGCTCTTGTCTGTATCTGGCCGCTCGGATTCCCCAGAGAAGATCCAGGACAATTAGCGGAACGGCCACAATGGCATAGGGTACCATATTGGTTAGCGTTGAGTGTAAAAAAGCGAGGGCGGTCGCTGCTACACCACCTGTGGCGACGGTGTTAAATATGGAGTTGGCTTCCTGTGTCATGTTCACGGTGGTGGGTTTAGCTTTCTTCCGGGACTTCCCAAAGGATACCCTCCAGAAGGTCCTCAAAGACGTTGAGCGGCTTTCCGGGCATCTCTGCGTTTTCCTTCTGGAGTTCGTGGAACTGGTCGTAGGGAACGGTCTTAACCCCTTCAAGCTCTACTTCTTCTTCATAGAGCGCTTTACGGAGCTCAACGAGGCGGTCCAGCTTCTTGTTCATCTGCTCCAGCTTGGAAGGGTCTGAGCCCGATTTTGCGAGCGCTGCACGTTCCTTGTCAAAAGCCTCCGGCTCCTTAATGTCCACCTCTTCCAGAATGGCGCGCTCTGATTCAGCAAGTTCCTCAAACGCCTTCCTTCCGGCCTTTTTGAACTTAAGGACCTTGTAGGCATGGGCCGCATCAATGTTGTTGGCCGTGATACGGAATACGCCTGCTCTCTGCAGGGAAAGGAGTTCTTTCTTTTTCATAAGGCTTACTTCTTCTCCTTGTAGACGTTTTTCACATAATACTTCTTGACGAATACCGCGCATCCGTAAGCAGAGGCGATGGCGGGGATGATGATGCTTGCAATTCCTCCTGCCTTGAAGGCAAAGACGGCAGCAATAATCAGGGAAGCGATTACGAGGACGACCGCGAGGACGACGCCCCAATTACGAAGGTTGTTTTTGTTCCAGGGTTGCATGATTGTGTATTTTTAGAATTGGATTATATTCCCGCCGGGCATGGCCGCAGCCTCCCGGATATTGACAACATAGGGCTGAATAGTCGTGCCGGTTGTATCGCAGTAAATCCTGGCACGGGCCCCCATCTGCCGGATAAAGTTCTCCAGCGATTGCATACTTGACCAGGTTGCGGCGTAGATATCGCTCCCTGTCGGCCTTCTCACGTTACTACTGGCCGCTACGGTGAGAGTTCCAGCACTGCCACCATTTTGCACATTACTAAGCGTCATGTAGGCTACTTCATTACTCGTCTCGAAAGCGAGCTTGATATTGCTGAACTGGCCGCCGTTGGTTCCGCCGAAGAATGTGCAATAGAAGTAAATCGTGTTGTTGTAGTTCGGCTCCTGTCCGGTTCCTATGTTGTACACAAAGGCGTCTACCTGCATGTAGGGAATGACGTTCTGGCTTACAACAAAATCAAGTATGCCAGTGCCAGGGATGGTTACTACACTGGAGATAGCCTGGTTTTCGTTCTCTTTTTTGATTTCCGTAAGAACAGGGATAACCTGGTAATCCCCCTGTGTGTTCGGCACGGTATACGATAAATGGTGCATGGCCGGATCGGTAGCAAGGCTTGACAATGTTTCCTGAATTGAAGTCCAGCCGTAATATGAGTATGCCCCGTTGACCTTATGGTAAATCAGGAACGCCAGATACATATTGCCCAGGGTGCGCTTGCCACCGCCTGCTGGGGTGTAGCAGTATATGTCCGTGATTCCTATTTCGTGGTCCGTATCAATGTTTGGCTCGGAATACTGGTACTCAAAGGTCAGCTCCCCATTGGGGGCAACGCTGGTCCGATCCATTCCAACGTATAGATGTTCGAAAGGGTTGCGTGCCGCATGATAGTATCCGTCAAAGTCAAGCGCGCGGAAGTTTACAGGATCGCGCTGGTACACCCATCCGTTCTTATCACCATCAATAGCGGCATAGACAGGAGAGATGTTATTGAACGACTTAGAGACAATGCCGTAGTCCCCGTTGTATCCCTTGAACCAGTCGTTGGGATGGTTTTCCTGGGGGAACATGTGGTCCATAAAGAGGGACGACAAGTGCCAGTCCACCGGCTTTTTCTTAGACCACATGTTTACCTCGTTGGCATTATACAGCGTGCCCAGGTCGCCAGAGTTTTTGGCGAGGACAACTGCAATGTCACCTCTAAGGTCTACTGGCGAGGTGATTATATTTCCTGCGTGACTCATAGTTTACTCCATTACGATTTTCAGTTCTTTGTAGTCTTTCCCGATGCCTCTGCGCTGTACGTTGTCCAGAAGCTCAATGGCACGATGCTGATCCGAGGTGGACTTTATCATTCCGAGGTAGCTGTTAACGGCGTCTACATAGTTCCTTCGGCCGCGTTCATGGCTCCTTGCCACATTCATCGCCCGCTGGATAGTGCGGTTCTTCAAATGAATCCTATTAGGTAGTATGTGATAGCCCAGGAACTCTACGCCATGCTCAAACGACTGGCAGTAGAACTTGTGCGGGTGCATGGTAATTCCGATATCATTAAGCCGCTTTCGTATCTCCGGTATCTTGGCCAGCACCATTTCCTTATTATCCGTCACTATTACCGTATCGTCAACGTAGCGCACAAAGAATGGAGACACATTCTCAGCGATAAACTTGTCAACGGTTAATGGGTACAGACTTGCTATAGTCTGCCAGAACGTGTAGCCGATGGATCCTCCGATGCCTGGCGGCCTACGATAGACGCTCTTGTATTGGGGATAGTCATTCCATTCCCAAAGCGGAGACTTGCGTTTACTCCTGGAAGGGTCGCAGTAACAGGCCGCCATGAGGCAATAGATTACATCCTGCTTATCTGGCTTATGGTATTCGCTCTTCACGATATCAAGAACCATCTTCATAGCGTAGTCGCGGTTCATGTAGGGGAAGTAGCCCTTATAGTCTATCTTGATTAACGAGCAGGGTTTCGTATATCCTTCGCTTGCCTCGTAGATATCCTCGATAACTGTATTGACCGCCAGTTGAGCGCCCATGCCTACTCGGTTATTAAAAGTCCTTGGAGACAGGTGGCCCTCAATCAGCGTAGCGATATTAGTAAGCGCAAAGGCCATCATGGCCTTTAGCGGAGGCTCTGCCGCGAAAACCTCTCGTGGATTTTGGCTCCGGCGGTGCATAAAGGAATAGTTGTGGAGCGGAGTATAGGACCTTGTATTGATCTGCTCTTGGAGCCGGCAAAGATTCGCGTACAGGTCCACCTCGAAGGACACCATGTCCTCCGATCTCCTGTTGTGCTTCCTTGATGCCTTATAGGCTCTATACAGGGTTTCCAGGTCCATTTCCAAGTTATGCTTTCCTATTTGAATTTCGTGACGGGCCGTGCAACCAAGTTGGAATTGGCATTCGTGACACCATTGTTGTTGGACATACCATTGTTGTTGTAATTCCAGGCATTCGTGGACGAAATCGGCACACAAGACCAACGGTTCAAGCTATGTTGGGGATACTGCTATTCGCTCTGGTATAAATGATACCGTCCCCACCTCTTCAAATGATTTAGCCTGCGCTGTGTCCTATTTCAGAGACAACGACCTGCTTGTAAATACTTCCACTCCACTTAACTATTCCGGTACTGATTTTAGCCATGAGCCTCATAAACTGCTTGTGCTTTCTGCGACGCTTGCGCTTCGACATGCGGGAGAACGTGAGTTCATCAAAGCAGTGCTCCATTAGGGCTTGGTAGCTGTCAAACGCAGCCTCCAGGGAGTCAACGTAGGTGCGCTTCTCGCCTTTGAGGTTGATTTCGTAGTGCTTTCCGTCCACGTCGAAGCAAATCTTCTCGTCGCGGCGATGAAAGGCCATTGTGAAGTAGGTAATCATATCCAGGTTGTACTGGATGAGTTTACTACCGTAGTCCTTCCTGTCCGCATTACTCATTTCTTTGTTCATGCGGGTCGTGAAGCCGAGAAGCTGCTTAACGTCTATGAATATTCCAGCTTTGCTTATGGAGCTCATGGCGCGATAGAGTATTGCGGCTTGGGACTGCCGTCCACGTCGCCGCAAGATTTAATTGACAAGTTTCAAGAGCGTGACGGGCCGTGCAACCAAGTCGGAACCGGCACCCGTGACACCATAGCTGCGGGACATACCAAGGCCGTAGTAAAGCCAGGCAAGCGTGGACGAAAACGGCACACAAGACCAACGGTCCAAGCCTGCGCTTACGGAGAGGATAGCCGAGTTTTCATTTACCTTGTTCAGGTGCTCGTCTATCATCAGCTCGCCAAGTTCGAACATGGACGGCAGCCACCAGGTACCTTTCGGATCAGAGCCAAGCGCGCCCTGGTAGTCGTAGCAATGCGCTACTGCAGGGTAATTGGTTGCGTAGTTGGATTCGGAGCCGATTCGGTTTGTAATGTAGCGCCCGTACTCATGCACTTTACACCCGTCGAATACAGCTCCGAAGCAGGTTCCGGGGGCGCCATTTACACGGAGCGTCTGGCGTAAGTATTCCCTCCAGGAGCCGTAAAACCGCTTCACATTGTTGGTGTTGCTATTGTATGACGATTCGGTCATAACTCCGCCATTATACGCCTGGGTCGGATGAAGGCTTGTACCAGCGGTACCGCGATAAGAATCGCTCTCCATTTGTTTGGAGGTGTTCATCTGTGCGTAGTAATCCGGAGTTTTGTTTCCGTTTCGCATCAGCGTCGTTCCGGCGCCATAATACTTGTTCAACCAGGAAGGTACCGAGCCGCCGGGGGCCCATTTAAGGCTTCCCGCCTCTGCTCCATTTGGAGCTACCACCATCGCCATACCAGCGACAAAGCCAAAGATGCTCCCCCACAGCGTGAAGGTGTAGTCCGTTCCTGAGATTTTAAGGGTAATCGAAGCGCCGCTTGCGGTTCCTCGTCCAATCACCTTGAATCCAACAGTGGCGTTCTTGAAAATCAAGTCGCCAATACCGGCATTCTCTGGTGGAATGATAATGTTGGTGTTAGCTCTTGGGGTGATGCGACCATTGTCATCAGTCCCCGTTACGGAAAGTGCCATTACTTGCCGGATTTAGGGGGATTCACAAGAGCGTCAATCTCATGAAGGATCTCGGCTACTTCGACAGCAACAGGAGCAATGACGGACGCAGGAACACCGGAAAAGTTCACATTGCCTTCACTGTCACGGTTGGCAAAGAAATTATAGCCATTGTTGCCGTCGTGGTACTGGCCGTTGATGTCAACGGTTGAAAGGACGCCGTTTTCGATTTGATACTTGCCCGTGGCGGTGCAGTTGCTCTCGTTGGTGTACGAATAGTCCACACTTGAGGAAATGTTGTTTTGGGTAATCATAGTGCTTATGTATTAAGATTGATTTGAAAGTATGCGTTCAATAGCCTGGAGGCGCGTCTCATGGTCCTGCGCCACTCTTACAAGCGGGCTAATAGCCTTAGTGTAGTCCAGGCGCTTGTAGACGTCGTAGATGGTCCCTATTGCGGAGGGCAGGTAGGGTTCAACTTCCTGAGCAATCAGGCCCAAATCGTCCCCCTGGTACTGGTCGCAGAGGCTGGTAGCGGTCTTGTTCCAGCTGAACGTTACCGGATTGAGGGACATGATGATGAACTTTGCCTTGCTCGCTTCAAGCGACTTTACGTTGGTTTTCAGGCGCCTGTCGGACGCAGCCCCGGCGGTAACGTAGCCTCCAGATGTTACGGAACCGGCGAAGATTCCGCCGCTCACCGCCAGTGTATCGAAGTAGCCGATAGTAGCATAGGTCTCGTCGTGCCCAACATGGGAGGCGACGGAATCAATCTGTGCCTGGAGCGACTTCAGGAGCTTGCCGATGGTTGTGAAGTTTGATGCAATGTTCTCGGATGCGGAGTCGTAGGTTGCAGAGGAAGCACTCGTAGCATAAGTTGCCGTGTCTGCGTTACCGTGCAGGACTCCGTAGATGGACGTTGCCGCTATCGTGTCAGCGGCAATATCTACGGCCAGAAGCTCGTCGAAGACGCTCCGCGTCGCTACGGAATCAATTTGGGACTGGAGAGCGCGGAGCGCCGTTGAGATAATGCTGAACTTGTCAGAAATATTCTCGCCAGAACTATCATACGTTGCGTACAAGGTAGCGGTCCTATTCTGACCCGCAATAGTGACGGAAAGGTTTGTGCCAGCGCTGGAAGACAGGCTGGAGAACAGCGAGGACGCAGTGCATCCAGTAAGGGACGATCCATTGTACCAGACCGGGACGGAAGCAGAGCCGATGGTAGAGCTTCCGATAACCTGCGCAAGCGTAATGGTGCGCGTTCCTCCCAGGGAGACGGAAGTTCCGTTGATCGTGATTGCGCTATTGGCAAGATACGCATTGGGGATGGACTTAAGGGAATACCCATCCAGTTCAATGCTGCTGGCGTACACCCTTTCAGCCGAAAGGATATCCGCAAACATGGCCGTTGCCGTTATCTCGTCGTAGTTATTACGGGCTGACACCGCGTCAATCTGCGCCTGCAGAGACTGTAAGCCAGACAGATTATCTGACACATTCGCCCATTCGCTCTGGGTAGGAAGTTTATAATTCGCGTCAACGCCTATTGACAGGACGGTGGTCAGCGTGGAGCCAGAGCCACTATTCTCCGAGTATGAAGCGGTAAGGCCAGGGCCGGGAGAGAGCGTCGGAAAGTGAGCTGTCGCAATCTTCCACTCGTTGTAATCGGTCGTGTCCTCATTCTTGTTCTGAAGGGAGGACCACATGGCCTGGGCGTCAATGCCAGTGCCACCTCCGCCGCTGCTGCTCGTTCCATTCGCAACCACAAAGGATTCAGAAGACAGGCCGTGAGAGAAGCGAAAACACCCATTGGCATCCAGCTCAATAAAGTGGTTGAGGTCTCCAAAGTATATCTTCTTTGTGGTGGTCAGGGTGAGCGCTCCTGCCGCCGTGATACTGCCAATACCAGCAAGGTCCTGGGTGGCCGTGCTTGTCTGAACCTTGCTTGATCCGATGTAAAGATTTGGAGCTGAAGAGACGTCCTGCGGAACGCCGCCGGAGGTCCAGTACGTCTGGCCCCAAAGGCTCTTGCTAACGACCGTCAGTTTCTGCGCGGCCTCGGTGGTGCCATCAATTACTTCCTCAACGCTGAGTTTTTCTGCCGTTATGCTTGACGCGGCCAGATGGTCTCCATATATAGCAGATGCGGTCAGTTCATCAAAGCAATCCTTCGTGGCAACCGCGTCAACCTGCGTCTGGAGTGACTTCAGGGAGATAGAGATAGTGGATAGCGAATCGTATGCTTCGTTCCATTTCGTCTCTTCCGTTGTTGTGGGAATGACGCGGCCAGACACTACTCCAATGACAAGACTTGTGTTCATTGTGCCGCCAGAGCCGCTTACGGCCCCATAGGAAGCGGCCAGGCCGTCACCTGCAGACAGCGTGGGGAAATGGGACGTGTTTATTTTCCACGTTCCGAAATCCCCGTCGCTCGCCTGGAGGGAGGTCCATACGCCAAGGAGGTCCGTTCCACCGCCTCCGCCACTGCTCGAACCCTGGCCACCGGCATCAACGTAGGACTGGGTCCAGAGGCCCGCGCCAACGATATTCACGCCCTGGGTGCTCTCGTCGTACTCAATATACACACCGTCGGCAAGTATGATGCGTCTCGTCTCAACCTGGTCGGCATACAGGGAAACGACCGTGGCAACGTCGGAGAAGATGGACGTTGCTGTCAGCTCGTCGAAAAGGTCTTTGCTCGCAACGGCATCCACCTGGGACTGGAGAGACTGAAGGGCCTTCGACACAACGTCAAGGGCCTCGTAGGCAGCGTTGCCATTGCTTGCGTTTTCCCGGATCGTAGACAGGTCGGTAATGGCGTCCTGTTTGGCGTTCCACCCTGTTATCTGGGAATCCGTGGGGATGGAGCGGCCGGAAGACACGCCAATAGCGAGGCTGGTTTCCATAGTATCACCAGAGCCGGTGATAGTACCGTAGCTTGCCGTAAGTCCGCCGCTAACGGATAGTGCCGGGAAGTGGCAGGTGTTTATCTTCCAGCGCCCGTAGTCTCCGTCGCTGGATTGCAGCGAGGTCCAGACCTCCAGGAGGTCCGTTCCGCCGCCTCCGCCGCCTCCTGAAGGCTCTTCCCCATTAGCAATAACAAACTCGTCGGAGCAGAGGCCGTCGGAGAAATGAAAGGCCCACTTTATCTCTTCGTCCGTTCCAATGTTACGGAGCTCAATATAGTGCCCGTCGTCTCCGAAGTTGATTCTACGGCCAACGACCGATATATGCTCGGTATAAATGTAGGATGTAGCCAGCTGGTCGGCAAATAGACCAGTGACATTAAGGTTGTCGAAGCAATTGCGGGAAGCCACTGCATCCACCTGGGACTGGAGTGAAATAATGGCTTCAGCGATGGTTTCGGAGCTCGTCACCAGGGCTTCCCATGCAGGGGTGGTCGGAAGCGTATATCCGCTCGCAATCCCAAGCGATATGCCGGTGGCAAGGGTTGAGCCGGTTCCTGCCGGTTCGGTGTAAGAAGCAGACAGTCCGCCGCTTGCTACGAGCGTCGGGAAGTGTGCTGTGTGAATCTTCCAAGTATCGTACTCGCGGTCCTCATTGTTATTCTGCAGCGAGGTCCAGACCTCCAGGAGGTCCGTTCCACCGCCTCCACCGCCTCCACCGCCTCTCTGGCCCCCGGCGGTAATAGATGCGTCGGACCACAGGTCTCTTTGATTCTTCACATGAAGGCTTCCATCCTCCATGAGTTCAAAGAAGGTTATCTGGGTGTCAATTTCGCTGATTGCCTCACGGATCGCCTCGCGCAATTGGCTCATTGTCACGAAGTCCGATATTTCGGCCCGGCTTACTCCTCCCAGGTCCTGAAGCGTAGGGTAAGCTGGTAGAGACACATTGGTACCTTCTACTTGGTATTCATCTTCGCCAATGGTTACCGTTTGGAGCAAGCTGGACGCAAGCGCGTAATTGTCCAGAATCTCCTGCATTTCACCCTTCGTGTAGAAGGGTGCGTTTTCAAGTATGATTGTGTCTGCATAGATAGCCCCTGAGACGTGTAGGTTGTGCATGACCCGCAAGTCTCCGTAGACCGTCTGGGAGACGATGGCGGGCGTGGAGGGGTCTGCTGTGTCTCCCCAGTTACGGGAATACTTGTTCCAAAGCAGGATATCTTCGTCAACGTGGATATAGTCGCCTTCGTAGCCTCCCTCCGGATATACGATCCAGGCGTCCTCAACGCTATCAAAGTCCCCCAGGTAGTTGATACGGACGCTGGTCGTGGGGGTCTCCAGCAGGAACGTGACAGTAATGGAGGGATTGTTGTTGACAGACCATTCCCGGTTCAATACATCCCAGGAGTAGATGGTCTCGTTTTCAACAATGTAGATATAGTCCCCTTCCCGGCCTCCTTCCGGGTAGAAGACCCAAACGTCTTCGATGGACGCAAAGGCGCCCAGGTAGTTGATATCGGACTGATTGGACGAAACGACGGCTGACGGGGATGATAGCGGGGTAACGGTCGCTGTTGACACGGCCCAGTTGCGCTGGACGTTGCTCCACCCGTAGCGCACGTCGTTGATGGTGATATAGTCTCCGTCCTGCCCTCCTTCCGGAATGGCAGCCCAGGCCGCTTCAAGGGTGGAGTATTCGCCAAGGTAGTTTACGTCCTGGTCCTGGTCCCCTTCCTCTTCTGTCTGTGGGGTTTCCTCCTGCGGAGTTTCTGCCGGTTCCAGCTCTTCCTCTTCCGGAGTTCCGTCCGGTTCTTCAATGGTTTGCCACTGCCTTGTGTACTTATTCCAGCCATAGAAGTCGCTGCCTATCTTGCAGTAATCGCCTTCCATGCCGCCCTCCGGGTAAGATTCCCAAAGGGCAGCAATGGAAGCGAAAATGCCAAGATAGTTAAACCAGGTCATTACTTAACGAGGGTGCTGTACGTTTGCAGGATAGAAGTAGCCTTGTCGTTCTCGCCTACGTTGATGGCCGTTAGGTAGGCCGCGTAGTAGACAACGGCTGGCTTCAGTTTCTCGCAGATGGCAATCGTGCTGCTATCAATAACGGGAATCTTGATATAGGCCGCCTCCGCAACCGAAGCATTGGAATCCGCTGCGCAGGAATAGAACTCAAGGCGCGCACCGTCGCTACGCATTACAATAGCCACTACGGGCTTCTGAGGATTGCCGCGGACGCCTCCGAACCGGCTCCGCTGGACCTTATAAAGGGGGTTGTCTTCGTAGATGGGCTGCGAGACCGCATGGTCCCAGTCGCTCATTTTGAAGCATACCAGACGAAGGAAGTCGGCCGGAAGCGGAACGCTGCCGGGGCCGTAACCGGCCTGGCTGTCCCATGTAACGACCTGCGACGCCTGAGGGAAGACCGTGCCGCCATCCAACAGGTGCGCCGGTGCGTCGCGCAGCACTATGCGGGCCGCATCCACAATCTTACTCTCAATGATTTCATCCAGCGAAAGAGTGTCAATGTCGCTGGTGGAGACAAGTTGGGTACTGACCATGTTTTGGTCCAGCACTACGCGGATGGCCTGCTTCAAGTCTGCTACATTGTAGGTCATGGCCGGAAGGGTTTAGCGGTTATTCAAGGCCGTCAAACACGACGTTGTGGGCAAGGCCGATGGATTTCACGTCTGCCTTTGTGCGCACCTTTGTACGGGAAACGTCCGGGAAGGCGTTTACGAGGTATTCTTTTGCGTCAGGGATATTCGTGAATTTGACGTGAACGGGCTCCTTGCCGCCTTTAGGAGATTCGGCAGCAGTGGTTGCCGGCTTGCCGTCAGCCTGCGGGGCCGGGGCTTTCTTTGCGGGCTTTGCAGCGACGGGAGTGTCGGTGCGCGAGCCTTCCAGACGGAACAGGCGGCCAAACCCCACATGGGCCTCTATGGCCTTCTGCTCGTTCTCGTCCTTGGAGTAGTAAACGCTGCCGGATCCGGTAAGCGGCGAGAAGGAGATTCTCTTGCTCTTCCCGGTATTCTTGAAGAAGATGGTAATGGCAACGATGCTCTTGGATTTGTAAACCTTTGTCATGATGTTGGTGGATTTTTAATTGAAAAGGGGACGGGCAGTGTTGCCCGCCCCCAACGGTTTGGTCTTACGAGACGCGGTGACGATTACTGTCCGCCACCGGAGCCGGAGCCGCCACCGGAGCCGGAGCCGCTACCGGAGCCGGAGCCGGAGCCGCTACCGCTTCCAGAACCGGAACCGCTGCCGGAACCGGCAGGGGCCTGGGCGAGCTTCATACGGGCGTGAGCCTTAGCGTAACGCAGGTACAGGCAGGAGACCTCCTGGATCACTGCAGCGTCAGTATTGCGGACGCCAGCCTTCTTAAGGTCAAGCACGGAACGATTCCAGGAAACGTGTACCTTCTTGGACAGGTATTCCGGATCAAGGGCGAAGCCACAGTCGGACATGCCGTTGATATCGAACAGCTCGTGATGGATAGTCAGCACCTCGCCGAAGTCGGTATCCCAGCTCTTGAACTTGAGGTTCCATACCTCCACGGTGTCCTTAAGACGGAATTTCTCAGACTTAATCTTGGAGAACGCGGAGAGCATGTCGGAGCCGCACAGGAGAATCTTGCGCTTATTACCGATGCCGGTACCGACGAACAGGTCCTTGGTGATATCCACCAGATCATCGTCGGAGATAACGGCAGTAGAGGAAGCGGCATCCCAGTGGCCAACCTCAATGTCCTTACCTGCCATCCACCAAATACCCTTGGTGAAGTAGGTGTTCATACCTTCCTTGGTGGTATGGGCGATCACGTTCTTCACGCCCCAGATGAAGGTATTCTCCTGCGCAAGGCGCATGTCATAAACACCATCTTCCTCCAGGTCGGAGAAGTTCCAATCAACCTCCTTGGCGGCAATCTTGTCAAAGGTGGACTGTTCTACCTGAATCATGAAGTTTTGGCAATACTGGAACTCCGGCATGGGGATGTTGTTGAATCGGCCAGTCTGGACGTCCAGTTCACCGCAAGCCTTACCCATGCGGACGAGGGTAGTACCGGCAGGAATAGCGGGAACCCAAATAGTGGCATTGTGGGTGTCCTTGTTACCATTGACGGCATACACGGTAGGCATGGAGGTGGAAGGGTCGCGGCCGCACACGCAAAGAACGAGGTCGGGAGCGTTGGGATCGTCTGCATCATAGGCGGTTCCGTCCTCATAGTATTTACCCTTGACGCCAACTACACGGATAGTATCATCCAGCGTGAACATATTAGCATCGTCCACGGGCAGAACGATGGATGCGCCAGCATTCTGCGCATTAACGTCATCTGCAGTCTTACAGGAAATAGGACGAGTGCCTACGCTGTAGTACTTGATTACGAAACTGTCAGCATTGGACGATTTTGCGTAGCGCGAAATCTGGTCAATAGGCGTTGCCATAGGGCGAATCTTGGTGATTCGCTTGTCAACGTCATTAAGATAGAAGTCAGGATCAGCGTTGGCGCGACCGGAGGTCTCGGTGGCGATACCACCGGGAATCTCAGCCGGATTGCCAGTCTGAACCTTGCCGGCATCCGGGAGTGCGCTGGCGTCTGCCATCATCACCCCGGAATGAGCTCCAAGACACATGGTCAGGAGCGAGAGCAGTAGGGTGAGAAGGAACCCACCCGCTTTCTTGACTTTTGTCATAATGCAAAGGGTTTAGAAAAATGGTGAAACATGTTGTCTACTAATGATACTTGGTGCGCTTCTCGCCGCCACGTTTGAAGATGTCGTTACCATCGTAGCGTCCGATGGCGCCCATGTTGTCGCCCTGCGGGGCTGCTCCGGCGCCTCCGTTGGCCCCCTGGAGGTGGGCCGTACCGTCTCCCTTGTTGGCCTTACGCAGCTCTTCCTTAATCTTGGCGTTGCGGCCCTTCACTTCGCCTTCCTGTGCGGCCTCGGCCACGGCGGTGCTGAAGTTGAGGGCGTCGGAGACCATCTTAAGGGTTTCTGCGGTGATCTTGCCGCTTACATAGTCGCGGGCGATAGTTGAAAGGGCATCCAGCACGGAGTTGGTTTCCTCATCGGAGAGTTTGTTTTCCTCCTGGAAGGCGTCAATGGCGGCCAGGGACTGCTCAACATTCGCGGAATACTCTTCTTCGTACCGCTTGTTCTCGGCAATGCGATCGGCGTACTCCTTTCCGGCCTGCTCCACCTGCTCCAGGAACTCCGGGTCTTCCAGCCGGTCCTTGATATCCGGGCCAAACTCGGTAACCAGCCACAACACGGGGTCGCGGCCCTCTTTGGCGGCCTGGAACATTCCGGCAAAACGGTGGTCGGCAGTGAAAGCCTTGGAAAATGCCTCTTCGCGTTCCTGATACTCTTTCAGTTTGGCGGCATTTGCTTCGCGGTCGGCATTGAGCTGGCCGAAAAGCTCTTCGTCGTCAGCAAACTGACGGTCCTTATAAGGACCCATAGCTATTTCCCTGTTGGTCTTTTTGGGTTCTTGTTCGGGTGTAGGCATGGTGAAAATGGCTAAAAATCAACTTTTCTGGACAAAAATAAACGCGATAATGGTACAGTTTATTTTATTTGTTTACATAAATTCTTAATTTTGTGCGTAATGGGTTTGGGCTATGAAACATCGTGGAAACAATTTTTACTATGAAGACTTGCGCAACAAGGACCTGATGCGCGCCTACCGTACACTGTTAGAGGCAGACAAGAAGATGCGTCTGCAGGAAGTGTACAGAAAAGTTGTCATTATGCCGTCGGAACGGTTTTGGGTGAGCGAAGAGCGAGCATCCATTGTCGTTAGCGCTATGGAGACGGGGAAAACACTCCTGGACGTCGGTGTTTCCGCGCCGGCTCGAAAGGAAATGTTTGAAGAAATCTTCCGGCGATACTGTGTTTTGAGGGAGCAGCGCCCGGACGCATCCATCTATGACCTCGTTAGCGAGGTGGTTGTGTCCCCTGCTCCCAAATTCTATCTTACGCCGTCTTCAGCGAAGGTTATCATCAACAAGATAGAGAAGGGATGGTACGACCAGAGAAAACGAAAGCTGCGGCACTTGTTTATGTAGCCCTTGCCGGGCTGCTGCTGCTTGTGCCTATACCGCTGGAAAAGGTGGGAATCCGCGAAGGCTGCACCATTTGGGCGCGGCTGGCATACCCGTTCTTTCATGCCAACTTCTTACATTATGTAATCAATTCGTGGGCGCTTCTGAGCGTTGTTTTCGCCTATGATATCAACCCAAGCCGGGTACTGGCATGTTATATCGCGTCGGTACTTGTACCGGTTGGCCTGCTAAACCTCGCCGTCCCAACGGTTGGCTGCTCCGGTGTCCTGTACGGGCTATTTGGTTCGCTGTCTCTTTCCGTTAGGCGCAAATGGACATGGCAGGTATGGTGGATTGGATTCATTGCCGTTGGATTCTTTATGGGCGGCGTTAATTCGTGGGTGCATCTTTGGTGCTACGCCTGGGGTCTTTGTATCGCCCTGCTTAATATGGAGGTTCCTATCCGATGACACGGGACGAGTTGAAGAAGGACGTGCTGGGCATAGTTGCGGAGAATAAGAAACGCAACTCGCTTATCTATGCCCCCTTCAACCCTATCACTGGAGAGGGATCGCTTCTCATGGAGGACCGTGTGCGATTCAGCGTTCCGGAGTTACACTATACATGGTTCATTCCGTCTCGCTGCATGAAGATTCCCCTCTTCCAAGAGGTAAAGAAGTGCGGCAGCATTGACGGCTTCATCCGGAAGGAGACAGAGGCTGGCCGCCTGGAGGTGGATTTGGACGACGAAGATGATATCGCAGCGACCCGCGAGGACATTGTAAGCGAACTGTGCCGCCTTCGAAGCCGGTATGATTTTGCTTTTTGGGCCGCGTTCTACGTCTATATCAAGCAGAAAGGCGGCGGCGAGGATATCCTTTTCCGGTTGAATCGTCCCCAGCGAAGGCTGGTTGAACGGCTGGAGAAGAAGCGCATGGCCGGGAAGCCTATTCGTCTGGTACTATTGAAGGCACGTCAGTGGGGTGGCTCCACCTGCATCCAGATATACATGGCTTGGCTGCAACTGGTTCACCGCGTCGGCCTCAACTCCCTTATCGTTGCCCATCAGGGGACGGCATCCGACGAGATCCAGGACATGTTCGACCGCATGGTCAAGGAATACCCCCTATCCATGCTACACAAACTGGGCGAGGACTACAACGAGAAGGAGCCGAAGTTTGTGGGTGTAGGCCACTCCGGCAGCATCCACAGGGTTCCGCAGCGAAACTGCAAAATCAAGATTGGTACTGCAGAGCGCCCGGATTCTGCGCGTGGTGGTGATTACAACCTCGTACACTGCTCGGAGGTTGGTCTATGGAAGAAGACGGAGGGTAAGACCCCGGAGGCTATCGTGCGGTCCGCCTGCTCTGGTGTGCTGCTGAAACCCTACACAATGATTGTGTACGAATCAACGGCCAACGGTACGGGGAACTTCTTCCAGCGGGAGTACGATGCCGCCAAGCGCGGCCAGTCTCAGTTTGACGCCCTGTTTATTTCATGGTTTGAGATTGAGCAGTACTCCATGCCGGTTGAGGGCAAGTTGTATGATTTTGCAAAATGGCTCTACCTCAACAGGGAGAACACCAACGCAATGAGCAACCGTGAAGAATCTGGCCAGTACTTGTGGTGGCTGTGGACCCAAGGCGCTACGCTGGAGGCTATCTACTGGTACATACAGGAGCGCAAGAAGTACACGGATCATGGAGACATGGCCGCAGAATATCCTTCTGACGATGTGGAAGCCTTCGTCCACTCTGGCGAGATGGTCTTTGACAAGTATAAGGTTGAGAAGTTCCGCGCTGATTGCCGTCCCCCGCTTTACATTGGTGACGTGTACGGCAGGGCCGCAGAAGGGAAGGAGGCCCTACAGGAACTCAAATTCACGGAAGACAGGCAGGGGCGTTTCTGGGCGTGGGAGTTACCGGAGATAGACCCGGACGAGAAGGTGACCGACCGCTATCTTACCGTCGTGGATATCGGTGGCCGTTCCCGGAAAGCGGACTGGAGCGTTATAACGGTCTTTGACCGCCTGTACATGATGGACAACGACCTTCCCGTTGTAGTGGCCCAGTGGTACGGGCATATTGACATGGACTTACTGGCGTGGAAGTCAGCCATGATATCGGCCTACTACGATAACGCGCTACTGGTGGTGGAAAGTAATACGCTGGAGACGCACGATAAGGACAGGTCCGTTGACGGGGACCAGGGTTCGGCCATCCTTGGGCAGATACGAGACTACTATGAGAACCTATACTACCGTGTCCGGCCTGCCGAGAACTCCAACGAAGAGCCTACAGAGATACTTGGCTTTCATACCAACGTGAAGACCAAGCCGGAAATCATCACTACACTGGTGAAGGTGATCCGCGAAAAACTGTATATCGAAAGGGACGAACGGGTGCTGGACGAGTACCTAACGTATGAGCGCAAGCAGAACGGCTCCTTTGGCGCCGTGACTGGAAAACACGATGACCTACTCATGACACGCGCCATCGGTCTTCACCTGTGCTACAATTACATGGATCGCCCGAAGGTAGTTAAGCGCTTCAAGCCCGGAGAAATGAAGGTGCATCACAAGAGAGCCGTTTCGGCAGCATCAATATAAAACATTTACAAACAGTAATACTATGAACCCTTTTAAGAGATTCTATGCTTACCTGCATCTGCGCTGGGCTGTACGCCTGGCCGACAAAGCGTACAAGAAAAGACCGCAGCGATACTATGTACTCCGCGGAGAGAACGGTAACCTTATCGTTTCGGACCGCAGGAACTTCCGAGGACTGCGCCAAAAGCGGTGGATCAAGGACCGCGACCACAATGTTAGCCTGAAAGAATTGGCCGGGAAGAGCTTCTATTACACCCCTTACACCAACGGTGACGGAGTTATGCCACGGTCGGAGTACCTGGCAAAGATGGTCATTTACTTTGGTTGGTGGGAGGAATCCCGCATGCAGTGGAAGCAGACCAAGCGTGCAAAGAAGGCCGCAGCCAAGGCAAAGAAGGCGAAGGAGCGCCAGCGGAAACGTGAAGCACGACGGCAGTAAACGAGGCCCTTACGGCAATATCGAAGGGGTGGTAACACTATCAACCAACCCCCTTGCGAAAGAGAA
>Ga0310786_10002748_pt1 | contig 26437 bp, 18 predicted proteins | sample AusTroGonzalo_MG_FD_203881 | JGI IMG/M metagenome (GOLD analysis project Ga0310786, IMG submission 203881) | Bovine rumen microbial communities from tropical cattle in Woodstock, Queensland, Australia - Gonzalo_03 (v2) (version 2) | ecosystem: Host-associated > Mammals > Digestive system >...
GCTGCCTCCGCCGCTGCCCGCCGCAGAGCGTGAAGCTCATCGTGGTAGACGGTGTGTTCTCCATGGAGGGAGACCTCGCAAAGCTCCCCGAGATTGTTGAGCTCAAGCACAAGTACAAGAACGTATATATTATGGTGGACGAGGCCCACGGCCTGGGTGTCTTCGGCAAGGAAGGCCGCGGCGTGTGCAACCACTTCGGCCTCACCGACGAGATCGACCTCATCATGGGTACCTTCTCCAAGAGCCTTGCGGCCATCGGTGGTTTCATTGCCGCCGACAAGGTGCTCATTAACTACCTCCGTCACACCGCCCGTACGTACATCTTCCAGGCTTCCGACACGCCCGCCGCTACGGCATCGGCCCGCGAAGCCCTGCGCATCATTCAGGCCGAACCTGAGCGCATCACCAAGCTCTGGGACGTGACCAACTACGCCCTGCGCCGCTTCAAGGAAGCCGGCTTCGAGATTGGCGAGACGGAAAGCCCGATTATCCCGCTCTACGTGCGAGACCTGGAAAAGACCTTCATCGTCACCAAGCGTGCCTTCGACGAAGGTGTCTTCATCAACAGCGTCATTCCGCCGGCATGCGCCCCGCAGGATACGCTCATCCGCTTCTCCCTGATGGCTACGCACACACGCGAGCAGGTGGACAAAGCCGTTGAGGCGCTCACCAAGGTCTTCAAGGAAGAGGGAATCATCAAGTAAATGCCTATGTAAAACCAATAACACTAAACTACTATGAAAAACTTCTATGCTTTTATGGCCGCGATGCTGATTGGTGTATCAGCTTACGCGCAGGGTCCTGTTACCCGTTACCTGGAAGGCCGTTTCAGTGACGGCTCCCGCAGTCAGGTATTCATGGAAAAAGGCAGTCATGCCATTGGTCTCAGCGGTGGTTACCGCAGCTTCCACGCTGTGGGAGACCCCGAGACAGAAACCGGTTACTCCCTGCTGTCCATCCTTACGGTGGGCGACGGACAGGTGCAGGTCTGGAACGTAACGCCCAGCTTCTCCACCTTCATTGCCGACGATCTGTCCCTGGGTGTAGCCCTGAACTACACGGGTTATGTGATTGACACAGACCTGAACCTGGATATCCGTGACATGATCGGCAGCACCAACGACCTTTTTAACCTGAACATTTCCAACCGCAGAATGCGTCACCACTCCGGCGGCGCTTCCGTGGTCCTGCGTAAATATGTGCCTTTCTTCGGCAGCAAGTACGTGGCCGTCTTCGGTGAAGGCCGTCTGCAGGGTACCTATGGCGTCTCCAGCTCGGATCCCCGCGAGGAGGACGACTACAACGTGAACCGCAAGTCCTACACCTACGGCGTGGCCCTCAAGGCCGGCGGCGGTGTGGCTATCAAGCTGAAGGACAACAGCGCCATCACGGTGAGCATCCCGCTGTTCGGCGTAGGTTACAACTACTCCAAGCAGGACAAGCTGACCACCACCATGGAAAGCATCAAGAACCCCGACACCGGCCAGTGGGAAGATGTCGCTGTCCCCGTGCAGAGCAAGTCCCACATGTCCAGCTTCAACGCAACGCGCAACCTCGACTTCCTGGGTATCCAGTTCGGTTATGTGCGTTACATCGAGCCCAGAAGAAGATAAACTGAAAATCCCCGGAGCGTGAGCCCCGGGGATTTTTTTTATTGGTTCAGTAAAGAAGCCGCTTTGTCTACATCCTCTGCCGCGACAACGAGCGAGATCGAAAGCTCTTCGCCGCCCTGCGCCGAGGCGATGATGTTGATCCCCGCGGCGCCCATCTTGCCGTACACGGCGGCCGAAGTGCCGGGGAGGTTGCGCATCTTGCTGCCGAAGACCGTGACGATACCTACAGCCTGGTTGGCTACCACAACATCGTCCAGCGGCAGCAGGGGGTTGTCCTTGAACAGGCCGCGGATGGCCTCCTGCGCGAGGGCTTCATCATCGGCCTTCACTGCGAAGGAGATGCTGTACTCCGACGACGTCTGCGCGATGAAGCGCACGTTGACGCCGGCCTTCGCGAGGCAGGAGAAAATGGCCCCCGACATGCCCACACGGCCGAGAAGCCCCGTGCCGTAGACGGTGAGGAGGGAGAGGTCTTTGTCGGAGAGCACAGCCGTGCGGTGCGCCGAGCCCGTGGAGATGAGCGTGCCGGCGAAGTTGTCGTCGGAGATGTCCTTCACGAGGATGGGGATGCCGGCGTTCTTCGCGGGCCAGATGGCCGACGAGGAGAACGGGGCGTGGGCCGATGCGCAGTAGTGCGCGGCCTCTTCGTAGGTCATGGCCGATACGCCGTCGACGCCCTTGTCCTCGATGTGGAACTCGATGGACGTGGCGCGGAGCACTTCCGCGATGAGGGTGGCCATGAGGTGGGCGCCGTCTTTGCCGACGCGCACGATGTAACCGGTGTCCAGCCGGCCGTAGCCGCCGGAGATGACGATGGGCCAGGGGGCCGATTCGCACCGGGCCTTGATCTCCCGGCGCGAGGCCTGCCAGTCGAAGTGCTGGACGCCGTGATGATCCGTGCGGCAGATCATGATTTCGGTGCCGTCGATGAAGCTGGCTTTGGCGCTGGCGTTCACCGCCTGTGCGCACAGACGGGCGCATTTTGCCATGACGTAGTCTTCCACAGCGAAGGGGGACGTCTGCACGTACATGCCCTCCCGCAGGTAGGTGGCCACGGATTCCACGGTGTCCATCACGGCCTGCTGGTAGACGGAATTATCGGCCATCTCCAGGAAATACGCCTGAATCTGGGCGAGCTCGTCGTCGGCCTGTTTCTTATCCTGCATGGTTTTGCGGATGGCCTCCCGGAAGAGCGCCTCGATCTTGCGCTGCGGGCGCACGACGGCGACGGTTTGCGCGTCGATGAGGCTGGCTATTTTGGCAACTGACTGCTGTTTTAGTACAAATGACTTGACGATCATAGCAAATTATTGGTTAGATTTCACAAATGTAGCGAAAAATTCGTAACTTTGACACCTATATTCGAGAAACTATATGGAAGAGCGAAAACTCAATTTTATTGAAGAGATTATCGAGAAAGATCTCGCGGAAGGTAAGGTAGACAGCATCATGACCAGGTTCCCCCCGGAACCCAACGGCTACCTTCATCTGGGACACGCCAAGAGCATTTGCCTGAACTTCGGCCTTGCGCAGAAGTACGGCGGCAAGACCAACCTCCGCTACGACGATACCAACCCCACCAAGGAAGACACCGAGTACGTAGACTCCATCAAGGAGGACATCAAGTGGCTGGGCTTCCAGTGGGAAAATGAGCTGTACGCCAGCGACTACTTCGACCAGCTGTATGAGTGGGCCGAAGACCTCATCAAGCGCGGCCTGGCCTATGTGGACGACCAGACGCAGGAGGAAATCCGCGTAAACCGCGGCACCGTGGACAAGCCCGGTACCCCCAGCCCCTGGAGAGACCGCTCCGTGGAAGAGAACCTGAAGCTCTTCCGCGAAATGAAGGCCGGTAAGTACGCCGAGGGAGAGAAGGTGCTGCGCGCCAAGATTGACATGGCCCATCCCAATATGATGTTCCGTGACCCGCTGCTGTACCGCATCAAGTTCGCCCACCATCACCGCACCGGGGACAAGTGGTGCATCTACCCGATGTACGACTACACCCACGGCCAGTGCGACTCCATCGAGCACATCACGCACTCCATCTGCACGCTGGAGTTTGACGTTCACCGCCCCCTGTACGACTGGTTCATCCAGACGCTGGGCATCTATCCTTCCCATCAGTACGAGTTCGCCCGTCTGAACCTCACCTACACCCTCATGTCCAAGCGCAAGCTCCTGGAGCTGGTGCAGAAGGGCCTGGTGAGCGGCTGGGACGACCCTCGCATGCCCACGCTCTGCGGTGTGCGCCGCCGCGGTTATACCGCCAATGCCCTGAAGATGTTCTGCGACAAGATCGGTGTTTCCAAGCGTGACCAACTGATGGACATCCAGCTGCTGGAATGGTGCGTACGCCAGGACCTCAATGAGCGTTCCAACCGTTACATGGTGGTCCAGGATCCCATCAAGCTCACCATCACCAACTGGCCGGAAGGCAAGGTGGAATGGTTCGACTGCCCGCTGAACCCCGCAGACCCGGAAGGCGCCAAGCGCAAAGTTCCGTTCACCGGTGAACTGCTCATCGACAAGGCCGACTTCATGGAGGACGCTCCCAAGAAGTTCTTCCGCCTGAAACCCGACGGTGAGGTGCGTCTGAAGTACACCTACATCGTAAAGTGCAACGAGGTCATCAAGAACGAGGCCGGCGAGGTAGTGGAGCTCAAGTGCACCTACGATCCTTCCACCGAATACCGTCCGGTGAAGGGTACCATCCACTGGGTGAGCGCCGCCCACGCCAAGGAACTGGAGCTGCGTAACTACGACCGCCTCTTCACCCTGGCCGACATGTCCCAGGTCCCCGAGGACAAGGACTACAAGGACTTCCTGAACCCCGAATCCCTGGTGCTTGGAAAGGGCTATGCAGAACCCGCCCTGCTGGAAGACAAGAGCGGCATCGCCGTCCAGTTCGAGCGCACCGGCTACTACATCATGGACAAAGACTCCACGCCGGAGCACCCGGTCTTCAACAAGACCACGGCCCTGAAGGATTCTTACAAACCGGAATAATTACGCTTTCGAGCGAATCTTGTTTAGAACGAAGCAAAGACCTTTGCTTCGTTCTTCTTTATTGAAGCCAACGAGCAGGATTACCAGGGCGGTAACGGCCAGGGTGATCAGGAAGCCGGCGGCATGCCCCCAGAAGCCGGTCCATTCCAGGTTCCTGTAGAGGAAGAGGTAGCCCACCATGACTGCGGAAATCATGAGGGGACGCAGGTAGGCGTGTCTGAGGAAGTTGCCCACGGGGAAGCGGAATTGGAAATGCAGCAGAATGAACTGGATGATGCGGTTTAGAAGGTCGGCCGCCACGAAGATGACCAGGATGGTATAGGCCGATGCCCCCTGGCGGAACAGGACGTATCCGACGGGCAGGCACAGCAGATACAGCACCGAAATCTCAATCTTGTACCATTTGATGCGGCCGAAGGCGTTGATAAGCTGGACCAGGCCGGCCGATGTGGTGGAAACGGCTGCGATTAACAGCGTCCAACGGGCCATGAGAACGGTCTCGGCGGGCATGTTGCCGCCCAGCCAGAGGCCCATCAGAAAATCCAGTTCGCTCCAGAGCGGGAAGAACAGCAGCAGGAACATGAGCAGGCAAATCCGGCAGGAACGCCGGGCCAGTTTGATGGCCGTTTCTGTCTGCCCGGCGCCCACGTTCTGCGTAATCTGAGGGGCCGATGCTGCGTCGAAATTGTTCACGAACTGGTTTACGTAGTTCTGAAGCGTAAAGGCGTAAAAATAGGCTGCGTTGGTGGTGGTTCCGAAGAAGGCGTTGATGAGCATGTTGGAGCCCTGGGAACGGGCAATCAGGGAACTGGAGTGCAGCAGATTGTAGTTGTTGAACGCCAGTACGTCTTTATACGCGGCCTTCTCTTTCACAAACATCCAACGAACAATCTGGGGCCAGCGGCGGGCGCTCATCCAGTGGTAGGCGATGAAGGAGATCCAGGTGGTCACGCTCATCATAACGGCATAGATGCGAAGGCCGTAGGCCGAGTCTTTTATCAGAACCAGTGTCAGAACCAGGCCCAGTTTAACCATTGTATTGATAATGTCTACAATGGCAACGGTTCCGAACTTTTCATGAACGGTGAAAAGGCTCTGGAAAGGAACGTTGGCAATGCCCAGGCAGGCCACAATGGTGGAAACCTGGAATACGAACAGGGCATCTCCCTCTTTCCCGACGGGCACGTTGAGCTTGTTGTGAATGTACCAGATGCCGATGGTCTCCAACAAAAGAAGAATGAGGGCGGCGCCCCCAAGATGGATGACGTGGCAGATGTTGAACATCCGGTTGGGGTTGCCATCGGCCTTTCCCATCTCGATGTTCATAAAGCGTACGGTGGTGCCCGACAAGGCCCCGGTAATGACCCCGACCAGGGCTACGGCACTGCCCACAGCGCTGTAGATACCCACATCCGAAGCGCCCAGCGCCTGCAGGACCAGACGGCTTGTGATTAGCCCCACCAAAATGGTTACGGCCATCCTGATATAGATGATGACCGTATTCCTGGCTATTCGTATGTCGGAAGCGTTGGGCATGAATGTTTGTCAGGTGTTCTTACAAATCTAAACGTACAAAGATAAATAAACAAACACACGCGCGCAAATGGAGAGAGTGGGAATGCTAAAACAAACGACGAAGGCGCCGGAGATATCCTTGGCAAATACTTAATACGATACGTGGAGCATATTGGGGATATCGCGGAATAATGACCCCAAAGAAGAACCGGGAGAAGGCTATGGGATAGGCCGAGAAAAATGGATATGAATACGACTTGTAGGTCGCATAATCGGTGCAAACATGGTGCAAATCTTTGAAACGGACGGTTTCCAAAGCTACGCTCATTCTGGCCGTATATTCTTGAATACTGGGTTTTTTGCCAGTGAATTGTGAAGAGGCCAGTGACCCCTCGCGTTCAGTAATAACGAAGAAGGGTTTGTCGATAATTGCAATGGATTCTGCCAGCGTTCCGCATTTGAAAGAAAACCCTACATCATTGCTATGGGAAGTTTCGTCAAATCGGATCTGGTTTTTCTCAACGAACTGCCGGTTAAACAATTTTCCATATAGCGGTTCGAATTTATAACGGAACCGTTCCTCGTTCTTGTCTTTGGTATACTCTTCAAAGTACTTGCTATACCAGTTTCTTACGCCTGGAGTGGCTAAGTCGCTGCTCTTGACAACACGATAGTTGTAAAACAGGATATCCTCGGTTTTATTTCTTGCTTCTTCCAGGATGCTTGTCATTCCTTCTACGAAGAAATCATCGGCGTCAATGAAAATAAGCCACTTGCCTTTCGCATGGTCGAGGCCTGTATTCCTGGCCCTGCCGGCACTGCCTCCAACGGAAGTATGACAGAACTCAAGATAGGGCCTTGACAATTCCGGATATTCTGTTTGATAATGATCTGCGCCCGGGCTGCAATCATCTACCACAATTACTTGAATGTCTTCGCGTACGGGTATGGTCCGAAGACAACGCATCAGAAGGTCCGGGATGTCGTAGTGTGGGATGATTATGGTGAAATCCGGGTTGCACATAATGGTAATTAATAATCAGTACAAAGATAGGAAGATTCTTCATGATTTGTGATTATTCGTTAAATTTGTAGCGAATATGCCTGCTGTAAGTATTATCATCCCCGTTTACAACGTCGAGCCTTATATGGCCCGGTGCGCCCGGTCGTTGTTTGGACAGACGCTTCAGGATATCGAGTATATCTTCGTGGATGACTGTACGCCGGACCGTTCCATTGAGATAATGCGAGAGGTCCTGAAGGATTATCCTGAGAGAGAAAAGCAGGTTGTGGTTTACAGGATGCCTGAAAACAGCGGACAGGCCAAGGTGCGGATGCAGGGCATTTCCATGGCAACGGGGGAGTACGTGATTCACTGCGACAGCGACGATGACGTGGAGCCGGATGCCTACGAAAGAATGTATGCGAAGGCCGTCTCGGAGAAGCTGGACGTGGTGGTGTGCGACTATTGGCAGGAGTGCGGGGAAACGCGCAAAAGATGCTCGTGCTATGCGCCGGCGGGGAAGGAGGCCGATGCCATCCTTTCCGGAAAGGTGATGGGGGCGCTTTGGTGTCGACTGTTCAGAAGGAGCCTTCTGGAAGGCATCGTTCCTCCGGAAGGGAATATGACGGAAGACGTTGTTATCACCGTTCAGGTGCTGCAAAAGGCACAAAGCATCGGCTATTTGCAGGAGCCTTTGTACCATTATTATCTGCGACCCTCTTCCATCTCCAAGAGCGCCGGAAAAGAGGCCGATCTGGCCCGCTGGGAAAGCTTTTATTCCAATTCCCGGCTGGTTGTGAGTCTCCTGAATCTGCCCCCGCGTCATGCCCCTTTGGTGTATTTCAAATACCGTACGCGCTATCACCTGCAGAAATATGTGCACATTCCCGCGTGTTACCGGCTGTGGCGCGGTACTTTCCCGGAGGTAGACCGCCTGTTCCTCTTTACTCCCGGCATCCCGCTGAAGGAGAAATTCTGGTTCGTATTGATCCACCTGCACCTATACCATCCCTGGAAGGTAATGACCGGTAAAGCATAAACGTATGATTCCTAAAGTTGTTCATTATTGCTGGTTCGGGCGCGGGGATAAGCCCGCGAAAGTCCGCTATTGCATGGCGTCCTGGAAGAAAGCACTTCCGGACTGGACGTTCGTGGAATGGAACGAGGACAACTTTGACATATCGGCCTGGCCGTATGCTGCCCAGGCCTATGAGAAAGGGAAATTCGCTTTTGTTTCGGACATCGCCCGCCTCTATGCGCTTTACAGCGAAGGGGGAGTGTATCTGGACACAGACGTAGAGCTCCTGAAGCCCCTGGACCCGTTTCTGGGGCATGTGGCATTTGGCGGCTACGAGAGAGGAACCGATTTGACCACCGGTCTTATTGGCGCAGAGAAGGGAAGTGCCTGGGTGAAAGAGTTTTTGGACCTGTATGAAGGGCTGCCTTTTGTCCGGGAAGACGGAAGCCTGGATCTGACGACGAACGTGCGCCGGATTACGGATTACATGGCTTCCGTGCACGGTTTCAGGCAGGACGACACCTTTCAGGAGTTTGAAGGCCTTCTGACCGTTTACCCCGGCCGCTATTTCTCCCCGCTGGATCCTCTTACAAGGAAAGTGGAGAAGGCCCCCGAGACTGTTGCCATTCATCACTATATCGCCAGTTGGGAGCCCCAGACTCCGGTATTATGGTTCCGGAAGATCATCATGCGTACGCTCGGCGTAGCCGCGTACGACAGGATCCGGGCGTTCAAACTCAAGTTGTTTCCGAAGTCGTGGTAGCCATGAAAAAAGTGCTTGTCATAGTTGTTACCTACAATGGCATGCAGTGGATAGAGCGGTGTCTGTCCTCTGTGATAGGAGATGCCCGGTCGGGGCCGGGCATGACGTGTGACGTGTATGTCTGGGACAACGACTCTACGGACGGAAGCGCAGAGTATGTGGAGGCACATTTTCCGCAGGCGAAGCTGGTGAGAAGCGCCGAGAATCTGGGGTTCTCGAAGCCGAATAACAAGGGCATGGAGTATGCCCTGGAGCATGGGTACGACTATGTGTATCTCCTGAACCAGGATGCCTGGCTGGAGGAGGGCGCACTGGAGAAACTGGTGGCCGCGGCCGAGGCGCATCCGGAGTATGGGATATTGAGTCCGCTGCAGATGACGGATGGGTATAAAGGGCTTGACTATCAGTTTGAAAAGAGATTGCCGGTCAAGCCGGCAATGACGACGCCCCCGACCCCGTCATGCCCGGCTCCGACCGGGCATCTCATCGACGTAGAATTCGTCATGGCGGCGCACTGGCTGGTGCGGGTGAGTGCAATCAGGAGCATCGGCCTTTTCAACGAGGACCTTTTCCCGCACTGGGGGCAGGACGACGACTGGTGTCAGCGGCTCCGGTATATCGGCCTAAAAATCGGCGTGCTTCCGTCGGCCCGCGCCGTGCACGACCGCGCCCTTCGCGACGAGCCCCTTGAGAAGCTGGTGAAACGAAACTACTACACGGCTTCGCTGCTGCGGCTGGTGAACCCTCTCAGGCCCCTCTGGATGCAGATTCTTTATGTTTTGCTCTTTACGCTGGTAAAAAGCGTAAAGTATCGTAGTCTATTGCCCTTCAAGTACTTACGTACAATCGCGGGCCAATCCGAAAGCATTCGAAAGCACAGAGCGCTCGTGCGTATGCGTGCGTAACGCGTTTACGCTTGCGTATATGCGGGAAAAGTGTTATCTTTGTCTAATTATTTACGAAATTAGGCAAGAATCACTTATGGCTATCGCAGATATACTGAAGACCATTTTTGGCTCCAAGGCGGAAAGAGATATGAAAGCTATTCAGCCCGTCCTGGACCAAATCCTGAAAATTTATCCTGAAATTGACGGGCTTTCCAACGACGCCCTCCGTGCCCGCACCGAAGCGCTGAAGGCACAGATCGCCGCAGTTGAAAAGCCGTTCGAAGACCGTATTGCACAGATCAAGCTGGAGCTTGAAAAGGATATTCCCATTTCCCAGAAAGAAGACCTGGCCAGCGAAAGCGACAAGCTGGTGAAGGACGAGGACGAGGCCATCGAGGTGGTCCTGAACCAGATCCTCCCGGAGGCTTTCGCCATCGTCAAGAGCACGGCCCGCCGTTTCTCCCAGAGCGAGAGCATCGAGGTCACCGCTTCCGAGTTCGATAAAAAGCTTGCCGCCGAAGGCCGCGACTTCGTGGAGATTGCCGGCGATAAAGCTATCTGGCACAATCACTGGATGGCCGGCGGTAATGAGATTACCTGGGACATGGTTCATTACAACGTGCAGCTCATCGGCGGTATCGTCCTGAATGGCGGTGTCAAGACCAACAAGGAGCAGCGCGGTATGATCGCCGAAATGGCAACCGGTGAAGGTAAGACCCTCGTGGCAACCCTCCCGGTGTTCCTGAATGCCCTTGCCGGCAAAGGCGTGCACGTGGTTACCGTGAACGACTATCTGTCCAAGCGTGACTCCGAGTGGATGGGCCCGCTCTACATGTTCCACGGCCTGTCTGTAGACTGCATTGACAAACACCAGCCCAACTCCAACGCTCGCCGCGATGCCTACAACTGCGACATCACCTTCGGCACCAACAACGAGTTCGGCTTCGACTACCTGCGAGACAATTTGTGCTCCCGCATGACGGACCTCGTCCAGCGCAAGCACCACTATGCCATCGTCGATGAGGTGGACTCCGTGCTCATCGACGACGCCCGTACGCCCCTTATCATCTCCGGTCCCATGGAGAAAGCTTCCGGCGACGAGCAGTTCATGGAATATCGCCCCTACGTGGAGAGCCTCTACAACAAGCAGCGCACCCTGGTGAACAACACCCTCAATGAATCCAAGAAGCTCATCGCCGCCGGCGACGAAGCCGAGGGTGGCAAGCTCCTCTACCGCTGCTACAAGGGTCTCCCGAAATACCAGCCCCTCATCAAGTTCCTGTCCGAGCCTGGCATGAAGGCCCTCATGCAGAAGACCGAGGCCTACTACATGCAGGACAACGAGCGTGAGATGCCGGTTGTGACCGACGAACTTTACTTCGTGATTAACGAAGTGCTCAATACCGTGGATATGACGGACAAGGGCCACGACGCCCTGGCCGCCAGCGTGAGCGACCCTAACTTCTTCGTGCTCCCGGATATGGGATCGGCCATCGCCGAAATCACCCACTCCGACCTCTCCGCCGCCGAAAAGGCCGAAAAGAAGGACGCCCTCATGGAGGACTTCTCCCTCAAGAGCGAGCGTGTGCACACGGTGATCCAGCTCCTGAAGGCCTACGCCATGTTCACCAAGGACATCGACTACGTGATTGTAGACAACAAGGTGAAGATTGTGGACGAGAGCACCGGCCGTATCATGGAAGGCCGCCGCTGGTCCGACGGTCTGCACCAGGCTGTTGAGGCCAAGGAAAACGTGAAGGTGGAAGCCGCCACGCAGACCTTCGCCACCATCACCCTCCAGAACTACTTCCGTATGTACCACAAGCTGGCCGGTATGACCGGTACGGCAGAAACGGAAGCCGGTGAGTTCTGGGATATCTACAAGCTGGACGTGGTGGTTATCCCCACCAACCGTCCCGTCATCCGCGACGACCAAAACGACATCGTATACCGCACCAAGAAAGGCAAGTTCAACGCCGTCATCGAGAAGGTGGTGGAACTCTCCAAGGCCGGACGTCCGGTGCTGGTGGGTACCACGGACGTGGAAACGTCTGAACTGCTGGCCCGCATGATGAGCATGCGCGGCATCAAGGCAAACGTCCTCAATGCTAAGGAGCACGCCCGTGAGGCTGAAATCGTCGCACAGGCCGGCCAGAAAGGCAAGGTGACCATCGCTACCAACATGGCAGGCCGTGGTACGGATATCAAACTGTCACAGGAAGTGAAGGACGCAGGCGGTCTTGCCATCATCGGCACCACCCGCCACGACTCCCGTCGCGTAGACCGTCAGCTCCGCGGCCGTGCCGGCCGTCAGGGAGACCCCGGTTCCTCCTGCTTCTACATTTCCCTGGAGGACGACCTCATGCGTAAGTTCGGCTCCGAGCGCATCGCCGCCGTAGTAGACCGCATGGGCATGGCCGAGGACGAAGCCCTCGAGTCCAAGATGCTCTCCAACGCCATTGGCAACGCACAGAAGAAGGTGGAAGAGAACCACTTCGGCTGGCGTAAACGCACCCTCGAGTACGACGACGTCATGAACTACCAGCGTGAGGCCGTGTATGCCCGTCGTCGCAACGCCCTCTCCGGCGAGCGCATCGAGATTGACGTGCAGAACATGATGGCCGATACTGCCATGATCCTCTCCGAGCAGGCCGAAAATATGTCCTACGAGGAGTTCGAGGAGTTCATCATCGGCAAGCTTTCCATCGACCTTGGCTTCGACGCTGAATTCTATGCCAACGCCAAGCCCAAGCAGATTGCTGAAAAGCTGGCCGCCCACATGCAGGAAGTTTACGAGCGCCGTATGAGCGCCATGATCGAGAAGGTGAATCCCGTCATCAAGGCCGTGTTCGAGAAACAGGGCAACATGTACGAGAACATCGCCATTCCCATTACCAACGGCAAGAAGCAGCTCACCCTCAGCGTGAACCTGAAGAAAGCCTATGAAAGTGAAAGCCGGGAGATTGCCAAGGCCCTGAGCCGCAACATCATCCTGTACTATATTGACGACTACTGGAAGCAGCACCTCCGCGACATGGACGACCTGCGCCAGAGCGTCCAGAACGCTGCCTACGAACAGAAAGACCCGCTGGTGGTGTACAAGTTGGAAAGCTACAACCTGTTCACCGAAATGCTGGAAAAACTGAACGAGGAAGTGCTTACCTTCCTGCTCCGCGCCTTCATCCCGCTGCGCGATGCCTCCGATGCCCGTGAGGCCCGTCCGGCCACCCAGCCGAACCGCAACCTGCAGCAGATGCACGCGACGGATCCCTCCCAACTGTCGACCAACGGTGAGCAGCGCGCCCGCATGCCCATCCGCGTGGATAAGACGGTCGGCCGAAACGATCCCTGCCCCTGCGGCTCCGGTCTTAAGTACAAGAACTGCCACGGCAAGGGTCAATCCTAGTCTTCAAACTAGCCACTTTGATTTTTAATTGCTAAAACTTAATAGTTATGGAAAACACTAACTTAAACGAAGTAAGCCGTATCTCTGCTGGAACGGCATTTAAAGGTGAGATTATCACCTCCGGAGACATCCGAATTGATGGCAAATTTGACGGACGTCTCAGCTCTAAAGGCCGCCTGGTCGCTGGCGAAAGTGCACAGGTAAACGGTGACGTAATTTGTCAGAACGTGGACTTTAGCGGCAAAATGAACAAAGGCACGATCTATGTGGCCGACACGCTCTCCCTGAAGAGCGGCTGCGTAGTCAACGGGGATGTCCACTACAAGCGTTTGCAGGTGGAACTGGATGCCAAGATTAACGGTAACCTGAAAGCCCTGGACGAAGCCGAGTTTAACAAAATTGCCAACCAGGCCGCTCCTGCAGCTGTAAAGCCCGCTGCAGCTCCGGCACAGACTGAAAAGAAAGATGATGTCGCTGGGAAAGAAAACTAACGAAAATAAGGAAATTGTTATGAACGCAAGCAATACTTCTTCCAATATGGCCGACGTCAACCGCGTCGCTTACGGTGCTGAATTCGTAGGTGACCTGGCTACGGCCAATGATATCCGCATCGACGGCAAGTTCGACGGCCGTCTGTACTGCGAGGGACGTCTTGTCGTGGGCGAAAAAGCCGTCATCAAAGGCGACATTTTCGGCACCGACATCGACTTCAGCGGTACGATGACCGGCGGTAATATCTACACGCGCGAGACGCTGTCCCTCAAGGGCGGCTGCTCCGTGCATGGAGATCTGTACTTCCAGCGTTTCCAGGTGGAACTTGACGCAAAGTTCACCGGTTCCTGTAAGGTGCTGGAAGAGGGCGAGTATGCAAAGATCGCCGCACCCGTCGCTGCACTGTTAAAATAGACTATGGTTATACAGTGTATTTATAAAAAAACTATGAAAAAGAACCTTCAAATGATTTTTGCAGGCGCTCTCGCCGTGATGGTGATGTCCTGCGCACAGGACCCGATCCCTGTGACACCCCAAGAGCCCGGCCTGGATGTTTTCTCCAAGACCGTCCCCTCCGGCTACTACAATGTAGCAAACATCACCGTGCCTGCCGGTACGGAGACTGTGTACATTGAGTACAAAGGAGCCGATGGCCGCAAGAAGACCCTCGTCCAGCCCGTGACTCCGCTCGTCGCCCAGCCTGACGGTGGCAAGGATGCCGAACCCTTCGGCACCGTGTCCCTGCTGGTGAAGAGCGAAAAGCCGGCCAACGTGTCCATCTACTACCTGATGAACGAGAACTCCACGAAGGCTTCTACCAAAGCCTCCAGCGACGACCGTGTGGACATTGTTGAGAACCTGCCCATCAATATGGTGACCAGCGGTGAGTTCGGTAAGACCCGCTATGTCCAGATGGCCTGGAACTATGCCTGGGAGAACAAGGAGATCTATCAGTGGCACTACGAGAATGTGCGCACATATCCGGCCGACCTGGTGATGTACGACGCCGAGCATAACCATACCCTCCGTTACAAATATGCCTATTCCGGCGTAATGGGGGAGGGTTACATGCTGGACGACGCCTACGAGATTGTAGATCACGTGGCTGTACGCACCAAGTACAACTACTGCGGTCCCGGCTGTGTGAACTGCCAGTTCTGCATGCCCTGGGGTTGCTCCTGCGGTTGCGGCGGCTGGGATAATGACAAGCAGACGCCGAAGATGAATCCCAATCCGGACTTTGTTCCGAACGGCAACCAGCTGCAGCCCGCCATCGAGGATGGTGCCAGCACGGATGTTCCTGTGATTCCGGATAACGTAATTCCTGTTCCGCTCCCGGAACCGGCCGGTTACGTGACTTCCGACGGTGATTATACCAACTACCACTCCAGCGGTGTGGTGATGTTCGACGACAAGTGGCCCATGATGCCCACTGAAAACGGCGAAGGTCACTACGACCTGGACTTCAACGACGTGGTGGTAGATTATGATATTGAGGCCGTTACCGTTGCCGACGAACTGCTTGAGTCGCAGGGTAGGAGAGAGCAGGTGAAGGTGGTTCTCCACCTCCGTGCCCTGGGTAGCAAGGATATCTGGCGTGTGGGTGTTGCCCTGGAGAACTTCAACACGGATTTCGTGGAGTCTGTCTCTGAGTACAAGACCCTGGACAGCTGGCAGAACCCTCACGGGGAGCTGCCGGAGTGGGCCAAGAGCATTCCTTTCCAGGAGAACTCCATCCACTACGATGCTGTTTCCGGTACCCAGTACAGCCGCCACACCAATCGTCCTTCCATTGAGATTGGTCAGCTGCAGGCCTTCAACGGCACCCGTCGCGACGGCGCCGGCTGGCAGGTCTACCAGCACAAGGACGACCATGGCAACATCACGGACCACGTGATGAACCCGGCCCTGAAGCAGTGGGACAAGTGGCAGGCCCCGAATACCAACCAGTATTCTGCCAGCCTGGCCGATAAAGCGGCTCCTACCAGCCTCGCTGCCATGCAGCGCTTCACCTTCTACAATACCATTCCCGGTTATGTGAATGTGGACGGCGGTCTGTACACCTACACCGTCATCTACAAGATGAAGCCCCGCGTGGACATGGATCCTGCTCAGCGCGAAGCCGCCAAGCAGAACATGATCGATGCCGTGATGAACACCACCGCCCAGAACTTCTTCGCGGTGAAGGGTGACTACGCTCCCATCGGCCTCAAGGGCTACGAGCCCCTTGACTACAAGACCAAGGATAACCACAACTACGCCGACGAATACAAGAAGAACTTTGACAAGAACGCCGATCAACTGAGCGCCGAGACCACTTACGTGGCCAAGAACGGTCAGGTGTGGGCTTTCAAGTGCCCGGTTCAGACCCGTCACGCCTGGGAAAAGCAGTACTTCAGCAAGGCTTATCCCCACTACAACGCCTGGGTCACCTCCGGCGGCGCAGAATACACCGACTGGTATAAAGACGACTCCGTAGACTATACCTTCCTCTCCTGCGAGTGGTAAGGTAAAAACCTTACGCGATGGAATACTACGTTTTAAGTAGATACGCGTACTGGAAGTATTATTTCCTGATCCTGTACTACCGGCTGCAAGAATTTCCGCCGGCAGTACGGGTTTGGGCTATTTTTACTTCCATATGCCTGCTGCTGCTCATTTCCATCGTTTTGGGCAACTTCATTCGCGTGCTGCATTCGGCGGCCGACAGCCGTACCATCGACCGGTACCGCGAGAAGTACTATGAGCGGATGAAAGAGGTGGCGCTGACGGCGCGAAATCTGGAGCTCACGGAAATATCGGCCATGCTGAAACTTCCCAAGAACTTCAAGATGCATGCGAAGCAGAACCGGCGCTTCGTCCCCATCCTACTGGACTTGTACCGACATTACGCCGACGAGATGAGTAAGTCCAACTGGCAGCGGCTGCTTCAGGTTTTGAAGATGCCGGCATATTTTGACGAACAGGTGCGTTCCCGCTCCATGCGGAAACGCATCATTGCGTTCAAAAATGTAGCCGATATGGACGCCAACCTGAAGGAGGCCGTGGCCTCCCGATACCTCTTCGCGAAGGACCGTAAGTTGCAGAATATGGCCCGTTTACATGCGGCCCGTTTTGGTACGTCCTATCCGTTCAAGGTGCTGCTCGAGGATCCGAACCTGGTGTTCACCGACGAACTTGTGATCAAGTTCCACAACGTGCTGCTGTACCGCATGGAGAACGGCATGTCCATGCCCAACCTCATCCACTGGTGCAGCAAGACGCCTGTGAATGAAGAACTTCGTATATTCGCCATTAACGAGATCCGGCTCTTCCGCCGCAAGGAGGACTGCGCCGAGATGCTCTCCATGCTGCAAAATTCCCGTGAGGAACGCTTCTCCTGCGCCCTTATCCAGGCGCTCGGCGAGCTTGAATACGTTCCCGCGGAGAAAGAATTCTGCCGCCGGTATTTATCGGCCTCCTTCTCGGAGCGTCAGGAACTGGCGAAGGCCCTCGGCCTCATCAACTCCGGCAACCCGGAGGTGCTCAAGTTCCTGGAGGAAGACTTCATGCAGACTACTGACTACGTAACGCGGATGCTGCTCCTGCGCACCATCTACAATTACGGTAAACCCGGTCGAAAGACCTATGAACGCCTGAAGAAAGATGCGCCGGCCGAATTCGCCATCTACTTCGAGCACATTGAGTGTGAACTGATTGACAGCCGGAGATATGCCTGAGTGGGTTTACGATGCATTCAGCTATTTCGTGATAGCTTACTCCTCGATGGTCCTGTCGAGTTACGTGCTCTTTGTCATTCTGGCATTCACCGAGCACAAGAAACACTATACCTATCACGACGACGATTACACCATCGAGGAACTGAAAAAGTCCCCGTATACCCCCGGTATATCCATTGTCGCACCGGCTTACAATGAGGAAAAGACGGTGATTACGAACGTCCAGTCGCTGCTGAGCCTGGACTACCCGGACTTCGAGGTGGTTATCGTGAACGACGGCTCCAAGGACAAGACGCTGGAGCTGCTCATCGAAAACTTCGACCTGGTGAAGGTTCCTTACGCCTACGTCGAAAAGATTAAGACAAAACCGTTCCGCGGTCTGTATAAGACCAGGAGCGACAACCCCGCCTTCAAGCGCCTGACCGTGGTGGACAAGGTGAACGGCGGTACCAAGGCCGATGCCTCCAATGCCGGCGTAAATGTGGTTTCCAACAAGTTCTTCGTCTGTACGGACGTAGACTGCGTGCTGGAAAAGAACGCCCTCTACCGCATGATCTGGCCCACCATGGCCAGCACGCGCCGCGTAATTGCCGTGTCGGCCACCATGCGCATGAGTAACGGCTCCATCGTAGAGGACGGCAAGATGGTGGAACCGCACCCGCCGCACGAGCTGATTCCGCTGTTCCAGGACCTGGAGTACACGCGTTCCTTCCTTATTGGCAAGACGGCCCTGAGCCGCATCAACGCCATGCAGAACGTGTCTGGCGGTTTCGGTATGTTCGACCGCGAGGTGGTTATCAAGGCCGGCGGTTACGACGGCGACTCTTTCGCCGAGGATATGGACATGGTGGCGCGTATGATCCGCTACATGTGCGACTCCGGCGAGGATTATCGCGTTGTACAGATTCCGGAGACCTGCTGCTGGACGGAAGGTCCGCCCAACTTCAAGGTGCTCAACCGTCAGCGTACCCGTTGGGGACGCGGCCTGTTCCAGTTCTTCACGGTACACCGTGACATGCTCTGGAACCGGAATTACCGGCAGTACGGTATGCTCACGCTGCCGTATATCCTGATTTTTGAACTTTTGGCCCCGGTGATCGAGTTCCTGGGTTATTTCATGGTGCTGTCCCTGTTGGTGCAGTGGGCCATCAACTGGAATACTATCTGGATTGCCTTCCTGGGCCTGTATGTCTTTGCGCAGCTGCTCACCGTCACCATCATTTCGTACGACGTGTGGGTGGGTACGTCCTTCAAACGCCGCCGGGATTACCTGTGGTTTGTGCTGGCGTCCCTGCTGGAGCCGTTCATCTATCATCCGATCAACGTGTTCTTCAGCCTGCGCGGTTATGTGAAACAGATTCTGGGTACGCAGATGGTTTGGGGTAACATGACCCGTAAGGGCGTGCAGAGCGCCAAGAAACCCGCTGCGTCCACGTCAGTCGCCGAGGCAAAGAGCGCCGCGGAGGCCGACGCCCATAAAGAGGGAGGGAAGGCCGATGCGTAAAGTCCTCCTTCTCCTCGTAGTCCTGTTGTCGGTGCTGCCTGCATCGGCCCAGTCTGGCCGTACCACTGGTTCCAAGCATAGCCAGAAGCAGAAGCACAATGCGACGCAGGAGACGGGCCTTTTCAAGCGCCGGCAGCCGGCCACGTACTACGTGGACCAGGTGACGAACCTCTTCTCCCAGCACCGCTGGGCCAAGGGTAAGGAACTCCTGGACGAGAGTCTGGAGATGTACCCGGAAGAAGCCAATCTGCAGTATCTCGCCGGCCGCTACTGGTGGAACGGCAAGAACTACGACAGGGCCCGCTACCACCTTGTGAAGGCCTGCCAGATCAATTACCACTTTGTAGACGCCAAGACGCTCCTTGTGAACATCGAGGAAATCACCGGCAACTACTCCAGTGCCATCTGCTATGTGAACGAGCTGCTGGAAGTGAATCCTTACTGGAAGGGCCTGTGGCTCCGGAAAGTGGACCTGTACAAGAAAATGGGCAACTTCGAGGAAGCCAACGCCCTGCTGCAGCGCCTGTCCCAGATTTACCCGACGGATGCCTCCATCACCGGCGACTACTTCGACGTGCTGGAGTCTACCTATCAGCAAGCCCGCCTGGCCGGCGACATGAACGCCGCCGAGGCTGCCTTGAAGGAAATCGTGCGCATTACGCCCTCCGACACCGACTACCAGCTGGCCTATGCCAGCATCCTGGTGCGTGAAGGCCGCACGGGCGACGCCCTGGACAACCTCACCTATGCCATCAACGCCTCTCCGGGCAATGTGCCCCTGATCTCCCGCGCCACCGAGATTATGCTGGCCGAAGGCCGCTTCACCGGTGCGCTGGCCCTGGTGCGTGCCCAGTACGAGGAACACGGCACAAAGGAGCTGAAGGCCCTGTACGAGTCGGTGCTGGCTAAATCGGCCAAGATGCAGGACGACTCCGACCCTTACGACATGCACATGCGTGTGTACGCTAAGGAGAAGAGCCAGGCTTCGCTGCAGTACCTGCTCACGAACTCCGTGAAGAAGGGCTATTTCGACGACGCCATCTTCTACATCAACGAGGCCCGTATGACCCGCGGAGACCAGTCTCGCTGGTATGCGATGGAATACGAGGTGTACGAGCGCATGGGCCGCCACGACAGCGCCGGCAAGGTGCTGAACGCCGGTCTGGCGAAGTACCCCGACGACTATGACCTGAACCTGGCTGCCTGCCGCCAGCGCCTCGCCGCTGCCGGTGACAATATGAATGAAAGTGCTTATAACCAGGCTATTCCGCTGCTGGAATTTGTGCGCAAGCACTCCGTGGAACCCGATCTGAGGGCCGTAGCGGTGCGCCGCCTGGCTGTTTGCTACCGGGAAACCAACCAGATGGAGTTGGCCGTCCTCATGCTGAAGGAGCGTCTGAGGACAGATCCGGAGTATCAGGTGACGGTAGATTACGCTTCGCTGCTGGTGAAGCAGGGGAAACCCGAAGCCGCCCTCCAGGCCATTCAGGCTTCCTACGATTCTGCGACCGATACCGTGGCGCTCCGGGCTCTGGGTAACGCCTACAAGGAAACGGCCTATCCTTACCTGAAAGAGAAACTGGCGAACGGCGCCGTGAAGGGCCTGCAGCCCATTACGGATATGATTCTGGCGGTAGACCCCAAGGACTACTGGGGCCTGCGTTATTCACTGCGCACCGCCGAGGACCCGCTGCCGTATGCCTACCGCGGTATCCGCGTATATCCGGACGACCTCACGTTCCCAATCAAAGCCGCCAACGAACTCTCCGACCGCGGCCACAACGAGCGGGCGCTGAACATCCTGCGCGCTTACCTGTCGGATTTCCCGGCCGACGACGACCTCCAGAAGGTCTACTCCGGCATCTCCGACAAGGTGGCCACCCAACTCTATAAGGAAAAGAACTACGACCGCGCGGAGGCAGTGCTGGATTCGGCCCTGACCTACCGTCCGCTCGATCCCGGCACGCGCTACACCCGTGGCCTGCTCTACGAGAAGCGGCACCAGTGGGATTCGGCCTACGCCTACCAGCGTCACTACAAGCCGTCGGTGCTGGAGGAGCGGGAGTTTGTCTCGCGCATGAACGCCATCCGCGCGCGCACCTTAAAGAATACGGTGGATGTGGGGGCCGATGTCTTCCGCTTCACCGACAGCCAGCACCTGATGGGCATGGCCAGCGTGGGCTATACCCGCTACTGGGAGGACGACGAGCTGGAGCTGCGCGTGAACTACACCGGCCGCGACGCCGACTATGACGGCGAGGAAAAGATGTACAATTCCGTGGGCGGCCAGGGGCTGCAGTTCCAGGGCAGCTGGATGCACAATTTCGGCACCATCGTTTCGCTCAAGGGAACATCGGCCTACTCTACGGCCTTCTTCCCGCGCTGGACGGCCGACGCTGACTTTACCTGGCACCTGTCCAACGACTGGGATATGGAGACCGTCTTCTCTTACCGCTGGATGCGGGACCGCTCGTCCATGTATTCCTTCGGCCTGGGCGGCTTCCACAACTTCGAGCACCTGTACGCCGGTGGCAAGGTGACCATCGGCGCCCTGCACGACCTCTTCTTCTTCAACGCGCAGGCGCGCGTACGCTTCTATCCCATCGAGGGCGGGCGTTCCTACGTGGAGGCACAGGGTGGCGCTGGTACCGCACCGGAGCTCTCCTTCCTGAATTACTACTACAGTTCGGGTATGTACAACAACCTGAACTCGTTTGTCGCCGTCTCGGGTTCGTGGGCGGTGACCCATAACCTGGCGCTCCAGTTCTCCGGAACCTGGAACACCGTGTATGACCAAAAGACAACTGTCACTTACCGTAACATGTTCATGGCCCATGTATCTGTCGCGATTTCTTTCTAGTATAGCCGCTGCCGTGCTGCTCACTTTCTCCTGCGCTTCCATCACGGGAGGGGAGTTGGGCGTGCACACCTATTATGTCCATCCCGAAATGCCCGGCCGTACGCTGGACTCGAAGATGGCCGACTATCTGAAAAAGCATCTGCAGAACCGTTCCGACAAGACGGTCCTGGACAAGAGCGGAATTGATGTAACCATTCATGTCGGCGACGATGTGGAGGGAGATTTCGCCTTCCAGCATACGCCGGCGGGCTATTACTTGGCCGCGAAGGACGAGCGCACCTGCATCTGGCTGGTGTACCAGTTCATCAAGATGGCAGGGAAGTCCGACCCTGATATTATCGTAGACGACCTGCCGCCGCTGCTGCTGAGCGGCCGGGACACGGTGGTGACTTTCCCCTTTGAGTACCGCGATATCTACATGCCCACCAACCAGAACCCGGACATGACGTATCTGCTGGCGCTGCACAACCTGGAAAGCGACTGGGGTATCTGGGGACACAACCTCTCCCGCGTGCTGGGCTCCAACGGCGACACCAGCTTCGGCTACCAGAATATGGACCAGGAGATGCTGGCCCGTACGGGCGGCCTGGCGCACGCCAACCAGTTCTGCTTCTCCTCCGACAAGCTGTTTGACCTCACGGTCCAGTACATCCTGGACCAGTACGGCGACGGCGAACATCGGCCTTTCCGCATGACCATCGGCCCCAACGATAACAGCATCGTGTGCATGTGCCGCCGCTGCGAGCTGGCGGGCAATAAGCCGGGCAATGCGATGCCGGCCGTGCTCAACTTCGTGGAGCGGCTGGCGATGCGCTTCCCTGGCCACACGTTCTTCATTCCGGGGTACTCGACTACATCGGCCATACCGGACCACGTGCTCCCGCCCAACGTCGGCGTTTTCTTGTCGGCCATCGACTATCCGCGCGCCATCACCAAGGAGGAGACGCCCGCGGAAAAGGCTTTCTTCAAGCTCCTCTCCGACTGGCAGAGCGTCACGCAACACGTTTACATCTGGGACTACGTCAATAACTTCGACGACTATCTCACGCCTTATCCCATCCTCTATGTGATGCAGGACCGCTTCCGGGAGTACCGCAAGCGGGGCGTGCAAGGCATTTTCCTCAATGGCAGCGGCTATTTCTACTCTTTCCAGCAGGAGATGTACTCCTTTGTGCTGGCGGCGCTGATGCTGAATCCCGACGTCGACATTGAAAAGCTGGTGGAGGAATATTACCACGACGCCATGCCCAATATCGGCCAGTTCATTGCGCAGTCGGCGCTGGGGCTGGAGGGGCACATCCAGCGCAACGGGATGGAGCTGCCCTTGTACGGCGGCATGGACGAAGCCCTGCGCTCGTACCTCTCCGAGCGGGAATTCCGCGAGTTCTATTCGGTGTTCCTGCGGGCCGAGGATATGGAAATGACCCACCGCGAGCGTGTGCTCTACGAAAAGACGCGCCAGTTCGTGTCCTTCACTTTCCTGGAAATGTGCCGCCTGAATGGCCTCAGGCCGGGTGGCTTCGCCGAAATGGTGGGCGACGACTGGGTGGTGAAACCGGAAGTATGGGCCGCCGTGGAAGACCTCAAGATCATGACCGACGAGGACGACGTGTACCTGCTCACCGGCAACGAAGAGACTTCGATGGACCACATGGACCGCGTGAATGAAAGCGGTGTATATGTGGCCGATTATGAAAATGAGGTGGAACTGTGGCTGAACGGCCAGATGTGGATGCAGGACTACCTCCTGCGCCAGCCGCTGCGCGTACATGCCGGCGGACAGGTGTTCACCACGCACTACCTCACCGACGGGGTGGCCGGCATCTCCCAGAACTACCACTGGGGCTGGCAGATCTACCCGCAGGAGAACTGCTGGATCGAACTGCCCGTGGAGGCCGTCGCCGGAAAGACCGGCGAGATGACGGTGTCGTTCCTCAACAGCGAGCGTCACCGCATGGCGCCGCCCTCTTCCATTGATATTTGGGCCGATGACCGCCTGGTGGCGACGCTGCGCCGTGAGGGCCTTGGCAACTACTTCGACGAAGGGGAGCGCGTGATCTTCAAGGGCCCCGTTGGCTTCGGCCGTCCCGGTAAGATTGAGATGCGCCTGAAGGCCTCCTATTCCCGCAACTTCGGCATTGATGAAATCTTCTTCCGCTAGATGAAACGACTCCTTATTATATTAAGTCTTGCGCTGGTTCTCGCCGGCTGCACCACCCGCGTTCAGTATACGACGGTGGAGCTGCGGGACCCGGTGCGCCACTACTATCCCATCCTGCAGGGGCAGGAACTCACCGTGACCATCCGTGTGAACAATACCGGCAAGGTGCCGCTGGTGATCCGGGATATCCAGCCCTCCTGCGGCTGCATTGTGGTGGACGGAGACCATGAACTGGTGATTCCGCCGGAGCGTTTCGCCTCCGTGACGCTGCGCTACGATTCCCGCAAGAACGTGGGCCGCGTGGAGCATTCCATCCGTTTCTGGGGCAACATCAAGCCGGAGGGCATGGCCGAGTTACGCTTTGATGTACACGTAGTTCCGGATGCGAACTACCACCACGACTACGAGGAAATGTACGACAAGGACGAGAGCTCCCGCAAGCTGCGCGACTATCTGAAGTCCCGCGGAGAGACCTCTGGAATGGGCTATTACGTAGACCGTTAACAGGTGCCTGTTGATAACTTTTTTGTGTTATTAAAATTATTCTGTATACCTTTGTCCGGTCATAAATGGGCCTGAGGAGGTTTGGAAAACTTTTTTAACCTATAACAATACTTATGACACAAAAGCAGCAAGCCATCTATGATGCCCGTCCGCTCGGAAAGGGCAAGATGCTTACCCTGGGCCTCCAGCACATGTTCGCCATGTTCGGAGCCACGGTTCTGGTCCCGGTTATTACCGGTCTCTCGATGAGTGCAACCCTTCTTTTCGCTGGTCTGGGTACACTCATTTTTCATTTCCTCACCAAGATGAAGGTACCGGCTTTCCTCGGTTCGTCCTTCGCTTTCCTCGGTGGCTACGCAGCTGTAGTCTCCATGGGTGAAGCCCAGGGCCTCAGCGCCGCGGAATCTCTGCCTTATGCCTGCATCGGAGTCTTCTCTGCAGGCATTATTTATTTCATCCTGGCAGGTCTGTTTGCAGCCTTCGGCGCCAAGAAGGTGATGCGTTTCTTCCCGCCCATCGTGACGGGTCCCATCATCATCGCCATCGGCCTTACCCTCTCCGGCAGCGCCATCAACAACTGCAACCAGAACTGGTGGATTGCCCTGCTGGCTATTGCCATCATCATCGTCTGCAACATCTGGGGCAAGGGCATGATCAAGATCATCCCCATCCTCCTGGGTGTGCTGGGTTCCTACCTGGTGGCTGCCTGCTGCGGCCTGTGCGACTTCTCCGCTGTGAAGGATGCTGCCTGGATCGGCCTTCCTTTCCACTGGGAGAACACCGCGTTCCACGTGTTCCAGAACCCGAACTGGGGTCTTGTCGTGAGCGCTGTCATTGCCATTGTTCCCATTTCCCTGGCTACCATGATGGAGCATATCGGCGACATGTGCGCCATCTCCTCCACCACGGGTGTCAACTACCTGGAGGATCCGGGTCTGCACCGCACCCTCATGGGTGACGGTCTCGCTACCGCCCTGGCTTCTCTGTTCGGCGCTCCCGCCAACACCACTTACGGTGAGAACACCGGTGTGCTGAATCTCACGAAGGTCTTCGACCCGCGCGTGATCCGCATCGCCGCCTGCTTCGCCATTGTGCTCAGCTTCTGCCCGAAGTTCAGCGCCCTCATCAGCTGCATGCCTGCCGCTACCATCGGCGGTGTATCCCTGGTGCTTTACGGTATGATTTCCGCCGTGGGTGTGCGTAACGTCGTGGAGAACCAGGTAGACTTCACCAAGAGCCGCAACGTGATTGTCGCCGCCCTCATCCTGGTGCTGGCTATCGGTATCAAGTACGGCGCCAACGACGCCATTTCCCTGGGCTTCACCACCCTCAGCGGTCTGGCTATCGCCGCCCTCACGGGTGTGTTCCTGAATGCCGTCCTTCCCGGTATGGACTATGAGTTCGGTGCCAACCCGCAGGGAGACAAGGCTGTGGACTTTGAAGTGAAAGGACACGAATAGAAAAGAATCTAAACAATTAATACTATTTCATAAACTACGTTTTATGTCTAAAAAAACTATCATCGCCGTTGCTATCGCAACGCTTGCCTTCGGCCAGATGGCTAAGGCTCAGACCAACCTCCAGACCTTCTACGATTTCGGTAAGAATCGCGGTCATTTCACCACCACCCTCGAGGGTTTCTACAATGACAACTGGGGTAACACCTTCTTCTTCATCGATTACGATTACAACAAGAAGGACGCCGACAACAAGAATTACGCTCCCAGCGGCTCTTACATGGAGATCGCCCGTTGCCTGAATTTCTGGGGCAACACGGCTCTCGCTCCCCTCAGCCTGCAGGTTGAATACAACGGCCTTGTAGGTTATAACCAGAACTTCCTCTTTGGTCTGGACTACTTCCTTCACAGCCAGGACTTCAAGAACACCTTCAACTTCAAGGTGCTGTACAAGACCTTCTCCAAGCAGGCCGGTGCCAGCAGCGACCTCCCTCTGCAGTTCACCTTCGTGTGGGGCATGCAGGAC
>Ga0310786_10002749_pt1 | contig 26436 bp, 16 predicted proteins | sample AusTroGonzalo_MG_FD_203881 | JGI IMG/M metagenome (GOLD analysis project Ga0310786, IMG submission 203881) | Bovine rumen microbial communities from tropical cattle in Woodstock, Queensland, Australia - Gonzalo_03 (v2) (version 2) | ecosystem: Host-associated > Mammals > Digestive system >...
CATAGTCCTGGAACAAACCAGTATAAGTGCGAAGCAATGCCACAATGACGGCATCCTCGCGTGGTTCGTTGTCACGCAGACGGTAGAGATCATCGCGTCCTAACAAAAACATGACACGGGCCTGAGCATCATCTTCATCGCGATAGTCAATATAGCCAGCGCGGGTGAGAATGTTGAGCGCCGAGATGGTGGGGATAGGGAAATGACGATAGGTCTGACAGAAACGTTCCACAGGAAACTCGAACGTGGCGTTATAGCCCGAGCCTACAGCTATCTGATAGAAATAGGCCAGTTGGTCGTAAATCTCGCAGATAAACTCTTTGTCGGGAAAAGTGTCGACGACACGTTTGCGAAGTTTCATCTTGTCATTGTCGTCGTAGAGCAGTACGGCATAAGACTTTTGACCGTCACGTCCAGCACGGCCAGCCTCCTGGAAATATGCCTCAAGACTATCTGGGCAGTCAATATGAATCACCACACGCACGTCAGGTTTATCAATACCCATGCCGAAGGCGTTGGTAGCCACCATTACCCGCACTTTATTTTTCTGCCAGTCCATCTGTCGTTGGTCTTTTAATGTATTGTCGAGGCCAGCATGAAAGAAGGTGGCCTTGATGCCTGACTTATTTAGCAGGTCGGCATATTCCTTGGTGCGCTGGCGACTGCGTACATAGACGATGGCCGAGCCAGGCACGCTCTGAAGAATATGGACCAGTTGCTGCTCCTTGTTGAAGGTGCGGCGCACCACATAAGCCAAGTTTTTGCGTTCAAAGCTCATGCGAAAGACGCATTTTTTTTGAAAGTGCAGCCGGTTCTGAATGTCGTCGACGACCTCAGGGGTCGCTGTGGCTGTTAGAGCAAGCACAGGGATGTCAGGCACCAAACGACGAATGTCAGCTATAGCGAGGTAAGAAGGCCGGAAGTCATAGCCCCATTGACTGATGCAATGGGCCTCATCCACGCAGATAAAGCACACCTTCATGTGACGTAGCTTCTGTTGGAATAGTTCGGACGACAGACGTTCAGGCGATATGTAGAGCAGTTTGACAGCGCCAAAGACGGCATTTTCGAGTGTCTGCAGTATCTGGTCGTGGGTCAGCCCCGTATAGATAGCTGCTGCCTTGATGCCTCTGCTACGTAAGTTCTGCACCTGGTCTTTCATCAGGGCGATGAGGGGCGTGATAACAATACAAACACCTTCCTGAGCCAATGCCGGCACCTGGAAGGTGATGCTCTTGCCTCCACCTGTGGGCATTAGACCCAATGTGTCGTGGCCGGCAAGGATAGACTCGATAATCTCGCGCTGAATACCACGAAAATCATCATAGCCCCAATATTTCTTCAAGATTTTTTTGAAGTCCTCCATAAACCTCAAATCTTAAATCTCCAACTTCAAACCTCTTCTGATGGCTTAATGTCTTCAATCTGCAGTTGCACCTCGCTACGCTTGTAGATATTCTCTTCGATGGTGTAGCAGATGTCGAACGAACGCTTGGACTTGATATAGCGAGCCGCTTGGCTTTGGCCGAAGGCGATGCCGTTCATGACGTTCGATGAACGAGAGTCTACTAGTTCGAGTTTAATATGCTCTTGCTGCTTACCCACCACTTTCGAAGTACCGTAGTCATAAACACGTCGCGTGCAGAACAGTGGCTTGGGATTGTCGGGACCGTGGGGTGCAAACTTCTTTAGGTCGTTGTGCAACTTCTTGGTGATGTCCTTGAAGTCTATTTCGGCCTCGATGTCGAGCGTGGCTTCGGTCTGTTCTATGTGGATATGCTCGCTGACATATTGTTGGAAGCGGCGACGGAACTCAGGAATGTTCTCAACCTTGAGCGTCAAGCCAACAGCATAGGTATGGCCGCCAAAGTTCTCTAGGAGGTCGCGGCACGACTTCACGGCATCATAGATATCGTAGCCGGCAACACTTCGTGCCGAGCCTGAAGCTACGCCTTCGTTGCACGAAAGTACTACCGTAGGTCGGTAGTACATATCTGTCATGCGAGAGGCCACGATGCCAACCACGCCTTTCTTCCAACCTTCGCCATAAAGGACGATGGCCGACTGGTGCTCCTGACTCTCCAGACGGGCCACAATCTGGTTGGCCTCTTCGGTCATCTGCTTGTCAATATCCTTGCGTTGCTCGTTGTACTCATTGATATGGGTGGCTTCAGTCAGCGCACGCTGGAAATCCTTTTCCACTAACAAGTCAACAGTCTCGATGCCATTTTGCACACGACCACTGGCATTGATACGCGGACCAATCTTGAAGATGATGTCGCTCATGGTGATTTCACGACCTGTAAGACCGCATATCTCGATAATGCTCTTCAAACCCACGCTGGGATTCTGGTTCAGCTGTTTCAGTCCGTGAAAGGCCAGAATACGATTTTCACCCATTACCGGCACGATGTCGGCAGCAATGCTGACTGCACAGAAGTCGAGTAGGGGAATGAGTTGTGAGAAAGGAATACCATTGTTCTTGGCAAAAGCCTGCATGAACTTGAACCCTACGCCACATCCACACAGATCCTTGAAAGGATAGGTGGAGTCAACACGCTTGGGATTAAGGATAGCCACCGCGCAAGGCAGTTCATCATCGGGCACATGATGGTCGCAGATGATGAAATCGATGCCGAGCTGCTTGGCATAGGCTATCTCGTCGATGGCCTTGATGCCGCAGTCAAGAACGATGATGAGTTTGACACCTGTTTCCGCCGCATAGTCGAGACCCTTACGGCTAATACCGTAGCCCTCTTCGTAGCGATCAGGAATGTAGTACTCGATGTTCGAGTAAAATTGCTGTAAGAACTTGTACACCAGAGCGACGGCTGTACATCCGTCAACATCGTAGTCACCATAGACCATGATGCGTTCCTTGCGTCCCATGGCATCGTTCAGTCTGTCGACTGCTACGTCCATGTCGTTCATCAGGAAGGGGTCGATGAGTTCGTTGAGCATCGGGCGGAAAAACCGCTTTGCTGCCGACTCAGTCTTGATGCCTCGCCTGATAAGCAAGTCGGCCAGAACGGGACTCATGCCGATTTTCTCGGCCAGCTCGTTAGCCTGTTGCTTGTGCTCGGATGTAGGTTGTTCGTAATTCCATTTAAAATTCATTATATTGTTTATTTTTATCGTCGCTTTAGGTGCTAAAAGTGCCTATTGAGGCAAAATAGCATACAAAGGTAATGATAAAAAATGAAAAAACGGAAGAATCTGTCGAATTTTAACAGAATCTTCCGCATTTTTTACTAATTATTAGAATTCTGGAATCAGATTCCCAATTTCTTGCGGATAGCTTTGGGGATGGCGTTCTTGTTGAGGAGAAAGTCCATCGTGTTAGCGGCGATGAATGACTTGGTCATGTACCAGACACCTTTATATTCGCCTGTCTCGCCCCATGAGTTCTTCACCATGTAGTACTCCTTACCATTTTGGTCCTTGGCCACACCAAAGATTAACATGCCGTGGTCGTCGGTCAGCTCCCAATTGTCGAAACGCTCCTGACGCATCTTCTGTGTAGGTACAATCTCAGGAACGGTACAGCCCAGGGAGTCAATGAGATTGCGCTTTTTCTCTGTACTCATCTTCAACCAACGAGCCATGTCGCTTCCCTGCAGACTCTCAGTCTTCTTTGTATCGATGGCATAAGCCAGACCCTGACGAGTGAAACCGTCTTCAGAAACGTCACCGCCCCAGGCTACGGTATAGCCGTTTTCAATGGCGTTGTCGATGACCTGCATCATCTCGTCCATAGGCAGATTATAGCTCAAGGGGAAACGCCAATTGTCCTGTACCTCCACGGCAAAGGCCGTATAGAAGGGATGGTGGGTGTAACTAGTGATACTCACATAGTCGTCGAGGTTGATGCCAAGACTCTCTACAAAGCTTTTTGGTGTGTATTTCTTGCCCTCGTAGGTAAACTCCTCAGGACACTCGCCCAGATAGGCGTCGAGAATGCCCTGCAGACCAGCCTTCCATTGGTTTGAAATTTTCTTGGCTGTGCTCTTCGAGATAGCTGCCACATAGGGTTCCAGCAATGAGAAGAACTCGTTGAAGTTGTTAAGAGAGTCGCCATAAAGTGAACCAGGGAAAGGCATGGCATCCTGCGGACAAATGCCGTGGGTTTTCATGGTAGTTAGCACGTCTTCGGCAGAACCGCCCTGGGCAAACTGGCAATCACCATGGAAGCGGACCACCTGGATGGCACGCTCCATGTAGGTTTTGTTGGCCACGAAACTCTCGCAGAGGTCGTAGGTCTTGCCTGTAGCCTTCAGAATTTCTGATTCAAAGAATGAAATCGTAGAATAATCCCAACAAGTACCTGAACGATTTTGGTCCTTGATGCTGGTGATGGGATTCTCCTTGATGGTGGTAAAAATCGGCTTGTTGTTGGCCTTCTTTTCGGCTTCTTGAGCCTGAGCACCAATAGCCATAAGGCTGATAAGTGCGAGTGATAGTAATTTCTTCATATTCAATTAGTTGTTGCTCATTAATTCTTCTAGTTCTGTAGGATGGTAAGGAATACGTTTCGAGCCTAAGAAACGACAACCGTCATTGGTGATGAGGATATCGTCTTCGATGCGGATGCCGCCAAAATCCTTGTAGGTCTCCAGCAGGTCGAAATTGAGAAATTCCTTACAATGGCCTTCCTTTCGCCACAGGTCGATGAGGTGGGGAATGAAGTAGATACCCGGCTCGTCAGTAAGCACAAAGCCTGGTTCGAGTTTGCGACCCATGCGCAGACAATTGGTACCAAACTGCTCGAGGTTAGGGCGGGTCTCATCGTCGAAGCCAACATAAATCTGTCCTAAACCCTCCATATCGTGTACGTCCATACCCATCATGTGTCCCAGTCCGTGAGGCAGGAACATGGCATGGGCACCGGCGCGAATGGCCTCTTCCGTGTCGCCTTTCATCAGACCTATCTCCTTCAGGCGGTCGGTCATCATGCGACAGACTGCAAAGTGCACGTCTTGATATTTTACGCCAGGTTTGGCTACCTCGAGCACATAGTCGTGGCAGGCTTCCACAATTGAGTATATCTCCAGTTGCTTCTGCGTGAACTTACCACTGACAGGCATGGTGCGAGTATGGTCGGAGCAGTAATCTTCCAACTCACAACCAGCATCGCAGATGACCAATCGACCCGCTTCCAACTTAGCATCAGAAGGGCTGCCATGCATAATCTCACCATGTTGCGAGAAGATAGTGCCGAAACTATTACCTTGAGACAACGAGCGGGCGATGCCGTCAACCTGTCCAGCTACAAAACGCTCGGTGACACCAGGCTTGATAAGCATTTGAGCGGTGGTGTGCATCACATAGCCTATATCGCAGGCCGCATCAATAATTGCAATCTCCTGTACATCCTTGGTAGCACGCATTTTTACCACAGCCTGGATCAACGGCAAGCTGGCAGCCTCTTTCTGCTTTGAGGGGTGAATGCCCAGCAAGTCCATCAGCTGAATCTTAGTGTCGTGGCGGTAGGGCGGCAGAAAATGAACCTTCCTGTTTGCGGCCAGCGCACGACTACATACAGAACTGAGCTCTGACATTGGTGCTGTTTTGGTAATGCCTACCTCTGCAGCGAGGTCGGCAATGGAGGGCACGTAACCCATCCACACGATATCCTCGATGTCGATATCGTCACCAAAGAGCCACTCTTCATCGTTGTCCACATCAATCAGTCCGACAAGACCATCGTGATGCAGTCCGAAATAATACAGGAACGAAGAGTCCTGGCGGAAAGGAGCATAGCTATTGGCCGGATAGTTGGCGGGCGATTCGTTGTTGCCGATAAACAGCAGTAAACCGCTACCAACAAGTCGTTTTAACTCCGAACGACGGCGGATATAAGTTTCTTTTCCAAACATATTGATAAGAAAAATGGTTTCTTTATTCAAATTTGATGCAAAGTTACGCATTTTTTATTAAATTGTTAGTATCTTTGCAGCAAATTTTTCTTAAAACATAGAGATGGAACGATTGGGAAGGGATACTGGACTGGTGCTTGAAGGTGGTGGCATGCGTGGCGTATTCACCAGTGGCGTGCTTGATGCGCTGATGAAGTATGAACGGTATTTCCCATATGTCGTGGCTGTGTCGGCAGGTGCGTGTAATGGTCTTTCCTATATGAGTCGACAACCCCGAAGGGCTCGTTTCTCAAATATTGACATGTTGCGTAAATACGGTTATCTATCGCTTAAACACTTGCTAGTTCAAGGCAGCATTTTCGACCCAAACATCCTTTATGAGCGCTTTCCTGCAGAGATAGTGCCTTTCGACTATGATACTTATGCCAAGAATCCTGCCCCCTTCGAGATGGTAACTACCAACTGTCTGACGGGACAAGCTGAATATTTGAGTGAGAAGCACGATCCGCATCGCATCACAGCCATAGCCAAGGCCAGTAGTTCGTTGCCTTATGTAGCTCAGATTACGATGGTCGACGGCATCCCGATGCTCGATGGTGGCATTATCGACTCGATACCCGTGTTGCGTGCCACAAGTCAGGGACATCCGTTCAACGTTGTGGTGATGACTCGAAACAAGGGTTTCCGCTCGACTGAACGCGATGTGAACATACCTTCTTTTATTTATAGTGACTATCCACAACTGCGTGAGGCTTTGAGTCATCGTGTAGAGGCCTATAACGCCCAGTTGGAGATGGTGGAACAAATGGAACGCTGGGGAGAAATCCTTGTTATCCGTCCACAGCGAAAAATGGAGGTAGGACGTACTTGTAGCGACGTATCGAAGTTGGAACGACTTTATGAAGAAGGTTTCGAAGAAGGCGAAAAATTTTGTACCAACTATCGTTTATAGAAAAAAAAGTGTTACCTTTGCACGCTGAAACAAAAACTTATTGAAATAAAAGATATGGGAAAAGTAATTTTGACGGGTGACCGTCCTACTGGAAAGTTGCATCTGGGCCACTTTGTGGGTTCTTTGCGCCGTCGTGTGGAACTCCAGAATGCTGGTGATTACGACAGGATGTTTGTATTTATGGCCGATGTTCAGGCCCTTACAGATAATGCTGATAATCCTCAGAAGATCCGTAATAGCATCACTCAGGTAGCTCTTGACTATCTGTCGGCCGGACTGGATCCTCAGAAGTGTACGCTTTTCATTCAGAGTCAGATTCCCGAGCTGGCCGAGTTGACCACCTATCTGATGAACCTGATTTCCGTGAGTCGCGTACAGCGCAACCCTACGGTAAAAACGGAAATCAAAATGCGTGGCTTCGAGGGTGAGAGCATTCCTTTAGGTTTCTTCTGCTATCCCGTTTCTCAGGCTGCCGATATCACGCTGTTCAAGGCCACTACTGTTCCTGCTGGCGAAGATCAGGAGCCGATGCTGGAGGTAACACGCGAACTGGTAAATCGTTTCAATAACACCTATGGTCCCGTGTTAGTAGAACCCAACATCATGCTGCCAGAAAATTTGACAGCACGTCGTTTGCCTGGTATCGATGGAAAAGAGAAGATGTCGAAGAGCTTAGGTAACTGTATCTATCTGAGCGATTCTGCTGACGAGGTATGGCAGAAGGTGCGCTCTATGTATACAGATCCCACTCACCTGAACGTCTCTGACCCAGGTCATGTGGAGGGCAATGCCGTATTTACCTATCTCGATGCGTTCTCTACCGATGCTGATTTTCAGAATTTCTGGCCTGAATATCAGAATCTGGACGAGTTGAAGGAGCACTACACCCGTGGTGGTCTGGGCGATATGAAGTGTAAGAAATTCCTTAACGAGGTGCTCAATCAGTATTTGGAGCCTATGCGCCAGCGCAGAACCGAACTTGAGAAGGATATTCCCGAAATCTATAATATCCTGAAGAAAGGTACGGAAGCTGCACGTGAAGTGGGCGCACAAACCATGAGTGAGGTGCGCAAAGCCATGCAGATTGACTATTTCGGATAAAGTGAGAGGTGCCGTTTAGAACGGCATCTCGCCTCTCGGAGCATTGGCGAAGGGGTCGTATCCATCGGGTAGGGGTGCAGGGCCTTCTTCGCCATTAATTTTTGACCCAAGAATCTCACCACCTGCTGCAGAATTCGGTGTCAGACGGCCTTCGTCAGGATTCTCAAAACGTGTAAATTCGCCACGGAAGGTGAGCAGTACATCGCCTGTGGCACCTTTACGATGCTTGGCTATAATTATCTCGGCCATGCCACGCAGGTCGCGTCCTTTATCGTCCTGGAAGATACGATAGTATTCTGGACGATGCACGAAGAGCACCATATCGGCATCCTGCTCAATGGCACCTGACTCACGCAAGTCGCTCAGTTGCGGACGTTTGCCTTCCAAGCCCTCGCGGTTCTCTACACCACGGTTCAACTGTGACAAAGCCAGAATGGGAATATCTAACTCTTTGGCCAGACCTTTCAGCGATCGGCTGATGGTTGACACCTCTTCCTGACGGCTCGAGAACCTCATGCCGTTGGCATTCATCAGCTGCAGGTAGTCAATCATGATAATCTTTACGCCATGCTCGCGAACTAATCGACGGGCCTTGGTACGTAGCTCGAAGACGGAGAGACCAGGGGTGTCATCTACATATAATGGTGCGCCAAGAAGACTGTTTACACGTTTATCCAAACGGTCCCATTCATCAGGTTGAAGCTGACCGTTCAGAATCTTCTTGCCTTCAATTTCGCAGACGTTTGACAGCAGACGATTAACCAACTGCTGGTTCGACATTTCCAACGAGAAGAAAGCCATAGGTACCTGACTGTCAGCAGCAATATTCTTGGCCATCGAAAGGGCAAAGGCCGTTTTACCCATAGCAGGGCGTCCGGCTATAATCACCAGGTCAGAGTTTTGCCAGCCACTGGTTTTGTCGTCCAGTCCATGATAGCCGCTCGAGATACCAGTCAGGCCGTCTGTATTCTTCGATGCCTCTTGTATCACCTTCACCGCCTGTGACACCACAGGGTCAATCTGGGTATAGTCCTTCTTCATGTTCTTCTGCGACAACTCGAAGAGGGCACCCTCGGCCTGCTGCATCAGGTCGTCTACATCAATAGTCTCGTCGAAGGCACGTGTCTCAATGTCGCTCGAGAACTGAATGAGCTGACGAGCCAGATATTTCTGGGCAATAATGCGGGCATGATAGTCAATATGAGCAGATGAAGCCACACGAGATGAAATCTCGGCGATATAGGCAGGGCCTCCAACCTCCTCCAGTTTGCCTTCATGGGCTAACTCCTCGGCCACCGTGAGCACATCGACAGGTTGCTCGTTCATCGAGAGCTGTTGAATAGCGGAATATACCATTTGGTTGCGAGGCTCATAGAAACTTTCAGGACGAAGTGTCTCGCATACCACCGCATAAGCATCTTTGTCAATCAACAATGCACCCAGCACAGCTCTCTCTACTTCGAGGGCCTGCGGTTGTAGGTGGGCATAAGTATTGTCGACGGGCTGTTGTTTACGTGACTGTCGACGGTTTGAAGTTTTTTGTTCAGGCATATTTTTGTTATTTTCTGATGCAAAGGTAATACTTTTTTAGTAGATAAGTTCAGTTGAAGTGATTTTTTTTAATTGTCTGTTAAACTTTAATTATCTTCATGCGTCAAAAGTTCAGTAAAAAAACAAAACCAAAGGATAATGAAAAGATTTCTATTCACGATGGCCGTCGTTTTATCGGCTCTCACCATGCAGGCTCAGCGTACCATCACAGGTACAGTGTTGGAAGAAGACACACAAGAGTCCGTCATCCAAGCAACTGTTTCTTTGTTGAAGAGCGATAGCACCCGCGTCGCTAATGCCGTGACTAACATGAACGGACAGTTCACCATGACTGCTCCGTCTGATGGTAAGTATATAGTACGCGTGACATACGTGGGCTATAAGACGCTCTACAAGAACGTGACGATGGCTGGTAAGCCCGTTAATCTTGGTAAGATGAGCCTTAACGTCGATGCTGTGATGCTGAAGGGCGCTACCGTTACTTCTCATCTGGCAAAGGTTCAGTCCAAGGGCGACACGCTGATTTTCAATGCCGACGCTTATCACACCCCAGAAGGTTCAGTAGTTGAGGAACTTGTGAAGCGTATGCCTGGTGTCGATCTCGATGACGATGGTAATATCAAGGTCAATGGTAAGACTGTTACAAAGATTAAGGTTGACGGTAAGGAATTTGGCGACTCAAAGACAGCGCTGAAGAACCTGCCTACTTCTATTATAGAAAAGGTACGCGCATACGACGAAAAGAGCGACCTTGCCCGTATCACAGGTATCGACGATGGTAACGAGCAGACCGTGCTCGACTTCGGCATTCGTGCTGGTATGAATCGCGGTACTATGATAAACGTCGACTTGGGTAAAGGTACTAAAGACCGCTACTCTGGTCGTCTGTTCGGTATGTATATGCGTGATGACTATCGTGTGATGGCTATGCTTAACGCTAACAACACCAACGACCAGGGCATGGGCGGCGGTGGTGGTCGACGCTATGGTGGCGGTATGGGCATGGGCGGAGGCCTCAATGCAGCCAAGACAGGTATGATTAACCTGAACTACGAGAAGACCGACCTAATTATTGCTCAGGCCAGCGTGAATTTCAACCATCGTGATGGTGACTCTTGGTCACGTCGTTCTAGCGAGAACTTTATTGGTAGTACCTCATCATTCCAGAACTCTATCAACCAAAGCTACTCTCGTTCTAACAACTGGAGCGTAACAGGTCGTGTAGAGTGGACTCCCGACACATTGTGGAACATTTCGTTCCGTCCAAACTGGAGTTTCGGCGACAACGATGGTACTGGCAACAACTCATCAGCAACTTTCAATGCTGATCCCTATGATATTGTCGATGAACAAATTTCTTCTGCTGTTATTGCAGAACTTTTAAATAATAACAATAGCAATGATGACATTATAAGCAAGTTACGTAATATTGCTGTCAACGGTTCTGCCAACAAATCACTTTCTTATGGTGAGAACAAGCGTTTGGGCGGTACTTTGCAGATTAACCGCGTGCTCAATGGTCAGGGTCGTAACATCACCGTTCAATTGACAGGTAACTACAGCGACAACGAGAACAAGCAGTTATCAAACAACTTCACTCGTCTGTTTAAGAGTACTACTACTTTTAACGGCGTTTCAGGTCTTGACAATTATCAGACCAACCGTTACACACTCACTCCTACCAAGTCTTACGACTATAGCGCACGTGCTACCTATAGTGAGCCTATTGCCTACGCCACGTTCCTGCAGTTCAGCTATACCTTCCAGTATCGCTATAACCAGAACGACCGTCAGACGTATGACTATTCTGATCCTCTGCTTTCTGACCCTACTCGTGGTTATGACTTCACAGGCGTCACACCTTCATACGGCAACTGGAATGATTATTTCAATCTGGTTAATAATGGTTATTCTCCTTCTGTAAATGATACTTATTATACAAAGAATCAGAGCCAGTATTCAGAATATACCAACTACATCCACACCGCAGAGGTAATGTTACGCTTTATCCGCAATACCTACGACTTCAACGTTGGTGTTCAGATCATCCCACAGAAGTCACATTATAATCAGGACTATCTGGGACAGTTGGTCGACACAGTCATCAATGTTGTTAACTGGAGTCCTACAGCTAATTTTCGCTGGCGTTTCTCTCAGCAGGGTAACCTCCGCTTCGAGTATCGTGGTAGCTCTAGTCAGCCTTCTCTGAGTCAGTTGCTCGTCCTCAATGACGATACCAACCCCTTGAACAAGACCACTGGTAACCCCAACCTGAAGCCTTCGTTCACCCAGAGCTTCAACCTGCGCTATAACGACTATTTCCAGGATCATCAGCGTTTCATCTTCGCCAATCTGAACTTCTCTACAACGGCTAACAGCATTGCTAACGCAGTACGCTATAATGCCGAGACTGGTGGACAGGAGTCAAAGCCTGAGAATATCAATGGTAATTGGAATGCTGGTGGTAATGTTACTTTCAACTCGGCTATCGACTCATTAGGTTACTTCAACTATAACATTACTCTGCAGGAGAACTACAACCACCGTGTAGGTTATGTTTATCAGAATCAGGAAACACTGAGAAATACTACTAATTCTCATAACCTCGGTGGTCGTCTGGGTACCAGCTATCGTAACGACTGGTTGGAGGTCGAGCTTAACGGTTCACTCAACTACAACATCACACGTAATGAGTTGCAGCCTCAGTCAAACCTCGACACCTATACCTTCTCTTATGGTTTCAATACCACTCTGCAGATGCCTTGGGGCTCACAGTTCACTACAGACCTCAGTATGAACAGTCGTCGTGGTTATACTGATGAGTCGATGAATACCAACGAGCTCATCTGGAATGCACAGATCTCTCATAGTCTGCTGCGTGGCAAGCCCCTCACACTCTCGCTGCAGTTCTACGATATCCTCGGCAAGCAGTCCAACTTCTCACGTACCATCTCGGCTATGGCCCGTACTGATAACGAGTACAACTCAATCAACAGCTACGTGATGTTCCGCGCTAGTTATCGCCTCAACCTCTTCGGCACTCGTCAGGCTCGTATGGGCATGGGTATGGGTGGCTTCGGTGGCGGCATGCCTATGGGCGGCGGCATGGGCGGTGGTAACCGTGGTGGTGGCAACCGTGGTGGCGGTGGCGGCTTCGGCGGTGGACGTCCTGCAGGCGGTGGCTTCGGTGGTCCCGGCATGTTCTAAGATATGATTATGATATTATAACCAAAATACCTTTCTACGCGGGTGTGTCAGAGTGATCTGGTGCACCCGCAATTAACATTAAGCGTATGAAGATTATTGTAGCGATAGATTCATTTAAGAATTGTATGACTTCAAAAGAGGCAAACCATGCTGCATCCGAAGGTATCTGTCAAATTATGCCTGATGCAGAAGTAGTGCAGATAGCTGTTAGCGATGGTGGCGAAGGCTTTTTGGAGGCTTTCCTTACTGCTATTGGCGGTATTCTTGTGGAAGTGTCGGTAAGAGACCCGCTGATGCGCACTGTCCAAGCAAAATATTTGCTGAATGGTGATAAGGCAGTGATTGAGATGGCGCAGGCCAGCGGTCTGACTCTGCTGGCAAACGAAGAGCGTAATCCGATGTTGGCAACAAGTTATGGTACTGGTCAGTTGGTTGCTGATGCAGTCAGGAGAGGTGCCAAACATATTATCGTTGGCCTTGGTGGCAGCGCTACGAGTGATGCTGGTGTTGGGATGCTGCGGGCTTTGACAGACACTTTTGCCAAGGGCGGCAAATGGGATAATATAAAGGCTCTTGAAAATGTTCGTTTTATCATTGCTTCCGACGTAAAGAATCCACTCTGTGGCAACAATGGAGCGGCTCATGTGTTTGCTCCGCAGAAAGGAGCTTCTCCACAAGACATATTGGTTCTGGACGAGCGCGCAAGAAAGTTTGCAGAGATGTCGACCCGTCATTTTGGTTTTGACCGTTCTGAGGCTGAGGGTGCAGGTGCCGCTGGTGGACTTGGTTATGCTTTTCTCCAATACATGAATGCAGAATGTAAGTCAGGCATTGAATTGTTACTCGAGACTATTAATTATTCCGAGATTGTCAAGGATGCCAATCTTGTCATTACAGGCGAAGGTTCTGCCGACCGCCAGACATTAATGGGTAAGTTACCTATGGGAATCCTTCAGCATTCTGGTAATGTTCCTGTCTGTCTGGTAGCAGGACGTTACACTCATCTTGAAGAGCTATTGAAAGCAGGGTTCACTTGTGTAGAATCTATCAGTCCTCATAATATGCCCCTTGAAGAAGCCATGCGTAAAGAGGTGGCCATGCAGAATTTAGAGAATAAAATGATGATTATTGCAGAAAAATGGTTATCTTTGCACAGAAATTAAGTGAGGAGTATCATATTCTTTTAAGAAAAAGCAATAACCAACATGTATTTTACAGGCATAATCATCGCTATTTGTACCTTTTTGACTATAGGTATATGGCATCCCATTGTTATCAAGACTGAGTATTATTGGGGTACGCGTCCCTGGTTTATCTATTTAGTCATTGGACTGGCATCCGTCATTGGGGCCCTGTTCATTGAGAACACGGTCATCTCTGCTATCGTTGGCGTGTTCGGCGCCTCGTCACTTTGGGCTATCGGCGAACTCTTCGAGCAGAAGAAGCGTGTAGAAAGAGGTTGGTTCCCAAAGAATCCCAAGAGGGCAGCAGATTATAAGCAATAGTCATCAGTTAGAAAATAGTTGAACACTCATATAATTCAAAAGTCATGGCAATAGTCGACGATAAGAAAGTGATTTTCTCGATGGTTGGAGTGAGCAAGACCATCCAACAGAACCAGAAACAAGTGCTCAAAAACATCTACCTCAGTTTCTTCTATGGTGCCAAGATTGGCATCATCGGCTTGAATGGCGCAGGTAAGTCAACACTTATGAAGATTATTGCGGGACTCGACCAGCAATATCAGGGTAATGTGGTGTGGAGCCCAGGCTACAGCGTGGGCTATTTGCCTCAGGAGCCACCTTTGAATGAGGAGAAGACGGTGAAGGAAAACGTGATGGAGGGCGTACAGCATGTGTATGATGCGCTGGCTGAATATGATGAGATTAATGCGAAGTTCGGTCTGCCGGAATACTACGAGGACCCTGATAAGATGGATAAGCTGATGCAGCGTCAGGCTGAGTTGCAGGATATCATCGACTCGACAGATGCCTGGAACATGGATTCGAAATTAGACCGTGCGATGGCAGCCCTGAATTGTCCTCCAGGTGACTGGAGTGTTAAGAATCTCTCTGGTGGTGAGCGTCGTCGTGTAGCCTTGTGTCGTCTGTTACTCCAGAAGCCTGATGTGCTGCTGCTTGACGAGCCTACCAACCACCTCGATGCCGAGTCGATAGACTGGTTGGAACAGCACTTGCAACAGTACGAAGGAACGGTGATTGCCGTGACCCACGACCGTTACTTCCTCGATGATGTGGCAGAGTGGATTCTCGAACTGGATCGTGGTGAGGGTATCCCTTGGAAGGGTAACTACTCAAGTTGGCTGGAACAGAAGAGTCAGCGACTGGCTCAGGAAGAGAAGACTGCGTCAAAGCGTCGCAGGACCTTGGAACGCGAGCTGGAGTGGGTACGCATGGCACCGAAAGCCCGTCATGCTAAAGGTAAAGCCCGTCTGAACTCTTACGAGATGATGCTGAACGAGGAACAGAAGCAAAAAGAAGAGAAACTCGAGATATTCATCCCCAATGGTCCGCGCTTAGGTAATAAGGTGATTGAGGCAGAGCATGTGGCAAAGTCATATCCTGAGAAGGTATTGTTCAAAGACCTCAATTTCGTATTGCCGCCCAACGGCATTGTAGGAGTTATTGGCCCCAATGGTGCTGGTAAGACCACGCTGTTCCGTCTGATTATGGGCTTGGAGCAAGCCGATGCTGGATCGTTTTCTGTTGGCGAGACCGTCAAGCTGTCCTACGTTGATCAGCAGCACAAGGATATAGACCCCAATAAGTCTGTATACGAGGTGGTGTCGCAAGGCAACGAGACCATCCGGATGGGTGGCAAGGATATCAACGTGCGAGCATACCTCTCAAGATTTAACTTCAGCGGTGCTGATCAGGAAAAGAAATGTGGCGTGCTCTCTGGTGGTGAGCGCAACCGCCTGCATCTGGCTATTGCTTTAAAGCAGGAAGGCAACGTGCTGTTGCTCGACGAGCCCACCAACGATATCGATGTGAATACCCTTCGTGCTCTCGAAGAAGGTCTGGAGGCCTTTGCTGGTTGTGCAGTCATCATCAGTCACGACCGCTGGTTCCTGGATCGTATCTGTACGCATATCCTGGCGTTTGAAGGGCCATTTGTCAGCGATGGAAGTGAAGGTAACGTCTTCTATTTCGAGGGCAACTATAGTGAGTATGAAACTAACAAAGCCCAGCGACTGGGACTGGAGGAACCCAAGCGAGCCCGCTATCGCAAGTTGATGGATGAATAAAACAACGGCCCAGTAAGCAATTCGCTTCTGGGCCGTCTTTCTTTTATGTCTTTCAGGATTACTTGTTGTACTCCTGCCAGCTCTTAATCTTGACGTCGTCGAGACTCATGGCGGTAAAGGCCTCGATGAAGGCTTTTGCCAGACGGACGTTAGTCATCAGAGGAATGTTGTGGTCGATGGCACCACGACGAATCCTATAACCATTGGTCAACTCACGCGAAGTGTGGTTCTTCGGCACGTTGATGACCAGACCCACTTTATGCTGCGAGATAAGATCCATCACGTTGTTGTCACCAGCCTCGTCAGGCCAAGCTACAGTTATTGCCTTCACACCATTGTCGTTGAAGAACTTAGCAGTACCAGCAGTAGCGTAGATGGTGTAGCCCTTCTTGGCCAACTGCTGCGCAGGTTCGAGGAGCGAAACCTTACCCTTAGCACCACCTGATGAGATGAGCACGGCATCCTTGGGAATGCTATAGCCTGTGGCGATAAGCGAGTTGAGCAGGGCCTCGTTGAGGTCGTCACCCAGACAGCCCACTTCACCAGTAGAACTCATGTCGACACCCAGCACGGGGTCAGCATTCTGCAAACGAGCAAACGAGAACTGTGAGGCCTTGACGCCAATGCGGTCGATGTCAAACTCGCTCTTGTCAGGACGCTGATAAGGTGCGTCGAGCATAATCTTTGTTGCAGTCTCTATGAAGTTGCGCTTCAGAATCTTCGATACGAAGGGGAACGAACGACTGGCACGCAGGTTACACTCTATGACCTTCACCTCACGGTTCTTTGCCAGGAACTGGATGTTGAACGGACCGCTGATGTTCAGCTCAGCCGCAATCTTATAGGCAATCTTCTTTATCTGACGGATGGTAGAGAAATAGATGTGCTGTGCAGGGAACACCATTGTGGCGTCGCCAGAGTGCACACCAGCATATTCCACATGCTCAGAGATGGCATATTCTACCACTTCGCCCTTGTCGGCCACAGCATCAAACTCAATCTCCTTGGTCTCTGTCATGAACTTCGAGATAACCACAGGGAACTCCTTTGACACCTCAGTAGCCATATTCAGGAAGCGATGCAGCTCTTCATCGTCGTAGCACACGTTCATGGCAGCTCCCGAGAGCACATACGAAGGACGAACAAGTACAGGATATCCCACCTTGTCAACAAACTCCTTCACATCATTGAACGAGGTCAGCGCGCGCCATGCAGGCTGGTCAATTCCCAGCTTGTCGAGCATAGCCGAGAACTTGTCACGGTTCTCAGCGCGGTCGATATTCACAGGAGACGTACCCAGCACAGGCACACCCTGACGATAGAGCTTCATGGCGAGATTGTTAGGAATCTGACCACCCACGCTGACGATGACGCCACGCGGCTGCTCCAAATCCATCACGTCGAGCACACGCTCCAGCGACAGCTCGTCGAAATACAGACGGTCGCACATGTCGTAGTCAGTCGATACGGTCTCAGGGTTATAATTAATCATGATGGACTTATAACCCAACTTGCGGGCTGTATTGATGGCGTTCACCGAACACCAGTCGAACTCCACCGAAGAACCAATACGATAGGCACCAGAACCCAGCACGACAACAGATTTCTCATTGTTGAAGTAGTTGATATCGTGAGCCACAGCATATTTCTCACCCTCAGCATTTCCAAAGGCAGGCACATGGGTATAGGTGAAGTACAGGTAGTTGGTAAGCTCAGGATGCTCAGAGGCTACCGTGGGTATGCGCTTCACAGAAGGTACGATACCCTTTGACTTACGATAGCGGCGCACCTCTAGGTTCTCCTTCTCCATGTTGGTCGACTTGGTCTTGAGCACGAAGCGTGCAATCTGGAAGTCAGAGAAGCCGCAGCGCTTCACTTCGAGCAGCAGCTCGTCAGAGAGTTTCTCCAGCTTGTTATATTTCATCAACTCGTGCTTCAGGTCCACGATGTGCTTCAGACGCTCCAGGAACCAGACGTCAATCTTTGTCAGTTCCTCAATACGTTCGATGGTGTAACCCTCTTCCAGCGCCTGTGCTATAGCAAAGATACGCAGGTCGGTGGGATTGGCCAGCTCATCGTCGAGGTTCTCGAACTTCGTATGGTCGTTGCCCACGAAGCCGTGCATACCCTGACCAATCATACGCAGACCCTTCTGCATCATCTCCTCGAACGAACGTCCAATAGACATGATTTCACCCACCGACTTCATCGATGAGCCAATCTGACGGCTGACGCCAGCAAACTTGGTGAGATCCCAACGAGGAATCTTACAAATCATATAGTCGAGGCTCGGAGCGACATAGGCCGATGAGGTCGTTCCCATCTCGCCTATCTGGTCGAGCGTGTAACCCAAAGCAATCTTAGCAGCCACGAATGCAAGAGGATAACCCGTTGCTTTTGAGGCCAATGCAGATGAACGGCTCAATCGAGCATTTATCTCAATGATACGGTAGTCGTTGGTCTGGGCGTTGAAGGCAAACTGGATGTTGCACTCGCCCACGATGTTCAGATGACGCACACACTTGATGGTGATTTCCTGAAGCATCTTCACCTGCTCTTCGGTGAGCGAACAGGTAGGAGCCACCACAATCGACTCACCCGTATGGATACCCAGGGGGTCGAAGTTCTCCATCGAGGCTACGGTGAAGCAGCGGTCGTTGGCATCGCGGATGCACTCGAACTCAATCTCCTTCCAGCCCTTGAGGCTCTCTTCCACCAGAATCTGAGGTGCAAAGGTGAAGGCCGACTCAGCCAGCTCAATAAAGGCCTTCTCGTCAGGACAGATACCAGAACCCAGTCCACCCAGTGCATAGGCCGAACGAATCATGATTGGGAAGCCAATCTCGTGGGCAGCCTTCAGGGCGTCGTCCATGTTCTCTACGGCGTGGCTCACAGGTGTCTTCAGACTAATCTCGTCGAGCTTCTTTACGAAGCGGTCACGATCCTCAGTATCCATGATAGCCTCGACGCTGGTACCCAACACTTCTACTCCATACTCCTTCAGCGTACCGTTCAGATAGAGTTCAGTACCGCAGTTCAGGGCTGTCTGTCCGCCAAAGGCCAGTAGTATGCCGTCAGGACGCTCCTTCTTGATAATCTCTGTGACGAAATGCGCATTAACCGGTTGGAAATACACTTGGTCGGCAATACCTTCCGAAGTCTGGATGGTGGCGATGTTAGGGTTCACCAACACGCTCTTGATGCCCTCTTCGCGCAGGGCCTTTAGGGCTTGCGAGCCAGAGTAGTCGAACTCGCCAGCCTGTCCGATTTTCAGTGCGCCCGAACCGAGTACGAGCACCTTCTTAAGATTCTTTTTGTTCATTGTTTATTGGGTTAAATTAGAAAAATATTTTCATCGTTTGATACTGAAGAAACCTATGCGGTGGTTTCGGCCTTTCTTGCCAAGCGACCGCAGCTGATAGAGCCCGTCAGGCAGTCCCTTTACGTCGAGCACGGCGCCATAAGGACGCAGGGCCACCTGCTGTCCGCCCAGCGTCTCTACAACGATATACTCCGCATCGAGCGTCTTTCCCTTTTGTGGCAGGGCTATGGGGCGTCCGTCCGTCTTGCTGATGGTAGGTGTCGCATACTGTCTACCAGCATTCAGCAGCAGCTGTGCGGGTGTGCTCTCCTGTCCGTAGCGGTTCATCGCCGTCACGGCATAGTTCTTCCCGTTGACAGGCACCATCAGACTGGTCTTTGTCAGTCGTGTGGCCATCAGATTCTCAGCCTTGTTGATGTCCACAGGGAAATCCTCGCTGGCATAGATATTATAAAAGAGGTAGGGTGCATCGCTCGAGTCGGTAGCAGCCTGCCACGACAGCGTGTTGCCGTCGAGTGTCAGGGTAGGGGGCTCCGATGGGGCATGCTGTCCTGCCCACGTCATAGGCGGCACCAGTGCTGGTGTGGCATCGAAGCGACAGCCGAAGTCGTAGATGCCCTTGATATTGTCTGTGAAGAACTTCGAACGGAAATAGCAATGTCCCAGTCCCAGTTCACGACTGACGTTCATCTGTCGCACCACCATGTCGAGTGTCCATTTACCCTCGCGTGGGTCGAGGAAGTAGATGCCTAAGCCAGGCACCACGATGCGTCCGTTGCTCTGCTCCTTCCAGTCTATGGCAAAGGGGTAGAAGTTGTTGCCCTGGAAATACATCATGGGGAACAGGGCGTCCATGAGTCCCTCTTTCAACCACGCCTGAGCATCCTGACAAACGGCGGTGCGGGCGTTCCAGCCACCAGCCTTATAGCGGCGCAAGTCGTCATACTTGCCTATTGGCGAACACGACAGCTTGACCCACGGCTTTTGGCTCTTGACAACGCGATAGATCTTTCGTACAATGTCCGTGATATACTCGCGACCCTTGCTGCGTGTCACCTTGATTTTCCAGGTCTCAGGATAGCGGATATAGTCCAGGTGTATGCCGTCCACATCATATCTCGTCACAATCTCCTTGCATATCGAGGCGATGTAGTCACCCGTCTGACTCTGCTCAGGGTCCATATAGCCATCCTCGCCAATACGCTTGATGAGCTTGGGGTATTTCTGTCGCAACTGCTTACATCCCAGCTTGTTCCATTTTCCCACAGGGATGGTTACCACCCATGCGTGACACTCCATGCCGCGTTTATGACACTCGTCGATGCACAGTTGCAAAGGGTCGTACGACGCTTTCTTGCCTGGCGTACCCGTGATGCATCCGTCCCAGGGCTCTATATCAGAGGGATAGATGGTCGTTCCTCTCACACGTGTTTGAATTAGTATGGTGTTGATGCCAGCACGCTTCAGTTGGTCCAGAATGTTGGTGAGTTCGTTTTTCTGAGCCTCCGCATTGTAGGAGTGCGGCCAGTCAATGCCGCCAATCGTGGTCAGCCACACGGCTCTGACCTCGTGCTTAGGCGACTGTCCTGCTGCAGTTATATACGTCAGAAAAAACAGTAGAAAACAGAGATATTTCTTCATCGATGAATGATTTGCGTGCAAAGGTACAAAAAAAATCTCAATTCTTAATTCTTAATTCTCAATTTATTTGTATCTTTGCATCGTGAATTCATTTTTAAGCATCATTAGTAAATGATTACGTTTGTGTTGAGCCTCGTGGCTCTTGTGTTGGGCTATTTGCTTTATGGCCGTTTTGTTGAGAGAGTTTTTGGTCCTGACAACAGACCCACTCCGGCCGTTGCCAAAGCCGATGGAGTGGACTTCATCGTGCTGCCATCGTGGAAGATCTTCATGATTCAGTTCCTGAACATCGCAGGAACGGGTCCAATCTTTGGTGCCATTATGGGTGCCAAGTTCGGCCCTGCCGCTTATCTGTGGATTGTGCTGGGCTGTATCTTTGCCGGAGCCACCCATGACTATCTGAGCGGCATGCTTTCTATCCGCAATGGTGGTGCCAACCTGCCCGATATCATCGGAAAGTATCTTGGCAATGTCACGAAGCAGGTGATGCTTGTCTTCTCAGTATTCCTGCTGATTATGGTGGGTGCCGTGTTTGTGTTCAGCCCTGCAAAGATTCTGGGCGACATGTGGGAACCTGCCTATTTCACCGAGACCTTCGGCCCCTATATCTTCTGGATTGCCATCGTGTTCATCTATTACCTCATAGCCACGATGATGCCTATCGACAAGATCATTGGCCGCATTTATCCGCTCTTTGCCTTTTCGCTGTTGTTCATGGCTGGTGCCCTCATGGTGATGCTGTTTGTGAAACATCCCGATATTCCTGAGTTGTGGGAGGGCGTGTCTGGCGACCTGCTCACCACACAGAACATCTTCCCTTGTCTGTTTATCACCATCGCCTGTGGTGCCATTAGTGGTTTCCACGCCACTCAGACGCCTCTGATGGCCCGTTGCGTGAAGCACGAGAAGATGGGTCGCCCCATGTTCTATGGTGCTATGATTACCGAAGGAATCGTGGCTTTGATATGGGCCACGGTAGCCATGTATTTCTTCTACGACGAACCTCAGCCAGGCTATCAGCTGATGGGATTAGGCTCTGACGCCACGAAGGATGCGCCTACCATCGTGAATCTTATTTGCAACGACTGGTTAGGTGTGGCTGGTGGTATCCTGGCTTTGCTGGGTGTTGTTGCCGCCCCCATCACCAGCGGCGATACGGCATTACGCTCTTGCCGACTGATCATTGCCGACTTCCTGAAGCTGGAGCAGCGCAGCATCCGCAATCGTCTCTATGTCTGCGTTCCCCTGTTCGTGTTCACCATGGGTCTGCTGATATGGCAGATGGCCGATAAGGAGGGCTTTAACATGCTGTGGAGCTGGTTTGGCTGGAGCAACCAGGCATTGTCTGTCTTCACCCTCTGGGCCATCACCGTCTATCTGGTTCGTCAGAAGCACAATTACTTCATCACCCTCATACCTGCTCTATTCATGACGGTAGTCTGCACCACGTTCTTCTTTTCCCAGAAGGTGTTCACGCTGCCTGTCCTGTGGACTTGGGTTATTGCCGGTGCCGCCCTCGTCGTGGCATTGGCATGGTTCCTTGTATGGTATTTAAAATTCAATAAATCTCAAAAATAATATGATTATGAAAAAGATTCTGTTAACAACGCTCTGCGCGCTGATGTTCTCAGTCGCCAGTCAGGCTCAGTCACAAGACCGTCTGCCCTTTGCTAAGGACAAGTTCTACACCTCTGCCAGTCTCTCAGGCTTCGACCTCAACTGGAACAAAAGCCAGAGTTGGCATGCCGATGTGGCAGCCAAGTGCGGTTATCTGTTCGAAGACGACTGGATGATTACTGCCAACGTGGATTACGACTGGCATAAGCAGGGCGATAATGTCCTGATGGCTGGTGCTGGTATTCGTTATTACATCGAGCAGAACGGCCTGTTCCTGGGTGCTGGTGCCAACTACCTGCACAACCCCCAATTTGACGATTTCATGCCTACCGTTCAGCTGGGCTATGCCTACTTCCTGAACCGTACCGTCACCATCGAGCCCGAGCTCTACTACAACCTCAGTCTGAAGGACCACACGCAGTATAGTGGCTTCGGCTTCCGCATTGGTATTGGCATCTACTTTGAGTAATTGAGAATTGAGAATTCAGAATTGAGAATTATGCTGACAGTTGAGGAATTAAACGATAAGCTCATCGACCTTGCCTTTGCTGAGGATATCGGCGATGGCGATCACACCACGTTATGCTGCATCCCTGCCGATGCCGTAGGCGAGTCAAAGCTGCTCATCAAGGAAGAGGGTATCTTCGCTGGTGTCGAGATAGCCAAAGAAGTGTTCCATCGTTTCGACCCCGAGATGCAGGTAGAGGTATATGTGGAGGATGGCGCCCACGTCATGCCTGGCGATATCGTCATGAGTGTGAAGGGTAGGGAGCAGAGCCTCTTGCAGACCGAGCGTCTCATGCTCAATATCCTGCAGCGCATGAGTGGTATTGCCACGATGACGCATAAGTACCAGCAGGCCCTTATCGACGCGGGCACCAAGACCCGTGTGCTCGATACCCGCAAGACCACTCCTGGCATGCGCATGCTCGAGAAAGAAGCCGTGAAGATTGGCGGTGGCATGAACCATCGCATCGGACTCTTCGACATGATCCTGCTCAAGGACAATCATATCGACTTTTGCGGCGGCGTGCACAACGCCATCTCTCGTGCCAAGGCATATTGCAAGGAGAAAGGCAAGGACTTGAAGATTGAGTGCGAGGTTCGCGACTTCAAAGAGCTCGACGAGGCGCTGGCCGAGGGTTGCGACCGTATCATGTTCGACAACTTCACCCCCGAGGAAACGGCCCGTGCCGTAAAGATTGTCAATGGTCGTGCCGAGACCGAGTCGAGTGGTGGCATCACCTTCGACACCATGATACCTTATGCCAAGGCAGGTGTCGACTTCATCTCTTTCGGTGCCCTCACGCATTCTGTCAAAGGTCTCGACATGAGCTTTAAGGCAGCTGGCAGCGATAAGTTGAAAATCAAATAGTTACACTATCATAATTCGTGGTTTAATACAATGAAGAAAATCATTATATCTGTATTAGTGGCAGTCCTGTCGCCTCTCACCCTTCACCTGTCTCCGGCCTCTGCCTGCACCAACTATATCGTGGGAAAGAAGGCGTCGGCCGACGGCTCCGTCATCTGTTCCTATAGTGCCGACAGCTACGGCATGTTCCAGGGTTTGGTACATTATCCTGCTGCCAAGCATCCCAAGGGCACCATGCGTCAGGTCTACGACTGGGACACTAATAAATATGGTGGCGAGATCCTCGAGGCCGAAGAGACCTATAACGTCATTGGCAACATCAACGAGTGGCAGGTCACCATTGGCGAGACTACCTTTGGCGGACGCGAGGAGATGGTCGACACCACTGGCATCATCGACTACGGCTCACTCATCTATATCGCCCTGCAGCGTTCCAAGACAGCTCGCGAGGCTATTGCTGTAATGACGTCGCTGGTCGAGCAGTACGGCTATAACTCCGAGGGCGAGACCTTTACTATCTGCGACCCCAACGAGGCGTGGATCATGGAGATGATGGGTGCCTGGGTGCCCGACTCCGTTAAGGCTGGCCTGAAGTCTTCCGTCAAGAAGCAGCTGGGACGTACCGTATGGGTGGCCCTGCGCATCCCCGACGATATGATCTGCGGTCATGCCAACCAGAGCCGCATCACCACCTTTAATATGAAGGACAAGTCTGGCGACGTGCTCTTCTCTAAGAATGTGGTGTCCTACGCCCGCCTCATGGGATGGTTCTCTGGCAATGACGAGGACTTCTCGTACAATGCCGCCTATGCCGCTCCCGACTTCTCTGGCCGTCGCATCTGTGATGCCCGTGTGTGGCAGTTCTTCAATCGCTATGCCGACGGTATGGACCGCTACATCCCCTGGGCTGAGGGCCGCGATGCCAATGCCGAGGTGATGCCCTTGTGGGTCAAGCCCAACAAGAAGCTCACCGTACAGGATGTAGAGACAGCCATGCGCGACCACTTCGAGGATACCCCCTTCTCGCTCGACCAGGACAATGGTGGCGGCATCTGGGAGATGCCCTATCGTCCCACACCTCTTTATTTTAAGGTCGATGGCAAGGAATACTTCAACGAGCGTCCCGTCTCTACCCAGCAGGCAGGCTTCGTCTATGTGTCGCAGATGCGCTCGTGGCTGCCGCACCAGGTGGGAGGCTGCTTCTGGTTTGCTAACGACGATGGCAACATGGTGCCCTTCACCCCCGTCTATTGCTGCGCCACCGAGTCGCCCCGTCCTTACAACACCCCTGGTGCCGACGATGTCACCTTCTCTATGGACAACGCCTTCTGGGTGCAGAACTGGGTCAGCAATATGGTCTATCCCCGTTACTCCATGCTGTTCCCCAGCCTGAAGCAGGTACGCGACTCGCTCGACAACTCCTACTTCCGTGCACAGAAAGAGGTGGAGGACCGTGCCCTTCTGCTCGACGAGGCTGCGCGAGTGAAGTTCCTTACCGACTATACTGCTGAGAAGGCTGACCAGATGCTGGCCCGCTGGCGTCAGCTCGCCACCTATCTCATCGTGAAGTACAACGATATGGCAGTCAAGCCCGACGAAAACGGACGTTTCCTCCGCTCAAAATACGGACTCGGAGCCACCGTCAAACGTCCTGGCTATTCCGATAAATTCGCACGCGAACTCATCAAACAGACTGGTTCTAAGTTCGAAAAACAATAGAAAACCAGCAAAAACGCACTTTTTTCGAAAAAACTTGCTGAAAAGTTTGGTGGATTCGAAAAAAGTGCGTACCTTTGCACCCGCAAACAAGGAACGATGGTTCCGTAGCTCAACTGAATAGAGCATCTGACTACGGATCAGAAGGTTGTGGGTTTGAATCCCGCCGGAATCACTAAAAGAGAGATATTTAATATCTCTCTTTATTTTTTTATCCTCGAGATTCGAACCTTAGTTGATTTAGGCATGATTATCCTAAATAAAAAAAATCCGATAAAGTGATAATTTATTCAGAAAAAAGTAGTACCTTTGCACGGTTTTTAGTAAAAACTGCAAATGAAAAGAAAGGGTGACATAACATTGTTTAACGCGAATTGTTTGGCCATGTCAAATAATTCGTTAACTCACTCACTCACTCACTCACTCACTCACATTATACTTTAAACATCAGAATGGAGCGACGCCTGAATATGGGCGGCGTAACAGGTGACATATACGGCTTTGCTTGCCCTTGGGGGCGGGCGAGGCCGTAAGTATTTTGGCGTATATTCATAGGATAAACATTTTTAATCAATAATAAACAATAACAATGGAAAAGAAGAACTTTTTCTCGCCGTTGGCCTCGGGTCTGGGCGCAACGCGACGGGTAGCCATGCTGCTGCTTGTGATGCTGCTCACGATGGCGCAGACGGCGTGGGCAGACGGCATCAGCTACTTGGATGCCACTGGCACACAACAGTCATGCACGACCTATACGACTGTAGAGAGCAGCTCAACCTTTTGGAACAGCGGCTGGTTTGTGGTCAATAG
>Ga0310786_10002750_pt1 | contig 26433 bp, 49 predicted proteins | sample AusTroGonzalo_MG_FD_203881 | JGI IMG/M metagenome (GOLD analysis project Ga0310786, IMG submission 203881) | Bovine rumen microbial communities from tropical cattle in Woodstock, Queensland, Australia - Gonzalo_03 (v2) (version 2) | ecosystem: Host-associated > Mammals > Digestive system >...
GATGGAGCCGAACCAGCGAAGCGCAATGGACTTGTGGATGCGGTGCGGAAACGCAGTTCCCTTCTTCGCCCTGCAAGGGTCGAACGGGGATGTGCTGATGCTGGACTACCAGAGTGCAAAGAACGCCGAGCAATTACAGGGTACGAAATCCCTTTCTCTGAAACGTGACCGGAACGAGTTCAACCTGATTTCCTTTAAGAGATTCTTGGAGTTGTACGACCGATGAACACCGTCATCAGCAACAAGATCACCGTGAGTGATCCGATCCAGGAACTGACAGCGTGGGCGAACCGGAACCTGAACCTGCCGAACCCGGAATACACGAAGAAAATGCGGTTGGGATACAGTACGTGGAACACGCCCCAGACTTTGACCCTGTATGAGAGACACGGAAACAGGATCATCCTCCCCTTCGGGACGCTGCGGGAAATCCTGCCGTACCTGCGGAAAGGCGAGGTCTACACGGACTTCTGCTACGCAGGGAGTGTGGATTACGGAAAGCGGATTCCCCTGTACGATTACCAGACCGAAGCCTTGGAAGCTATGAAGAAAGCCAAGTACGGGATGTTGGAAAGCGCAGCGGGAAGCGGAAAGACCCAGATCGGGATCGCCCTGATCCAAGCATGGGGAACACGGGCATTGTGGCTCTGCCACACCCAAGACCTGCTTCGGCAGAGTAAGGAACGGGCTGAACGGTATATCGACAAAAGCCTGATGGGAACGATCACGGAGGGCAAGGTCAACATCGGGAAAGGTATCACGTTCGCCACGGTGCAGACGATGGTCAAGCTGAATCTGGCTGACTACCGGGATATGTGGGATGTGGTGATCGTGGACGAAGCCCACAGGGTTTCAGGAAGCCCGACACGGATGACGCAATACTCCAAGGTTCTCGGCGGGTTGTCGGCAAGGCACAAATACGGGCTGACCGCAACACCGGACAGAAGTGACGGGCTGATCCGGGCAACGAAAGCCTTGCTGGGCGAGGTCGTGTACAAAGTCCCGGACGAAGCTGTTGCAGACAAGATCATGAAGGTCGGGATCAAGGCGATTGCGACCGACCGGGGACTCGATGCGGAATGTCTGAACGAGGACGGGACGCTGAACTACACGGGCATGATTACCTCGCTGTGTAAGGACGAGATGCGGAACCTGCTGATTAACCGCTACCTGTTCATGGAGAAGGAGCATAGCTGCCTGATCCTGTCAGATCGGTTGGAACAGTTGGCGCAGATCATGAACAACCTGCCCCCGGAGATGCGGAAAAAGGCGGTCATGATTGACGGAAAGATGACCAGCAAGAAGGAGAAAGCCCTGCGGGAGAACGCCTTGGAGCAGATGAGGACGGGCGAGAAGCAATACCTGTTCGCCACCTACGCCCTCGCCAAAGAAGGGCTGGATGTTCCCCGGCTGGATCGGTTGTTTCTGGCAACCCCGCAGAAGTACCACGCAACGGTGGTACAGAGCATCGGACGAATCGCCCGGACATTTCCCGGTAAGGAGCAGCCGATTGCCTATGACTTCGTGGACAACCGGATTCCCTACTGCATGAAAGCGTGGAAAGAACGCTGCACACACTATCGAAAGGCACACGCCTTTTTCGTGAAAGGAGAGTAACCAATCCAATGATAAATCCAAAAGTTTTAATCGCAACCCCGGCGATCCACACGATCAACACGCAGTTCTACCTGTCCATGATGAAGCTTCAGGCTTCAGGCAGGGTAAGTCAGACGATGGAAGTTGGATCGTTGGTTTATATGGCGAGAAACAAAATGGCACTCACGGCGATCCAGAACGGGTTTGACTACATCGTGTGGATCGACTCGGACATGGTGTTCCCGCCTGATACGGTGAAACGCCTGATGGCACACGCACAGTATGACCGGGAGTTCGTTTCAGCCCTGTGTTTCGGACGATCCCTGCCGACCTCGCCCCGGATCATGAAGGAAATTATCTGGGAGCAGAAGGAGGACAGGATCATCCATGACGCAACGCCCTACAACGATTATCCGAAGAACAGCACCTTTGAGATCGGGGGAGCCGGGTTCGGGTGCTGCATGACAAGCGTCAAGATGATTAAGGAAGTGGCTGCTGCGTTCGGTCAACCGCCGTTCGACCCCCTGCCCCAGCTTGGCGAGGATTACTCCTTCTGTTGGAAAGCTGCGAAGCTGGGCTACAAGTTCTGGTGTGATTCCCGGATCAAGATCGGTCACGTTGGGGAAATGGTCTATGACGAGGGAACATGGCTGGCGCAGCAGGGAGCCGATGAGGGATGAACATCCAGATTTATGACTTTGAAGTGACCGCCTACGATTGGCTGGTGGTCTTTCAGGACTACGAAACCGGGGAGTTCACGGTGTTCCACAACGACAACGAGGGCGTGGTCAACTTCGTGAACGATGACACGATCTACATCGGGTTCAACACCAAGGATTACGACCAATTCATTATGAAAGCGGTCTGCGGAGGATGTGACCCGGACGAGATCAAAGAACTGAACGATTACCTGATCCACGGCGGGAGAGGGTGGGAACACCCCCTGATGCAGCAGATTCGGTATTGGTTCAACAATGTCGATATCCGGGACGATACCCAACAGGGTCTTTCCCTGAAAGCCATTGAGGGTCACTTGGGAATGTCGGTGCAGGAAAGCACCGTGGACTTTAACATCGACCACCCGCTGACGGATGCGGAGTTGGAAGAAATGATCTTCTACTGCAAGCATGATGTGGAAGCCACACGGGAGTTGGTGGAAACCCGAAAAAGCTACCTGCAAAATAAACTGCACCTTGGCAGGATTGTGAATCTGGACGATGCGAAAGCCCTCTCCCTGACCAACGCCAAGCTGACCGCAGCCTACCTTGGTGCGAGGAAGCCGAACAAGGAATGGGAGGATGAACGGCAATACCAATACCCGGAGAACCTGAAACGAGAGTACATCCCCCAAGAGGTCTTTGATTTCTTCGACCGGATGAAAGACCCGGAAATCCCGGACGAAACGCTGTTCAAAGGGAAGCTGAAACTCGATGTGTACGGATGCCCGACCACGATAGGGTTCGGCGGTATCCACGGGGCGATCCCCTTCTATCAGGAGGAAGAAGCCGGGGACAGGATCATCCGAAACTACGATGTGGCAAGCTACTACCCTCACCTGATGACGATCTGCGGGTATACCTCCCGGAACATCCCCGACCCGAAGATTTACGCCGATATGCTGGAAGAACGCATGAGGGCGAAGAAATCCGGGGACAAGGCAACGGCAAACGCCTTGAAGCTGGTTGCGAATACCACCTACGGGGCGCAGCTAAATCAGTACAACGACCTGTACGATCCCCTGAAAGCCCGGTCGGTGTGCATCAGCGGACAGCTTTACCTACTGGAAATGACACGGCGGTTGTGCCAAGAGTGCGAAACCCTGCGGGTTGTGCAGCTAAATACAGACGGTATCATGGTCAGCTTCGACCGGAAGGAATACGACCGGGTGCTGGAAATCACCGGGGAATGGCAGGAACGGACGGGCTTTGAACTTGAGGAAGATAAGGTCAGCCGAATCTACCAGAAGGATGTGAACAACTACGTTGAGATTGCGGAGGACGGATCGGTAAAGATCAAAGGCGGGTACGTGGTGCGGGGAATCGCCCCGGCAGGGGCTTTCAACATCAACAATAACGCCGTGATCGTAGCCGAAGCGATCAAAGAATATTTCGTAAACAGAACTGACCCGGAGGAAACGATCAACGGGTGCGAGGACATTGCCAAGTTCCAGATGATCGCCAAGGCGGGGCAGAAGTACCGGGAAGCCTACCACATTGTTGACGGGGAGAAACAACCTGTCCAGCGGGTAAACCGGGTGTACGCCACGGCAGACGAGAGGTACGGAAAACTGTTCAAGGTCAAAGCCGAGGACGATTCCAACGCCAAGATCGAAATGCTCCCGGAACATTGCATCATCGACAACACCGCAATCAACGACCCAAACCACACGAAAGTAGCCGATATAGACAAAAACTTCTATATCGCTATGGCAAGGAAACGGATCAACGATTTCCTTGGAATCAAACCAGAGAAGAAAGGACGGAAAACCACTATGGCAACACGGAAAACCACAGCACCCGCCGAACCGGAACGGGCTTCGGTGGAAACCAAGGGCATGAACCTTTTCCAGAAGCTTTCCCTCGCCCGGAAGCTGTTCGCAGACGAGGGCGTGAAGAAGTCTGGAATGAACCCGAAATTAGAGTTCATGTATTACGAACTGACGGACATTGTTCCGGTCGCAACCCCGATCTTTGAACGGGTTGGGATTCTCCCGATTGTTCGGCTGGACAAGGAAATCGCTTCGATGAGCCTTGTGAACGCCGAGAACCCGGAACAGGTAATCGACTTCACGATCCCCATGGCAGCGTGGGAGGGTAACAGGGGTGTGAACCCGCTTCAGGTCATGGGCGCAACGGTCACGTATTACCGCCGTTACCTGTACATGATCGCCCTCGATATCTGCGAGAGGGACGAGATCGACAGCAAAGAGGGCATCCCGGACGAATTGCCCCAGACCCCGGTAGAACCCCCGGCTCCCGCACCGAAGCCCCCGGCAACGGCAGAGGAACGGGCAGAGGTCAAGAAAGAACTGACCGCCCCGGAAGGAAACGCCGATGAACTGCAAATCAAGCAGTTGAAGAAAGCCATGCGGACGCTCAAAGACAAGGCGAAAAAGACGATCTTTGAGAAGCCCACGGAAGAATGGCTGGCTGCGGTGGCGGTGCAAACGGACGGGTTCAAGAGTTTGAGCAAGACTTACTGCGCCAAGTTCATGGAAAAGGTCGCAGAGAAGATGGAGGAAATTGAAAGTGCAGGTTAAGTGGGTTGGAAATCACATCGAGGTTGATCCCCCGAAACGCCCGAAGAAGATCACCGGAACCCGTCTGGCAGCGATCTTCGGGCTGAATAAGTGGAACACCCCGTTCAAGACTTGGTGCGAAATTACCAAGACCTATCAGGAGCCGTTTGAGGACACCAAGTACACGATCGCTGGTAAGGTCATCGAGCCGAAACAGGCAGAGTTCATGAAGCGCAGCTACGCCATGTTCGACCTGCTGACTCCCACGGAGAAGTACGGCGAGGATTATTTCAGCAAGACCTACGGCGATTTCTTCCCGGAGAACAAGCATTTCGGCGGGATGTGGGACTATCTCGACCGGGACGATGACGGGAAAATTTCGGCGGTGCTGGAAATGAAAACCACCCAGCGGAGCGAAGATTGGGAAAAGGACATTCCCGAATACTACGCAATTCAGGCTGCTCTGTACGCCTACCTGCTGGGCGTGGACGATGTAATCATGGTGGCAAGCTTCCTTGAGCCGAAGGATTACGACCACCCGGAAGATTACAAGGTGAGCGTGGAAAACACGATCACGAAGCCCTTCAAGGTTTCGGAACGGTATCCGAACTTCGCCCAGATGATTGCGGATGCCGAGAAGTGGTGGAAAGACCACGTTGAAACCGGGATCAGCCCGGACTTCGATGAGAAAGCGGACGCTGATATCCTGAAAGTTCTGCGGAAGAACACCCTGAACCCAGCAACGGATATCGCCAAGCTGATCGAGGAAGGGGAAACCCTGAAAGCCGAACTCCAAGCCCACGCCGATGCGGTAAAGGAGAAGGAGAAACGGCTGAAAACCATTATGGATCAGGTCAAAACGTACCTGAAAACCCAATTCCGGGATGGAGACACCAAAGCGGAAATTCCCGGCAGCAAGTATGTCTGGTGTCTGTCCCGTTCGGAGGGCGGTATGAAGCTGGATGAAAACAAGCTGAAAGCCGACAACATCTATGATAAGTACCTTGTTCCCACAGAACCTACCTACCGCATGACGGTAAACGAAAAGAAGGAGGAAAGCACATGAAAAACGAGATCACGATCACCGCAGAAGCTTTTGATGAAGCTGTCAACGAGGAAATGTTAAGCGTCATGAACGACCCCAAGTTTGAGGACAAAGCCAGCGGAGCGTTCGTGTTCGCTATGGGCGGGGCTGCTTTCGCATATAGCGTAAAGAAACGCCTGTTTGTGGAACCCGGCGAAGAAACCGAAGAAAAGAAGGAGGAAAACTAAAATGCCGAGGATCGGATTGACCGGGGGATTCACCCCCATGGATGAAGGACTTCAGGTGCTTCGTATCTACGGAGTCGAGTACAAGGAAACCTTTGGAAACCTGACCATTTACATGGTCAACGCCAAGAACCAGACCATGCGTGAAACCTTCCGCTTTAAGGGTAAGGACGGTGCGCCGAACGAGGGAGCCATGAACGCTTTCTCCTACTTCGCCAAGACCGCCATGAACGATTTCGATCTGGAAGATATCGACCCGCAGGAATTGGTAGATCACTACATTGAGTGCGAGATCGTCCATAACGAGTACAACGGTAAGACCTACGCCAACCTCGGACGGGAGAAGAACCCGGCAGACGAGTTCGATGAAAGCCCCGATCCCGAAGCCCTGACGAGGAAGCTGGAACCGCCAAAGGAGGACAAGAAAAAGGCGAAGCCCAAGGCTACCACCGCCAATGCTCCTGAAACGGCTTCCAAGCCCCCTGTAAGCGCAGCGAACGTTGACCTCGACAGTTTGCTTGGGTAAGACCCGGAAACGGCTCTGGGGCGGTTTAAGACCGTCCCAGAGCATAGGAGGAAAGCACGATGGAAAGCGAACAGAAATATCCCCTGTCCTACCGGGAGTACACCGCCCTCCGACAGCTTTTCGGGATCGCCCATATCTGGAACGACAAGGGGCATGAGTTAGAGAAACGCCTGAAAAAGATTCCGAACGGGTGGCGGGATGCCAAGATGATAATGGCAACGAGCGAAAAGCTACTGATAAAGGTGCTGGAAACCATTCCCCCGGAGAAGATTCACCAGATCAAGCTGGAACTGCAAAACACTTGGCTGGAAGTGGTTGTTCGGAACTGCATTGGCAACACCCCCAAAGGACAAGCTTACACCTACGTAGACACGGCAACGCTTGAACGGATCACGGACAAGGCAATGGAATTAAGCTGCGTGTTCTGTGAGAAGAAGGGAAAGGAAGCCCGTGATTGCCCTCTGCGGAAGGATATTGAGAGGACATACCATTGGGACTTTCCCCAGATCGGGAAAGACGGAGAGTGCCACTTTGTAGACAGGATCGTGGAGGACTTCAAAAATGCTGAAATATGAAGCGGAAAAAGACAACGACAGCCTGACCGCAATCATCCGGGAGAGTTCCACGGGCGGTTGGGAAATGACGGTCAGGCTGGATTCCCCCCGGTTCGGGGATACGGTCGTGCATATCGGGCATTATGACTCGGACACGGCAGCGAAAATGGAACTGATTCAGATGTTCCCGGATGTGAAATGGAGGTAAGAGCAATGGCTACGACATATCGAAGCAGCCTGAACAACCCGAAGGTGGAACGCCACCGGAAACTGTGCGAAGGTCTGAACGACCTGTACGCCAAGAAAAACCACGATTACGGCGATTCCTTCCACCAGACCTTTCTGGAAGAAGGATATGCCATGAGCCGAATCAGGCTTTCCGACAAGCTGAATCGGTTTAAGACCTTGAGCCGGGACACCGGACGGGCGGTGGATGACGAGAGCATTAAGGATACCCTGATCGACCTCGCCAACTACGCCCTGATGACGGTGCTGGAAATGGAGGAAGCGGAAGGATGACAGGCAACGAATACCAAGTGGCTGCGCTGCGGACAGCTTTCTCCAAGGATGCCGACAACCTGCCCTACAACCTGCTGATAAACGGGGTAATGGGACTCTGCGGGGAGTCCGGGGAGTGCGTGGATATCGTCAAGAAATTCATGTTTCAGGGACACGAACTGAACCGAGAGGAATTGGCAAAAGAGTTGGGGGATGTGGCGTGGTATCTGGCGGTCGCAGCCCACGCTATCGGATACGAACTCGACACGGTGCTTCAGATGAACGTAGACAAACTGATGGAGCGATACCCGGACGGGTTTGAAGCCGAGAAGTCGATCCACAGAAAGGAGTATGAGCATGATCCTGATTGAGAAGGTCAAGACAATGGGCTGGGACGGAGCCTTACGGGGGATGAGAAACCCGAAGGACAGTTGGGAGAAAGCGGACTCTATCTACGGAGTGTACTTTGGAAAGGATGACAACGGTCGGGAAATGATCGTTCCTTACGAAGCCCCGGAGATCGGTGAGAACGACCTGAAACTCGCCACAACCCTTGCGGACGCTGGACAGGTTCACGGAAAGTACCTGCGGATGATCCATGTGCAGATGGACATTACCGCCCCGCTTTATTGGTGGAAGGAAATGGACACCTACAAAGTCGGAACTACCGCCGATTCCTGTTCCACGATGCACCGCATCCACGCCAAGGAGTTCACGCTGGATCAGTTCAGCACGGAACACCTGATCGACCACACATGGAGCGAAGCGGACAATTTCAGCGGGACAACGCCCAGCGATATCCTCAAGGAAACGATCAAGATGCTGAACGAGTGCCGGGAAAAATACCTGTACTGCGTCAAGCATGATCCCGTCCGAGCCAAGATGTTCTGGTGGCAGCTTATCCAGCTTCTTCCCAGCAGCTATAACCAGAAGCGGACATGGGACGCTGACTACGCCGTACTCAAGAACATCTATGAGTACCGGAAAGACCACAAGCTTGATGAGTGGCATGAGTTCTGCCACATGATCGAAGCCCTGCCCTACGCAGACGAACTAATCATAGGAGGTAAAAAGTGATGGAAAATTCCCTGATCCGGGAGGGCAAACGGTACGCCCTGACCGCCGACAAACACGGAAAGGTCAACTTCCTGATGGTAGCCGGGAAAGACAACGTAAGCAACGTGATGAGCGTTGAAGGTGCGCTGCGGATTCTCAAGGATGCCGTGAAGGTCGAGGACGCTTCTGACAAGTTCCCGAACTACCCGATCTGCGCCGATTGGAAATTCTACTTTCCCGGCACGATTGAAGTCCCCACGCCCCTCATGGATGAGGAACCGCAGGAGGAAACTCCCCTGCCGAAGCATCACGGATTCGGCAAAAAGAGGAAGTGATCTCATGGGTAAGCCCCACTACACCGAGTACGCTTCCCACGCCTTTCGGTGCTACGCCAAGAACCGGAACATCGGGATCACCTTCCGATCCGAAGCGGAACGCAGGGATTGGGAAGCGTGTGAAAAGGCGGTAAAAGCCATTGAACCCCACGTTAATTGGGTGCTGGAATGTTACGCAGGAAATCTTTCCTTCAAGGAAAACCTCGCTGCGGTATCCGTCCGGTATCAGGTCAGCCAGAACTACCTTTGGATTCTGAACAACGCATTGCTTCGATGCTTTGCGGTTGAGCGAGGGCTGATATGAACGAGAACTTTCTGAACATCCCGATGGAAATGCGGGTGCTGGAACAATGGGTGAACATAGACGCTGATTCCAAGTGTCCATTAAACCCCATGAATGGCTCCGCAGCGTCATCCTCTGACCCCGACACATGGGCTTCCTTTGAGGAAGCGGTGCATCGGGTAGATTGCGGGGACACGGATAATATCGGCTTCGTATTCGATAACAACGGGATTATCGGGATCGACATTGATGACGGGTTCGATGAGGACGGGCTGCTGTCACCTACCGCCGTGGATATCCTCGGCAAGTGCCACAGCTATACCGAGCGAAGCCGATCCGGGCGAGGGTTCCATGTGATCCTGAAAGGGACGCTTCCCTTCTCCGGGAAGAACAACAAAAAGGGCGTTGAGATATACCGGGACGGGCGGTACTTCATCACCACGGGGGATGTGCTTTTGTTCCGGGAGATCATCGAGAATCAGGCAGCGATTGACTACGTGGTGGAAACCTACTTCCAAGATGAAATCAAGGAAGGGGACGGGAAGCCGGGAGGAACCAGAATTTATTCGCCCGTCTGGGAACTCCCCGATGAGAACGGAAAGATCAAACTTCGCCCAAAATACCCCCGGATCACGCCGGGAAGCCGAAACATTTCCATGGCATCCCTCGCCGGGATACTACACTCGGCGGGATACCCACCGGAAAAGGTGTATGAGGAATTGCACTACGCCAACGCTGTAGCCTGTGACCCGGTGCTGGATGACTATGAGATCGAGAGTATAACCCGTAGCATTACCCGCTACAAGAGATAGGAGGACACCATGCAGATCATCATGCTGGACAAAGAAACCCTGAAACCCTGCGGGATACTAACCGGAACCCCGGAAGAAATCATTCAGTACGGTCAGTACCAGAAAGCCATGGACAAGGACGGAAACCTTGATCCGATCACGCTGATGGTTATCAACGGGATTGTGGATCAGCAGAATCAGGCGCAGGGCGGTGAAACCAATGATTGAAGGTTCCACGCCGACCGGACGGAAACAGCAATTATGCTGGGAATGTTCCAAGGCTACGAACAAGGACGGGGAATGTCCTTGGAGCGCAGCCGGGATTCCGGTTCCCGGATGGGAAGCGTATCCCACCCACAACAAAGACACCGAAACATTTGTTGTCGTTAATTGTCCCCTGTTTGACCGGGACGCTTACGACAACGGACTCCGCAGAGTCAGAAAGGAGAAATAACAATGGATATTCTGGAAATTATCAAAACCGAACCCGGCACGATTAGCTGGAAAGACCGTTACGCCCACTTCCGGGACTTCATTCTGCCGAACTTCATCAACCTGAAGTTTGACCCCTCGGACTACCTATGCGATAAGTGCTTCTTCGCCCAACCCGCCAGCACGAAGTACCATGGAGCCTATGAGGGAGGGCTGTTCGACCATTCCCTGATGGTCATGGAAACGCTGGTCAAGCTGACCGAGGACAACAACCTGAAATGGAATCGCCCGGAAAGCCCGTATATCGTTGGATTCTTCCACGACCTGTGCAAGACGGATCAGTACATCAAAGCACCGGGGAAGCCCCAGAAGGACGGGTCGATGCTTTACGGCGAGAACCTTTTCCACTATGAGTTTGACGCTCACACCCTGTACAAAGGTCACGGGGACAAGAGTGTGATTATGCTTTCCTCCCTGCTGAAGCTGACCGAGGAAGAAGCAGCCTGTATCCGGTATCACATGGGAGCCTACACGGAGAAAGAGGAATGGGAGTTCTACGGCAGAGCCATTGAACGGTTCCCGAACGTTCTCTGGACGCACCATGCGGATATGATCGCTTCCAAGATCGAGGGGGTGTAACCATGGGAAACCTCCCTTGGGTCACGGTGGTCTTTGACCACGGACGGATGCTGACCGGACACACGAACGAGTTCTTCAGCATTACCCCGTATATTGCCAACCCGGAACACATGACCCCGACCGACCCGCAAATCCTGATAAATTGGGATCGGGTGTGCTTCGTCCGGGAAGCGGATGAGTTTGAAATACGGGCAGAAAAAGAAAGGAGGGGCATCCGATGAATTACCCCAACATTGACCTGTTGGCTTACCGCTTTCAGGAAACCCTGCTGAAAAACCACGCTGACTCGACCAAGCTGTTCATCCCGGACACGGACATTTACGTGTTCCCGCAGTTGTGGAGCAACACCGCCACCGGATTCAACGAGGGCGGTGGAATGTCAGGTCAGGCGATCACGAAGGAACTGACCACCGTCCTGCTGAACCGCAGGGAAAATTCAGCCATGGTCTGCTTCGGCAACCGCCCCGCCTACTTCGTAACCCCGCTGACCAGACGGTTCTGGAAGGACTTCCACACGCAGCAGATGGTCGGCATCCGGGATTGCGGGAGATACAACCCCACGGACGAGGACTACAAAGACATGATGGAGCAGGAGGAACCGGAAGATGGCGAATGAGAACACGGTCACTCTGACCCTTTCCTCCTATAACCAGATCAAAGCAGAAAATGTTCGGCTGAATATGTTTATCGACAATATCCTGAACGATGCGTCCGTGGATATCAACACCGGAAAGCTTGTCATGGACGCAGAACGGCTTGAGTACGCCCTTCGGCTCTGTTGCTGGGAGAAATACCGGAAACGCTTGCACGAAAAGGAGGACAAACCCAATGAGTGATGTTCTGCTGTTACTGATCGGAGCAATCATCGGAATCCTGATCTCCTATGTCTCGGACGCTCCAATGCGGAGGAAAGAGTTCGCTTGCGGGTATGACCGGGCGGTAAACGATATGCTCCATTGGAACTGCTACTTCGACAACAAACAACACCAACATTTCGTGAACGTTTTCCCGGTGGACATTGACGAAATGCCAGCGAGAGCCGGGGACAGAAAGGGACAGGCGTGGAACGATGCCAGCCACGATCCCCCGATGCAGATTTAAGGAGGGATCAGGATGAAAACATTTATGGTCGAAATCCCGGACGATGTTTATCCCATGTGTGCCGGGGTTTACCTTGGGGATGTGCTGGATTATGAAATGCCAGAATATTTCGACTTCCGGGAAATGGAGGTCGGAACCGGAATTGATTGCACGTTTATGAACGGCAGGAAGGGGCGGTTGTCCCGCCTGACCGAAAACGCTTGGATGCTGAAAGTGGAGGAAAAGACGAATGAAAATACTTCTGGGGATACCCTGTCTGGAAATGACGCACACCCGGTTCATGCTGAACCTGATGGGACTCAAGAGAACGGCTGACACCAAGATTTCGATCACGGTTGCTTCCCTGATCTACGACTCCCGAAACTCCATGGCGCAGAAAGCCATTGAGGGCGGGTATGACCGCCTGATGTTCCTCGATTCGGATATGCAGTTTAACCCTGACCTGCTGGAACGGTTGAGTGCTGATATGGACTCCGGTCTGGATTATGTTTCTGCCCTGTGCTTTATGCGGATGCTTCCTACCAAGCCCTGCATCTACAAGAACGTAACCTACGGGAAGAACGATTACGGCATTTACCATACCAGCGATCCGATCCTGAACTACCCGAAGGATCAGTTGTTTGAGGTTGAAGCGTCCGGGTTCGGGGCGGTGATGATGAATGTCAGCCTGATTGAAGAAGTGGCGAAGAACTATGGGATGCCGTTCTCGCCCATGATGGGATTCGGGGAGGATATCTCCTTCTGCTGGAAAGCCAAGCAGCTTGGGGCGAAACTCTACTGCGACTCCCGGATCAAGGTCGGGCATCTGGGAACCTACTGCTACGGCGAAGAAGATTTTGAGGAATCGCCGTAAAACGATTAAAAATTTTGGAGGTAAACAAAATGAAACTCTTTATTTCCCAGCCGATGAACGGCAAAACCAACGAAGAAATCTTGAAGGACCGGCAGAGCGCAATCGACTCTGTGAAAGAAAAATTTCCCGGAGAGGAAATCGAAGTGATTGATTCCTTCTTTCAAGACGCTCCCCATGACGCAAAGCCCCTGTGGTTCCTCGGCAAGTCCCTCGAACTGCTGGCTACCGCCGATGTTGCCTACTTCTGCAAGGGCTGGGAGAACGCCCGTGGGTGCAAGATTGAAAACACCTGTGCCATTGAGTACGGGATCACCGCAATAGAAGATTACAGGAGGTAATGAGCCATGACTTCACGGAAACAGATGATAAAGACCCTCAAGGAAGCGGAGAAAAGCTGGGAGAAAACCTACCTCCCGAAAACGATGATCGGTGAGATCATCTTCCTGCTGGAAGATCGGGACAAAAAGGAGAAGCAGCCAAAACCGAACCTGTCCATCGTGAAGGAGGAACAGGAATGAATTATGCCTGTTACTGCATCACCCGGAACCTCTATGACAAAGTAATCCCGTCCATCAAATCCCTGCTGAAGAACAGCAACGTGGACAAGATTTACCTGTTCATAGAGGATGACGAGTTTCCAGAACCCCTCCCGGACAAGGTTGAAACCGTAAACGTGGCAGGGCAGACCTATTTCCCGCCTGACGGGGCGAACTACCATACGTGGTGTACGTATATGGTGCTGATGAAAATCGCCCTGTGCAAGCTGCTCCCGGAGGTTGACCGGATTCTGGCGATTGACGCTGACGCTTTCGCCGTAAGGGATATCTCCGAACTCTGGAAGATTGACCTTGGGGATCACCTTCTCGCAGCCGTACCGGAATGTTCCAAGACCACCTCCCATTATACCTATATCAACGGTGGGGTGGTCATGTGGAACCTGAAGGAGATGCGAGAAAGCGGAATGGCAGACCGGATGATCCAAGCCCTGAACATGAACGAGTTTGAATACGGGGAGCAGGGGTGCATCAATACGATGTGCCAAGGCAGGATTCTTCGGCTTCCCCCAGAGTACAACCAATGCCGTTACGCAGAGGAACGCCCCGGAGAAGAACGGATCATTCATTACGCCGGGGAGGATGCTTGGTGGGTCTGGAAAGAGCAGTTCAAAATCTGGGATGCTGTTCCTTGGGAGGAAGTGCTGAAATGAAGTTTTCAGTTATCATTCCCGCTTACAACTCTGCCGGGTGGATCGAGAAAGGTCTGCGATCCATCCGGGAGCAGAGTTTCACCGACTACGAACTGATAGTGGTCTGCGACTCCTGCCGGGACAACACAGCGGAGATCGCCAGAAGCTTCGGAGCGAAGGTGATCGAGGTTGAATACGGGCTGGACGGGCTGACCCGGAACGCCGGGATTGACGCAGCACAGGGAGATTGGCTCCTGTTTATGGACGATGACGATTGGTTCCTGCATGAGTTCGCCTTTGAAATGCTTGCAGAGATCACGTACTCCAACGATGTTGATGTGATTTTCTTCGACTTCATCTGGAAGGGTCGGTGCTACACCCGGAACCGGGGCAACTTCGTTGCGGTGTGGAGCAAGACTTGGAAACGTGAGTTTGTCGGAGATACACGGTTCCCAGCTACACCTTATTGGTCGGATGTTGGGTTCCACCAGAGAATGATGCAGAAAGAACCACGAACTTATTTTATGAACACGCCATTGTATTACTACAACTTCCTGCGGGAAGGAAGTATTTCATGGCAGAAAGAAAGGGGTTTAATCAAATGACACATGATCTAAAAGTTTGTCCGCTATGCGGAGGAACGCCTTATATTGAATCCCGCAGCAGGGCTTATGTGAAGGGCGAAACCAAGCGGGTTGCCTACGTGCGGTGTATGGATTGCGCCATGCGGACGGGCAAGATTCCGCTGGAAGGAAACGGGGAAGCCAAGGCGGTTCAAATTGCAATCAACCGCTGGAATATGAGGTTCAACGGGATCAGCTTGGTTCCGGTGAGCGATCACAGATAGGAGGAACGCAGGATGTTCATTTTTCTCGGAAACCTGACCGTAGAACAGTTGGAAAAGCGTCTGGGAATTGAATTAACGGACGAGGATCGGAAATTCCTTTCAGACTCCCGGCAGGAGAAAGTCAACAATACGCCCCTTGGGGACGGAAAAATTCACATTTATGATATTCCGCTGATTATTCTCTGTGATGTAAAGGAAACGGCGGAGAAGATTCGGGATTTGTTTGAAAAATATCCGAATAACTTCAAGGAAACCTTTCAAGTGGGGTGGGAACGGTGACATATTCCAGAGGAAACTACTGTATTTCCGTGGAGCAGATTAACGGTTTCGGAAAACGCCCCGGTTTGTGGCTTGGGGAAGGAAACCAGCTTTTGAAGGTAGCCAGCTTCGGCAGCAAGGAAAAAGCGCAGAAATTTGAGGATTGGCTTGAGTTCTTTATGTTCGGAACGCCGATTGACGGAGAGGATGATGACGATGAAGCAGAAACACACCTATAAGATCGAAAAGAAATGGAATATCCTCAAGAAAAAGGTCAAGCCATGCCCCGTATGCGGAGATCGGCACGTTATCCTGACCCGGACGGTTGTTCCGAAACGGCTCAAGAAATGGGGCATCGAATGTCGATACTGCTTCTGCTCCTATTCCCATTACCTTACCAAACGAGGGGCGATCCGAGCATGGAACAAGGCAACCAATATCGTATCCGTCCGGGATGTAAAGGGAGAAGGTGTGTAATATGGGCGTAAGATGGAGACATTTCAAAACGGTGATAAAGCACAAACAGGTGGTATTCCGGGAGTGCTGGGCTTGCAGGATTGCTTGGCAGGGCTTAAAACACGATCTTTCCAAGTTTTCCCGGACAGAGTTTGCTCCGTCAGCCAAGTATTTTCAAGGCAATCGCAGCCCTATCGAAGCCGAGAAAGACGAGTGCGGTTACTCCCTCGCTTGGCAGCATCACATGGGGCATAACCCTCATCATTGGGAGTATTGGATCGACTTCGGCAAGAACGGCGAGATCATAGCAAACAAAATCCCCTACAAATATGTGGTTGAAATGATTTGTGATTGGATCGGAGCCGGGAAAGTCTACGCCAAGGGAAAGTGGACGCAGGATGACCCGATCAACTACTACCGGAAGGTCAGAGCAGGTCGGCATTTTCACCCGGAAACGGAAGCCCTGATCCTGTATTTCCTGCGAATCATTCAGGATAACGGGTTAGAATCCTTTCACAAATTTGCCAAGAATGACTTGGTTAAATCAGATTATAAGGAAGGAGGATTCAAGGTATGACAGACTTTCTCTTATTCTTCAACGACCTTCGGCGCAGGTTTCCGCTTCATCTGGAAATCTACTACTCCCGGACGCTGGATTGGTGCATTAAGGTCTGGAAAATGGGCTGCGCCAAGGATTATCCCAACAGCCCTTCCGAGGGCAAGGACGCTATTCTGGTAAGTGTTCAGGACGCAGACATGAAACTCTGTTTTGCCAAGGCGCAGGTTGCGCTGAAAGAATGGATGCGGGAGCATAACGGAGGGTATTGAGGATGACACAGTTCAAACTCGATGAGGATATTGAAATCCTCGGAACGTGGTGGAACATTGAGGTTGTCACGGAGGAAGATGATCCCCGGCTGGCTACCTGCAATGGTCTAACGGACAATACCTCCAAAGTAATCCACATCTGCCAGATGCCCCCTGCTGCGAATTGTTCCAAGCCTGATGTGTTTATCAAAAAAGTAATTCGGCACGAAATCGTTCATGCGTTTATGTTTGAATCCGGTCTTGCTGAATCATGGGAACACAAAGAATACGGGCAAGAGGAATTGGTCGTTGATTGGATCGCCATGCAGTTTCATAAAATTCAGGAAGTCATTGAAAAGGTCTACGACTCTTTGACAATAAGAGAGGAGTAACATTATGAACGAGTTTTATCAATTCAACTCCATGCCGGGAGGAATCCAAGATGAGGAAGCGAGTCAGGTAATGTTTCGGCTGATGAACCTGAAACCGCACCACGACACGCTGACCTATTCTTGGGATGACCTCGGCATGGTCAACCTCATGGAAGATGCTTGGGGCGATACCATGCGTTTTTCCCCGCAGAACAACCTCTGGTACATCTGGGAGGACAATCAATGGGTTAAGCAGGAAGGGACGGAAAACGTAGTTCACACCCGCTTTACGACTCTCCTGAACCTGCTGATCCTGTACTGCAAAGAGCAGAAATGGCTGGTGGAGCATAATGAGGAATTGAAGGACGAGCAGAAGAAAGACCAGACCAGCTACATCGAAGCCTTTGAGAAGTTCATCAAGAAATACAGGACGCACAGCGCAATCGAAAGCGTGTTAAAAGAGTTGAAAACGGAATGTATTATGAACCTTTCCGAAATGGACAAGAACCCGTATATCCTGAATACGACTTTCTCTCCTGTCGATCTTCGCACCGGGGAGTTTGTGGAGGATATTTCCGACTACAACATCACAAAACGTGCGAGAACCTATCCCCTTGATGACTTTACCCCAGAATGTTCCCGCTGGTTCAGCTTTATTGACGAGATCATGAGCCACGACAAGGAAAAGGCTGCGTTCCTGCAACGTGCGCTGGGTTACTCGCTTCTCGGCATCAACAAAGAAGAATGTATGTTTGTTGCCTACGGTTCCAAATCCAGAAACGGCAAAGGAACCCTGTTCAGCGCAGTTGAGAAATGCTTGGGCGAGGACTATTACCGGGCATCCGTACCAGACCTGATCCTTGAGCGCAAAAATGGTGGCTATACCGACTTTAACTCGCCCCAACCCGCACTCGCTACACTCGTGGGGTCGAGAATCGTTTCCATGGCAGAATCCAACCGGGGGCAGCGGATTCATTCAGGAAGTATGAAAGCCATGACCGGACGAGACACGCTTTCCGTCCGGGGCTTGTATGAATCGACTTTCCGATTCGTCCCGGAGTTTACCCTTTGGCTGAATACCAACTATCTTCCCGCTGTCACGGACGAAACGGTTTTCAAATCGGATCGCATCTGGGTTATCACCTTTGACGAACACTTTGACGAGGATGCCCGTGATACTAACCTCAAGGAGATTTTCACCGATCCGCAGAACCAGCCTACTATCCTTTCATGGCTGATTGAAGGAGCGAGGATGTATTTCCGGGAAGGTCTGAATCCCCCGGAGGTTGTCAGACAGGCTACCGCCAATTACCAGCGTTTACATGACCGCATCGGTGCGTTTATTGAGGATTGCTGTGTCTTGAAAACACAAGGCAAGGTCAAACGGTCGGATATGTACAAAGCCTACCGGAACTGGTGCAGCCGGGAAGAAAACAGGTTCACGCCTATCGGGTCTACGACTTTCTATGAGGAATTGGAAGTCCGGGGCTTTGGTTCGCTAAAGAGTCATGGCGATTATGTCATTACCGACTTGGAGTTAAAAGAGATCGGTTCGGAAGGAAGGATCAAACTATGATAATTGACGATATCAAACGAATGATGTGGGAACATAGAAAGAACAATAGTATTCCGAGCGTGATCCGAATGTCGCAACATACATTCGACCAGCTTGTTTATGAATGTGAATGTGTAGATTTAATTTGTCATAAAACAGCAAATTACCCAGCCTACACAATTTATGGTATGCGAGTCGAAATTGATCGAAAAATGATGGATGATACCATGATTTTAATTGGGGAAAGTTAAAATAAAATTTGCCCCCAATAGGATGAATAAGAATAAGCCTTGGGGCAGTTGGGGCATTTATAAACTGACCTTTACACGGGAGAGTTGCAGAAATGCAACCGAAATTTGTAAATCTGGGGGGCATTGGGGGCAATTATAAACTAACCTTTATATGGAGAGAAAAAGAACCAATACTATATACCATATAAAAGGGAATCGAAAAAATGCCCCCGTTGCCTTTCAGGATGAAAAACGACTTTCAAGGAGGTTTACGACTATGAAAAAGGATGAGATGGATCAGGTTGGTCAGCAGGTGGTCAAACGGAAGAAAGCCGGGAATCCAGCAATGTCCCCCGACTTATATCAGGAGATTGACCTTACTGTGCAACAGGCTTTAATGCAACAGAGTCTTACTTTGATGAATCTTCCCAATATTGACCTCAATGATCCTGAACAGGTACAGGATAGAATCAACTTTTATTTTCAGCTTGTGACAGGAAATGGAAACAGACCGACAGTTGCGGGATTGGGGCTGGCTCTGAACGGAATGGATCGGAAACGACTTTGGGAGATAAGGACGGGACAGTATGGAAACACAAGGGGTTCAACGGCTTCGTTACCTTCAACTGTGACGGACATTATCAAAAAGGCGTACAAGACAATGGAGGAAATCTGGGAGAATTATATGTTGACAGGGCGCATCAATCCTGTCTCTGGTATTTTCCTCGGAAAGAACAATTTCGGGTATCAGGACAAGCAGGATGTGGTCATTACCCCGAACAACCCCGACTCCGACTATTCGGCACAGGATATTGCCAGCCGTTACACCCTGCCCGAAACGACTTCCGACTCTGAATAACTTTCGACTTTGCTTACGACTTTCGACTTTAGACCCTTTCGACTTTCGGAAGGGTTTTCGACTTTTTGGGGCTTACGACTTTCGACTTTTGAAAATTTTCCAGACCCCTTACGACTATGGTTGGCACACTCGCTGGCACACCCGGATTCTGGATCGGGCTGGTTGGGCTGCTCGGAAACAGGATCGAAAACCGGGCAAGCCTTGTCTGTCAACGGTTCCGGGCTAGTTGGCTGGTTCTAACTTGCCCGGTCAAGCCCGTTTTCCGGTTTTCGCTGTTCCGGTTTTCTGTTTTGTATATGCTGTTTTTCGGGCTTGTATGGGGCTTAAAATCGCTTGTAATAGGTTTAACGTATATTTATATATCCGAAAACAAGAACCGGGTAAAATCGCCTAAAAATGGGCTTAAAATGCAAGCCCGTTTTCCGGGCTGCTGGTGGGCTGGTTTTTCGATCCTTTTTCCGGGCTTTTATGGGCTGTTCCGGGCTTGTCTGGTGGGGCTGGTGGGCTGGTGTATTATCCGAAAAAGAAAAGCCCGGAAAACGGGCTTGCAAGCTGGTTTTCCGGGTAAAGAAAAACCGGGCTATTTTGCCCGGTTCACTTCTGGTTTTATTTCGTGATTTTCAGTAATTCCGCAATAATCACCAGCGGAAGGAACAAAATGCAAAGTATAATCATTATAGTTCTATTTCCTTCCTTTCCGCTGCTGTCCATGTTGTTATATTTCGTGATTCTTCCCGAATTTCCTTGATTGCTGCTTTTATTCGGTTTATTGTTTCGTTATAGTCAAAATATGTTGTACACCAGCCCGGAAAGCAACAGACAAGCCCAATACCAGCACAATCAATCAAAAATTGTTTTAATTGGGTTATTTCCCGTTGTGCTGCTTTTTTATCTTTATAAGAATCATAAGCAATCGGAAAATTGTTTTCGATATCAAGTGAAAATCCTTCATAATATCCGGGCTTGATTGCAACATGATAGAACCAGAAATTATACTTGTCCAGAATTGATTTTACGTTTTCAATATCCTGTTCATAATCAAAATCAATCTGTTCCCGAATTGCGTTATATACTTCTGTTTCGTTGTCTGTATCAATTCCCCATTCTTCCCGAATAAAATTGATAAAATCCGAATCGTTTTTATAATCCTCTGTTTCGTATGGCTTAATTCCCATTGTAATATAATCGCTGGTTCTGTAATTGATTGTACCCATTGTTTTTAATCCTCCTTTTATTTCTGTTCCGGGCTTGCTACAAAATAAGCCCCATAAGTTGACGATAAAACCCAACGATTGCAGCGTTTATGTATTTCATAAAATCCGGTTGACATAAGCCCGTTTCGGAATTTCCGCAAGGCGTTTTTCCCGTTGTTCGTTTCGATCCTTGCGACAACCTGCCCGGAAATACAATCGGTTATTATAAAAACCCGTTTCATTTTTTAATCCTCCTGTCAATTTCTTTCCATAATTCCCATATTACCCAACAGAGAACCAGACAAGGAAAAACCCATTGCAATATTATTTCCTCCCTTCTTCATAAACCCGGATATATTCGCCCGTTTCGTCAATTTCAATCAAAATCGGATTGTAATAATTTTCGGAATCATACCCGGAAAGGAAATTTAATTTTCCTTCTTTATCTTCCCACATAATTGGATAATCAAGGCATAAAAATTGTTCGATAGCCCAATTTCTACCATTCCAGCGGAAATAATCAAGGTAAAGCCCATTTTTCGGGTTATAACCTGTCTGTCCTTCTCTGTATCCGTTTTCGTCTGTTGCGTAATAAAACAGAGAATTTCTTTTATTCGGGTTATAATTTGTCTGTCGTTTAATCCAGCGGGAACAACGATATATAACCCGGTTGTCCTTTGTAATAATTTCGGTTTTCATTTTCCTGTCCTCCTATCAATAAAGATTATCTGTTTCCGTATAATTGCAGGTTTTTGCTTGTTCCTTGATTTTCCGCAATTCCGTTTTTGTAACTATAATAAAATCGTTGCGGTTAAACCAGCGGGAAGGGACAACGGAAAATTTCTTTTCCCAACAATCCAGAATTAAATAATATCTGTTTCCGTTTCTGTCCCTATTGGTTGCAAAACGTAAAATCATTTTTCTGTCCCTCCTGTCAAAATCTGTTCCAATTCGTCAAGTAATTTCGGAATCATTATTTCGTTTATCCGTTTATATTCCTTTTCATTTTTGATTGTTTCCGCTGCTGGATTGCTGGTATAATGTGCGCCACCAATATGCAGCATATCCGAATAATTACGGGCAATATAGCAAGCTTTCATTATTTCGCATATTTTCCATATTTCGGAATCGGAAAACGGGTTGACAGGAAATTCTTTCTTGAATGTATCAAAACCGTTTTCCCGCTGTCCGAAAATTACGGAATTAAAATGATTATGGCTTGCAATATCTCTTGATAATTCCGGGTTGCGGTTGTTGGTAAAGCTTTCAATATAACCAATTCCCCAATACCAGCCACAATCAAAACTTGCATTTTCAAGATAATATTTCCGGTTGTCTGTTCCTTCCCCCAACAGGAAATATTTTCTTCCATGCCACATAATCACGTTTTTATTCATTGTTCTGTCCTCCCTTCTTAAATAGTCACAACGGGCAATTTGTCCCATTCTTTTTTACTGATTCCCGCAAGCCCGTTTTCCCGCCTGAAAGCATCAATGTGTTTTGCTGTCGTTGCGGAATAACCAGCCCATAACCGGGCAAAATTTCCGCTGTTGTCGATCCTTGCAACAATCGTTTCATAACTCTGTAAATATTGCCCGTCATTGCAAGTAATAATCCGGGCTTTTCCATAAAAGCTTTTTTGTTTCCGGTTCAAATAATCCGTTGTCAATTCCCTTTCTTTGTACCCTTCCATAATCCGGGCAATTCCTAAAAGCTGGTAACGATACATTTTTCTTTTCCTCCTTTTTAATAATCAAATTTGATTCCATATTTTTTAATTTCCTTGCGATATTTGAACCGAACAATTTTTTCCGCAAGGGAATCAATAACCAGATATAAAGCCATAATTCCCGCAACAGCCCATAAGAGACAGAACAGCGTAAACATTGTTTTCTTTCCTTTCCGTAAACGGGTTATTTTGTTTCCCTTCCGTTTACATTTACAATTATACACATATTATAGTAAATTTCAATAGGTAAATTACAGAAATTCAAGAAAAATTGTAAATTATTTTTTCCGGGCTGGTTTTTTCGATCCTTTCCGGGCTGGTGGGGCTGGTTTTCTGGTTCTGGTGGGCTGTTGGCTGGTGGGGCTGTTCCGATCCTTTCCGGGCTGGTGGGGCTGGTGGGGGATATATGGACAAGCCCTACCCCGCCGAGGGACGCTCCCGAATATCCCGGAAAAATAAAAAGAAAATTTACAAAAACCTATTGACAAATAATTGTAAATGTCTATAATAGACCATGAAAGGACACGAAAGGAGCGATCACCAATGGCTAACTCCAAGACGAGAAAGGTTCTGGATATCAACGTAGACGGTGTAAACCTCTACTGTACTTTCAGGGAAAACGAAACCGAGAATCCCTACCATCTGTACAAGCGTTGGTATGAATACAAGGGTGATCGGGATTATGGTTGGCACAGGAAACAGATCGCCCGGTATCAAAACCTGTATAGTGTAATCTGCTATATCAAGGGATACTGCGAGGGATATCATGTTGGTTTCACCGATGTATGGGAGGTCAAAGAAAATGTTTGAGCAGAAGAAAGCGTGTGTTTATACCAGAGTGTCTACACAGGAACAGGCGAACGAGGGATACTCGATTGAAGAACAGGAACGTATGTGCAAAGCCTGTGTCGAAAGCAAGGGCTGGATTTACGTAAAGACCTATTCTGATCCGGGCATCAGCGGACGGACGATGGATCGCCCCGGATTGCAGCAGATGATTGAGGATATCAAAGCAGGGCAGGTTGAAGCCGTTGTAATCTACAAGCTTGATCGCCTTTCCCGGAAGCAGCGGGATACCATGACGATCATCGAGGATATCTTTCTGAAAGAGGACATTGCTCTGGTGTCCCTGAATGAAACCCTCGACACCACGACCCCTTGGGGAAGGGCTATGATCGGAATCCTGTCCAGCTTTAACCAGATGGAATCCGAGAATATTCAGGTCAGGACTTCCATGGGTCGCACCGCCAAGGTCAAAGAGGGCGGGTACGCTGGCGGGAAGCCCCCGATTGGATACCGGGTTGTAGATGGATGTTTGGTGATTGTCCCGGAGGAAGCGGAGATCGTGCGGACGGTGTTTGAACTGCGGAAGCAGGGCGGGACGCTGATCGGGATTGCCGATGAACTGAACAAGCGTGGATATAAGACGAAGAAAGGCGGGGCGTTCCTTCATTCGGCGGTGCAGACGATCCTGAACAACGAGGAAACCTACCGGGGACATTACAAGTATGGCGAGAACTCGGTTGAGAACCAGCACGAAGCGATTTTGAAGGAGGATTGATTATGGACACCGAGACTATCATTATTGTCGTGGCGTTTCTGGCGATCTGCATCGGGGCTATCGTCTGGGGAACGGTACGGAAAGCACACGGGAAAAGTGATCGGCTTACGACCTCTGTGATTGACGATATCCGGGACAGTAAACCCTACCGGACGCTGGTGAAAGCGGAGATTATCGCCCACGGGGACGGACGGGCGGTATCAAAAGGGAGCATCGGGTCAGCCCTCGGACGGGCTGCTGTCGGCGGGATGATCGCTGGCGGGGCGGGAGCCTTTGCGGGTGCTGTGACCGGGAAACGGACAACCAAGTTCCGGGGAGAAACGACCTTTCGCCTGACCTATCAGGACGGGCATACAGAGATTGAAACCGTTATGGATCAAACGCCGATCTGGGAAAAATACATGAAACTTGTCCCGGCTCAAGATAGCCATTGAGGGCTGAAATGGCGATATTGACCTTATTGGTGGCGAAGTTATAACCTATAAGTAATAATGAGCGCATGATTGCGAAGAACGCTTTCATGCGCTTTGTCTTTTTGGAGGTAGTTATGCGGAATGTGAATTGGCTGGCGGTGTTCGTGGCGATCTGCTTCGTGATCGGAATGATTTGCCTGTTCTGCGGGTTCCTGTGGCTGGTGCAACAGGCTTTAATCTGGATTCTGGGAGGTACACTTGGATGGTGAATTTGAACACTTTGATTCTCAAAATTGCGGAAAAAATACAAAAAGACCCTTTTGACCGTCAGGCGTATGAGGATTACTACGCCACGGGAAAGGAACTGCTCAAGCAGGACGATCCCCAAGCGGTCGGATACCTGAAATGGCTGGCTGAACAGTTGAATACGGCGGTTCCTGTATTGGTGGAGAAGGACTTAAATCAGGCGAAGGATTTAATGGCGATCCACCGGAGGACGCTGCAAACCCTTGCCCCGGTGGATTTCGACTCCTACCTACTGTTCGTGGAATGGAACCGGGAGCCGAAGAAGAAATTCTATGTCCCTCGCAGAGCGATTCTGAAACAGGTTGTGGATGCCCTTCAGGATTTAGCGGACGATAAGCTGGACATTCTGGCAATCTCGATGCCCCCCGGCGTTGGAAAGACCACCCTTGCCCTATTCTACCTGACTTGGCTTGCCGGGAAGTACCCGGACGATCCGATTCTGACGGGATCACACTCCAACAGCTTCATCCGGGGAACCTATGACGAATGTCTGCGAATCTTTGAGCAGAACGGCGAATACCTCTGGGGCGAAGCGTTTCCCGGCGTGGCGGTGTGTAACACGAACGCCAAGGATTGCCGTATCGACATTGGCTCCCGGAAGCGGTTTGAAACCCTGCAATTTACCTCTATCGGAACGGGTAACGCAGGTCTGTACCGGGCTGCTCGGCTGCTCTACTGTGACGATCTGGTGTCCGGGATCGAGGTTGCTTTGAGCAAAGATCGGCTGGATAAGCTGTGGGAAACCTATACCACCGACCTCCGTCAGCGTAAAATCGGTGATAAGTGTAAAGAGTTACACATTGCTACCCGGTGGAGCGTCCATGATGTAATCGGTCGGCTGGAAGAAGAATATGAGGGTGATCCGAGGGCGAGATTTATTGCTTTATCCGCTATGAACGAGCAGGACGAGAGCAATTTCCACTACCCCTACGGGGTCGGGTTCTCGACCAAGTTCTACCGGGAACAGCGGGAGATCATGGACAAGGTGAATTGGGAAGCCCTGTACATGAACCACCCGATTGAGAGGATGGGATTACTCTATCTGGAAGATGAGTTGCAGCGGTATTTTGAACTGCCAGATGAAGCCCCGGACGCTGTGATCTCGGTCTGCGACACGAAGGACAAGGGATCGGACGATTGCGTGATGCCAATCGCCTATAAATACGGGGACAAATACTATATTGAAGAAATCGTGTGCGATAACGGAAACTATGAGGTCGTTGACGGGCTGCTGGTATCTGCCCTGATGCGCCATAAGGTCAAGAAATCCTGCTTTGAAAGCAATTCTGCTGGCGGTCGGGTGGCGCAGAAGGTTCAAGAAGCGGTCAAGGCGCAGGGCGGGATTACGAAGATCGAAACCAAGTATACGACCCAGAATAAAGAAACGAAGATCATTGTGAACGCCCCGTGGGTCAAGGAGCATTGCCTGTTCCGGGACGATACGGTATCGAACCGGGATTATAAAAGAGCCGTGGGAAAGCTGTGCAGTTA
>Ga0310786_10002752_pt1 | contig 26416 bp, 47 predicted proteins | sample AusTroGonzalo_MG_FD_203881 | JGI IMG/M metagenome (GOLD analysis project Ga0310786, IMG submission 203881) | Bovine rumen microbial communities from tropical cattle in Woodstock, Queensland, Australia - Gonzalo_03 (v2) (version 2) | ecosystem: Host-associated > Mammals > Digestive system >...
GTGATTTCTTCGAGTTAGCGAGAGATAACCGAAAAACGCCGTATTTATGCGGTTTTCAGAGCATGGCAAATTAGTTAGTCTGATTTGTCATTTTTTTGTGCGAAAAATTGTTTGACAATTCACACAATTGTGCTACAATAACGGTGGGATGATGGATTTATTGAAACAATTCGGAAAATATGGAAAACAAGAACAATTATCTTCTGGAATACTACCAAAAAACGAAGGATGGCTCTATTCTTGTCGGAAAATGGATAGAATTGCTTCTTGAGTATTTGGTCACGAACATTGAAAAGAAGACATTCACTTTTGATCAGAAAAAAGCGAACGCCGCAATAGATTGGATAGAGAATCACTGCTTTCATACAGAAGGCGATCTGGCTCCGGGGCCGTTCAAGTTGGAATTGTGGGAAAAAGCATTCGTTTCGGCGATATTTGGAATTCTTGACAAAGACGGACACAGACAATTTCGTGAAGTTGTTCTGATCGTTGCCCGGAAGAATGGTAAATCGTTACTTGCCGCAGCTATCATTCGTTACATGTGGATAATTGACGGTGGATTCGGTGCGAAGATCTACATCGTGGCTCCGAAGCTCGATCAGACAGACATCATCTACAACAATGTTTGGCAAATGACGCTGTTGGATCCAGAGTATCAGGCCGCGAAAGAGATCGCGTCAGAAAAAGATATGCACAACAAGAAGATCAATGATGATTCAGATCTTCCGAAGCATAGAGTCGGTGATCTTTACATCACCGGAACGAATTCAACCGTGAAGAAGATCGCTTTTTCCGCGAAGAAGTCTGACGGCTTCAATCCATCCATGACGGTATGTGATGAAGTTGCCGCCTGGGAAGGCGATTCCGGTCTGAAGCAATATGAAGTGATGAAAAGCGGCACCGGAGCGAGGAGCGAATCGATTTTGCTGTCATGCTCTACGGCCGGTTACATCAATGATTCAATCTTTGATGAATTGCTGAAGCGTGCGACACGTTTTCTGAAGGGAGATTCCAAAGAACAACGGCTGCTTCCGTTTCTTTACATGATAGATGATGTTGAGAAATGGAATGACATCAATGAGCTGCGGAAAAGCAATCCGAATTTGGGCGTGTCCGTTTCGGTGGACTTTATGCTCGAAGAGATTGCGATCGCAGAAGGATCTCTTTCAAAGCGTGCAGAATTCATCTGTAAATATTGCAACATCAAGCAGAACAGTTCATTGGCGTGGTTGGAATTCGCTGCGGTTGACAAATGCTTCGGTGATCCGCTCGATCTGGAAGAATTCCGCGGATCTTATGCGGTTGCCGGTCTGGATCTGTCGCAGACAACAGACTTGACGGCTTGCACGCTTGTCATTGAGAAAGACGGTGAGCTGTATGTATTCGCAAAGTTTTGGCTTCCGTCAGAACGTATAGAAGAAGCGGCGATCCGTGATGGCCTTCCGTATAACATTTATGTTCAGCGTGGTCTGTTGGCTCCGTCCGGTGAAAACTATGTTGACTATCACGATTGCTATCAGTGGTTGGTCGATATGGTTGAAAAATACGAAATACTTCCGCTGAAAGTTGGATATGATAGATATTCCGCGCAGTATCTGATCAGCGATCTGAACGGTTACGGCTTCCAGACGGATGACGTATATCAGGGTGACAATCTTTGGGGAGTCCTTCAGGAAATGGAAGGCCTGATCAAAGATCGCAAGGTCCATTGTGGTGATAATGATCTTCTTAAAGCACATTTGCTGAATTCGGCTATAAAAATGAGCCACGAACGCGGTCGCGGTCGGCTCGTAAAGATAAACAAAAACACACATATTGACGGATGTGCCGCGCTGACAGATGCCTTTTGTGTCCGTCAGAAGTGGTATGAGTCAATAGGGGAGCAGTTAGCAAACAGGGGTTGACGATGGGTTTTTTCGATTTGATTTTCAAGAACAGGCCGAAACCGGAAGGAAAGTATGAAGGCTCTTTCAAGATGCTGAACGGTTACACGCCACACTTCACTTCCTTCAATGGATCCATTTATGAATCACAGCTTATCAGAGCCGCTATCAATGCAAGGGCCACGCATATTGCGAAGCTCAAAGTAGAGATCGGCGGAGCAGCGCGTCCGGCACTCCGGTCGAAAATGGTCCACGCGCCGAATCAGTTCCAAACGTGGTATCAATTCATGTATCGGCTGTCAACAATCCTGGACATTCACAACACGGCGTTCATCTGTCCTGTCTATGATCAGTTTGGTGAGCCGTCCGGAATCATCTGTCCGCTTCCACAGAGATGCGAAGTTATTTCATATAACAACGTGCCGTATCTCCGGTATGAATTCGCAAGCGGTGAAAAAGCAGCGATCGAGCTGGACTACTGCGGAATCATGACGAAGTTCCAATACAAAGACGATCTGTTCGGCGAAACAAACCGCGCGTTATTCCCTACTATCGATTTGATCGACATTCAGAATCAGGGAATCAAAGAAGGCGTTAAGAGTGCCGCAACCTATCGATTCTGGGCGCAGGTGAACAACTTCACGAAAGCCGATGATCTTGCCAAAGAGCGCAAGCGTTTCACGGAAGAAAATTTCAGCAAAGACGCGAACGGCGGCGGACTTCTGCTTTTTCCTAACACTTACGCGAACATCAACCAGGTGAAGGCTGATCCGTGGGTTGTTGATTCGGAAGAAGAAAAGATCATCAAGTCTAATGTCTTTGATTATTTCAATGTCAATGAAGACATGCTTCAATCGATGGCATACGGTGACAAATGGACGGCAATCTATGAAGGCGTTTGTGAGCCGTTTGCGATTCAGTTTTCTGAAGTTGCAACGAAGATGCTGTTCACATTGAGAGAACAGAGCCAGGGCAATTATATCATGGCAACAGCAAACCGTCTTCAGTACATGTCAAACGCTGAAAAGCTGAACGTGTCTTCGCAGTTGGCGGACCGTGGAATCTTGAACAGGGATGAAGTCCGTGAGATATGGAATCTGCCGCCGCTTCCTGACGGTGAGGGTCAGTCCTATATCATCCGCGGTGAATATAAGAACGCAGACAACCAAATCAATGAGGGGGAAGATCAGAATGAATAAAGAGATAAGGGCTTTTAATTTTGAAGTCAGAGCAGATCAGAACGAAGAACACGGACATTTTTTGTCCGGTCAACCTATCGTATTTGATGCCAGAACGGATCTGGGATGGTGTGATGAGATCATCGCTCCGGGTGCTTTGGATGATGCGGATCTGAAGGATGTCAGATTCCTGATCAACCACAACACCGACATGATCCCGCTGGCTAGATCCCGCAACAATAATGAAAATAGCACGATGCAGATGAGCGTTGACAATGCTGGCATGAGTATCCGCGTGGATCTCGACACAGAGAATAACACGGAAGCAAAAAGCTTGTATTCAGCCGTAGAGCGTGGCGATCTGGACGGAATGTCCTTTATGTTCACGGTTGATGCAGATAAATGGGAAGACATTGAGTCCGACCATCCGACACGGACAATCTTGAGATTAGGGAAAATCTTCGAGGTTTCCGCTGTTACGTTTCCCGCTTATGAGCAGACATCCATCACGGCGCGTGGCTTATCTGATGCGTTGGAAAGCGCAAAGGATTCGCTGGAGAGTGAACGCTGCAAGCTGAAAGCGATCGAAGCACAGAAGCAGAAAATCCGCATTTTGTTGGAGGTACAGAAATGAATTTTGAAGAAATGACGATTGAACAGATCGAAGAGCGCAAAGCAGCCATCGGCGTAGAGATCGAAGGCGAAGACGCAGATCTGAATGCTCTGGAAGAGGAAGTGAGATCCTTAAACGCAGAGCTGGAAGCAAGAAAAGACGCGGAAGCCAAGAAAGTGGAGATCCGCAAAGCAGTCGCAGCCGGTGAGGTTGGCGAAGTTGTCAAGAAAATCGAAGAGGAGAGAAAAGACATGAGAACAAACGAAGAAGTTCGTGCGTCCAAAGAGTATGTTGACGCATTCGCTCGCTATCTTGTAAGCGAAAATGACGCAGAAGTAAGATCCCTGTTGACGGAGAGCGTTGACGGTGGTTCCGTTCCCGTTCCGGCAATGGTTGATGATATCATCCGGACCGCATGGGAGAAGAATGATATTCTGTCCCGCACAACCAGAAGAGAGATCCGCGGCAATCTGAAAGTTGCTTTTGAAAGAGTTGCAAGCGCAGCCGGTGTTCATACCGAAGGCGCAGCTGCTCCGGATGAAGAAACTCTGAAGCTCGGTATTGTAACGATGGTACCGGCTAACATCAAGAAATGGATCCGCGTTTCTGATGAAGCAATCGCAATGGGCGGTGCTGCTCTCGTTCAGTATGTATACGATGAGCTGACATATCAGATCGTGAAGAAGCTGTCCGATCTCGTTGTGAACGATATCAAGACTGCTTCCACTTCCGCAACCAGCGTTGCCGCTTGTGTTGCACAGATCACCAGCGCACCGACAGTTACGGCTATCGCAAACGCATATGCAAATCTGTCTGATGAAGCAACCGATCCGGTTATCATCATGAACAAGCTCACATATGCAAACTTTGTTGCAGCACAGGCTTCTGCTAATTACAGCATTGATCCGTTCATGGGTCTTCCGGTTGTCTTCAATAACAGTCTGCCCGCATACAGCGCAGCATCCAGCGGCAATGTATATGCAATCGTTGGCGATCTGAAGGGTGAAACCGTCAACTACCCTGAAGGTGACGGCGTTGCTCTGAAGTATGACGATGTATCTGAAGCAGAGAAGGATCTTGTGAAGATCGTCGGCAGACAGTACGCGGCACACGCACTCACGGCTTGCGGCCGCTTCACAAACATCAAGAAGGGTTCTTGATCGTTTGAAGGTTAAACTCTTACGCGATGCACGCATTTCTCACAAAGCCGGGGAGATCCTTGAGGTTTCTCCGGCTGAAGGAGAATTCCTTCTGTCGGTAGGGAGTGCGGAAAAAATCGTAGAAAAGGCTACACAGCCGGCCGTGGAAGTGGCAGAGAAAGCCGTGAAAGCACCAAAAGCCACAGCAACACGGAAAGCAACACCAAAGGCAGCGAAAAAATAAGAGGTTTTGACATGCTTGACAAGGTTAAACTTGCTCTTTTAATAACAACAGATGATTTTGACACAGAGCTGACGGATCTGATCAACGCGGCAATCATCGATCTGAACATCGGTGACGTTTTGGCGGATTCAACCGCATGGCAGACAACGGACGCAGCGATCATTCGCGCTATCTGTACATATTGCGGATATCAGTTCGAGATCATGCACGGTTCGCTTAACAGATCTGAGGCCTACAAGAAGTCATATGATGAGCAGAAAGCGCAGTTGAGCATGGCAACCGGCTATACGGTTTGGGGTGACGCTGAATGAATCAAGCACAGAAAATCAAGTTGATCTCCAAAACGTATGCAATGACAAGCGGCATCGGGATTAGGACCGCGATCGAGTCAAAGATCAGCACTTTTGCGATCAGGCATTCGGTCAGCCAGACGGAGTTCTACAACGCTGGTTTGCAAGGGTTTAAGCCCGAAGCGCGGTTTGATGTTTATCAAACCGAATACAGCGGAGAGGATGAGCTTGAAGTCAACGAAGAACGCTTGACGATATACCGGACATTTGACCGGGAAGATGGACGCGTTGAGTTATACGCAACGAAACGGAAGGGAACGAAATGACACTCACAGAGCTACGAATCGCACTTGAAAGCGTGAATGACGGCGCATTCCAGAACAAGGTCGCATACAGAGCTTTTCCTGTTGGTGCGGCACCGGCTCTTCCGTTCATTTGTTTCCAGGAAACAGAGTCCAACAATTTCTTGGCGGATTCAAAGGTATATCACAAAATCACGGATGTTGACATCGAGCTATACACAGAAGACAAAGATCCGTCTACGGAAGAAGCTCTGGAGTCGATGCTCAATAGCAAGCTGTTAGTGTGGAGCAAATCGGAAGTATATATCGAATCCGAAGATGTTCTGCAAATAGTGTACGAGATATCCATATGAAGATAGATGCGAATCAACTGACAAATGAGATCATGCGGGCTTTGAAGGACTATGAAAAAGTCACGGAAGAAGCTGCTGCCAGAGGAGTCATTGAAACGGCTGATCAGGCAGTTGCGGAGCTACAACAGGCCAATCCGCCCGGCTCCGGAAAGTATCGTTCATGGGATAAGTACAACAGGGGATGGAAGCGCACAAAACTGACAAAGGACCGCAAAGGCGTGTATGTTGAGTGCGTACACAATGCGACAGAATATAGACTGACGCATCTGCTCGAAAACGGACACGCCAAAGTCAACGGCGGACGCGCAAGGGCATTCCCGCACATCGCTCCGGTTGCAGAAAAGGCGCAGGAGTCGCTATATCAGAACATCATGAAGAACATTCAACAATAAAGAGAGGAGTCAAAATCATGGCTAATAAAATCAAGTATGGCTTGAGCCGTGTATATTATGCTACGGCAACGATCAGCACATCCGGTGCGGCTACATATGCAACGCCGGTTGCTCTTCCGGGTGCGGTTTCCCTGTCAATGGATCCGTCCGGCGAAAGCAACAAGTTTTACGCTGACAATGTTGCTTATGCTACGTTTGCGGCTAATGCCGGTTATGAAGGAACGCTTGAGCTGGCTTTAATCCCTGACACTTTCAGACAGACCATTCTTGGTGAGATCACTGACAGTGATATCCAGGTAGAAAAAGCTGAAGCAAGCACACAGCCGTTCGCGCTGTTATTCCAATTTGAAGGTGACGAAGATGCTACAAGGCATGTATTCTACAATGTTACGGCATCCAGACCGAATGTTGGATCGCAGACAACGGAAGAATCTGTTGAAGTTCAGACCGAAACACTCAATCTGACATGTGGATCCATCTACAATGCGAAGGTTGACGCAAACATCGTAAAAGGTAAGATCTCCGACAAGACGAAGACAGCCTACACGAATTGGTTTTCGGCAGTTCAGCAGCCGCACGCGTAAACGGATAACGGAAAAGGGAAGGGAAAAACACTATGACAAACACAATCACGCTGGATGGCGGCAGGGAGTTAAAACTTGCCGCCAATGCAGCAACACCACTTCGCTACAAGCAATTATTCGGTCAGGATCTGCTCCGGGTATTCCAACAAAGCACAAAAACTGAAGAAGACGGAATGCTTCTGGCTGATATCGTGGCGCAGTTGGCATTCGTCATGAACAGACAGGCGGAAGGCGTGGATCTGAACGCTGTTTCGTGGGATGATTTTTATTCATGGCTTGAGGATTTTGAGTCAATGGATTTTGTCCTGGCTGGACAGGAGATCATAAACGCATATCTGGCAAGCACGAAGGTCAGTGTTGACGCAAAAAAAAAGTAAGGGACACCACACGCGAGGAATCCACTCCGCTGTTAGTTCTCCGGGCTTTGCAAATTGGTCTTCGGCTGCCTGATCTGGAAGAGATAACACTAGGCGATCTGTATGATATGCTGACGGAAAGTCTTAACGATAATTATGACTATCCATACAGGGCAACCAAAGAAGATTTGAGGAATTTTTAGATGGCAAAGATTAAAGGCATCACAATCGAATTAGGGGCTGACGCTTCCGGTCTTGAAAAAGCGTTAAACGATACCAACAAGGCACTGTCAGAAACTCAAAAGCAGTTGTCATCTGTGAACAAGTCTTTGAAACTCGATCCGAAGAATCTTGAGCTGGTCGAGCAGAAACAAAGGCTTTTGACAAAGGCAACGGATGACACAACAAAGAAGCTCGAAGCTCTGAAGGCCGCACAGGATAAAGTGTCCGCGTCAATGGGCAAGGACAGCAAGGCACAGGAGCAGTATGACGCTTTAGCGCGTGAAATTTCTGACACAGAAGTCAAGCTGAAGAAGCTGAACAAAGAGCAAGAGCAATTCAGCAAACAGGCTGCACAGGCTCAATATGACGCGTCAGCATTCGGATCGGCTCTGAATGCAGTCGGAGAAAAGGCCGCAGTCGTGGCAGAAAAGACAAAAGCTCTGTCGGCTGCTGCTGCCGGTGCGCTTGCGGGGATCGTTGGTCTGACATATAACGCCGCGAAACAGGCTGATGAATGGGACACGATGTCGCAGCAGATCGGTCTGTCAACGGAAGCGATCCAAAAATTCCAATATGCTTCTGAACGTGTGGATGTAGACTTCAGCACGATCACAGGCGCGATCACAAGGATGAAGGCGAATTTGGACTCGACATCCGGTGTCTGGGAGAAGATCGGCGTCCAGGTAAAGGATCAGTCGGGTCAGTATCGTGACATTGAAGCCATTTTCTTTGATACGATCAAGGCGTTGAGCCAGATCGAGAATGAAACCGAACGCGACACCGTTGCGATGGATATCTTCGGCAAGAAGGCAAACGAGCTGGCCGGAATCATTGACGATGGTGGCGCAGCTCTTAAAGAGCTAGGAAACGAAGCGGAAAGTCTTGGACTCATCGTGTCCGATGAAGACATTGCCAGGATGACCGAATACGATGATTTGCTTGAGGGGATGAAAGCGCAGATCAAGGCCGCTTTGGTTGCCGTTGCTATTCCGGCAATCGAAGCACTCACTCCGATAGTATTGAAACTGTCAGAAGCGATCAAGGCAATCGCTGAACGGCTTGCGAATCTGAATCCGACCGTGATGATCATTGTCATGATAGTTTTGGCTCTGATTGCGGCAATTAGTCCGGTCGCAACGATAATTGCGAAAATAACGATTGCTGTCAAAGGTTTGGCAATGGCAATTCCGCTCATTTCAACGGCTCTTCAGACGGTCCAGACATCCGTCACGGCTCTGATGGCTAATCCTTATGTTGCAATCATCATGGCTATCATTGCTGTCATTGCTTTGCTTGCGCTGGCTATTTATGAAGTTGTCCAAAATTGGGACTATATTGAGCCGGCATTGAATGATGCGATGAATGGAATCAAATCAGGTGTCGAGCAAGGTGTTGCAGCCGTTCAAGGCTTTGCGGATAGAGTGAAGCAGCGGTTTGAAGATGTTCTGAACGCGATCCAAAGAGTGCGGGACGGATTCGGATCTCTGGCGGAAAAGGTCAAAGAAGTCATTCAGAAAGTGTCTGACGCTTTCAGAGATCTTCAGCAAAAAGCGCGTGACGCAGGTGCGAATGTGATCAATAGTTTCGTGAACGGCGTGAAAGCGGTCATCAGCAAGGTCACACAGGCTTTCAAGCAGTTGGCGGATTCTATCAAGTCAATTTGGTCAAAAACGGCTGCGGATGCAAGCAACGCCGGACGGACCACGGCTCAAAACTATGTAAATGCATACAACCAAACACAGTCAAGCAGTCGGCTTTTGACAAGAACACCGACACCGGGGATGAGCGGATCAACATATAATGCGAACACATTCGGCGCAAGCAGCGGTGATGCGTTAGTCCTTGCAGGCTCGATCAATTCGCTTGCAAGTAGTGTGAACAGAATGAACGCAACACCGACAAATGTGAACGTGGAGTTGTCCGGATCTGCGAAGAACATCTTTGACACAGTTCGCGTCCAGAACAATCAGCTCGCAACTGCAACCGGTTATCACGCTTTAGCATAGTAAAGGATAGAAGGTATGGTTTTTTCAATAGGCGGAATCGATTATTCTGACAAGATCCTGATGGACACATACAATGTCAACATGATCGAGGTTTTCACAACATGGGAAGACGCGAACGGCACAACACACCGGGATATCTATCGGCACAAGATCCAGGGGCAATTCGATATGATGATCTCGAAGCTGTCAGAATATCAAGCATTTATAAACAATTTACATCTGGGCGTTACGAACGGCGGCTATGTTCGGTGCAATTTAGCCGTGAACAACTATGATGTGGAGAATGTTGTTGCGGATCTGTTCATTGATTATACGCCGGTCAGATCCATGAATAACAATTACACAAAAGGATATCTGTCATTCACTGTCACGATTGAGGAACGCTAATGCTTACAGTACCACAAGCAATCAAAAATTTGCTGCACGAAGATCACTGTCAGAAAAACATCCGGATCCATTTTCCGAATGGAGAACGGACTGACATCTGCAATGATTTGATTGTCAAAGACACGGTTCAGTTCACGGAATCACTTTGCTCACAAGACAAACTTCGGTTTGGTTTGTGTGAAGCTTCCTCTTTTGAATGCGAAACGGTCGGAGTCGGAAACATCAAAGGCACACAAATAGAAGTATATTGTGAGATATATTGCCAGCCGTCAGTTTCCGGATCAGTATTCCGGACAGATCTTCAGGCGTATGTATATCCGATTTTATACGGACTTTTCACGGTGGAATCCAGCCAGCGTCAAGCTGATATGATACATCGGCGAATTATTGCATATTCGGAAGTGGCAACGCGTGATTGGAATTTCTCGAAGTATGAATTATTGAAAAGCCAGGTCGCAACATCTTCGGCGAATGATGTTGTTTATGATTTTGCAAAGATTCTGTTTTCAAACAGTATGCCGATTGAGGATTTCATTGATTCAAGAACGCCGGCTGCATTTGTTGTACGGAATGCAATATACAACAATACCGGCATTCCTGGCGGCGGTGAGTATGTACTTGGAACGGTTGTATGTACTCCGCCTGAAGGCGAATCCGGAACACTGTCGCAATTTATCGCGTCATATGATGCATATATGTTAATTCTTGCGACACATAACACATCATATCATGATGAGGATTACACGAATCAGCTCTTGGAAGTCAAGTATGATCTGGACATTGATGAATTCAACCGGATGAATACGTTTTTGACGGATTTCTGCAAAAAATACAAAGATCAGGGCGTCAAGCAGATTGTCAATTCTCCGCTGCATAAAGGCGCAATGGTTTATGCTGGCACATATGATTATGAGAATCTGATTGACTATAACACCGGGCGGCCCAAATATCCGACCGTATCATTGAATGATGCCGGACTCACGCAGAAAAACACGTTATATGTTTATCCTTATCTACCAGGCTACACAGATGTCAATAATAAATATGTGTATATCATAATTCCGAAAAAATTGACTATATTCAAGGATGGCGATGTGTATGAAGAATTTAGTCCGTATTCAACCCCGGAAATGAATTTTTTGACGCTTATCAATCAAAATTCTCTGTTTTTGACCGTACCGAAAGAGCAAAACGGCGCATCATACTACATAAATTATGCTGATGTGAAGTTCAAAGACTTTGTTGATTCGTTCTTTGAGTGCGCCGGAGTGTTCGGAAGATATACACGGACAAACCAGATTGAAATATGTGATATCAAACAGCAATTTGGATTGCGTCCTAACACTTCGTTATATCCGGGGCTGACGCTTTATCCTAGTGGAGTTCTAGGCGGGAGCATCAGAACAGAAGACTATCAGTCTTGTTGGTATGATGACGAATACACAAAGCCGTTCGGAGCGGTTTCTTGTTCATATACAGATTCAGACAACAATGAATGCCTGTTCGTGATGTACCTGGACGGATTCGATGAAAACTCACCGATCGGATCATACCAGACATACGATCTGTCAGACAATGCTTTCATTTCTGCAAATATTTGGAGTTCTGCTGAAATACAAGCGATTTGTGAAACGGTTGCCGATGCGGTTGAAGGCGTGACATATATGGCAGTGGATTTCATCGGCCGCGGCCTTCCTTATGTGGAAGCCGGTGACACGTTTGAGATTCTGACAAGATCCAATGATAGCATCACAACCATTGTATTGAACAGAACATTGTCAGGCGATCAGACACTGACAGATAACTATAAATCAGTTTAAGGGGGTTTAACATGGCTTTAGCGTACACAGCACCAACCTGGACAGATGGATCCGGTGAAGGGATCAGCGCATCAAATTTGCAAGCAATTTCCGATTGTATCGAAGGGCTTGTCCAGGGATCTGACAAAGCGGTCCATGCCATCACGATTGATGCATCCGGGATCACGCTGACATATGCGGACGGAACGCAGGAAACCTTTGCGATCTCCGATATGAAGGGCATCGCTTCCGTTGCAAAGATATCGACAGTCGGTCTGGTTGATACTTACAGAATCACATATACGGATTCGACATATTATGATTTTAGTGTGACCAATGGCGCAAACTCTGTATCGGTTGAGGGATCAGGAACGGCATCCACGACCGCAACGCATCAACAACAAGTGACTGTGAACGGTGTTTCGGTAGACATTGACGGCACAAAGTACATGGAAAGCACAGCCAATTCTGCATCGTTTGTATTTTCTAATGCAGCGATCATGGCAACATCGGCAATAGATGTGTATACGGACACTTGGGGTGATAATCCATCATCGTCAGGTGGTGTTACTGCATCGGCTGGAACGTGTACGGTTACTTTTGACACGGCACAGACTAGAACGGTTCGCATCTATATCAAATAAGAGAGGAGAAACAACATGGAAACAAAGTATTTCGTAGCAGAGGTTTACAGGTACAAATCGAGCGGAAATTGGGAGTATAAGGCAAGCGGAAGTTACGACAGCCTTTACGATGCCAAAAACGCTTTTCACGCAAGGAAGTCTGCTATCACAAAGGACAGCAACGATTTTGCAATGGTTATCCTGTTTGATATGTACGGCAACAAGGTTATGTCTGATAGTGATGATACTCATGTTGAGCCGAATGAAAGTGAGGGCTAATTATGGCTTTGTTTAGATGTTCGAGCGGTGCCGGAAGTACGCCACAAGAAACAACGCTTTGGACTAATCCGAACCCGACATCTTCTTATACATCGACAGCAGGTACATTGTCTGACGATCCGTCAAATTATGATGAAATAAAGGTAAAGTACCGCGTATCTACAACAGATGCGACAGAGAAGTATGTCACTACTGCTTCTACTGATTGGGCGGTTGCAGGGGGCAGACCCGTTGCTTTGCTTGTACTGTATTCAGGCAATTTATACGCAAGGTCTTTTTATATGAACAGCTCAACAGTTTTCAATGCAGGTTTGGCTTATAGAGTAAACGCAGCCGGGAATGTCGGTGTTGCTGCAATTCCTCTTGAAATTATTGGAATAAAGCATTGATACTATTGTTTGATAGGAGATATCGCTGATGTATCTATTGATAGGAATTGCAATACTGCTAACTATATTTTTGTTTGTACTTCAAGCACTAATGGACGATGACAGGGGGTCTAAGCATGACAAAAAATGATCTAATTAGGAAATTGACGAGCAGAAAACTTTGGTTGAGCGTGGCAAGTTTCGTGTCGATGCTCTTAATCGCTTTCAATTACACGGAAAGCCAGGCAACACAGATTTCCGCGCTGATCATGGCCGGTGCTTCAATCATCGGTTACGTTCTTGGTGAAGGGTTGGCAGACAGCGGATATCATGGAGAGGAATCGGACAAATGACAGAAGCAATCACGGTCGCAATAATCACAGGCGGGATCACTCTGATCGGTACCGTTATTTCCAATATGCTGAATCATTCCAAAACCATATATCGCATCGATCAGCTCGAAAAGAAAGTTGAAAAGCACAACAACCTTGTGGAGCGGATGTATATCACAGAGGGTGCAATCAAGGTTCTGGAAGAAAAACAGCGTGACATGGATGCTGATTTTGCGGAGCTGAAACGGAAAGCAGGTGCATGATGGCAGACTACACGGCAGAATCTTTTCTGACAAAACTGAAACCATTCGTGCTTGAGGATATGCGGAAGAGTGGGATTCTGGCATCTCTGACAGCGGCACAGGCGTTCATAGAGTCCAACAAGGGCAACTCTGGCCTGACACAGAAAGCCAACAACCTGTTTGGTATCAAAGGTTCATACAACGGACAGAACGTGAAGATGTGGACAACCGAATACTACAATGGCACGCCGCAAAGGGTTCTTGCCGCGTTCAGAGCTTATCCATCGTGGTCGGAATCCATTGCGGACCATTCGGATCTGTTCAATAGATTGGATCGCTACAAGAATTTACGCGGTCTGACAGAATATCAGCTTGCGTGCAAGTATGTCCGTGAAGATGGTTATGCGACAAGTCCTTCCTATACCAATACGCTGTTGAGCTGCATCAATAAATATAAGTTATACTTATGGGATGCAGAAGTCACAGGTACATCGGCGGGATCTGCGAACGTGAAGCAGCTTCCTGTTTTGAAGATGGGGTCACGCGGCGAATATGTTCTGGCCTGGCAGAAATTCCTCAATTTGAACGGCTATCATTGCGGTTCTGAAGATGGTATTTTCGGTCAGAACACCAAAAACGCGGTCATAGCGTGGCAGATCTCTCACAATCTTGACGCTGATGGAATAATCGGCAAAAATACATGGGCTTCCATCGGCTTGAAGTAGGTTTTTCCTTATTCCCATTTCATATTCATTATCCGGGCGGGCTGTCGGACTTTGTGCCGGCAGTTCGTTCGCATAGGTAACACACAGAGCCGTTTGAATTTGTCCTGATATCCATCACAAAGGCATCAAAAAGACCGTTCAAAGCCTGATAAATAGGGCAGTTTGTTACCGGTCTGCGGCATAACACAAAAGGCACTGAAAACCGTGAAACATACGGAAAATCGGTGCTTTTTCGTGTTTTTGTGGGATTGTTTCATAAACCGTGAAACATTGTGAAACATGCATAAAATCGCGCGGGTGTTTTTCGCTATCCATCATAAAGGTAACAAACACTAATTATCCAAAGGTAACACACACTCATAGTCCAAAAGGTTGATTGTGCGTAGAAGTTCAGCTTCTGACAGATGCGTGTAAACACGTTCAGTTATATTGTCAGGAGTATGGCCTAGAATCAATTTCAAAGGTAACAGTTCCGCGCCGCATTCTCTCATGCGTGAAGTGAATGTGTGCCGCGTATCGTGTGCTGTGTGCGCTCCTAGACGCTTTAGGGCCTTGTTTAGTCCGTTGTGGGTAAAATGTATAGGCTCGGACTTAAAATCGCTTAAAATGGAAAATACGGCGTCATGGATGGGTATATCCCTGATAGAAGCTTTGTTCTTGCCTTCTGTCAGACGGATCATCCGCGCATCCAGATCGATCTGATCAGGCTGAAGCGTCCGCAGCTCTTTCGTTCTCATTCCTTCATACAGCAAAATTAAGGCAACACGGCAAAACCATTCATCACGGTGATCCCAAAGATAGGAGATTTCTTCCGATGTGAACAGTTCGCGGTCAATGGTCGGCGCAACGGTATTTGATTTCAGATATTGTGACGGATTTCTATCCACAATTTCATTCCGGAGCGCATACTCATAAACCTTGTGGCAAACGGTCTTTATTTCGCGCTGTTGCGTGGTGGTACATGAGTCGATACATTTCTGCATCATTCCGGCCTTTATGCTCCGGATCGGAAGGTCCGCGATCTCTTCCAGATATCGGAATGCGCTGCGGTAGTTGTGGGCGCGTGCCTGGGAGAATTCTTTTTTCGCTTCTTCATAGCACTGACGGAACGTGATTTTGGCGTTTTCCAGGTCAAACGGATTGTCATTGTATGCCGCCAGAGCTTGCATGGCTTCTTTTTTCGTTGCGTAGTAGCCCAAAACCTTGCGAATCTGTTTTGTGCGCTGAAGTTCAAAATCTGTCTGATATCCGACAGTTAGTCGGACGCAATATGGTTTGCGCCGCTTCCCGGATAACTTACTGACCGATCCATAATTTGGGGGCAATTTCATGGCTTTTCCTCACTTTACTACGTTAAATTGCGTGATTTCTTCCCTGTCAGAAGTATAGAATGACAAAACAATGTAGCGATCTTCAAGCAATCCGCTGTTTAGAGCATCCATTCTGACAAGCGCATACACTTCTTTGATGAATTGGTCGCGGTTTTCTTCGTCTGCTTTCTTCCAGAGATCCGCTTTGACATAGATTCCGACATAATTCGCGTCAGCGGTGTAGTGGTCGAGATTGTTCTCATAGAATTTCAGAGAGTCCGCAAGCGATTCTTGGAATGCAGCTTCTTTCTGTTTGAATTCTGCGTTCTTCTTATTAGAAGCAGAACACGCGATCCATGAAACGGCAAACACGATCACGATGATCGAGATCAGGCTGATTGTAAAGTATTTTTTGTTCATTTCAATTCTCCCAAACCGGTTGCATACTTGATGAAGCGTTCAATCTCTCTTCTGCTTGTTGTCGGTGCGGATCTGTACCGTTCTATCATGTTGTATTCTTCGAACGAAACATCAATATTGATTTGGTCGCATAATTCATCCACGGAGCATCCGAAAATCTGCGACATCTTCTGAACGGCTCCGGCTGGCGGCTCTGTTCTGTTATTTTCCCATGACCAAATACACTTATCTGTCACATCCAAACGCTTTGCAAGTTCAGCCTGGGTGATGTTCAGAGCGTTCCGCTTCGTTTTGATGTTGCTTCCTATAAACATTTTCATGGCTCTCACTCCCTTCATTTTTGAAGCTGTTTCTATTATATCGGAAACAAAGTGGAAAATCTACAATTTTTGTATTGACAGCCACAATATCTTGTGCTAGTCTGTAATTGCCTACAAAATATGTAGAGTCTACAAAGGAAGGAGATTCGAGATGTTAAGTCTGAAAGAGTGGCGCAGAGCCAAAGGCGTGTCGCAACAGGCGGTCGCTTCCTTCTGTCACATCCATGTCAATACCTACATGCAGTGGGAAAAGAATCCGGCGAACATTCCACTAGGCGCAGCGCACAAGATCGCTGAATGTATCGGTGTACCGTACAGCGATATTGATTTTTTGTCCGAAAACTCTACAAATAGTGTAGAGGTGACGGAATGAAGATCAAAGAAGCAGCAAAAATCAGCGGGCTGACAGAATTATATCTTCGTCATTGGATCTATTCAGACAAGTGTCCGTTCGGTTTCTGGATACAATTTCCGGGAAGCAGCCGAAAGACACCGAAGATCAACGAAGAAGCGTTCTGGAAGTGGAAGCGGGGTGAATTATGCGGGAAGCAATCATCATCGGAGTCATTTTAATCACGGCTATCCTGATTTGGAAGCCAAAAAAGAAGGGAAGGTGAGCGGATGAAGGTCAATGATCCGGAATATCAGCGGGCGTTAGATGTCATTACGGCTATTCCGTCAAATAAAGTGGACGCGGTAGATCTATCGCATCTGACGGACGCAAAGATGTCCGAATACGAAAACCAACACGAAAAGGATCTGCGGTCACAGATCAGAGGTTATGACGATGCAGATCTGCGGATTGCCGCAGAAGAGATCACGAAGATCGGCTGGACATACACATACAATGCGCTGGGCGATTACTTCGAGAAGATCATCAAACAACAGGAAACAATCAACGCAACTATCAACAATGAATGAGGGGAGAACAACGATGAGGACAGAAAAATTAACAGGGGTTTTGAGTATGGATTTGGAGCTTGCGAACACACAGTGGACCGTGGCGAAGTGGATTAAGTGGTGCGTCAGAAACAACACCGGCCTGATCTTGGAAGATGGTCGAGTTGTCGGATGGGATCACAAAGAGAAGAGGTGCCACAAATGACGGAGTTTCACGGTTATGGTCGTACGCACAGCCCATGTAGGGAATGCAAAGAACAGTTTGAAGCCTGTCATGACAAATGCGAACGGTTTCTGGAATTCCGGCGCATTCATGATGAAGAAGTCCTGACAATCAAAAAGCGGAAGCATGAAGCAAACATCACTTATCGGAAACACGCGAACAGCTTCACGCCTTCCAGCTCGGATCAGAACAGAGTGTTCAAGAATCACAAGAGGTGAAACATGGACAAAATGCCTATATGTCCGGTATGCGGGGAAGAATGCAACGATTTCTTCGTGAGTTATTACGGAAATGAAATAGTCGGATGTGAACATTGCATCTATACAGACAGCGCGCACGAACGGACAGCAAAGGACCGGGAAGAAGCCCGGATGGATATTGAATAAGGAAAGAGAGGAAAAACAGTATGGCAATACCGGTATTAGTGATTGGACGGAGCGGGTCCGGAAAAACTTATTCGCTCAAAAATTTTAAGCCTGAAGAAGTCGGAGTGATTTCCGTGGAAAAGGGACGGCTTCCATTCAAATCTGACATCAAAACCGTCAGAGTTCCGGCATTCAAGGACGCAGTTGAACAGAACAGCGCGGCTTCTATCAATGCCGCGAAGTATGGCTGGATTGAACAGGTGATCTCGAAGAGTAAGTCACCGTCAATCGTGATTGATGATTCACAATATCTGCTTGTGAATGAGCTATTCGATCGAGCAGCGGAAAAGGGATATGACAAGTTCACGAGCATGGCAGCAAATTTCCGGGATCTGATTCATTATGTGAACGATTTGGAAGACGAATCGAAGATCGTGTATTTTCTGCATCATTCTGAATCTGATGTTGACGGACGCGAGAAGGTCAAGACCATCGGCAAGATGCTGGATGAGAAGCTGACCATCGAGGGATGCTTTGACATCGTTCTGTATTGCCAGGATCACAAGTTCTACACGCAGGCAAACGGCCAGAGTACAGCCAAAAGCCCGGAAGATATGTTTGAGTTAGAGATTCCGAATGATCTGAAGGCCGTGGATGACGCAATCCGCGCATATTACGGACTGAACAAGAAGGGAGCAAAGTGATGCTGATAACCTTCAAAAATCATCACTTCTGGAATATAGAATCAGCAGATCCGGAAGTGAGTCCGGGATCGTTTGCATATGAAATGGTAAATTCTGACAGGATCATTCATATCTATCAAATAATGCCTGAACAGGATGTGATTTGCATTGAATACAAGGGCCATGACGGAGTAGTTCGCAAGATTCATGAGCTTTTCGAGAACAAATATCAGGCATCAGCAAGAATATTTGAATTACAAAGAATTTTGAGAGGAGAAACAAAATGAAGAAGTTCAAAGGTTATGACGAAGCGCGTAAAAACGCGAATTTCACAGGATCAGCAAAACTGCCTGTCGGTGGTTATGTGGTGAAGATCCAGGATGTGAAGTATGAGGAAGGTCAGAACGGCAATTCTGACAGGATTCTGCTTGCATATGACATTGAGGAAGGCGAGTTTGCAGGATTCTTCAAGAAACAATACGAAGAAAACACAAATGAAGACAAAAAGTGGAAGGGCAAGACTGCGATCTATGTGCCGCGTGATGACGGATCTGAAAAGGATGAGTGGACGCAGAACACATTCGCAAAGTGGACTGCTTCCTTTGAAGAGTCCAATGACGGCTATAAGTGGGATTGGCAAGAGAAGAAGTGGAAGGGCCTGCTGATCGGCGTTGTCTATGGCGAAGTAGGGACGGTTATTGACGGTAAAGAGATCGTCTATACAGAATGCCGGTTCCCTGTTTCTGTCAAAAAGGTCCGTGACAATGATTGCCCGGTTCCGCGTTTCAAAAAGAAGAATGGCTACACAGGCAATGGAGCAGATCCCAAATCCGCGAACGATTTTGTGTCCATCCCTGAAGGTTCTGAAGAGGAGATCCCGTTCCTGTGACACGCTTTGAGATTGAGGAGTGTTTGAGATCGTTCGAGATTCTGATCGACACGCGAGAACAGGAAACGGCTAGAAGTACGGCAAGATATGAGCAGTTTGGCGTTTCGTATAGAAGACAATCTCTCAATTATGGGGATTATACGTATCAATTTCGGCTTCCGAATGGAAAGCTCTGCTTTGATGAAAGCGCATCTATCAGCGGACACGCTGTAATAGAACGGAAAATGTCATTGAAGGAATTGTCAAGCTGCTTCTGCCAGGGCCGTGATCGGTTCCGGAGAGAGTTCGAGCGGGCAAAAGAAAACAATGCAGCCGTATGGCTTCTGATAGAAGACGCAACCTGGGAGAAGCTTCTCTCCGGCAATTATAAAACGAAGTACAATCCGGCGGCCTATTTTGCGTCAATTATCGCGTGGACAATAAGATATGATCTCAAACTCATTCTGTGCAGACATGAAACAAGCGGGAGAGTCATCCGCGAGATTCTGTATAGAGAATTAAAAGAACGATTGGAGCGCGGAGAGTATGGGTAAGAAAAACGGATACATCCTTTTATTCAGATCTGTTATGGATAATTGGCTGTGGTCATCAAAGCCGTTCAGCAAGGGGCAAGCGTGGATTGATCTTCTGCTTCTGGCAAATTATGAAGATCGGAAAACAATGCACCGTGGGAAGTTAAAAGTATGTAAACGCGGGACCGTGAATCTGTCGGTTTCTGTATTGGCTGAACGGTGGGGCTGGAATTGGAGAACAGCCAAAAACTTCATTTTGGAGTTGGAAAAGGACGGAATGTGTACATTGGATTGCACAAGGGACTGCACAACGATAACCATTGTAAATTATGACGATTTTCAAGATTCTGAAAAACGGAATACAAAACGGAATACAAAACAGAATACAAATCGGAGTGCAGAAGCAGTACAAAACGGAGTGCAAATAACTAAAGAAATAAAAGAAGTCAAAAATAAAGATAAAGAAAATACGGCTGCGCCGCTTCCTTCGGAAGATCCTGTTGAAGAAGATCCGGATGCCTGGTGGAAGAATGTGAAGGAAGGCGGATGGCTTGAAGATGGATCCATTGATCCAAATTGGTACAACGATGATTGATGAGGTAAGGAAATGGGATTTTATCAATTTGATAAGGAAGATGCGTTCCGCTTTGCCGAATTCATCAGAATACCAACAAGGCAAAGAGGATCAGAGCTTGTGTTCAATAAGTGTCCGTACTGCGAAAAAGACACAAATGCAAAAGAAAAGTTCTCGATCAATCTGAACACAGGTCAGTTCAACTGCTTCCGGGCCAGCTGCGGAGCGCATGGAAACATGATAACGCTTTCGAGAGATTTCAATTTCAGACTTTCGGAAGATATGGATAGATATCTGAATCGGAATAATTACAACGGAAGGTTCAGAAGATTTGCAGAAGGACACAAAGAAAGCACCGATTTTGCAGTTGAGTATTTGAATGGCAGAGGAATTCCAGAGGATGTCTGCCGGAAGTATGAGATCACAAGCAAGAAGGATCAGGACAAAATCCTTGTTTTCCCTTTTAAGAATGAGTCTGGGGAATTGAAGTTCATCAAATATCGCAATGCAGACTTCCAGAAGGACAGGGATAAGTCAAAGGAATGGTGCGAAGCGGATTGTATGCCGATCCTGTTCGGGATGAATCATTGTGAAGGGTTCGGAAGGCTTGTGATCACAGAAGGCCAGATCGACAGTCTGTCGGTGGTGGCAGCAGGCATTCAGAATGCTGTATCAGTTCCGACAGGCGCGCTGGGTTCGACATGGATTCCGCATTGCTGGGAGTGGGTCAATAAGTTTCAGGAGATTGTTATTTTCGGAGATTGTGAGAACGGCAAGATCACTTTGACGGAGATGATCCAGAGCAGATTCAGCAAGCGGATGATCAAGATCGTCAGAATGGCTGATTATCAGGGATGCAAGGATGCAAACGAGATTTTGCGGACTTATGGACCGGAAGCCGTCAGAAGAGCAGTCGAGAATGCGGAAGTTGTTTTGAATCAGAGGATCAAAAACATGGCAGAGGTTCAGGCGGTGGATCTGGATAAGATTCCGAAGATAAAGACAGGCTATAAGCAATTAGACAAGATCCTGCAAGGCGGGTTTTATTTCGGATATGTGATTCTGTTGACAGGAAAGCGCGGAAACGGCAAAAGCACACAGGCGAGTCAGTTTGTTGTGGAAGCATTGGCGCAGAATTACAACTGCCTGATCTATTCCGGGGAGATGCCTGACTACTATGTTAAATCGTGGTTGGATGGTCAGTTATATGGCAAGACGCATCTGACGAACAGCCAAATCGATGAATGCGAACGGTTTTATAATGACAGACTGTTCATCTACAATAATCAGTTTGTCAGAACGGAAGACGATGAGGATCTGCTGACCGTCATAGAAGACACAATCATCAAAAAGGACATCAAGTTCATTCTCCTGGATAATCTGATGACCATGATCACGGCAGATCAGAATGAAATGCTGTATCGGAAACAATCGGAGCTTGTCGGAAGATTGGCAGAGATGGCGAAGACTTTCCAATGTGTGATTATGCTGATCGCGCATCCGCGGAAGAGCAAGAACGAATTCGAGAACGATGATGTGTCCGGCTCCGCTGATATCACGAACAGAGTTGATGTGGTGATGAGCTATGACAGAACGCCGGACAAAGAACATCCGGAAGAGAATCAAAGGACGCTGAAGGTTACGAAGAACAGGACAACAGGCAAGCTTGGAAAGCTCGAAGTGTTTTATTCGGAAGAGAGCAAGCGGATTTCCGATGATAACAACAATTTCATCAGAGATTATCTGCCGAAGGATAAGGAGTTCCGGGACGCCAACGATCTGGATGAGATACCGTATTAGAGGGGACAAAGCATGGACAGGAAAAAGAAATACTATGACATTATCACAGAAGCATGGTCACTGATGAAGGACCATCTGGATCACGCAGACTTTGACAAGATGTATTTGCAGGTCCGGGATCTGGATCGGAAGTACAAGGACACGGAGTATTTTGATTTTGCTTCCGCAGTGATTGTTGGAGTGATGTCAGAGATCAACAGACTACACGGAGAGGAGTGATTTTATGGCAATGACCAGAAAAGAAAAGCAAGCACTGATTGAAGAAGTAGTCGAGCATATCTGTGATGAAAAATGCAAGATGCCCGCAGAATGCTCGAATGATGAATTAGATGATGTTTGTGATGAATGCCCGCTTAACGATTTGTGGGATCTGCAAAGAGAGGAGTGATTCAGTGAAGAAGTGGAAGAAGTCAGAAAAGATCGGCATGGCAATCGTTTTCGTGATCGTGCTGATAGAAGTGATCATCTGTTTTGTGGTCACAGCGGATGCCAGCGTGCTGACGAAGCGTGGCGGGGTCAACTACTACAACGGAACAAAGGAAACTTGGTACAACTTGGATATGTCGAAAATATACGCCAAGGCAGATGCGAATTTTGGAAAGCATCACAAAAAGTGGACCAGAGATGACGGCGTGAAGATGTATGGTCCGTATGTGGTCTTGGCCGTTCCGTTTGATGTCTATCCGTATGGAACAACAGACATTCCGACATCATTGGGGCTTGGAATTGCGCTGGACACAGGTAAGTTTGCGAAAACGAACAAGGATCAGATCGACATTGCGGTTGATTGGAGATAAATCATGAAACATTTAGGAGATATTACAAAAATAAAAGGATCTGATGTTCCGTTGGTGGATATTGTTTGCGGTGGCAGTCCTTGTCAGGATTTGAGCGTTGCCGGGAAGAGAGAGGGCCTTGCTGGTGCTAGATCAGGACTCTTTATGGAACAAATCAGAATAATAAAGGAGATGCGAGATGAGTCTATCAGAAAACTACAAATGCGAGGGGCAGATGTCGATTTTCGATGTGTTCAGCCAAGATATATGGTCTGGGAAAACGTACCCGGAGCATTCAGCTCAAACGGCGGAGAAGACTTCCGCGCCGTCCTCGAAGAAACGGCAAGGGTCGCGGACAAAGATGCCACTATTCCTAGACTTGAGAAGGGGGGGCGTTGGTCAACAAGTGGATGCATCATGGCAGATGGGTGGTCTATTGCTTGGCGTGTACACGATGCACAGTTTTGGGGAGTGCCCCAACGAAGAAAGAGAATCGCGCTTGTCGCAGATTTTGCAGGACAATCCGCACCAGAGATATTATTTGAGCGCAAAGGCGTGTCAAGGAATATTGAGGAGAGCAACACAGAGAGGGAAGCAGCTGCCGGAAGCATTGGAGAAAGCGTTGATCGAGCAATCAGTTTCCAAGAACGTGCCGGAAAATCGGGGGGGGGCAAGGGAATACTGATCCAACACGAGAGAGTTGGTGCATTGTCGACTTTGAACAATCAGAGTGTGATGAAGTGCCTCGGTCTCGATAGAGCCTCATTCAACCAAGGGCAAAATGCACAATATAACTTCTCCATTCAAGAGGAACTCGCACCGACCCTGATCTCGAAAGGACCGGGGGGGGGTACTAGCCAAACGATAGGTGCCTTATGTGCGAGAGATTACAAGGGAATAGGTAACCAATATGTCGCAGAGGGAAAATGCATCATGCAAGATTTGCTATCGGAAAACAGCTCATCCTAGTTCAGCGGGTGGGGCGCAGGGATGGAAAGAAACAGAGGTGAATGACACTTTGAATGTTTTTGATAATTCAGAAATGAGAACATCAACGCTGATTCTCGAAAATCATCCCGCGGACAGTAGACTGAAGATTTGCGAAGATGGAATATTTCAGACATTGAGCAGCAGGATGGGCACAGGGGGGGGGGCAACGTACCAATGATTATGGAGAATGACATGAAAACAGTTGTAAGAAGATTAACACCATTAGAATGCGAACGGCTGCAGGGATTTCCGGACAATTGGACAAATATAGGCGAATGGATTGACAGCAAAGGAAAAAGGCACAAGGACGCAGACAGCCCGAGATATAAGGCATTGGGAAATAGTATCGCTCTTCCGTTTTGGGAGTGGATGGCAGCTCGAATGGTCGCACAATATGACAGACCGACATCCATGGCGAGCCTGTTCGATGGAATTGGCGGATTTCCGCTTGTGTTTAGCCGTTGCGGTTGTGATCCTGTTTGGGCTTCAGAAATCGAAGAATTTCCAATTGCGGTTACAAAGATAAGATTTCCAGAAGGGAGTGAAGAGCATGAATATGCGACAAGACAGGGATCTCGCCATCAAGTTTGATCTGATCACCCGGAAACTCCGAGAATCAGGAAAGGACTTGAGCAAGATCGTGATAACAACGAACGAGGGAGCAAAGAATAGCTCGTACATAACAAGGCGGATCATGCAGGATCTGAAGGGCGGTGTGGAATGACAACAATAGAGAAGATAAGGGCAGAGATAGCAAATTTAACTTGTGATTGCATAAGTGGCATGGTTAATCAATACGCAGTTTTGCAGATTATCGACAAATACGCAGAGCAAGAGCCGTGTGATGATGCGATAAGCAGACAAGCGACATTAGAGCCATATAAGGTATTGAATGATACGGATACATTATGTGTCGCATTGATTCGTGCAAACATTATGCAACAGCCGTCCGTCAGACCGCAAGAGCCAAAGACAGGGCATTGGATAATAGATAAAGGTTCTTTAGACGCTTTTTACGGTGAGGTATGTAAATGCTCCGAGTGTGGTGTAGAAAGTATTGGTGAGAGTGATTTTTGCCCTTATTGCGGAGCGAAGATGGTTGAGCCACAGGAAAGTGAGGATAAGGAATGACCGCACGCGAATTATATGAAGTCATCATCTGGGCCGTGTTCGTTCTAATGCTCATATTTGTATCATTCAGCTTATGGTTTATGGTCTGGCACGATCTAGAACAGGAGAAAAAACAAAATGATAGAAATAAAAAACGCACCAATCAGCATGGCAAGCAATTCCGCCAGAATGCTAAAGATCGAAAGCATCGTCAAAGCATGGAGCAAAATCGAATCCGATGATCAGTACACGGAAGCGCAGCGCGATCTTGTGAGTCGGACGAGTATGCAAAGGATTGATGAAATAATAGGTGGGAGAAATGCCGAAGAAGTTATTGATACCATATCTTGACGGTCAGTGGCTTTCCGTCAGACAAATAGGAGAACGGTGCGCGCTGGATGATATCACAAAACGAATTCAGTATTGGCTGCCAATCGACACGGTTGATGTTGATGAAGTGATGAAGCTCATTGATTATATCCGCATCAATGTCAACCGGGATTGCACGCCAGAGGAAGTCAAAGGGATCGTGGAGTCCATGAAAAACTTCTTGACGGAATCCCTGAAGAACATGCCGCACAATCAACGGTTCATGTATGACACATACGAAAGCAAAAAGAAAAATGGATCCACGGACGGACCGGAGTATCAGGCCGAAGTTGTCGAGCTGATAGAAGTTGGAACGATGAAGCAAGTCATAAACGCTATGGATGTGAAATGTGAAAGATCTCTCACTCCGGAAGAAGCTTCGCAGATGTTAGCATCCGCAAAACAATTTATGCTAAACGCCGTGGACAGAATGGAGAAATATGAATCCGGAAAAACAGAGTATGAAGGAACAGGCTCCGGAGATCCAGAAGAGGTTCTATGATTCAACAGCCTGGAAGAGATGCCGAAAAGAATATTTGACAAAGGTCGGTTACATCTGCGAACGATGTGCGACACGCGGCCTGATCGTACCGGCAAAGATCGTTCATCACAAAACATATATTGATCCGCAAACAATAACAGATCCGAAAGTTCTGATCAATCACGATAATCTCGAAGCACTCTGTCTTCAGTGTCACAACGAAGAGCATGACACACCGACATGGATGAGCGAAAAGCGCGAGCCACAACGCGAAGTTCGGTTCGAGATGGATGATTCCGGAAAAATTTTGGATTGCACGCGTCCGAAAAAATTGTTTGGTCCCCCATGAATTGTCTGAAAATTTGTTAAGGGACGAC
>Ga0310786_10002753_pt1 | contig 26403 bp, 18 predicted proteins | sample AusTroGonzalo_MG_FD_203881 | JGI IMG/M metagenome (GOLD analysis project Ga0310786, IMG submission 203881) | Bovine rumen microbial communities from tropical cattle in Woodstock, Queensland, Australia - Gonzalo_03 (v2) (version 2) | ecosystem: Host-associated > Mammals > Digestive system >...
CTGGGGTGGGCCGGTATCCAAAAACGGCCGGTGCTGATCGTGCCGCTGGACCCGCTTGCGCGCCAAGAGCATAGTTTTTACTTGGATATTGAAAATCCGGTCAGCGTGTCGGACTTGCTAAAGGTGTTGGGAAACACCTCTATCGCCGTAGTGGGGGGGTTACTGCGCGGGAAGATTTCCATGTCCCAATGGGGGGTAGGTTTATTGCCGCTGGGCAATACGCGTGCGCAAGTGGCGGCGATTAGCCCGAAGATTTTAATTCCTATTTTGTCGCGTCTGTCGCAGACGTTTGATATCTTTTTGGATGTGGATTCCAGTTTCCCCATGCAGGCCTTTGCGTTTGATATTGCCGATAAAGTGTTTTGGGTGTCTAACGCGACGCGCACGCACATCAACTCCACCGTCCAACTTTTCAACGATTATAAAGAGCAACACTACCCCATGGACCGCGTCAGCGTCATTTGCAACGGCTACGATATGCCCGGCTCCATTCCCTACGAAGAAATGGAACGGTTTTACACGCAACTCGGCCGCGAAGTGGATGTATTTTTGCCGTGGGATGCCGACGTGATGGCTACCGCCAACCGCCGCGAGGTGGAAATTATCGCCAGCCCGCAGGCCGAGTGGGTCAAAGGGCTTCGGTTGGTACTTGCCAAAATCCGCGATTTGCAACCGGTACCGAAAGATTGGACCTCGTCCGTATCCGATGAAGAATTTACCCAAGCCGCGCAGCAGATTTGGTCGCCGGTGCTCTTTAACGACGGCAAAAGCACGGCCTCGGTGGACCACATCGCCGCAGAGGACGAAGGCGCCAAAGCCCAGTTGTCTTTTTGGGACGATTTGAAACAAAAAATCCACAAAGAAGTGGTACGCACGCTGGAAATTGAACACATCGCCGTGAGCGACGAAAGTGCCGCCAGCGAGCAGACCCGCAAACGCGTGGCCGCCATTGTGGACGATATTTTGCAAAAGCAACCCAATTTGCAATTCTCGCGCGACCAGCGCACCCGGTTTACGTCGGAATTATTAGACGAAATTTTAGGGTTGGGGCCGCTGGAAGTCTTAATGCGCGACCCGGCCGTTACCGAAATTATGGTCAACGCCTTTGACAAAATTTTTATTGAGCAAAAAGGTAAGTTGACCTTAACCAAATACAAATTTAGAAATAACGAACAAGTGGTGCAAGTCATTAAACGTATCGTCGCGCCGCTGGGACGCCGTATTGACGAATCGGTGCCGCTGGTGGACGCGCGTTTGAAAGACGGCTCACGTGTAAACGCCATCATTGCGCCGCTGGCGGTGTCGGGCCCGACGCTGACGATCCGCCGTTTCTCGTCCAAACCGTTCGGGCCGGAAGATTACTACCGCTTTGGTACCATCAGCCCCGAATGTATGGAATTTATTAAAAAGTGTGTTAAAATCCGCAAAAACATTATTGTTTGCGGCGGTACCGGTACCGGTAAAACTACCTTTTTAAACGCTATTTCCGGTTATATTGCCGACGATGAACGTATTATTACCGTAGAAGATACGGCCGAACTTCGTCTGCAACAGCCGCACTGGGTATCGCTGGAAAGCCGTCCGCCAAACGTGGAAGGCAAAGGGGCGATTACGATTCAAGACCTTGTAAAAAACTGCTTGCGTATGCGTCCGGACCGCATTGTAGTCGGGGAGTGCCGCGGCGGCGAAGCATTGGACATGTTGCAGGCCATGAACACCGGCCACGAAGGGTCACTCACCACCATTCACGCCAACACGCCGCGCGACGGATTATCGCGCTTGGAAGCGATGTGTATGCAAACGGGAGCCGATTTACCCATTTTCGCCATCCGCGAAATGATTTCTTCGGCCGTCAACATGATTGTGCAGTTGTCGCGTTTTTCGGACGGGTCACGTAAAGTTACCTACATTACCGAAATGCACGGCCAGAAAGACGGCCAAATCCAATCTACGGACCTGTTCCGCTACGTGCAAACGGGCGTAGATGAAAACGGCAAAGTGCAAGGCGTATTTGCGCCGACGGGCAATTTGCCTACGTTTTACGAAGAATTTGCCGCCAAAGGCCAGCCGGTGGACGAGGGCGTATTTAAAAACGGCGCCGTGCCGCTGGACGAAAACGGCGAGCCGGATTTAGCCGCGGTCCAACGTGCGCAAGGGGGGGATGTCCCGCCCGCGCCGCCCGTGATGCCGCCGCAACCGCCGGTAGATATGTAACCAAGGAATACGCATGAAAAAAATGCATTATTGGGCCGTGTTAAGTATCGCTTTGATCGCTTGGGCAGGATGTCCCACGCAAGGGCAGGCGCGTGCGCTGTCGGCCAAGAACCGGGTGAGCATCCAATGTGCACGGGAAAAAATGCGTATCATGGCGGAGTTTTTTGACGTACACCTTTCCAACGATAAAAAAGAATACGAACTGCCGGCCGAATGTGGCGGCGGACGCGTTCGCAAAGTATCTATGCCCAAGTGGTTTGCCGACGAACTGACCCGCATGGATGCCAATAAAGTGGTCTACATCCCCAACGAAGGAACTTATAGCGAAGTGGATTTGTGGCGTCAGGCGTTTTCCAACGTCTACTTATTTTTAAACCGAGCCGATGAATCGCTGGACCCCAATAAGCCGATTGTGTTGGACCAACTTTCCCGCGGCTACGTAGGCAACCGCATCAACTTAATGGCTACCTTGGACCGCTTAAATAAAGATTTACTGCGCGGCAAGCAACTGTTGGTGATGAAAGACAGTATGGAAGGCCGGGCGCGTTCCATGTTATCCACGTTTGAACTCATCAACAACGAGTTTTTCAGCACCATTGAATCGTTTTCCAGCCCCATCAGCCAGCGCGAAGATAAATACCGCAAATCCGTCATGGCGGTAGTCATTTTGGCTAACCACTTGTTTTCGCAATTTTTAAGTACGCCCATTCCCGCCGGCGTGCCGGACCCCAAAATTTATAAAACTTCGCCGGCCGACCGCGCCACCAGTTTATTTTTAATCCTGCTCGGGGCGGCGTTGGCCGGGTTATCGGTATATCTGCTCCTGGAAAATAAACGGGACAACATTTTGACGTTCTGGGAAGAATACCGCCAAAAAAGTTCCGTCTGGGCCGAAGATTTTAACCGTCAATTCGTGACGATTGATATTAAATATATCGTTTTCGGCACGATTGGTATATTCGCTATCGGCGGTCTACTCATGGGGCTGATGGCGGGCGGTTTTTTGGGTGTGTTTATCTTCTTACTCGTGGTGTTTTTGGGTGGAGTGATCAGCATTCGTATGCCGATGGCCGTGTTGGACGCACTTAAAAAAAGCCGCGGCCGCCGTGTCAATGCGCAACTGATGGACTCGCTGATTTTGCTTTCCAACTCGCTACGCTCGGGGATGGATATTGTGCAAGGGTTTGAACTGGTGTCCAAAGATATGTTGCCGCCGATCGCCGACGAGTTTGGCTTGGTGGTGAAAAACTACCAACTCGGTACTCCTTTTGAAAAAGCGTTGGACGGGCTGACCGAACGGGTAGACAGCCGGATGCTTTCGTATATTGTAAAAGCCATTATTATTCAGCGGCAGGTCGGCGGTAACTTAACGGTTATTTTCTCGCGCCTGGTGGAAAACATCCGCGAAGAAAGCAAACTGGAAGAAAAATTGCAGGCCATGACCGCCCAACAAAAAATCCAATCTATCGTAGTCAGTATTATGCCGTTTGTGATGATGCTGGTGATGTTTATTTTCAACCCGTCGCAGATGCTTTCATTCTATACCAGCCCGCTGGGGATTTGCGTGTTTATGTTCTGTATCCTGTGGATCGGTATCGGTATGAAAATCTTGCAGAAAATGGGCGAGGTGCGAGTGTAACGTATGAACAGTTTACTCTTTACCATTGGGTTAAAATTACTACTGGCCATCGGCACGTTCTCGGCGTTTTTGGTGGTGTTTGCGTTATTTGCCCCCAAAGAACAAAAAGACGAAGTGGTAGATATTGCTGTCAAACGGTTTAAGTCTACTTCCAGTTTTGCGCGTTTGCAACCGGAAGATAAATTTTGGGACCGCGTGGCCGTTTTCTGCTTGCGCAACTTCCACGTAGAGGACAGTTTGGAAGAAATGCACATGCAGTTGGGCAGCCCCGATACGCCCCAGCCGGTGGATATTTTGTATAGCAAAATTTGGTGTGCGCTGTTGGTGCCGGCCGCTATTATGCTATTGTTCCAATCGGTCTGGCCGGTAGTATTGGTGCCGCTTTGCTTTTACTTGCCCGACGTGCTGATTAAAAGCAAAATCCAACAACGCCAAGCGGAAATTTTAGGCAATTTCTCTACGACGGTGGACTTGGCCGCTTTGATTATTGAATCCGGCTTGGATTATTTAACCGCGTTTGAACGTATTATCAAAATTGCCAAAGAAAAAACGATTTTGGAAGAAGAATTGGAAAAGACCATTAACGAGATTAAACTGGGTTACTCCCGCCGCGAGGCACTGGCGCGTTTTGCCGCCCGTACCGGCGTGCAGGAAGTACGCTCCTTGGTGGGGCTCATTATCCAATCCGACGAACTCGGTACCAGTCTGGTGGACTTACTGCGTAACTTCTCTACCGACTTGCGCTCTCGCCGTTTGAGCCGGGCCGAAAAGTTGGCCGCGCAGGCATCTACCAAGATGTTGTTTCCGTTATTTATGTTCATCTTCCCGACGATTTTTATTTTAATTTTAGCGCCGATGATTATGGGCCTTATCAACGGCGGTATGGGATTTTAGAGGATACTTGTATGAAAAAATACTTCATTTTTACGTTTGTGTTTGCATCCGTCGCCGCTACGGTATGGGCGGCTAATACGTTTAACCGTCCTTCCACCACGCGCCAGCACGGCAAAGAAGCCGGCATGCTTTTGGATTTGGGCAAAATCTCCATGGGCACGCTTAACGACGTGGAAGAACGGAAACAATATCTTTCCACCGTCCAGTTGGAAAAACAACGCATCCAAAACTATACCTTGCGTATGGTGTACGAAAATGCCTACACCTTGTATAAACAAGGCGACTACCAACGCGCCCAAGAAATGGCGCAAACCATTTTAAGCATTGACCCCAATTTCAAACAAGCCCAGACGTTAGCCAAACAAGCCCAAAACATGGGTACGTACGGCACTACGTCGGAGGCGCAAGTGATTGAGGCCAAATTCCAGGAGGCCTCGCGCTTGTATGATAGCGGCCGCTTGGTGGAAGCCAACGATAAAGTAAACGAAATTTTAACCTTACAGCCGGGTAACACCAAAGCGCAATCGTGGAAGCGCAAAATTGACTACGATATTGCCAAGGAATATACCCGCCGCGGCGACGAGGCCGATAAAAACGAAGATTACCAAAAGGCCTTGGACGCGTGGTACAACGCGCTCTTAATGCGCAAGGACGACCCGAAACTGGTGTCTAAAATTGCCGAGGCGGAAAACAAACTGCGCAAACAACAAGTAGAAGACTATATGAAACAAGCGTTGGACTTCTACAACAAAGGCCAGTATGTGGAATCGTACGCCGTGTTTGAACGCATTACCAAAATTCAACCCGGCGACCCGCGGGTAGAGAAGTATATGTCGCAACTGAAAAACGAAATTGCGGCCGGTTATTACACGGCCGGTACGCGCTCGTACAATGCCAGCAAATTTGACCAAGCCGTTTCGTACTGGAATAACGCCAAGAAATGGGGGGCCGATTCCTCCACGATGGATAGTTTGATTAAACAGGCGCGAAACGCCAAAGAAACCAATTTACGTATCCAACAGCAACAACGGCTCTTGCAAGCGCAACGCGCGCAACAAGCCGCCGCCGCGGCCGCCGCACAAGCGGAAGAAGAAGATAAACCCGACGTCATTGAAACCGTAACGATTGATAGCCCCGTTCCGGGCCAGGCAACGATTCCGGGTGCCACGCTTTCGTCCTCTACCACCACAACCACCACCACTACCACCACGACGACTACTTCGTCCGGCGGGAACGAAACCTTGCCCACGTTGGGCGGTGGGGTAAGCCGGGTGTCGGCCGAGGCCAGTGCCGCTTCCCGCGCCAAATACATTGAAGGGTTGGATGCGTTCAACCAAGACGACTACGAGCGGGCCCGCCAAGCGTGGATTGTGGCCAAACAGTTGGACCCCGGCAACAGCGATGCCGATTTGGGGCTGCGCAAAGTAGAAGAATTACTTAAATAACGGGAGTGCGCGATGAAACTTACTTCAAAATGGCTTTTATGGTTCGTGTTGGTGACGGTGTATGCGTCCGTCATCGGCGGGCTGTTCTATTACAATTTATTTAAATTCGTTTTTGATAAAAAATTGCAAAACGAAATGGTGGAAATGGTCCGCTACCGGGCCCCGTCCTTGGTGCAACAATTGGCGGCCCGCCCCAAAGGCGAGGCCACTTTCCGCGAAGCGGAAATGATGAAAGGCCTTACCCGCAACGACGACCGCATCAAAAGTTTGGTCTATTTAAACTACGACGGCTCTATCCGCTGGCACGAGAACACCAAGTTTTTGGGGTTATCGTACTCGGAATATAACAGTTCCGTCGGGTTTGATACCAACGCCGTCGTGCAAGCCATCCGCGACCGGTTGCCGCGCGCTATTTTGTTTGGCAAAGGCGATTACTACGATATGGCCATCCCCTTGCTGGCTAAAGATAATATGGTGGCGGGGGTAGTCAACGTCATTGTGTTGCGCCAGAACGCCAAAAAACTCATAGAGGCCTCCATGGTGCGTTATGCCGTCGGGGCGCTGATTATGATGGCGTTAATCGGGTGTGTGCTCTATTTATTTTTACTGCTTAAAATTATCCGCCCGTTGACGGCCTTAAAAGACAGTATTGATGCTGTGTCGCTGAATAATTTGGTGTTGTCGTTTACGCCGCGGCGCGACGAAATCGGCGACGTGGCCGAGTCCGTTACAGGGCTATTGGGGAAAATCCGCGAGGACATCAAAGGACTTGAAAATACGGAAATTATGTCCTTGGAAAAAGAGCAACAATGGTGGAAAACCATTTTTGCCGTGATGGTGCCCAAGGGCTCCCGGGCTCTGGTGGTAGACGAGAATAACAACATCCTCTACACCAATTTTGAACTAAACGTAGAAGGAAAAGAGAAAGTGCATTTGTTGGATATTTTTGACAGCCGCCAAAAAGAAGTCATCCAAGTCGTAGGTGAGGCCATGGAAAACCCCACCAAGGTTTTGCGTGGTACGGTGGAAAATAAAAATGTACAATGTGTAGTGAAAGCGGTGCAGTTGCCGGATGACGCCGGTAAAAACCGTATCGTTTTAGTGTTGGAACCTGAAAAATAGATTTGAGGAGAAACTATGAAAGTAGAAATTAAAAAAGTACCTGTTCTATCGGTGTTGTTTTCGGTGTTTCCGCTGGCCGTGTTTGTGGTGATGTTGGTCAGTGCGTTTATGGAGATGTTCAACCCGGATGCTTCCCTGACGCTGGCGTATGTGATGGGGCTTGTTTTGCACGCCATCCAAGGGACTATTTTGGGTTTAGTGTCGGCCGTGTTCTTTATCGGGGCTTACAATTTGCTTTGTGCGTTGGGTATCCGCGGCGTGCAAGTGGAACTGGAAGATAAATAATCTACTGATTGGAGAATCAATACATGAAAAAGTTAATCGCCTTATTACTTACTTTCGCGCTGACGGAAGTGGCTTTTGCCGCGCCGGCCACCAATAATACACCGGCCAAAGCACCGGCCAAAACCAAAGCGCAGTTTATTGTGATAGAGTCGGAAGAATATGACGCCGGCAAAGAAGACGTCCTGCTTACGCAAGGGTTGGCCCAGTTTTTGGAAGTGGACCCGGTAGTTACGCGCAAAACGGCCGCGCAAGCGGCGGCGGACCCGAAATTGGCCGGGTTGGATTACAGTTTCTTGCCGCTTTATTTAGTCAAGAAAACAAAAGCCATCCGCAGCAAAATGGAACAACCGCTTCAATACGGGGTCGTGCAGGAAAATGCCGATTATATTATTTTGCCGCACCAAACCCGCCAAGGGGTGTACAACAATAAAGAAACCCAAACAGGCGTGATGGATTTGTTTGTGATGTCCCAATGCCCTTACGGGGTACGGGCGGAAGATTTGATTATCAAAGCCAAAAAAGCCGGCACGTTCCCGGCGGATAAAACCGTCCGCGTGCGCTATATTGTCAGTTACGACCCGCAAAAAGGTTTTACCAGTTTGCACGGCTCGGGCGAATGGGAAGAAAACGTCCGCCAGTTGTTAATTGCCAAATACTACCCGGAGAAATTTTGGAACTATCTGGAAATCCGCAACAAAGATTACCGCTCCAGCCGCTGGGATAAAGCCATGGAAGATGCGGGTATTAACGTCAAAAAAATCATGAAAAAATTTGATACCGAGGGCTTGGAATTACTCAAGGCCGAAGCCAAATATGCCCAAGAATACGGCATTAGCGGCTCTCCCACTTTTGTTTGGGAAGGCAAAGTGCAGACGGACTTGAACGGGGCGTCTAAACTCAACGGGTTTGAATTTTTAAATCCGGCCGCGGCCGCCGGTGTTCCCGTTGCTCCTGCCGGCAGTTGCTAAACGGTCGTTTTATAGCGTGAAGCGGGGGCTGGAGTGGAATAAATCCGGCCCCCGCTTTCCCCAAAAATAAGTATGCAAAAAAAGAGATTTCGTGGTTTATTTGTCAATGCCGTGTTGGCACTAAGTTTAATTTCGTTAGTGCCGCTTTTGTTTATCGGGCTCCATTTGACCCGGGTAAACAGCCGGCTGTTGCAACACGAAATTTTCCAAAAGCAACAGGCCATGGCCGTGCGGTTGTCTTCCGTGGTGCAAGTATACCTGACGCACACGTCCGAATTTTTTACCGTTTTTATTGACTTACACACCGATTTCGGCGGTCACGCCTTTTTAAACCAATTGGACTTAAATTACCTGCGCCAAAAAGAGCCGTCCGTATCGTATTTGGCGTTACTCAACACGCAGGGGCACCCGGTCCTTTCATCGGGTACGTCCCAATTAGCGGCCCAACTGCAGGCGGATTTGCCGGCCATTTTGCAAACGTGTATAACAAAGCGGCAAAGTTATGTAGGGCCGGTGTATTTTTCGCCCCAAAAACAATGGGTGGCCTTGATGGCGTTTGCGGTGTATGAAGGCATGTCGGACCGGAACGTATCGGGCGTGTTGGTGGCGGAAGTGTCGTTGCAAGAGTTGGGCAAGTTGTTGGTACAGGCGTACCCCTTGGAAATGGAAGCGTTTGTGGTAGATGCCCAAAACGAAATTATTGCCTATAACGGCGCGCCGGAAGGATTACTGATCGAGCCCTCCGACAAACTAAAAGATCAATTAGCCGCCATACAAACCCAACTGGCGGATGAAACTACCGGGGAAATTACCGCGCCGGACGGCCATAAATGGTTGGTGGCCTCGGCCAAGGTGTTGCTGGCCGGGTGGACGGTGTACGTGGCGCAACCGGCCAATGTGGCCTCCCAATTAGTGGTGGAAAGTACCGTTCATTCTTACGGCGGTTTTTTACGTATTATTTTGATTACGGTTTTGTTTATTTTAGGGGTAAGTTATTGGGTGATTATTCCTATTACCCGCCCGTTGGAGCGTTTGCGCAAAGCGGCGTTGCGCGTGCGGGACGGCGAGGACGTCATCGTCCGGCGCGAGGACGTGGATATGCCCGGCAACGAAATCGGCGATTTGGCGGAAGTGTTTGTGGAGATGTCCGAAGTGTTGCACAAACGCCGGGAAGAATTATTATCGGCCCAACGGCAGTTATCCCAATCTAACCAGGTGCTAGAAAAGCGCGTGGAAGAACGTACCCGCGCGTTAAAGGCCGCCTCGGCTAAACTGATCCGAAACGAACGCCTGGCAACCATGGGGCAAATGGCGTCGCTTATCAGCCACGAAATCCGCAACCCGCTTGCCGTTATCAGTAACGCCACGCGGCTGATTAAAATGTTAGTTAAACCGCACGATGCCAAAATAGATAAACAAATCAGCATTATTGAGGCGGAAATCAAACAAGCCAACAGCATTATCAGCGAGGTGTTGGATTATGTGCGCTCGCGCGAGCCGATTTTAAGCAAAATAGAAGTCAACAGTTACGTGCACGATTTATTAACTTCCTATCCGTTCCCGGCGGGCATTAAACTGGTGGAAAAATTGGCTCCCGCCAGCGTGCACGTTAAAATTGACACGGAAGAAATCAAACAAGCCGTGCGCAATTTGCTTGCCAACGCCATAGAGGCCATGCAGGGCCAAGGCACGCTTACCGTGGGGGTGCGGATGGGGCGTGAAATGGTGTGTATCTACGTGGCCGATACCGGCCCCGGCGTGCCGGAAAATATCCGTCATAAAATTTTCGCGCCGTTCTTTACCACCAAGGCCCGCGGTACGGGGCTCGGGTTAGCCGTCGTGGGCAAAGCCGTCAACCGTCACCGGGGGAAACTGTTTATTGCCAACCAAAAAGGGCACGGGGCTTGCTTTCAAATATACCTCAAAATATACCGTAAATTAGGAGATACGCGTTATGGAGAAACAAGTTAAAATTTTAGTCGTAGACGACGACAACAACCTGCGCGAAACGCTGGTGGATTTGTTGGAGATGGACGGCTACAAAGTGTATCAGGCGGGTACCGCTGCGGAATGTTTGGACCTTTGCTCCGGCGAGTTTTTTAATATTATTCTCATGGATTATAACTTGCCTGACGAAAACGGCATGGAGTTAATCCGCAAAATCCGCGCGTTTAACAAAGAATCGCAAATTATTATGATTACGGCCTACGCCTCGCTCAACGCCATTATGGAAGCGATGCAGGAATCCGTATACGATTTTTTAATTAAGCCGGTGGATTTTGATTACTTAAAACGCACCATCAACCGCGCGTTGGATAAGTATTTCTTGGAAGAAAGCAACCGCGAGTTATTGGCCCAGTTAAAAACCCGCAACGAAGATTTGGACCGGTTAAATAACATGAAGTCCAAATTCTTTTCCATTGTTTCGCACGATTTGTCCAACTCGCTCATGACACTTAAAATGAGTTTTGATATGCTGCGCAAAAAACTGACACCCGACGAGGACCAGCAGAAAAAAATGATGTTTATGGAAGAATCCATCAGCCAAATTGAACATTTAATTAAGGACCTGGTAGATTGGGCCGCTATTGAAAAGGGGAAACTGCGCATTGAAAAAACCCGCTTTGAACTGACGGAAAGTTTGAAGAAAACGGCCGAAATTTTCAAGGCCAAAGCCGCCAAGCGCGCCATCAATGTCACGTTTGAAAGTTGCGGTCCCGTACCCGTCGTGGCCGACGAGAAACGCATCCGCCAAGTGATTTCCAACATTTTGGAAAACGCCGTTCGTCACACGCCCGACAACGGCACTATTGAAATTGTAGTTAGCAAAATAGATGAAAAAAATGCTAAAGTGTCGGTAACGGACTCCGGGGACGGTATTGACCCCGAACAAGCCCCCAACTTGTTTACCAGTTTTACGCAAGTGGGAGCGAAGGACCGTGTCGGCCGGCTTGGGTTGGGGTTGTCCATTGCCAAGGATATCATTACCAATCACGACGGACGTATTTGGGCGCATAGCGAAGGGCTGGGTAAAGGCGCGTCGTTTAACTTTACGTTGCCGATTGCCAATGTATAATCTGTAAAAATAAGGGAGTAGAATATGGTAAAGAAAAAAATAACCGTACTTATTGCCGACGACCAAACCTTGTTTCGCGAAGGGATTAAAGACGTGCTTTCCGGCGAGAAATGGATGGAAGTAGTCGGCGAGGCGGCCGACGGCGTGGAAGCCGTGACCAAAGCCAAAAAATTAAAACCCGATGTGGTGTTAATGGATATTCGTCTACCAAAAATGGACGGTATTAACGCCACGCGGCAAATCCGTCAGGCGTGCCCGGAGGTCAACGTGCTGATGCTTTCCAGTTTTGAAGACGAAGCCCACGTGCTGGATGCTATTCAGGCGGGGGCCAACGGCTATTTGTCCAAAATGTTGCCGGCGGCGGAACTGGTTAATTCCATTAAGACGTTTACCAGCGAGGGGCTGATGATTCCCCAACAACTCATGGGCAAACTGTTGCACGGTTTGCGCAAAATGGGCGATAGCAGTCTTCCCACGCAAGCCACGCTGACTAAAACGGAAATTAAAGTATTGGACTTTTTGGGCAAAGGTATGAGCAATAAAGAGTTGGCCAAAGAGTTGGATTGCAGTGTGAAAACGATTAAAAATCACTTAAACAGTGCGTTTCACAAACTCGGCGTCAGCAGCCGTACCGAAGCGGTCGTTAAAGCGATAGAAAAAGGGTTGATTTCTTCGGAGGGAACGGTCGTGCCCGACGAAGACGACGAGGATTAGTTTTTCATGTCCGTCAAAGCATTTAAACCGCTGGCCCGCCAAACCGGCCAAGCCACCGTGGAGTACGTACTGATGTTATCCACGGTTGTGGTGGTTTTATCTGCTTTTTTGACGGCTTTTCACACACACATTGTCCGGTGGTTTTTCACGTTCGTCGGGCAATTATTAACGAGTTAAACTATGTCTGTGCGCCCCTTGATACTAGGCAAATTGCACCAACGTCGGGCACAAATTTTGTTGCCGGCGGTGCTTTTGGCGCCTATTTTTATCTTGGTGGTGTATTTACTGTTTGAAACGGCCAAAGTATCCATGACTAAGGTCCGCCAACAATTCGCGTTAGATAACGCGGCCTACTCCCAAGTGTCGGCGGCCAGCACGTACTTAAATGCCATGGCTATGGTCAACGGTCCGTTGCCGTACCGTGTGTTACTTAGTATGAAAGGCGATTACGAACCGCTGAAACACAAAAACAGGACCCAAGAAGATATTACCGTGTTTGACTTGTTTTACAAAGGCGGCGGGGTGCCAACCATCGGCTTTGACTACAAGACGGGGGACAACAAACCGCCGGCTCCGGAGTCTATTGATTGGGGGCTCAAATACTACGACGGCCCGGAAGTAGACGAGAACTTTCCCCGTAAAGATTGGGAGAAAGAAAATCCTACGCCGCCCGATAGCAATAAACACGTGCCGGTGATGAGTAAAGCCCTGGTGAAAGACTATTATTTCCAGCACAAAGACGGCCCGTTTGTGGCGGCGGTAACATCGTATTTAGAGACGTACGCGCGCGTGGGCTCCATTTACAAATCGCAGGATTACGTCTACCAGGAAGTCAGCCGCAACGCCATTATGTTCCGCGAGGCGTACTATTTAAACGTCAACGATTGCAAACGCTCGGAATGTGCCCGGCAAAGTGCGGCGCAGTTGCGTCAGTTTTTAGGGCTCAAAACAAAACCGTTTGAACTCAATAAAATCCTCTTTTTCTTATCCGAGTCGGACCGCGCTTACGGCCACGCCGGAGCGACGGACGTGCCGTTTGTGGCGGAAGAAATTTTAGGCGGGCAAAAGTTGTTCCAATTTGCGTATTTGGATCCGTCCAGCCGCGGCAAATTAAAATCGCTTGCGCGCGGGATTCTCTTAAAGCAACCGTTCAAGTTGCCGCGTAACCACTTTAATATCAACTTGGAACAAAAATACAAACCGTACGTGCGCAACCGGGTGATTTTGGCGTGTCCGCGCGGTAGCAATAACTGCGTGTGGCCCAATCCGCTACCCAAGTATAACGTCACGTTGGAGCCGTAAGTATGAAACTTTTTTCACTCATCCGTTCCCGTCAAGGCCAAGCCACTACCGAAGTAGTGTTGCTGTTCCCGGTATTTGTGATTTTCATTTTGTTTATCATCAAAATTTTCGGGCTATTGGTGCTGAGCCAAAAAATGGAAGTGGCCGGGTTTTATGCGGCGCGCCGTTTCCAACTGCAATCGCACGAGACGGATTATTACCAACGCACGTGGGATAGGCGCTTTTTGGAAAAAGACATCAAAGAAAAAGTGGAAAGTTACCTCGGTTTTAAAAATGCGGGGATGCGCAAGTTTTTAAGTTTAAATAAACTCACCATGGATATCAACCGCTCCGGCACGTGGACCAAACTGGTGCTGACGGCACGCACCAATCCGCCGCGCATCCGTTTCCTGTGCAACTATAACAAAGACCAAGTGTGCGACCGCGACGACAAATGCCTTAAAGGTTACGCGTTCTTGTGCGAGACCGGGGGCGAAGTATCCGTGATTAAATACGTCGGCCATAACGAACGCCCCAACCCCTACCAACGCCCCGAAGGGAAATAGTTGTTACGTTTTATTACATCCTCATTTTATGTCAGGTTTACGCCTGACGTGAAGCAAGCGTTGTTGTCGTTATCAATAGGTTTGTCATGCCGGAGATTTTCTGTCCGGCATCTTCCGATTGTTGTTCCGGACGGAATGGTTAACGGGCGCGGGAGCAGCGGGAGATACCGCACAACGGCCTTGCGGTATGACAGACCTTTTTAATAAACCATTTTTCTTAACTTACATTTCTCTGACATCCTCCCTTGAGAGCCCCTGCGGGGGACAAATATGCGCCGCAACGCGAGGAAAAAAATAAACCTTGACAAAACCTCTTTTTCTACTTATACTTTAAGTAGAAATACTTGTATAAACTCTTAGTTTGAGTGCCTTATCGGGGCGGGTCAACGAGAGTGATTTTTATTATTATGTAAAGAGGGGCCGTTATGTTTAAATTTAAAGCCGGAAATGTGTTTCAAAAACTTAACAAAATGGACCGCAAAAAGGCCTATACATTAGGGGCACTTATTGTGGTGTGTTTTATTGCGCTGTTGACGCTGGCCTCGTTTATGGGCAAAGCGGACGACGCCTCGTTTGACGATTTTTCCACCCGCGGCTACGACCTTGCGCAAATGCCGTTTGTCAACGACGAGGCCGAGCAATACTTATTAGCCGCCAAATACCCGGACATGCAAAATAACGGCTCTACGTTATTATATTCGGCGGAAGAAAAAGAGGCCCGCCAGGAAGAAGACGCCCAAAACGAAGAAGAATATACGGATGATTCTTCTTCCGGTTCGTCCGCTTACGAGGCACCCACCAGCCGCGGCTACGCGGGGTACGGGCGCGGGGGCGGTGGTACATCTTCGCCCACGCAAGTAGGGCAGTTGGGCTCGGCCAGTATGGGGCACGCCAGCGGTAGCGGTATTAACAGCAGTTACGGGGCCCCGCGGGGGGATTTCTCGCCGTATAAGAGCCAAGAAAAAGGGTCCGAACTTCCCACCGTTTTGCAAAACAAAAACGCACGCAAGGCCTTATGGCAGACGGCGCGCGGCAGCCGTGCGGCGGCCGGATTGCGCGACGGTAAAGGCGGCAACGCCAAACGGGCCATGATGGGTGGCAACATCCAAGGCGCGGACGCATTTACCGATAAAGGGGTAGATTTAAGTAAAGCCGCCGGGCTGGCGCTGGACACCAACGCGCCGGTTACGTCGTCGGACTTGAGCAATTTGGACGACGCCGTGTCCGACACGGCCGACAAAGCCAACGACGATAAAAACCAAGAAGAAAAAGATTTGTGGGATAAACTGTTGGAGCAAGCGTTATCGGGCTTGGTAAACATTGGAGTACAAGCCATTGGCAATTTAGCCAACCGGGGTATTGACGCCATGTTCGCCGCCGGAGAGGCGGGAACGGCCCGTAGCCAAGCCACAGACAATGCCCTTACCGGGCTGATGGGCATTTCGGATGTTTCTCAAGCCACTCCGTTGCAACAACAACAAATGAAAGAATTGGGGCTGAATACAAGTAATTGCGGAGGAATGAGTTTTTCTGATTGTGTTGGAACAAATCCTCCGGCTTGGGCGTCTGATTGGGCAGGAAAATACCGCTCAACCACAACCGCTACGCAGGACCAAGGGCAAGAGAGCACGCTGAACGTAGGCGCGACCGATCCCAAAAAATTACAGGCCCAACAAGACAAAGAACGGGATGATTTGATGGATGCTATGAAAGACAGAATACACTCGGGTACCTTAAAACGCAACGCTACTGTGCTTACGTTAGGGTATAACGAGGACGGTTCGCGTATTACGGAAAGTTCGGTGTACCACGATGCCTATTATACCCGAATGGGCTCCAAGACGTATACGCCTATCAGTTATAATGCCAACCAGGGCAATACCAACAATTCCGAGGGGCTTAATGTTTATTTAAGTGAGCATTGTACTAACTGTACGGTAGGCAGTACGGCATACAATGATGCGGTGGCGGAATATAATAAGAAATACGGTAAGAAATAAATTTTTTCAAAGGAGGCAGTTATGAATATCTTTAAAAAACTCATCAGCCGCAGCGGCAAAATGGCGCTCTCTACGATGCAAGCCGTAGGGTTGGCGGCCGCTGTGGGTGTGGGGGGTATTGCGATAGGGTCTTACTTGACTTCTTCTAACGAAGACAATACCTCTTTTAACGTCTATAACCCAGACCCGGTAGTCTACGTTTCCGGGGCTAACACCGGCGGTTACGTGGGCGGGATGTATTACGGTGGGGAAAAGAACACTTCCGCCATGCAGGTATCGGCCAAAGCGGTCAACCGTATGGACCGCCAAGCCCAAGCCCAACAAGCCGCACAGGAAATGGAAGAATCTTCCCAAGGGGCCTCGTCCGTAAGCGCCAGCGACCCGGCGGCCTACCAGATGGGTATGTCCGACGGTGGTTTAGGCATGGGCGGCAACTTCGCCGGAGATGGCGAAAACCCGCTGGGCGGTATACAATCTGCCATGGGCGGTATGCAAGACATGATGAGCGGCGCGGCCGGCGCGGCCCAAGCCCAAGCGGCGGCCCAAGGCGGTGCGGCGGCGGCGTTAGCCAGTGCCTCTATGGCCAAGTCCGGCGGTGGCTCGGGTGCGTCAAGCGGCATGAGTTTTACCGTGCAAGATAGCGGCAAAAATGCGGGCTCCGGCGCGGGCGGCGTTGGGCGCGGCGGCGTGGCGGGCGGACCGTCCGTTTCCGGCTCGGCCCAAGAGCAAGCGGCCCGTATGTTGGAGGGCGCGCGCATTAAAGGGCGTTCGTCTTTCGGCCCGAGTGACGGCTTGAGAGGTAACAAAGATGCCTCTATCATGGGCGGTAGCACGGCCAACGGCGATGGCGATTTGGAATTTATCCGCAAACGCTCGGTAGATGCCGCTCTTAACAGAAACCGCGCCGCTAACGAGGGCTCCCGTGCATTTATGGCCAGTACCCAAATTTCGGGCGGACTCATGGTAACGGGCGACGGCGTAACCACGAATCAAAGCCAAGGTTCGCGTGATTTTGATAATTCCAAGGAAATCAGTGGTATTCGCCCCAGAGTGCAGGCGGCTGTTGGTGATCCGGGGGATGAGGATAACGGCCCCTCGTGGTGGAATATGTTGTGGACGTTACTGTGGACGTTCTCGTTGGCTATGCTTATAGCCGGGCTCGTGCACGCTGTTATCAATATTCCGCTTATCGGCAGAGCCGCGGCGGCGTTGGGAACGGCCGCTATCGGCGTACTGCTTAAAACCATGTTTGATAAAGCACAAGAGTATGCCGATATGAAAGGCAGTGACGCCTGGATGACCGTGTACATGATAGCGGCGGTAATGATTGCAAGCAGTACTGCTTTGGCATGGGCCGGTAATAAATTAATTACCAAATTGCGCTCCATATTCACGGGGCCTATCGGAGAACTTTTAGACAAATTTGAGGGTATGTCCGCCGGCGCGATTTGGAAATATTTTAAGAACCAGTGGGGTCTAACGGATCTTTCCGAATCAGTGAAGAATAATATGAAAGAAAATGCCAGAGGTGCCGCCAAAGATGCGGTAAATGTGGACTAGTGTGGAGAGTAATTTATGCGAATAGGAAATTTAGTTATTTTGCCTTGGAGCCGTAAAAATTTTCTTCCGCGCGTGGTTACGATTGCGCTCATCTTGGCGTGGACGGTGGGAGGATATTTTCTCCACCAAGAAAATAAACGTTTGAAAGAGCAAGCCCGCGTGTGGAGAGAACAACGGGCGTCGCGTGAGTATCAACAATCCCGTGCGGAGCGTCAACGGCGTGCGGCGGCCTACGAACGGCGGCAATTAGAGGAGCAAGCCGTACGCGGCAGCGTCCAAAACGCCATTGACGGTGTGAAGAAATAGGTCTGTCATCCCGCAAGGCCGTTGTGCGGGATCTCCCGCTGGAACGTCGTTAGGGACGGGCGCGAGCGAAAGAATAATCGGGAGATGCCGGACAGAGACCCTCCGGCATGACAAACTGGTTTAATAACAACAACACCTTTTGTTTTCATATTGACGTAAAGGAGAAACATTATGAATTGGTTTCGTTTCCTCAAAAATAAAGAGGGAAAAATAAAAGTAGGGCTCCCGCAATTTATTGCCGTGGCGGGGGTGGGCATGGTTATTGCCACTACGGCTTTTCAGGCGGAAAAAGAGGCCGTCAAGCAACAACAAATGCGCTCGTTGTCGTCCATTTCCAGCGCGTATAATTACGGCGGGCTCCAACAAACCCGCGAGGGTTTAACCTCTGTCAACGTGGCTAACCTCTCCGGCGATTTGGACCGCGTTGCCACCGCCGAAGAACGTGCCCGTATGGAAGCCCAGCGCACAGGCGGCGGGGATTTTGGATTGGACGCGGCCGATAACGTCGGTGGTAAAATTTCCGGTTTTGACGGGCAAGCCGCCCAAACGTCCGACACCGAAGGGCTCGGCATGAGCCGCAACGCCGTCAATATGATGGAAAATATGACAGGCGGCGGCGCCACGGGCGGACCCGGAGTAGCGGCGGGTGCCGTTGCGGGGGCCGCGGGACGCGGAGCCGGAACGCAAACACCCACTAATTCGCTTTCATCGGCGTCTATGGCGCGGGCCGGCGGCAGCGGGATTAACGCTTCGTACGGCGGGGCGTCCTCGTCACCTAGCAGTGGATCTTTGGGGCGCATGGCCGCGTCCGGTATGGGCCGTACGGAAACGGGCGAGGCGTATAAATTTTCCGGGGCGATGCCCTCGGGCACAAACCCGGTTTCCATGGGGGCGGGCCGTCATAGCGGGTCGTCCTTTATGGCGGGCGGCCGCAATTCGCGCGGCGGCAAAGGCGGGCCCGGCAATTACGGTAACGACTTAAAAGATATTTCCAAACGCTCGGCCGATGTGGCCCGCAACCGTTTCCGCGCCTCTAACGAGGGGTCCAGCGCGTTTTTAGCCAAGAATGTGCAATCGGGCGGTATGTCTTTTGAAAACGGCGAGCCCCCCACGGAAACAAAATCCTCGGATGCGTCTTGGGAAGATACTCCCATGAAAGCCCTGAACCCCGCCATGCAACAAACGACGGACAAAGAAAACGAACGGGCCAAACACCAGGGAATTCTTTTGGCGTTAATGATAGGTATGCTAGGGATATCCGTTTGGGTGTGGGGCTTGATTAAGGCCGCGCGAGAAGCAGGTAAAATTCCGATATACGGACAGATTGCCGGCAATGCCATGGCAATTGCATTGGCCATTGCTTTATCGGTCCTATGGTTGGGTATTGCCGGATACGCGTTGTGGTACAATAACGAGTTCTTTAAGGATGCCGGTGACACCAGTACGGTGTCTATAGCGGCGTGGGCGCTCTCCGGCATAGGTATAGCGGTTACTTGGTTGGTCTTTGCCCTCACCAGTTCTGTTTCGGAAGGAGCAGACAAAATTGTAGAGGGCTTTAAGAGTAGTGTTCAAGGCGGACTCAAAACAGGGGTCTCTACATTTGGTGTTCCGGCCGCCAAAACAGTTGCCGAGGAAACATTGGTTGATTCGGATAGTAAAAAAGGTAAAAAATAACTTGTACAGGGGAGGATTTACTCCTCCCCGTTTTTACATTTATGGATAACTTACAAAACTCCCTCCCGCCGCAGGCGGAGCATTTGCCCGCGTTTAACGCGCGTCCGTGGTACCGTTCCAAAAAAGTGTGGACGGCGGGGGCGGTTTTGTTATTTCTGCTTGTCTTGTTGTCGGTCGTTCCGGTAAGTAAAATCCCGTTTTTGCGCAATTTGGCTTATGCCATGGGGTACACGCCGGACGAAACGAAAAATATATCCTTTCTCAAAGCACTTTTATCGTGGAACGAACACGCCAAAATGATGCGCGGCGAACTGCCGGACCCCGACGAAGCCGCCATTTTCGGCTCGGCGGGCGGGGCGTTTAATGCCGCGTCCGATGCGGCGCAAAATAAACTTTTTGATTTGCGCGCCGTCAACGAGTCGCTTAAAAAACAGGGCCAAAAAGGGGATTATTTGGCCGGCTCTTACAACGCTCCCGGCGGTAGTGAAGAAGACGAAGAAGCCGTACGCGTCAAAAACGCCAATGCCGCGGCCAACACGCAGGCCAACCGCGCCAAGAGCGAGGTGTTTTTCGGCGATGATGCGTCCGCCGTGGCGCGCGATAAAAACGATGCATTTAATTCCACAAATACCTTAAAAAAAGTTACCAATCCGCCCGTAGCGGGTACGTCGGGCGATAGTTGGCTGGACCGCTTAATAGACAAAGCCGTCCGTAGCGAAACCGATTTATCCGACTTTGCCAAAAGTATGGACCGCAGCGGCACGGCCCTGGCCCAAACGGGCCGCTTTGGCAAATTGGGCGAGTCGCGCGCCAAGCGCGATATGTACTACGCGTGGCTGGTAGGCCGTGCCGCGCGCCGCACGCCGCAAGTCATTTTAAAGAAAACGCTGGCCTCGTCCAGTTTTGACGGGGCCGAAATGCCGCGCACCGTGTTTACGGCGTCGGGCTTTTCCGGCGTGGGCATCAACCCCGACGACGTCCTGGCCGATATGGACAACGTCCAAAAATACTTGGACCAAGATAAAGATTGCCAACAAGCCATGGGCGAGGGATGGGGGATGGCACCGCCTTCGGACGAAATTGTGGAGAATATTGATAAGTTGTCCGGCACTTTCCCTGAAAATTGCGAACACGTGGGTGACGGCGCGTACGGGGGCATGCTTACCACTATTTCCGGCCAATGCCGCCAGATGAAACGCGCCTACGAACACATCCGTCAGCGTTGCGGCACGCTGGATTTTGAGTTGAATGATACGCAGTGCGACTCGGTTAAATTGGCCTCCCACTACGACGATTTTGTTGCCACCTGTGCCGATGAACGCGCCAAATGCAACGAGTTGGAGGAGGGTTCCGACGACTATAACGCGTGTATTGCCAGTTGGCAGGCCTACTCGCCCGATGACGGCTACGGGCCGGATAAGTCACTTAATAAGGACTCGCTAAACGGGGATATTGACCGTACGTTTTACGAAGGCACCGGGGATAGCCGGACGTTTAGCGGAAATTATTTCCCGCGCATTAACTGGGGCGGCAGTTCGCTGGTTGATTCCAGCATTGCGGATTAACAATTTGCATAGGTCGGGCATGCCTGGCATTAATGTAGGCCGGGTGTAAAATTAGGTGTCATTCCCGAAAATTTGTAGTCGGGAATCTTCTTCTTTCGGAGTTGTTAATAAAAAGGGAAAAACAACCTTATTTTATGCAGAAAGTGGAAGATCCCCGAACCCTGCGGGCCGCCAAACCCTCGGGGATGACAAATTGTTACTAAAATACCCCTTGAAAAAATGAGAAAAATCATTATAATAAAAGTAAGAGGTATGAAAGGGTAAGTTGTTACGGAGTGGGGGTCCATCTCCGAACAACGCACTTTTTATTATGTAGGACGGAAAATCACTCGGGCAGGTAGCCGGTGCATTTTCCCGGGGGAAACCCCCAACACGCAGTTTTTATTTTAGGGAGGCACTTATGCCAGAGGAAAAAAAGAAGGAGAGTTTTACCTTTAGCGATAAGATTAAAAACACCCAAGCCAACAAGCGGGAGTCTAAATCTTTTGCTAATCTTTTCACCTCCAAAATCGGGAGTGACGGAAAACCCCGTCAAACGCTTTTTGAGCGGACCAAACGGGATGCGCCGTTTTTCATTGCGGCGATGGTAGCGCTTTTACTGTTGCCGTTTTTGTATAAGTATAGCGGCCAAGTAGAAGACGATACCCCCATGATTACCCCCGGTTACGAGGATGCTATCGTCAATCCGGACCGTTCCGGCTTTGACTTTGGCGCCGACCCGGACGGGCAGATTTCGCAATTGTCCGGCCGCGATTCCATGGATTTAATTGTGGGTTTCGGCAAACACCGCGGGGAAGAAGAATCCGAAGATTCCTTGGCGGATATTTACCGCAGTGGTTTGTCGGATTCGTCGGCTGCGTCCTATAAACGCAGTGATATGGACGAAGAAGAAAATACCACCAATATCTATAAATACCGCAAGCAAGCCCCCGCACAAACGCGGGCGGCGTTCCGTCGTGCGGCCACCAAAATCGGTAATTTGAAACCGGGTGGTTTGACGGGCCGCGGCGGTAGCGGCTTGAAAGTGGGCAACTGGGGCGGCGGCTTGAAAGCGGCGGCACAAAAAGTGCGCGGTCCGGGTCAAGTCAACAGCACTAAGCCCGTATCTTTGCAACCGTTGCAAGCGGCGGGGAAACCGTCCCGCTCGTACTTTGGGCAAGGCGCGGCGCAAGAAGCGCGGCGCAGTAAAGATGCTATGTCCAAGGGCAACGCTATGCAGGCCTTGATGGACGCACAAATGAAACCCGTAGAGCCGGGCCGTATCGGCGGCCTTGCCAGCGGGGATTTTGGCGGCCCGGGCGGCGGAAACGGCAACCTGCAACGCAACTTTGCCTACAACGGCAAAGAGCCGTGGTGGTGGGATTTAATGAAAACCCGCTCCCAAATGGAATGGGAAGCCCACTTCAAACGCAAATGGAAATATATTGACGCGTTGGATGATACGCTCATCAACATCGGCAAAGGGTTGTTGAACTGTTTGATTACGGGCAACTCCGACGGCGACCCCGATACGTTCTTGGGAACGGGCGGCGGCGCCGGAGGGAAAGATCCTACTTGTTGCGGTAAGAAAAAGAACAAGATTGGTGCCCTCATTAAACAACAAACTGGGTTAGAGTTTGGAAAAGAGGGATGTAACAACTATAAAACTCTTGTGGAAACGCAAGGGGGAAAATGTCCGGGTGGTTGGGATGCCGGGCACGGCGGCGGTGACCAACGCTTAAACGGTTGGCAAGTGCGCGGTCAGTGTCTGGGTATCGCCGTGGGTAAATACACGTCCGGTACTACCGAACTGGCGGAACTTTCCTCGTGCGAGAACATGGTTAATAAGTTTTACCAAGTTACGCCGTCCGGCGAAGCGCGTGGTTGGAACACCTACATCTATGTAGTCGCGCGCAACTACGTGCCGGAAACGTCCAAGGCATTGGCTAAAGTAGTTGGTAATGGGGCCGCCGTTGCGCACCATTACCTCTGCACGGACGATAGCGATAGTTTGCAATTCGGCTCTAAAGCGTCGGCCGGAGCCAGTGTAACGGGTACGCCGCAATCGTTTAACGATACGGACCGGACGAAAGCCAATAATACCAAGTACGGGAAAAAAACGTCCGACCAGTACCGCAAAAACAGAGAACGCGAAATGTTGGCGGATATGTACAACATTAACCCGGAAAGCGAGCAACACGCGTGCGTTATCTACGTGCAAAGAGGCGATACTTTTAACTATCGCAACTTCCAAACGACGATGATCGAACGCTTCCGCGAATTGTTGGAAGAACAAGGCGAACCCGGCGATTTGGACGTCCAAGCCCGTAAAGCGTTTACGCAGTTGGACTTGATGTTCATTGAATCGGTGGCTACGAAAGATACCTTGAGCCGCAAACAGATTATACCTACTTGGTTAGGCGGTAAATCGGGTCATTACGTCCGCTTGCCGATGATGTACTGGCGTTTCTATGACGCGTATGTGCGCCACAAAGGTACTACGTCACGCAAAGTGGGCGGTAAAGATAACGTAGATAACCGCGATTACCGTGTGGAAGGGGCCGATTATGTACAGGGCGAAACCTGTTACTTCAACGACTCCGTAAGTATTACCTGTGAAGATAACGATAAGAACGAGGCCCCTGTCGGCACCGTCACCTTTAAGCAAGGATATAAAGGACAAGATAAAGGGTCGGGCTCGGCTGGAGATGTGACAGTAGTGGCCCAGTATCTTCCGTTAAACGGTACAAAAGGCCAGGGTATAGAACAACGTTTCTATCCTCCGGCGGCGGGTGCAGGCCAAGAGTTTAAGTATCCGTTTGAAAAAATTATCACCGTACAAACGAACGATAAAGGTGCGGTAACAAGTTCTACTACGGTGGCAACCAGCGACTTGCAAGGATCCGTGCGTTGGACGTTACTGCGCGGCGGACAAGCCGTGGACGTGGCCGAATGTCGCTACAATATGGCCGGCAATACGGCTACCCCGACGGTAGTGAAGAAAGGTACCCCGCCGCAAGTGGATGATTGTAACCCGATGGAATCCGAGGAATGTTGTACCAAAACCTTGGGTAAGTACGGCTACAAATGGGATCCGACTAAAAAATGTTACGACCCCAAAGCCGCCAGTTGCGACCCGATGGAATCCGAGGAATGTTGTACCAAAACCTTGGGTAAGTACGGCTATAAATGGGACCCGACTAAAAAATGTTACGACCCTAAAGCCGATTGCGACCCGATGGAATCCGAAGAATGTTGTACCAAAACCTTGGGTAAGCACGGCTATAAATGGGATGCCACCAAAAAATGCTATAAGGACCCGGCTACTCCCGTCGTGCGTACCAACCCGGGGCAGACGGATCCCAACGATCCTACGGGCAAGACGCGTTTGGCACAGTTGATTTCCCAAGTGCCCGCTACGGCTACCGACCGCAAGGTATTTGATAGCGAAGGCAAACTGCAAATGGAACAACTGTTCGGAGCCACTAAACTGGTTAGAGGCACGGATACGCAACATTGCGCCACGAAAGATCCGATCGCTATGGACTCGCAGGCGGCTATGGACTTTGTCAATAAAGTCATCAAGGCCTATAACGCCAAGTATCCCAACGCGCCTATCCAGGCCAAAGTAACCTACGGGCCTGCCGCCCCCGAGGGAGCCGATGCGGAGGGATTCCCGACAGACGGGGAATTTATTGACGCGCTGAACATCGCCGCCAATTCCGGCATTGCCGGTATGCCTAAAACCGTGCCCGCGGCCGCCGTGTGCGAACTCGGCCGCGATATGGTGCGTATGTCGGTAGACCCGCATACCAAGAGCGTCACCTATAAAGGGAAATATTCTTCGCCGTACGACGGAACAGTGGGAAAAATCGGCGACGAACAATTCCACAACGATTTGGGTGCGTTCCTCGTCTACATCGGCCCGCAAGCCATGCTCTATCCGGCCAAATATGTAGTGACCGAGGGCGAGTGCGATATGCGCTTTATGTCCGCCGCGGAAACACCGTGTAAACGCTTGGAAGGGTTGCCCGGTCATTTCCACTACAACAACTACGGTACCTATACGCCTATTGCCGCCGGTACGTGGGGAAGTCCGTCCGGGTTTGCCGCCTCGTTACGTCAGGCCGGATTGGATGAGTTGAACTCCAACCCGCCGCTTGCCGGGTTGGCCAGTTCCACCATGGCCGGATTGGCGTATGCCGATTGCGGTAAGGCCGGCCACAACTGCGCCTCCCGTAGCGATCAGTATAAAAAAGCGATTGCGCTACTCGTAGGCGAACGCGAGGACTTTGAACCGTGGCAAGGTAACGCCTGTACCGCATTCTACGGCGGTAACGGGCCGGAAATTAAAGTGGAAGATGTGCTGAAATATGTGTCTTTAGCGTGTGAAAAAGGGTTAGATGTCAAACCGCACGGCGTGGGTAGTGCCGAGCCGAACGGCGGCAATACGCATAACGTGCACGGTCAGACGAATAACTACGTCAGCCCGACCACACCCAAACGGAAATAAGGTTTAGCAGTATAATCTAACAGGGCGGCTTTTACAGCCGCCCTGCTTTTGTATTCGTATGTTGTTTGCTCCCAGGCATACTTTTTGCTATACTAACCCTTATGAAAGATATTATTAACCCTATTGAAAAACGTATTTTTATAATACGTGGCTTAAATGTAATGTTAGATAGTGATTTGGCGGAGATGTATCGTGTGCCAACAAAAGTGCTTAACCAATCTGTGAAACGCAACTTGAAGCGGTTTCCGTCTGATTTTATGTTCCGACTTACCAAACCGGAATGGGAAAGTTTGAAGTCACAATTTGTGACCTCAAAATCAAGGGGTGGACGCCAAACACTTCCTTATGCTTTTACGGAGCAAGGGGTGGCCATGCTTTCCAGTATATTAAAGAGTCCTACGGCGTTGGCAGTAAATATTCAAATTATGCGCGTGTTTGTGCGGGTACGTCAATTGGCTTTGGAAAAATCAAAACAAATTGATGTCGCTACATTAAAACAAGCCCTTTTGTTGCATATTCAAGATACTAAAAAACGGCTGAATCATACGCAAGAGCAAATTAACTCCATTGTAGATATTATCAATGAAATGCTAGAGAAAGAT
>Ga0310786_10002754_pt1 | contig 26398 bp, 33 predicted proteins | sample AusTroGonzalo_MG_FD_203881 | JGI IMG/M metagenome (GOLD analysis project Ga0310786, IMG submission 203881) | Bovine rumen microbial communities from tropical cattle in Woodstock, Queensland, Australia - Gonzalo_03 (v2) (version 2) | ecosystem: Host-associated > Mammals > Digestive system >...
CCTTAATAATTACTAACCAGGCCAATTTATGCTTAGTTTTCAGATTTGGGAAAGCAGTTCCTCCACCTTGGAATACAATCCCTTGACATATTCTGAGATGTTTTTCAGGAACTCGTCGTACTTGTCGGTCACCATTGCTCCTTCGGGTGTCGCTTTAATGATGCCCTCCTGCTCGAGCAGTTTCAAAGAATACCTGATCTTGTGCTTGGGGATGCCAGTCATCTCCGAGAGCCTGATCAGCCCGACAGGCTGGTTGAGCTTGACGGTCTTAAGAATCTGGATGTGCCTTTCGAGAAGTGCGAATTCCTCCGAGATGGATCCGATGGGTTCTTTGCCGTCCGACATGTTGAATACCTAATGTCAACTAGAATGTAAAAAGAAATTGGGTTGAGGAGATTCAGGAAAGGTACGGATTCATCTTCCGTACCAGTTCTGCTTACCCCATTTGCCGTAGTTCGTCCACCATCCCTGGATGAGCGATCCGCAGCAGTCGAGGGCTTGTTGCTCTCCCTCAGCACCCTTATAGACCTTGTAACAGTTGAGACACTGCCACCTAAGTTCGGGTTCCTTGGTCTGCTTCATGGGTTTGGGATTAGGAAGTCGGTTAATAAGCATTTGCCTCCAGCTGCTTCAAAGAAATCATCTGTTCATTCGAGATTACGGTATAAATTCAGTATGGAATCCGGGGCCAGAAGCGTACGTCGCACGACGATTTTTAAGGCCAGACTATCGATAATAATGTACATAAACATACAAAATTGGTTTTATTTTTAGGATTAATCGGAGTTTCGTCCCTATTTCATTTATAATCTTGACGCTATTTATCTAGTTTATGAACAGAATAAAGGTCATCAACGAGCCGTCCGAGCTGGTCCCAATGCTCAGGTCCGTTGATACACCAATCAAAAGAGAGGTGTTGAAAGAGGTGACCTTGGAATGGAGAACAGCCGACGAGATCGAGGAGAAATACGGTCCCGAAGGCAGAGATGCTATCATCTTCTTTGAGAAGATGAAGCTCGTGGAGATGCGTTGGATGTCCACGGACGGAAGCTATCCCAAGAAGTCCTACCATACATACTACACCTCATTCAATATCAACGCCCAATGGCCGGTCTATGAGATCAGCGATGTTCTCACGGCGGCCATGATGAGCGAGGAGGAGTACTCCGAGATCGAGTCCAAGATCCTGGCGGAGGTCGGGAAGGACGGTAAGTTCTCGGGCGACATCGCAGAGACACTTGGTCTATCTTCGACGATGCTCAAGAGCCTCGTCCGCAGGTCGGTCAAGATGGATTACCGCGGGCACAGGATCGAGCTCATCAAAGAAGAGAAGAAATGAACAACATCTGGATAATGAGGATAGGCCACCGTCCTGAGAGGGACAAGAGGGTGACCACACATGTCGCATTGTCCTCCAGGGCCCTCGGCGCCAAAGGTATCTACGTGGATACGTACGATCCCGTGCTCGAGGAGAACATCCGCAGCGTAGTGGACCGTTTCGGCGGGGACTACACGATAAAGACCGGTGTGTCCTGGAAAGAGGCCATGAAGGACTTCAATGGAAAGGTCGTCCACCTGACTATGTACGGACAGCAGGTAGTGGACGCTTTGCCGAAGATCCCGAAGGACGAGGACATAATGATCATCGTCGGGGCATCGAAGGTGCCCTTCGAGGTCTACGAGCGTGCGGATTTCAATGTATCTGTAGGAAATCAGCCGCATTCCGAGATCGCAGCTCTGGCCATATTCTTGGATCGTTACACCGAAGGCAAGGCGTTGTACGAGGATCGCCACGGCAAGGTGACCGTCGTGCCCAACGAAAGGGGGAAGACAGTTGTCAATTCCGACTGACCGCGAATGCATCGAGTATCTCATCGATTCCGGCTGCAGGAAGAGGGTCATAATCCATTGCTGCACCGTCAGGGCCGTTGCGGAGGAGATAGCCTCCAAGATCCGTGTAGCCGATATGCCCACGGTCATAGCAGGGGCGCTGCTCCACGATATCGGACGCTCCAAGGAGCATTCCATCATGCATGCCTACATCGGTTCCAAGATCGTAGAGGAATACGGTCTCCCGCAGGAGCTCATCGACATAGTGCGCAAGCATACTGGTGCCGGATTGGATCAGGAGGATGTGGAGGAGCTCGGTCTCCCGCCCGGGGACTACATGCCCAAGACCATCGAGGAGAAGATCGTCGCCCATGCGGACAACCTCGTGAGCGACAACAGGGTGGTGGACCACAACCATTCCGTGTCCAAGCTGATCAACAAGGGTGCCTTCCGCGGAGCGGATAGGATTGAGCTGCTCCATATGGAGCTCTCGGACATGTACGGGGAGGACCTGGACGTCATCCCGAAGAGGATCGGCGAGTACCCCAAGCTCAAGACCGTCGGCGAATTCAACCTCGACTGAACGGTAATGGGGATCGAAGGCAGTCGGGTGCGTCCTTTTTATCGCTGAATGATATCCTACCGTTCAGTGATATTATGGTGACCGAACTCACAGAATCTACATTCGACAAGTTCATCGAGGACAACAAGGTCGCAGTCATCGACTGCTGGGCTCCCTGGTGCGGACCCTGCAGGAGGATGGGCCCCATCATCGAGGAGCTCGCTGCGGATCTCGCAGGAAAGGTCGGCGTCGCAAAGCTGAACACCGATGACAACCAGGCCATCGCTGTCAGGTTCAACATCAACGCCATCCCCACACTCCTCATGTTTAAGGACAACGTCCTTGTGAAGACCTCGGTAGGACTCAAACCCAAAGAGGCCATCCTCGAGGATATCAACTCCCTGTGAAAACATGGAGACAGACGTCCTGATAATAGGATGCGGGCCTGCCGGTGTGCAGGCCGCCATCCACTCTTCCCGTAAGAAGGTCAAGACCCTCGTCGTCGGGAAGAAGATAAACAGTTCCGTCCACGGGACGGAGATAGAGAATTATTTCGGAGTGTCGCTGGACGGCGACGGCCTCCTGAATGAAGGCATAGGGCAGGCGAAGACATTCGGCGCCGAGTTCATCCAGCAGAACATAACATCGTCCTCGGTGGGGGATGGTGTCTTCGTGTTCTCCACGGATGACGGTACCGAGATCAGGGCCAAGGCCGTGATCATCGCCACGGGCATCTCCAGGAAGAAGCTGGCGGTCCCCGGCGAGAAGGAGCTCTATGGAAAGGGTGTAAGCTATTGCGCCGTATGTGACTGCAACTTCTACAAGGGACGCAGGGTTGTGCTGGTAGGAAACGAATCCGAGGCCGCATCCTCCGCGAGGATGATGACATCCTACGCATCGGAGACCTCTTGGGTCGCCTGGGATCTGACCGCTGACGAATCCGTCGTATCCAAGGCACTGGATGCAGGAGTGAGACTGTACACCAACAAGCCTGTGTCCATCGACGGTACGGACAAGGTGGAATCCATCACGCTGACCGACGGTACGATTATCCCTACCGACGGGGTCTTCATCGAGCTGGGTGCCAAATCCGCGGCCGATATCGCCATGGACCTGGGCGTGATGCCCGAGATGGACGACACGATCAAGGTGGATGCGGACTGCAAGACCGAGGTCCCCGGTGTGTTCGCATGCGGTGACATCACAGGCAAACCGTGGCAGGTGGCCAAGGCCGTCGGCCAGGGATGCGTGGCAGGCTTGAACGCCGCCGATTACGTCAAAGAGAAGTGACATGACAGTCGACGACCTTATAACCGGCATGCTCAGGGAGGAAGGCGGTTTCCAAAAGGCATTCCGCAGTATTTTGGAGGACGAGCTCCATATGTCCCTCAACGAGTTCTGCCATGCCTCGGGTATATCGCAGAGTACCCTTTACAAGGTCATGGAGGGGGAGAGGGAGCCAAATCTTAGGACCGTCCGTGAGGTAATAAAGGCGTTGAAGATCCTGAATACGTCCGAGGAATCGCGCTTTATTGCCATAATAGCGGCGTCCACTGCGCTGGAGAACGTTCCCAAGAACGTCATGGTCAACGGCCATAGCATAAGCGTCCGCGAATATCCTGTGGCGACATTGGAGGATGCGATCATCGCGGCCGTCCGTGCGGAGCGCGACGGCGCCTTGGGATTGATATGTGCCCCCATCGTAGCACCCACCGTCGAGAGGATCCTTTCTATCCCTGTTTCCCGTGTTATCCCGACCATGAGCATCCAGACGGCCATGGAGAGATTGATTCAGAATCTCTGATTTTCATACGATTTTTACTAAGAAAATAAAGGTGAAGAGGGACCAGATTTAACGTGATACCTTAACCCTTAAAAACCACTATTGCTATAGCGTTCTCTGGTATCAGATGTTTGAGCTACAGGTGGTCAGTAACACACCCATGAGCGGGGTCGCTGACGTTGATGTCGTCGCGGAGACACTCCTCGTTCAGATAGGTTACCTGCCGAAGGGATATGATCCTAAGACAGGGGCAGTGACCATCAGGGAGAGCGTCCCGTACCGTCTTTTCATGGACTACCTCATGGCCTATCCTTCCAAGGCATGGACCGTCGAGGAGCTCGCAGTTCTTCTTGAGACCACTAAACCCACCATCTACAGGCACATCAACAAACTGAAGTCGATGGATCTGCTGGAAGCCATGGATGTGGAGTTCAACAACCAGGTCCGCAAGGGATACCGCATAAGATTCGGAGACATCGTCAAGGCCTGGAGCTTCACAGAGGCCAACGTCAACATGGCGATGGAGAACTACCGCAAGACCGTCATCCACTTCCGCGAACTCATGTCACAGAAGTGATCGGCGTGGATGGGGAGTACGTTGTTTCCGTCGGATCCAAATACCGTGTGAACCACGGCGACGAGGATCTCACAACAGGCATTTTCAAGGGTTATTCCGCTATGGGATCGGAGACAATGATGGTCTTCGAACTGGAGGACAAGACTCTTAGATTCATCAATCTAGCACAGATAATCTACCTAGACCTTCTCGAGAGCGCTCCCAAGAAGCAGACCAAGAGGAAGGAAACCGGCAGCGTGTACTATGGATGAGCGCATCGTTGCATTGTCCGAGGAGATCATCGAAGCGGTCAAGACGCATCGTGTGAACGACCGCGACGAGCTCCAGAACCTGAAACTCAAGCTTTCTAAGAAATACGACCTAACAGCCGTCCCGAAGAGCTCCGAGATCCTCGCCAACGTCAAGGAGGAGGATCGTAAGCTTCTGATACCGTTTCTCATCAAGAAGCCCATGCGTACGATGAGCGGAGTGGCCGTCGTGGCGGTCATGTCTTCTCCTTTCGACTGCCCCCACGGGAAGTGCGCATACTGTCCAGGAGGGGTCGCCAACAACTCCCCCCAGTCCTATACGGGAAAGGAACCGGCCGCCAGGCGTGCCGGGAGGAACGATTTCGATCCATACAAGCAGGTATCCGACAGGATCAAGCAGCTGACGGACATCGGCCATCAGACCGACAAGATAGACCTCATCGTCATGGGAGGGACCTTCACATGCAGGGATCCCGAATACCAGGAATGGTTCGTCCGCAGGTGCTTCGATGCCATGAACGGCATCGATTCGCTCACTTTGGGCGAGGCCCAGGCCCTGAACGAGATATCTGAGCACAGGTGCGTAGGATTGACAGTGGAGACCCGTCCGGACGTCTTCGACGATTCTCAGATCGAGAGGTCCATGAGGCTGGGCGCGACCAGGGTCGAGCTGGGTGTTCAGATACTCGATGACGATATATTGGACAAGGTCGACCGCGGCCATAGGACGGATGCCGTCCGTGATTGCACCAAACGCTGCAAGGACCACGGTCTGAAGGTGTGCTACCATCTTATGCCCGGACTGCCGGGATCGTCACCAGAACATGATCTGGAGTGCTTCAGGAAGGTCTTCGATGACCCGAACTACCGCCCGGACATGCTGAAGTTCTATCCGACGCTCGTCGTGGAGGGCACTAAGGTTCTGGAATGGTGGAAGGAAGGCTCCTACAAGCCCCTGTCCACAGAGGAGGCGGTCGATCTGCTTTGCAGGATGAAGGAGGCCGTGCCGGAATATGTGAGGATCCAACGCATCCAGAGGGACATCCCTCTACCGCAGATCACCGCCGGGATCGAGAAGAGCAACATCCGCCAGCTCGTGGCAGACGAGATGGAGAGGCGCGGAAGGCCGTGCAGGTGCATCCGCTGCAGAGAGGTCGGCCACAGAGGAATCAAACTGGAGAATCCAGATAAGGTCTCACTGAAGATCACGGAATACGATGCCAGCGGAGGCAAGGAGTACTTCGTGGCGCTGGAATACGAGGATTCCATCGTGGGATACGTCCGTATCAGGGTCGACGACAACCCTGTCGCGACAATTAGGGAGCTGAAGGTCTTCGGCAAGATAGTATCCATAGGCGACGACAGCGAGGATTGGCAGCACAGAGGCTACGGGAAGACCCTTGTGGCCGAGGCGGAACGCATCGCCAAGGAGCATGGTAAGAACGGCATCCGTGTCACCAGCGGTGTCGGTGTCAGGAAGTATTACGAGTCCCTAGGGTTCCGCAAAGCCCTTCCTTACATGCAGAAGGACCTCTGATCATCCGTAGAACGGTACGTTATCCCATCCGGAACGGCGTTTATTTAGGTCCTTTCCGATCTTGTCGTAGTTCTCGAACATGCGAGAATCCACAGAGGGCACCACATTCTGCAGGGCAGCCTCGAAATCCTCCATGGTGACGGATTCCGCATCGCTGTCCTTGCGGTAGGCGGTCAGTCCGGCCTCCCTGCACAATGCAGCCAGGTCGGCCCCGACGTAGCCGTCGGTCTCGGATGCGATGTATTCGAGGTCTACATCTTTCAAGGGCATGTTGCGGGTGTGGACGTTCAGGATATGCAGGCGGGCCTTCTCGTTCGGTTTCCCGACCAACACCAGCTTGTCGAACCTTCCGGGTCTCAGCAGGGCGGGATCGATCATATCCGGCCTGTTGGTGGCCGCCATGACCATGACGTTGTTCAGGCTCTCCACGCCGTCCATGGATGTGAGCATCTGCGCTACGACCTTCTCCCATGCGGAGCTGTCCCCGCTGCCGCGTATGGGCGCGATCGAATCCAACTCATCGAAGAATATTATGCATGGGGCCATCTGTTTGGCCCTTTTGAATATCTGGCGGATCGCCCTCTCGCTCTCTCCGAACCATTTGCTGGCCATCTCTGGGCCGTTGACCGTTATGAAATTGGCACCAGCCTCGTTGGCGATAGCCTTGGCGATAAGGGTCTTACCGGTCCCCGGGGGACCATAGAGGAGTACGCCCTTTGCCGGGGTTATGCCCAGCCTCTCGTACGATCTGTTGCCCTCCTCGGGCACGAATGCCTCCTCGATCTGCTTGCGGACGTCATCCAGTCCTCCGACGTCCTCCCATGTGACCTTCGGGATCTCCACCAGGACCTCCCTCATACCGCTAGGCTCCACATCGGACAGGGCATCCTTGAAGTCGTTCATGCTGACCTTCATGTCCTCGAGAATCTCGTTGGGGATCGGCTTGTCCAGGTCCAGGTCCTTCATGTGGGACCTGACGCATTTCATGGCCGCTTCCCTGCATAATGCTGCAAGATCGGCACCTACGAACCCCTGTGTCATGCCTGAGAGCGCATCCACGGACACATCTTCTGTCAGGGGCATGCCCCTCATGTGGACGTTCAGGATGTCGCTGCGGGCCTTCCTTCCGGGGATCCCTATTTCGATCTCCCTGTCGAACCTTCCCGGCCTTCTTAGGGCGGGATCGATGGAATCCTCCCTGTTGGTGGCCGCGACAACTATGACGTTGCCCCTGTCCCCGAGGCCGTCCATGAGCGTCAGAAGCTGAGCTACTACGCGTCTCTCGACCTCTCCGGAAACGGAGTCCCTGTTGGGGGCGATCGAATCGATCTCATCGAGGAATATGATGCTAGGGGTGTTCTCGGAAGCATCCTTGAATATCTCCCTGAGCCTCTCCTCGCTCTGCCCGTAGTACTGTCCGATGATCTCCGGACCCCGTACCGAATAGAGCTTAGCACCCGATTCGTTCGCCACTGCCTCGGCTATGAGAGTCTTACCTGTACCAGGAGGCCCGTATAGGAGCACTCCCTTGGGGGCTCCGATGCCCAGTCTCTCGAACAGTTCGGGATGCTTCAAGGGGAGCTCGATCATCTCTCTTATCCTTTTGAGCTCGTCGTCCAATCCCCCTACGTCGTCGTATGTTATCTGCTTGCCCGACGCGGTCTTGACCGTCTGCTTTTGAGCGGAATCCTTGATGATTATCTCTGTGGATTTGGTCACCAGAACGGGACCCTTGGGCTTGGTCTCCGACACGTTGAAGGTCGACCTGTTGCCCATGAGGGCGACGTTAGGGACGATAATATCTATTCCCAAAATCAGCGGTCTCCCCTGGAGACCGTTGGAGAATACCTCTTCTATGCCCTTCCCGAAGCGGATCTTCTTCCCGTCCGGGATGTTGGGGGCCAATGTGATGGATGTCGCTTCCTGCGGGACGCACTTCCTCACGGTGACGTTCTCGTCGATTGATACGCCGGCGTTGGTCCTGGTGAGACCGTCTATGCCGATGAGGCCGTGTCCCTCCTCGTCAATGGAGCTGGGGAACACCTTCGCGACCACCGTCCTCTTGCCGACTATCTCTATTATGTCGCCTATGTCCAGCTCGAGTTCGCGGCGGGATGCGCTGTCCAATCTGGCGCGGCCGTATCCCGATTCAGCCTGACGCTGCGGCATGGCCACCTTGAGGATTATGGATTTCACCATCGTTGTACCAGATGTCTTCTGTTCTCTTAAACTTGGCTATACCGTCCGAACGCGTGTTTTTATGAATCCTCGGTTATTCTTGATTAAGAGGCCTGAATAGATGAGGATCAACCCCGCGATATCCAAGATCATCGCCATAGTCTCGTTTCTGGTGATTATAGGCATCTTCATTTTCGCCTTCGCTTCGGGAAATTCCAGCGAACAGGGCGATTACAATATTTCATACGATAGCAAGGCCGGAGTGATAACGATCACTTTGGAAGAGGCCCTCATGGACGGCCAGTGGTCCGCATACGTATATTACGAAACCGATACCGGCGACGAGCCCATACTGAAGAACGGGACCGTCATACCGTCCGCCGACAGGATGTCATTCAGGATAATAGATGACGATGATGAGTTGGTCAATCTGGACAACAACACCTACAAGATCGATCTCAAGTCCTATTCCGGCCATCCGACCATGCACTTCCAGTTCACCTTCAACGGCCACGAGTTTTCCACTATGGAAATGGTCGCGATAGGGGTATGCATCACCCTGGCGTTGGTAATCGTGGTTTTCGCAGTCGTCAGACGCATAGTACGCGGACATTGAAGTCGATTAGTTAACTTCAGCCCAGCAATTCCTTTTATTACCGCACGCGATAGGGTAGACTATGGCTGTATTAGAGATCAGAATCGAGCTCAAGAAAGGCGTTGCCGATCCTGAAGGAAAGAACACGAAGAAGACATTGGAATCGCTTGGATTCAAGGGCCTCGGAGAGGTCAAGACCGTCAAGCTGTTCGAGATGGAGATCGACCTGCCCCCGGAAGAGGCCAAGAAGGCCGGAGAGGAGATGTGCAGGAAGCTCCTAGCCAACCCTGTGATCCAGAACTACAAGGTCACTGTGAGATGATCCAATGGCAGATCTGATGGTCAAGCGCGACGTACCCTTCCCGCTGTACGACGTGAAGATACTGGACGCCACCGACGAGGAGCTGAAGCAGGTCTCCTCCGATATGGCTCTGGGCCTGTCCGTCGACGAGATGAAGGTCGTCCGCGATTACTTCAAGAAGGAGGGCAGGGAACCCACCGATGTGGAGCTCCAGTCCCTCGGTCAGGCATGGAGCGAGCACTGCTGTTACAAGAGCAGCAAACCCATCCTCAAGGAGTTCGTCTTCGGACTGGACAGGGAGGACATCCTCTCCAGGGGAGATGCCGGAGTCATGGTCTTCGATGACGACTACGGCTACTGTCTGAGGATCGAGAGTCACAACCACCCCTCCGCCGTGGAGCCCTACGGAGGTGCCGCCACAGGTATCGGAGGAATCCTGAGGGATGTCGTGTGCATGGGCGCGCAGCCCATCGGACTGGCCGACCCGTTATGTTTCGGCCCAATAGACTACAGCGGGGAGATCCCTCCCGGGACCAAGCACCCCAGATATCTGGTCAACGGTGTCGTGTCCGGTATCAGGGACTACGGAAACCGCTGCGGAATCCCCACTATAACAGGAGGATTCTTCTTCGACGAGAAGTACACCGGCAACTGCCTGGTCAACGTGGCATGCCTCGGTATCGTCAAGAGGAAGGACCTCGCCAACAACTTCGCAGGAGGACCCGGGGAGGTCATGATACTCATAGGCGGCCGTACCGGCCGTGACGGAATACACGGGGTCAACTTCGCATCCGCCGACCTTACAGCCACGTCGGATGAGGACTCCAGGGGAGCCGTCCAGCTGGGAGACCCCATCACTAAGGAACCTGTCATGCACGCATGCTTCGAGGTCAACGCCAAGCATCTAATCACAGGAATGAAGGACCTGGGAGGCGGCGGACTGAGCTGCGTCGTCGGAGAGATGGCGCTGGAAGCGGGCTGCGGAGCGGATGTGGACCTGGAGAAGGTCCCCCTGAAGGAGCCCGGACTCGCGCCCTGGGAGATATGGGTGTCCGAGTCGCAGGAGCGTATGATGTGCACCTGCAAGCCCGAGAACGTCGACAAGGTCCTGGAGATCTTCGACATGTGGGATGTGCTGGCCACACCCATCGCCAAGACCACCGACAAGAGGCGTACACGCCTGTTCTGGAACGGCGAGCTGATATTCGATATGGATCTGGAGTTCCTCACAGGAGGCCCGGTCTACAACAGGCCTTACACACTTCCCAAGGTATCCAGCAAGGCCAACGAGAAGTTCCCCGAGCTGCCCTCCGACAAGGAGGTCATACTCAAGATGCTCTCGGACTTCAACGTGGCATCCAAAGAATGGGCCATCAGGCAGTACGATCACGAGGTCCGTGCTAGCACGGCCATCCATCCGATGGTCGGAAAGCTCAACGAGACCGGTCCTGGAGATGCATCCGTCCTCCTGCCGGTTCCCGGCAGCAAGAGGGGACTGGCTGCGGCCATAGGATGCAACCCATGGTTCTGCGAGGCCGATCCCTACAAGGGAGGGATGGCGGCCATCGACGAGACATGCAGGAACATAGTCGCCGTCGGTGCCATGCCCAACGCGTTCACAGACTGTCTCAACTTCGGAAACCCCGAGATCCCGGAGAGGCTGGGAGTGTTCAGGGAGGCCGTCAGGGGACTGGGAGAGATCGCACGCGAGCTCAATATCCCCATACCTTCCGGAAACGTAAGTCTGTACAACGAGGCGCCCGGAGGAAAGCATATTCTGCCCACGCCCATGCTGCTCGGATGCGGTATAATCGATGATGTCACCAAAGCGGTAACGGCCGACTTCAAGAGGGTCGGAAGCTGCATCTTCATCGTAGGAAAGACCAAGGACGAGATGGGAGCATCGCTCCTGTTCAGGAAGTTCGGCGGAGTGGAGGGAGAGGTCCCCGGTGTGGACATCCCCGCACTGAAGAGGAACATGGCCAACCTACTCAAGGCCATGGACAAGAGGCTCGTCCTGAGCTGCCACGACTGTTCGGACGGAGGACTGGCCATAGCTGTCGCAGAGATGTGCATCTCGGGTCAGATCGGAGCCGAGCTGGACCTTTCCGGAATGGAGGGAGAGCTCAGGAGGAACCTGTACTCGGAGAGCAACAGCCGTTGGATCGTAGAGGTCGACGGAAAGGATGTCACAGCCTTCACCGAGATCATGGGCGACGATGCACAGATCATCGGAATCACCAAGGGAGACTCCCTGAAGATCAAGGACAACGGAACCGAGATCCCCGTCTCGGAGATGAGGAAGGCGTGGAATGACCCTATTTGGAATATCATGGGAGGTGGTTCCCAATGAAGGCAGAGGATGTAAGGGTATGCGTCATACGCATCGAGGGTACGAACTGCGAGGACGAGATGGCCAACGCATGGAACATGGTAGGTGCGAAGGCGGAGAAGGTCCATCTCAAGCAGCTGATCGGACAGGCTCCTGCCGACATGAGGCGCAGCCTGGAGGACTACGATGTGCTGGCTGTCCCCGGAGGATTCTCCGCAGGAGACTACGTCCGCGCAGGAGCGATCTTCGCCGCAAGGATCAAGGCAGGCATCGGAGGGGACGTCAAGAGATTCGTCGAGTCCGGGAAGCCCGTCATAGGAGTCTGCAACGGATTCCAGATCCTGGTGGAGCTCGGGCTGCTCCCCGCCATCGATCAGGTCATGGCCGACGAGCCCAACGCCGCGCTGTACAACAACGTGTCCGGAAGGTTCGAGTGCCGTCCCACTATCCTGAGGAACGACAACAGGGGCAAGTGCATGTTCACCAAGTGCATCCCCGAGAAGAAGACCCTGATGATCCCCTCCGCTCACGGAGAGGGAAACCTCCTGAGCCTGGACCCCGATTTCGTCCAGAAGCTGGAGGACAACGACCAGGTGGTCTTCAGGTACGTCCGCCCCGACGGATCTGATGCCGACTATCCCTGGAACCCCAATGGATCCCAGTCCGACATCGCGGGTATATGCAACCCTGCCGGAAACGTCATGGGTATGATGCCCCATCCAGAGCGTGTGATGACAAGGTTCACCCACCCTGACTGGACAAGGGGATACGACACGGAGGAAGGGGACGGAAGATGCGTCTTCGAATCCGTGATGAAGTACCTGGAAAAACAGTGAAACCGAGGCGGGGGAGACCCCGTCTCATAACATTACTTTTAGATCAACCCTGTCGCCGTCGCTCATACTGAGCGTCCTGCGCACGCTGCAGGGGGCGATGATCTCGAGGATGTCCACGTAGTGTGACCTCTCGGGGACGACAATGGCGCACTCGATGTGGTGGATTTTTGCCTTGTATGCGATGACGTTGCCGAAGCTCCGTCCCTCGCTGGTGAATCCGTCTATGATGACGCCGGAGGTGTTCCTGATGATGTCCAGCTTCCCGATCTCCTCGGGGTAGATGCGGACGTTGAATGTTCCTTGGAAGGGTGTGAATCCGAGTTTCTTCTCGAACTGGTCCATGTACCCGTCCTGACAGATGTAGTAACCGCCCTCGCCCATACCGCTGACGACCTCGCCGTGTATCCTGAGGTGGTCGGTCTTCTCGAAGATCCTGCGGTACTCGTTGTACTCCCTTTTCATCTCCTCCACGCCCTTCTGCGTGATTTTGATGCGCTGTTTCCTGGTACCTAGATCCCTTGTGATGTAGTTCTCTTCGATGAGTTCGAGGATCCTCTTGGAGGCAGACTGCTGACTGATGTCCAGAGCATCGCCAAGTTCTTTTGAGGAGATCGAAATATAGTCGTCTAAGGCGCCCATAATTGCGAGTTTGCGAAGTGCAAGCGCGTACCTCTCATCCATGGTAGTCGCGTAATATGGACTACCAATAAAAAAGCTACCAAAAAATTGGTAGATATCTAAGGTCTAACAAAATTAGATGTAGGGCCCTTACGGACCCTAGATGAAGTTTCAGATAACTCTGTTGGAGTCCACGTAATCCCTGGTGCTTCCGAGGTTTGCGATAAGGATGCAAACGACTCCGAGGATTGCAAGGAAAACGGCGGCGGCTGCAGGGATTGCTCCGTAGATTCCGCCGATGATGGAAGCTCCCGTGGCGATTGCGGAGAGCACCATGATTGTGGTGCCCTTCACGGGACTGTAGGACGTGAAGCTTCCAGCGACACCAAAGAATATCACAGCGACAGCCATGTCGACCCCGACAAGGCCGAGGGAGTCGATTTCACCGGTCCAGATGCTAGCCATTGCGATGAAGGCACAGACTGCACCGATGAAGGCTGCTGCCATTCCGATTTTCATTGTGTTGGGCATTTCGCTCATTCTGATACCATCCTGTTATCGGATTCCGCATTATAATCATTGCTGAAAGACAGTGAGAGTCCCTGAACGAACATCCACAGGCAGATCGCACAGACTGAGATAACCTCTACTCCCGCGATGGTGAATCCAGGCATGGCTGCGAAGCACATGAAGAGGGCGATCACTGTGACCGACATGGTCAGGTATCTCTTGTTGCCGGAGTCTGCGAAGAGGCTGATGCACATGGAAATCAGCATCATGAAGAAGTACATGGGAGCGGAAATGCTGTGTACGGTCGTGGTCTTATCAAAGAGTCCTACTGCTATGAGGAAGATACCGGCGATGACCAGGAAGAATCCAGAGGCAGCATCCAGCTTGTGTTTGATCATCAGTTTACCGAATCCGAAGATTGCGGTACACACTCCACCGATGATACATGTCGCCATGAACAGGTTCCTTGCGAAATCGTCTGACGATACACCGAGGTCGGAGAGCATGTTTTCGTCGAAAAACCAGTTGCCGTCCGAGAAGATAGCCACCGCGAACGCGAAGGGTGTGAGTGCACCTACGATCATTGCGGCCAGCGAGAACGGTACTGTGCCCATTTTAGTAACCATGGCCGAATGATTGCGTATTTATTTTATATTGATTTCCCGTGCAATCATCTGAAATACAGGTCGTTGATTAGTTGAAGTTCTTGTTTTTCATCGGTACGGCTGGTAGCGGAAAGAGCACATTGGTCGGTGCGTTCAAGCAGTGGTGCGACGATTCAGGTGTTGACACGGTGATCGTCAACATGGATCCCGGGGCGGATGCGCTGCCCTATACGGCCGATGTCGATATCAGGGAATGGATATCCTTGGATGAGGTCATGAAGGAGTACAACCTCGGTCCCAACGGGGCTCAGATAGTTGCCGCGGACCTCATGGCCGTCAACATCAACAAGATGAAGGATGTTCTGTCCGGATACGAGACGGACTACGTCCTCGTGGACACCCCTGGACAGCTGGAGCTGTTCGCGTTCAGGGAGTCCTCCAACGTCCTTGTCGATGCTTTCGGAAGGGAGGATTCCATGTTGATCTACCTGTCCGATCCTTCTCTCTGCAAGTCCCCCAACGGATTCGTGACAGCCATGGTACTCGGAGCACTGGCACAGTTCAGATTGCAGCTCCCTATGATGAACCTTCTGTCCAAGGCGGACACTCTCAATGAAGAGGATGAGCAGAGGATGCTAGATTGGTATTCCGTCCCCGATGCGCTGTACGGCGACCTGCTAGATGCGGACACCAACCCCGAGACCGTGGTCGGAATGGAGCTGTTCAAGGCCATGGAGAATACGGGGGTCTTCGGTGAGATCCGTTCGGTCTCTGCGGAGACATCGGTAGGTCTCGAGGAGATATACGCCGCTGCGCAGCTGTCCTTCTTCGGCGGAGAGGACACCGAGAAATCCTGAGAAACGAGTAAAAGGAAGTGCTTGGAGGGTGGTCTGCCGCCAGCGTACCATCCTTATTCCCTTAAATCGAATAATCTTAGAATAAACAATAGAAAATGGGGGTTGAACCCCCTTTTTTAACAGTTTTATTGGAACATGTATGCGGGAGCGGGGTTGGACTTGTTCCTTCCGGCCTCCATGACTTTCTCCTTGGCGTTGATGAAGTCACGTTCGGTGGCCTTGTTCCTTCCGTCCCTGATGGCGAGCATTCCCGCCTCGGTGCACATGTTCTTGATCTCGGCTCCAGAGAGGCCTTCGGTCATCTCTGCGAGCTTCCTTGCGGAGACCTTCTTCTCCACGTTCATGTGGCCGATGTGGATGCTGAAGATCTGAGTCCTGGCCTCCACGTCGGGAAGTCCTACGTCGATGATACGGTCGAATCTTCCGGGCCTTAGGAGTGCGTCATCTAGGATATCGGGCCTGTTGGTCGCTCCGATGATCTTGACGTCCTTGATGGCTGTGAATCCGTCGAGTTCCGACAGGAGCTGCATGAGGGTCCTCTGGACCTCCCTGTCTCCCGATGTGGCGACGTCGAGCCTCTTTCCTCCGACAGAGTCGAGTTCGTCGATGAATATGATACTGGGCGCCTTCTGCTTGGCCAGATCGAACAGGTCGCGGACGAGCCTTGCTCCCTCTCCGATGTACTTCTGGACCAACTCTGAACCGACCAGTCTGATGAATGTTGCGTTGGTTGCGTTGGCCACCGCTTTTGCCATGAGGGTCTTACCGGTTCCCGGAGGTCCGACGAGAAGGACTCCCTTGGGAGGTTCGATACCGATCTTGGCGTACAGCTCGGGCCTGAGCAGCGGATCCTCGACAGCCTCACGGAGCTCCAGCATCTGCTGTTTGAGTCCTCCGATATCGTCGTAGGTGACGTTGGGCTTCTCCAGCACCTCTGCGCCCGATACGATCGGGTCGACGGATGCGGGGATGACCTCCATGACCGCTAGGGTCTGCTTGTTCAAAGTGACCCTGGATCCGGGGATCAATGTCTTGGGATCGATGTAATCCGACAGTGCAACAACGAAATCAGGTCCGGTGGAGCTCTTCACGACAACACGGTTGTTGGGAAGTATGTCCCTGAGGCTTCCGATGATGAGCGGCGGTGTCTTCAGCCTCTCCATCTCGCCCCTGAGCCTGGCCAGGTCCTTCTGGAGCCTGAACAGTTCTCCTTCGGCGTAGCGCTTCTCGTTCTCTGCGTTACGTAGGTCCTCGACCAGTCTAACGTTCCTGTCTTCCAGCGTGACGATCTTCGCTTTGAGTTCCGCGACCTCGTCGGTGAATCCCGTATCAAGGTCCTGTCTGTCGATAATAGTCTCGTCGTTGCTCATTACGCCATCATAGAGTGAGGCTACAATATAATGTTGCGCCTAAATTCTACGATTATCTTACCATTATCGTTATTTACAACCGGCCCGATTGGTGACGTATGATCTGCGAAATGTGCGGAAAAGAGGTCCCCCTGACCAAGACGGTCATTGTGGAGGGAAGCAGGCTGAACGTGTGCCCCAATTGCGCCAGGTTCGGAGAGGACTACAGGTCCAACCAGAGCGGTGCCCCTATTTCTTCGTCCGTCATAGACCAGAGGCTCGAGAAGCGCGAGAAGAGGATGAAGACCAAGGACATCTACGCCGGTACATCATCCACCGAGCTGATTGACGACTACGGCGGAGTCATCAGGGAGGCACGCGAGGCGAAGGGAATGGACCTGGAGCAGTTCGCTGCATCCATCCTCGAGAAGAAGGGTACCATTGCTAAGATAGAGTCCAACTCACTCGTTCCCGATGACAAGATCATCAAAAAGATCGAGAAGGCATTGGGCATCAAGCTGACCGAGACTGTTCAGTCGGGAGTGTCTGTCGGCGGCGGTAACGGTAACAACAAGATGACGCTCGGCAACTTCATCAAGAAAGAGTGAAACCTTTAAACATTTCAAACTCTGGCACACAGTGTTCTGTGTGTCAGGGATTCATTTTCAGTTATCGTCTTCTATAACAGGTTAGTTAGAGTTTTGTTAACTTAATTGTTGCTAGGTTTAACCTGTAACCGCATTGGTGATCTCCATAGTCTCCATGGTCGAGGTCGTATCTGCGGCCATCATCGGAGCGGTGGTGTTCGGTGAGATCCTGCGTCCATTGGACATCCCGGAATAATACTGGTGCTGTCCTCGATAGCTATAATCAACATCAGGATAAGCATCAAGGCCAAAAGGTACTTCCAGACGCACCCAGAAGCCTTGGAGAAGCTCCGCGAGGAATACGGGCCTATTGATGAGCCCAAGGATCAGGAATGAGCTACGCTGATCTCCGAGTATACCCTTTCCAGATAGGGTGATATATCGACTCCGTTATCCCTGAGGACGATAAGGGCCGCCGCGGATATGTCGATCCCCAGTTTCTTCTGTATCTTGGTGCAGGCAGGAACGAAATCCCTTGTCTGGATGCCGTTGGACGTCGCCACGTCCATGAGGATATGGAAAAGGTCGGGTTCGGTCTCCTTCTTCGATTCGAATGTCTCCACGGATTTGGAGGTGATCGCATCCATCACATCTTTGGAAGGTTTATAGGCCAGAGGCAGGTCGATACTGCTCAGGTCCGATGATGCGCGTATGTAGTCTCCCTTCTTCTCCAGTATGCCCTTGGCGAGAAGAGTCCTGAGGAGAAGCTTGGCATCCGACGGCGACATCCACTTGAGCTCCAGGGAGGATATCATCACGAACTCGTCGGATGTGGTAACATCCTTCCCGATGCTGCGGAAGAACGCAGCGGCGCAGACTGTCAGCTCGTCGGTCATGGATTCTGCAACGGCTAGTCCGTAATTAGGCTTTACGGATATCAAAAAAGGTGTAGCATAGAACTGCTTTTATCTGAAATGCGGGTGCACTGTAACGCTATGACCGATCTAGGGATACTCTGGGTGATCGCCGCAGGGCTCATGGAGCCCATCTGGATGGTGGCGCTCCAGAGGTACAATAAGTCGAAGAACCTGCTGTGGGGAGCAGTGGTGCTGGCCTTCATGTTCATCGGCCCCGCGTGCCTGTCCATGGCAACGGAGGGCACCCTGCAGGTCAGCATAGCTTATGCCGTGTGGGTGAGCATCGGTACGGTCATGACCACATTGGTTGGTTGGATCTTCTACAAGGATCCCCTGGACAGATACACAATACTCTACATCGCGATGGTCGTTGTGGGAGTAGCTGGATTCGACTTGGTGGTAGGATGAACAGGGCATGGATCTGGGTGATTATGGGAGGTATCGTCGAGGCGATATACACCACGTTCATGGGCCTGGCCGAGGGCATGACGGATGTACTGTACACCATCCTGGGCTTGTCCCTGAGCATCGTGGGGACCGTTCTCCTGAACGGAGGTCTCAAACGCGGACTGCCCATGGGCTCCAGCTATGCCGTATGGGTAGGTATCGGTGTCGTGGGAGCTGCCATCGCCGACGTCGTGGTATTCTCCAATGGCCTGAACGTCCTTGGGTATCTCTTCCTCGCCATCACAATGGGAGGTATCGTAGGCCTGAATCTCAAGAACGATAAGGCCTCCGAAGAGGCATCCGATGAAGCGTCTTAAGGCCTTCCTCGCGCGCGCGTTTTTTGATATATGTACTAACAGTAAAAATTAGGGGACTGCAAACCTTTATAATCATGACCAATGTACACCGCTCTATCCTGTATGGTGACTTATATGGAAGCACACAGTAAGTACACAAGATTCGAGAAAGCAAGGATCATCGGAGCGAGGGCACTGCAGATCTCATACGGCGCGCCCGTACTCACGGACTACCCGGAGGATATGCTTGACCCTATCGATATCGCCATGCTGGAGTTCGACAAGGATCTCATTCCGATCTCTGTCGTCAGGAACTAATCAAGAGGTAATAACCATGAGCGAAGAGGAATCATATGTAGCACCGGGAACCGATCTCCTGGTGGAAGAGGACATCTATCTGACATCTGGAGTCCACATCGGAACCCAGCAGAAATCCGCAGACATGAAGGATTTCATCTACAAGGTCAGGCAGGACGGACTTTACGTCCTCGATGTCAAGAAGACCGACGACAGGCTCAGGGACGCAGCTTCCTTCCTGGCAAGGTTCGACTCCAAGAGGATCCTCGTCGTCTCTGCAAGGCAGTACGGACAGAAGCCCGCAAGGGAGTTCTCCAAGGCAATCGGAGCACCCGCATTCGCAGGCCGTTTCGTCCCCGGAACACTGACCAACCCCCTGAACCCCGCATTCATCGAGCCCGAGGTCCTGGTCGTCACCGACCCCGCAGCCGATAAGCAGGCTCTCAACGAGGCACTCAACCTTGGAATCCCGATCGTCGCACTGTGCGATGCAAACAACGAGACCAGGAACGTCGATCTCGTCATCCCCACCAACAACAAGGGAAGGCGCGCGCTCGCATGTGTCTACTGGATCCTCGCCAGGGAGCTCCTCACCAAGCGCGGTGACCTCAAGGACCCCAACGACTTCCAGCTGTCCATCGACGACTTCGAAGCAAAGCTCGTCTGAGCTTCTAAAACCCATTGCCCCTTCGGGGGCACTTTTCTTATTCTAATAACAAAAACAGGGTATTTCCTCCTATGGGAAAGACTGTAAAGCATTCATCCAACCTTTATAAACCGTATATAAGAATAAACCAATTGAAAAATGTATGGCCAGACATTAGAAAAATTACCCATTTTAATTGTTTAAAACCCATATATGAAATCTAACATTTGGATATAACAAACGAAAGTTATTTATAGAAATCAAGCATAGTGTAATGTTACCTAATACATCACAAACTCCATGAGTAAGTGTAGCGAGCAATCGCTTAGGTCCATGTACCGTCCGTCAAGGTCGGGTGAGAAACGAAGAGAACCGAGTACCTCCGAATGGGGGGAAAGGGTTGCTCGGCTGTCAGCGCTGAGTCGCTGGGTAGGCTGAAGTTTCTGCATGGTGCAGCGCCAAGCGCATGACAGCGCGTCATCCGTATGGGTGGAGTCCGGGTTCAAGTCCTGGTTGGTTGTTGCGAAGCCGCAATCCGCGCATAGCGTACGCGTATGGTATCAGCCATCATGACATCCGTCATGGTGGACCACCGTGGTGGTGCAGTCGATCTCTTCGGGGGTCAGGCGGCTGCTTACGGTCAAACATACGTGACAGATCAGCACGTGAACAGTGTGTCCCCATGGGTTGGGGACGTTCGGGGTCAAACCCGGAAGTGATCAACGCAAGCTACGACAGGGGGCGCGCATGTGTCGTTAACACGACGCATGCACCATATTCCCGGTGGCAATCAAATGGCGCCCACACCGCAAGGTGGGGGGTTATTGGATATGGCTCAAGCACGGTGACAGTGCACCCACACGTCGTGTGGGAGGTCGGGGGCAGCGCCCGATGAGGTTGATGCGCGGTATTGGATCAGCGCCGTGTGTGGCGTGGTGTGCGAGACGGTCGCGTGTGCGTTCCTGCATGGGCTGCAGCGCCATCATCATCGTGTGTCGCGGTTTGGGAGTGTCCGCCGTATGGTGGGCGGTCCTGTTCGCGTCATGCGTCAACACATCAGTTTCGTCGTTCCCCTCGGGGTTCGGCGGCCCGTGCGTTTGCACATAGACACATCATAAGTGTGTTGGTGCCCTTGTGGCAGTGTGCTGTTGCTTGATCCGGAGCGATCGTCGGCGTTCTTGGTTCCTGTCTGGAATCAAGTCTGTCGCGTGAACTCATTGCAGTGTGTAGCGTCAGTGCCCGAAAGGGCGTTGGTGTGTTGAACACATTGTCGCGGCACCCGTATTGCTGGGGTGAATATCTTGGTAAGCGGGATCGGAGCCCAAAGGTCCTCCGATAATAAACTCCTGAAGTACAGGACGGGTGACCGCCCTGTGCTCCTAACCCTTTCATGGGTTGGACTCTGCGTCTGACCGGGAACCCGGCTTTCGCAGAGTCAGGATAGACCTTTGACCCTTTCTTCATTATTGGATTCCGAACAGTGCTTTACATCGGGCCTATCGATCATGCATATGAGAATGCGAGTCAAAAAGTGGATGCAGGGGATTACCCCCTGCGTTCAAATGCGTTTCAGATATCTGAGGTTGGGCTCGTATACGAGTCCCTTGTCCATGAGGGTGTTGGAGACCTCCTCGAGCTCGATGCTGCTGATGCCTTCGGCCTCGGCCCTTCTCTCCAGCTCCTCCCTGGGCGCACCTTTGCCGTCGGTGTCCAGCTCCTCCAGGAGACGGAGGATCATGTCCTCGAGCTGTGCGGCATTGTTCCCTGAACCCTCTCCGTTCTCGGGAATCTCGATCTCGTCAGGTTCGTCGGAGTAATCCTCTGGGAATCCTAGGTCGACGTTCCTGTCAGGGAGCAGCATCCTCAGGGCTGCCTGGATCGTCTTGAGATACAGGGTAGAATCGGGCATCTGGCCGTAGTTGTCCAGGGCGTAGGTGATTCCGAAGGCCTCCGTAGGGGACATTCCCGCCTTGATGAGGTCCTGCTCAGTGGCATCGCCCATGCCGAGCACCTTCTTGGTGTCCTTGAGTCTCTTCCAGGTGGATTTGGCGGTCTCCAGGATCCATTCGTTGCGTACAGATTCGTCGATGGGGACGATGTGCTCCGGCCTGACGGACACGAACACTCTCTGGTCGTCGGTGGTGTAGGTCCTGACCCTTCCCACGGCGGCCACGAAGCTCGGGATCTCTATGTCCGCGATGGCGGCGGATGCCTCGGGCTGGAACCTTCCGACGTTGACATAGAAGCTTCCGGACACATCCTGTATCCTGGCCTTCCACATGGGCTCCTCCTCGCTTCCGATGTTCTCCTTCTCGGTCATCACACCGGCGATGAGGACCCTGTTGATTTTCGCACCCAGGGGTGTGACGATGTAGGAGGGCTGCTTCTCCTCTGTGGCCTTGATCTCCAGCGTGGTGGAGTTCAGCTCGGTGGCGAACACCCTCCATGCGGTCTCTCTGGCGTTCATATCGCCGCCTCCACTTCGTCAAGGAGTTTGTTGGCCTCGCCCTCGAGGTCTATCTTCTCCAGGCTGGCGCTCTTGACTATCATGCTAGGTCCGTAGTCGTCGCTCATGACGTTCCCGGTGACCTTGACCCTCTTCATCAGGATCTTGCTGGTGATCTCCCTTCCGACCACGGCCTCTCCCTTAACGGCTGCCAGACCGCGTGCGGCCTGCATGGTGACGCCGGTGAGCTTCTCGGTGTCGTTCTTGTTGATGACAGCACCGATGGCCCCTGTGCCGTCGTCTATGACGACCTTGAGCCTGAGGTCCATCACACCCTCCACGATTCCGTGGGTGGTGCATGCTCCGTTCAGCATCGAACGGTTGCACTGGGGGCATCTCCTTATGATACCGCTACCCTGGCGGACATCCACCACCAGCCCTTCCAGCGTGATGTCAAGTCCTCCGCCGATCCTTGTGATCTCGTCGACGGTCTTAACGTTGGCCGAGGTGTCCACGACATCGGTGACCTCGTCGACACGGCTGACCTCGCATCTGTCTCCCAGATTGAGCTGGGGGATGCCCTTCCATGACCTGATGTAAGCGTTCTGGATGCACAGGGACTCCCCCTCCTTGAGGCCGAAGTCGCTCCATGCCGAGAATTGGATCTTACCTGTATCATCCGCGATGATACCCGAATACACCGTCTTCTGCTCGCCCTTAGCGGTGATCTCCCTGGTCTCCACGGAGATTACCTTTCCGGTGACGGTGACGCTTCCCATACCTTCCTTGATCTTACCGATCTTGATCTCTGTAGGGGATGCGGTTATCTGCCTTTCCGGCAGCTCTATCTTCACTCCGTCGGCGGGTTCGACCCTTCCGCGGTTACCGAGGTTGACCTGGACCCTGTCGTTCCATGTCCTGCAGTAACAGTTCCTGAAATGATACACCGATCCCTTGGCCAGGACCAGCGCGCCCGGTTCCCAGACGGTGAACGATACCGAGCCGGTCTCGTCCGCTAGGATACCTGAAATGATCTGCTTCGGCAGACCCTTGACTGTGATTTCCTTGTTGTCAACGAATACCACTTTGGCGGTGATGTCCACATTCTGCTCGGAGCCAGTGAGTTCCGAGACCTTCTTCACCAATGAGTTGCCGGTGACGAAGGTGGCCGTGTCGGTGCCTCCGTACTTCCTGATGATGCCCCTCTTTGCGGCATCGATGTTCACATGGTACTCGTTCAGATACTTGTTCAGCTCAGTCTTGAGCTGTTCTTCGTCGATCTTGTCTCCGAGCACCCTTTGCAGTTCTTGAATATGGGGTGTTAGTTCTTCCATTTCCATTGTATCGACTCCTTCCTTTCGGAGGGATATCTCATTATGGTCCCGATGGTATAAAAGGCTTTGATGGGGGTACCCGAAAGTACCCGAAAGTGCAGATAGCCAGACATACTGGATTTACGTCAACGCATCCATCGGTCAGTTCCCTGTTGGAACATGCATGCCTCGAGGCGGTAGGTATCCCTAGAATATCCTTGTAGCGAGGGCTCCTGTAGATGATCTAGCTCCCGCGATATGCCCAATCTGGTCCGAGATACTATTAAATGGGGCAACCCCATTAAACGCTAATGGTACCCAAAGGTAAGATCGACGCAATCCTGGACGGCTACGATCCGAAGGACATCACGATAGCAACGCTCTGCTCCCACTCGTCGCTGCAGATTTTCCATGGCGCGAGGAAGCTGGGCTTCAAGACCTTGGGTCTTACCATCTCTCACAGCACCAAGTACTACGATGCATTCCCCCTCGGAAAGCCCGATGAGATCATCAAGTACAAGGATTTCGAGGATATGGAATCCCGCGTGGACGAGCTCTATGAGAAGAACGTCATCATCATCCCCCACGGATCCTTCGTGGAGTACATGGGTTCCGAGAGGTTCGGCGACTATCCCGTCCCCTCATATGGGAACCGCGAGGTCCTGAACTGGGAATCCAGCAGGGAGAAGCAGAGGGAATGGATCTCCGGAGCGGGCGTATCCATGCCCGAGATCATCACCGATCCCAAATCCATCGACAGGCCGGTCATGGTCAAGTATAACGGTGCCAAGGGCGGTAAGGGTTATTTCATCGCCATGGACTACAACGGTTTCAAGATGGCCGTCGACCCTGACGAGTCATACAACATCCAGGAGTACTGCATGGGTACAAGGTACTACATGCACTTCTTCTATGACCCTCTGAAGCATGACGGTTACAAGTGTGCCGAGGGCGGTTCGCTCGAGCTCATGTCCATGGACCGTAGGGACGAATCCAACATCGATGAGCTGTACAAGCTCGGTAACATAGACGATCTGAAGAAGGTCGGAATGTACCCCTCGTTCGTGGTCACCGGAAACACACCCGTGGTCCTCAGGGAATCTCTCCTGCCGAAGGCGTTCGACATGGCCGAGAAGGTCGTGGACAAGTCTTACGAGCTGTTCGGAGGAATGTGGGGTCCCTTCTGTTTGGAGACCGTCGTCAACGATAAGCTGCAGTTCAAGGCCTTCGAGATCTCGACAAGGATCGTCGCGGGAACCAACCCGTTCATCTCCGGTTCCCCCTATGCCGACCTGATATATCCTGGAATGAGCACCGGCGCAAGGATGGCCATGCACATCAAGGAAGCGGCGGAGACCGGTAAGCTGAAGGAGATCGTCTCCTGATCAGTCTAGGTTGATCTCTCCTTCGTAGGTGCTGAGAAGCGTTTCGTTCTCTATCAGCTTGCGCCTTCCCCGATCCATATATACGGATACGCGGAAATTCGTTACATCCTTACCGGTGATGGCCTTTATGGCTTCAGATGCTTCTATGGGGGATAGTCCTCTTATCCGGACCAGTGAGAAGGAAAGGGCCTCCATGATGGACAGACCTTCGATTGTGGTAAGGTCGAAGAACGGCTCTAAGATGTCTTTTTTTATCTGCTCAAACTCTGAAACCAACGGATCACCAGCGGTATTTTATACTCCCCATTGACTATTTTTATTGTGCGAGAGTGGATGACGGCTCCCGAAGGAGCCGGGTCAGTTAGGCTGACCAATCCTTGACATCCTTTACGGGATATCAACGATAATCAAGACTTCATCTGTCATGATTATCAACATAGAACCGACAGTAAGTGGTTCCATAAGGATGCAGAGCATCGATTCCACCTCCCACCAACGGTTCCGGCGCCGAGCAGTGGTGTTGCCCGGCGTCCCGGACTTACCGTATTCGGCAATTACTCTATTTAGGGTAATTTTATTTAATGATTTCTATGCGCCGTCATTCTAGTTATTCTTTTTATCAGAATTGTACTCATGAACGGTCAAACCTCACTTATGCTGTGCTGCGACCTAGTTATCAACTCGATGCATAAGTGAGGGTAACGGTTTTCACTACAGTCTTGATGACCGAAAGGGTGCATTATTGATTCCCTCCGCCCCTCCGGGCCTGTCTGCGCGACCATGGGACATCGCATACCTCAGGATGCCTCCCTGCACCTGGTGTTCATCAGCTCCAGGGTGAGCGTATCGTCATCATCATCCTCGCAGAGGTCCACCGAATCGGCCATGGCCCTGGCCTTGGCCAGGGTCCTGGGGTCCGATTCATAGCATCTGTCGTTCTTCAGCATGGAGGACATCATCATGAGCATGGAGTTCTCGCAGGCCACTGATTTTAGAATTATCTCGCACTCGTAGTATACCATCCCAATCATCAATCAGCCCGAAGGGCTGCTTCTTCCGAGCGGGCGGAAGAGATGATTGAATCTGTATTCAAATCTCTCGATACATCGATCAAGAGGGCGGGTTTTCATCATCCAGATGCTTCTTGGAGTGCAACCACATGGATTCGTCAATTTTCTAACCTATTCTGGACACGGCTAACAACTAAATAGCCCAGAGTAGTCCAAATTCTCAGGAACCGATTATCAGGAAACATTTTCTTCAGGGGTAATAAGATGAACACGAAAGGATTGACGCTTCTCACTGTGTTCGTTCTAGCACTATTCGGAGCCGTTATCATAGTGTCG
>Ga0310786_10002755_pt1 | contig 26397 bp, 27 predicted proteins | sample AusTroGonzalo_MG_FD_203881 | JGI IMG/M metagenome (GOLD analysis project Ga0310786, IMG submission 203881) | Bovine rumen microbial communities from tropical cattle in Woodstock, Queensland, Australia - Gonzalo_03 (v2) (version 2) | ecosystem: Host-associated > Mammals > Digestive system >...
CAGATACAAGGTTAGCCCTGCAAAATCTGGAAATGTATGAGGAGGACGTGGTGCAGGCCAAGGCAAGCCAAATGATAACCAATATACGTGATCGGCGACTGAACAATCCGATGGATATCCTGAAAGTGAGCGCAGGGCCATCGTGGATTATCTCAGAAATACAGACCTACAGAAAAACCTATAAGTCGAAGTCTGGATTCGCTTTCAGTGCCGACTATCAGCACATCTGGGGCAGTGGGCTTGGCATTGGCTTCAACTTCATGTACTTTGGCACCTCATTCGAACCGGATGGCTTCGATGTAGATATGTACTACTGTGGGCCGAGTATCGTAGGGAGTCTCAAAGTCGGCCAGAAATGGCGATGGGATTCTTCTATTGGCGTGGGATACTCGGAATATACGGAAAAGATACTTCCTGGTCGTAATGGCACCACGCAGTCAGAGAGAAAAGCGGCGATGTTGTTCCAGACAGGCATAGAATATATGTTCTCGAAGCACGTGGGCATCGGCCTGCAGATGAACTTATCCACGATGACGCTGGATAAACCTAAAGGCTATGGCGACAAATATGATTTCTATGGCATCAGACGAATCGATCCGCAACTCGGTGTCAGATGGTATCTATGAATCACGGGAGTTTGCATCTTTCCGATAGCAAGTTCCCGTGAGGATTATTCCTGTTGCTGTACAATATTATAGCACCTCTATCTCATCCTGCGACAAACCGAGGCTGCTGGCGATGACGTCCAAAGGTATATCAGGCGCGTGCCTATACAATCAGGTTCCCGATTTGGTAGACCAAGGCTGACACTACCCAGGCGACGATGGTTGTATAGCAGGCGGCGAAAAGGGCCCAGCGCCAGGAGCCGGTCTCGTTGCGGATGGCGGCGATGGTGGCGACACAGGGGAAATAGAGCAATACAAATATAAGGTACGCGTAGGCGGACAACGGCTTGATGCCCTCATTGAGCATGGCCTGACGCAGGTGTGAATATCTCTCGTTGTCATCGCTGAACGAGTCTTCATCGCCGAAGGTGTCATCGCCAGAGTAAAGAACGCCGATGGTAGAGGCAACAATTTCCTTGGCACCAATACCGGCCAGCAGCGAGACATCCAATTTCCAGTTAAAGCCTTGGGGAATGAAGAGGGGTTCGATGGTTTTGCCCATACGGCCGATATAACTCTGTTCCTGTTGCTGTTCTTGCGGTAAGTGACCGCCTCGCCCTCCCGCTTGCAGAACTCCCGCAGCGTCTCGAGGTCTAAACTGTTATTGCTGAACTTCTGTTCCATGAATTAGATAACTCAAAATACGCAAGCATGCTTATGTCCAAAACTCCATTTCGCCTGTATCTTCCATCTCGCCTTGACACTTGGGACAGGTCTTCATGTCCCATATACGGATGTTATCGCTGCCACATTGCAGACATAAACGGCCAACCTCGCTTCTGTAGGAGGGGGCCACGTCAGCAATGATGCCACCAACCACTATGTTCTGGATGGTCTTACAGTCAGGGCAGGACACGGGTGTAATCTGTTGGCGGAACAGTCCGCGTCCCTCATACACCTCAGTCTCGTAGCCACAGACCTTACAGCGATATTTTCGTTTCCACGACATTCAATCTCTTTAATTATGGGCAATTGTCATTAGCAAATTCTCTAAAATCACTTAAATCGAAGGGCAAAGATAGCGAATATTAAGGAAAAATAGGTATCTTTGCACTGAATATTGAGATTCTTTATGAATTTAGGAGTTATAATGAAGCATTTTGCATTGTTCTGTATGCTGTTTGTGCCCATGACAATAGCGGCACAGAAGCAGTACTTCCTTCCTACTGGCGACAGTTCGATGGACGAGAAGGAACGGCCTCTCATTGAGGTCTATCTTCCAAAACAGGAGTTAGCTAATGGGTGTGCCATTGTGTTGTGTCCTGGCGGTGCCATGAGGTGGCTGTCGTGGGAGAGTGATGTCATCAAGATGGCCTCGTTTCTGAATGAACATGGTATTGCCGCTATTGGCTTACGCTATCACTTGAATAAGGATGGGGGACAGATGCCACAGGGTGTGAAGATGCCGCCGATGGTGGATGTGACGCATCCAGAAGTCTTTCCACAGGCCGATGCCAATCCCATGCACTTTGCATACGGTGACTCCATCATCCGTCTGGCTGCTGAGGATGCACAGGCGGCTATCCGTGTGGTGAGGGAGCATGCCGACGAGTGGCACATCAGTAAGGAAAAGATCGGTTTCCTGGGTTTTTCGGCTGGTGGCGGCGTAGCCATTGCTGCTACGATGACAGCAGACGATACCGAGCACCCCAACTTCCTTTGTACCAATTTCGGTCCCTCCTTGATGCCCGTTGCAGTGCCTAAGAATGCGCCTCCATTACTGATTATGACGCGTGTGGACCATCCTAACGTAGCTGCAGGTCTTGTAGCTCTGTTTATGGAGTGGAAGAAAGCAGGTGCCAACGCCGAACTTCACATGTATGGCGACGGCAAAGGCCCATACGAGCTAATGCCGGAAACTGGCGAAACAACGACAGAGACCTGGAGTACTCAGATGATTCAATGGCTGACGGCCAAAGGTTTCGTAAACAGAGACTGAATGTTCAGCATGGTAGCGATTGGAAAAGTTGGACGACTCGGATTCGAACCGGGAATGACAGAACCAAAACCTGTAGTGTTACCATTACACCATCGTCCAATGCGGGTGCAAAGGTAGTGAAAATTTAGCAATCAGCCAAATTTTCACTTACCTTTCTTATTTTACGATCAGTAAATAGTAGTTCTTCTTGCCTTTTTGGGCCAGCAGATACTTGCCGTCGATAAGGTCATCAGCCGTGATCTCACGGTTCTGGTCGGTCAGCTTCTCCTTGTTCAGCGAGACACCGCCGCCCTGTACCATCTTGCGCATCTCACCCTTCGAGGGGAAGACTGGGGCAACGGTGGTCAGCAACTCGATGGCGGGCTGTCCGAGCTGGTCCTTGGCAATCTCGAACTGGGGCACACCGTCGAACACGTCGAGGAAGGTCTGCTCGTCGAGCTTCTCCAAGCCTTCCTTGGTCGATTTGCCGAAGAGTAGGTTGGAGGCTTCGATGGCAGCATCGAGGGCTTCCTGGGAGTGAACCATCACAGTGACCTCCTCGGCGAGGCGCTTCTGGAGAATGCGACGGCCTGGATCCTGCTGGTGCTCCTCAATGAGGGCATCGATGACGTCCTTCTCAAGCGAGGTGAAGATTTTGATGTACTTCTCCGCATCGTCATCGCTGACATTGAGCCAGAACTGGTAGAACTTATAAGGTGTGGTGCGTTTGGGGTCGAGCCAGATATTACCGCTTTCGGTCTTGCCGAACTTCTTGCCGTCGCTCTTGGTGATGAGCGGACAGGTGAGGGCAAAGGCCTCGTTCTCGTAGCCCAAGGTGCGGCGGATAAGCTCGGTACCGGTGGTGATGTTGCCCCACTGGTCGTTGCCGCCCAACTGCAACTTGCAATTCTTGTGCTGGTAGAGGTAGAGGAAGTCGTAGCCCTGCAAAAGCTGGTAGGTGAACTCCGTGAACGAGAGACCGTCGCGGGCCGTTCCGTTCAGTCGCTGCTGTACGCTGTCCTTGGCCATCATATAGTTGACGGTGATGTGCTTGCCCACCTCACGGGCAAAGTCGAGGAAGGTGAAGTCCTTCATCCAGTCGTAGTTGTTGACCATCTCAGCAGCATTGGGTTCCTTCGACTCGAAATCGAGGAACTTGGACACCTGCTTCTTGATACATTCCTGATTGTGGTAGAGCGTCTCGCTGTTCAGCAGGTTACGCTCCTGGCTCTTGCCGGAGGGGTCGCCGATCATACCTGTTGCACCTCCTACGAGGATGATAGGCTTATGGCCGCAGCGCTGCAGGTGGCGGAGCATCATAATACCGCAAAGATGTCCGATGTGCAGGGAGTCGGCCGTCGGGTCTGTTCCTAAGTAGGCGGTGACCATCTCCTTCTGGAGCAGTTCCTCAGTACCAGGCATCATCTGTGCCAGCATACCGCGCCATTTCAGTTCTTCTACAAAATTCTTTTTCATATATCTTAATTTTCAATTATCAATTATCAATTTTCACGGCACTGGATCGTAGCCGCTTCCGCCCCAGGGGTTGCATCTCAGGATTCGCCAGACGGCCAGATAAAGCCCTTTGATGGGACCGTGTTTCCGAAGCGCCTGCTTGGCATATTCGCTGCACGTCGGCGTAAACCGGCAAGTGGGTGGCGTAAACGGCGAGATGCAGGTCTGGTAGAAGACGATGGGCAGGCACAGGACGAAGGTGATGGCCTTTGAGAGGTAGCGGATTGCCAGACGGATGATGTTCATAACCTGTCAGCTACTTTCTCTAATGAGCGTCCTACTGCGCCGGATACCCGTCTGCTGTCGTAAAGCTCGTCAGCCAACCAGACGATGGCTGCTGCCAAGGCTTTGCCTTCGGGAACTTTTTCGGTGAGTACAGACTTCTGATGCCGATAGGCCTCACGGATCTGGCGTTTCACCCGGTTGCGCTTGACGGCCCTGCGGAAGTGGCGCTTCGACACGCTGATCAGCAACTTTACGGGCTCTTCATCCGCTTCGCGCTCCTTCAGGATGTAAACCACCCTTATGGGAAAGGCAGTTACCGACTGGTTGTTGCCCTTGCTGAAGAGCTGCTCCATCAGTTTGCGGCTGACGATACGCTCCCGCTTGGAAAACGCGAAACGGCCCACCTTATTATATATATTAGTCTTCCTGTTCCAGCAGATAGTGCTGCAGGGCTCCAGTCATAGAAGGATATTTCTCCGACGGAGCCTCAATGTCGAGACGCAGGCCGGCTTCCTTGGCAGCCTTTGCCGTGGAAGGGCCAAAAGTGGCGATGACCACCTTGTCCTGCTTGAAGCCGGGGAAGTTCTTTGTGAGCGATTCGATTCCCGACGGACTGAAGAAAATGAGCATATCGTAGTCGAACGTCTTGATCTCCTCAGCAGTGAAATCGTTGCTCACCGTCTTGTACATCACGCATTCCTTGTGGTTCAGCTTCTTGGAATCGAGCAGGATGGTCAGGCTGTCGTTATGGACGTCGCTCATCGGCACAAGGAACTTCTCGTTCTTATGCTTTACCATTGCCGGCACCAGGTCGTCAATCTTTCCGGTCTCTCCGAAGAAGACCTTGCGCTTGCGATACTGCACATACTTCTGGATATACAGTGCGATGGTCTCAGTGACACAGAAATACTTCATGTCCTCGGGGATGTTGATACGCAGCTCCTTGGCCATCGTGAAGAAGTGGTCGATGGCGTGACGGGAAGTGAAGACAACGGCGGTATAGTCCAGAATACTCACTTTCTGTGCACGGAATTCCTTGGAGGTAATACCCTCAACTTTGATGAAGGGGCGGAATACCAATTCCACATCAAATCGCTTCGCGATATCGAAATATGGCGATTTCTCGCTTGTCGGCTTAGGTTGTGAAACCAAAATCTTCTTGATCATCTGTGTCCTAAAAATTTATTTTCAATGCGTTGGTCATTAACTCCAATCCGCCCCAAAGGGCAATCATGGGAATGATTTCAAGGGCGCAAAAGTACAAAATAATTTGCAGAAAAAGACGATTTTGTCTAAAAAAGATTACATAACATTTATAAAACGCCAGTATTTTAACTAAAATGAGTATTATTATGAAGTAATTGATGATGGTTTGTGGTGCTGCATCGAAATAAGTGAGCAGTAGCACCGAAGGGAACAACAGCCCCCCTTCCATAGCGGTCAGGAACAGGAAGGTGTAATGCCATTGTCTGTTCTTTTTACCATCTGAGAAGGTCAGGTTGACCCAGGTGTACAGTATCTGCTTAGTCCAGAAATAGCCGATGATGATCAGGAAGATGATGCCGATGAACAGGTACTCGTCGGAGAGGATGAAAGTATCGGCCACGTAGGTCTTTACGTAGAAGAAGTAGAGCAGGGAGAGCAGGAGTGCTGTCTGGCAGACAAAGAAGAAGAGGGCCTGCACTTCGCTGGTGGTGGTCTTCTGCGTGGTACCTGTCTTGGGGATGTAGAAGAAGTTCTTGATGTTGCGTACAATGAGGTTCCGGCTGAACGAGAAGGCCATCATCGTCACGACGAAACAGAAGAGCAGCAGACAGGTGATGATATTGTCGTTGGCCATGACGTATGGGATGGGGTCTCCGGCCACGCCATAGCGTCCTGCCTCCAGTTCCGGATGGAAGAGGCTGTCGTTTGAGAAGAAACTCTCCCGATAGTATTGTGGCAGGTTTACGTCCTTCAGGTTGCGGCCCACGCCGTGTCCTGGCAGGTGCAGCGTGTCAGGCTCAGAACTGTAGTGAATCTCGCCAGGCTGGAACCACGCCTGAATGGCAGAGTCCTGCTGGGCGGGTGTAGCATCCTTAGGCAATAACCGCAGCACCTGGTAGGGTGTCTGCGGTCTTGCGTAGGTCTGAACCGTCGAGTCGTTGATGACGGTTGTTAGCGTTTCAGAGGCGATACTGTCTGTCCTGAGCATGTTGGTTATAGTCCGAATGCTTTGCGGATATCATCCACACGGTCCAGCTTCTCCCAGGTGAACAGCTCCACGTCGATGGTCTTGGTCTCGTGGTAGTGGCTGGTGAAGGTCTTCTTGACGGTTTCCGGCTTGCGGCCCATGTGGCCGTAGGCTGCCGTCTCGCTGTAGATGGGCTGGCGAAGTTTCAGCGTACGCTCAATGGCTTTCGGACGCAGGTCGAATAGCTCCTCGATCTTCTTGGCGATCTCGCCGTCGCTCATCTGGACCTTGCTGCGGCCATACGTGTTCACGTAGATGTTCATGGGCTGGGCCACGCCGATGGCATAGCTCACCTGTACCAGCATCTCGTCGCTGACGCCTGCTGCCACCATGTTCTTGGCGATATGGCGGGCAGCGTAGGCTGCTGAGCGGTCCACCTTCGACGAGTCCTTGCCTGAGAAGGCTCCGCCGCCGTGGGCGCCCTTGCCACCGTAGGTATCGACGATGATCTTGCGACCCGTCAGTCCTGTGTCGCCGTGAGGACCACCGATGACGAACTTGCCCGTGGGGTTCACGTAGTACTTGATGTCGAGTCCGAACAGGTCGAGCACCTTCTGTGAGTGGATCTGCTGCTTGACGCGTGGGATGAGGATGTTGATGACGTCATCCTTGATTCTGGCCAGCATCTTCTCGTCCTCGTCAAACTCGTCGTGCTGCGTCGAGACCACGATGGTGTCGATACGCTCAGGGATGCCTGCATCGCTGTACTGTACCGTCACCTGGCTCTTGGCATCAGGCCGCAGGTAGGTCATCTCCTTACCCTCCTTGCGGATATCGGCCAGGGTGCGCATGATCAGATGTGCCAGGTCGAGGCTTACGGGCATGTAGCTCTCCGTCTCGTTGGTGGCATAGCCGAACATCATACCCTGGTCGCCGGCACCCTGTTCGTCCTCGTTCTCACGGTCCACACCCTGATTGATGTCGGCACTCTGTTCGTGGATGGCACTCAGGATGCCGCACGAATTACCGTCGAACTGGTACTCAGCCTTGGTATAGCCGATGCGCTTGATGGTGTTACGGGCGATGGTCTGCAGGTCGATATACACCTCGCTGCGGACCTCACCCATGATGACGACCTGTCCTGTGGTCACGAAAGTCTCGATGGCGCAACGTGCCTTCGGGTCGTAGGCCAGGAACTGGTCTAATATGGCGTCGGATATCTGATCGGCCACCTTGTCGGGATGGCCCTCAGACACAGACTCTGATGAAAACAAATAACTCATACTCAATTATTCTGCGGGCATCATGATGATTTCAGCACGGTTGCCGGCCTTCAGCACTTCTGCTACGAAGGCACTGATGCTCTCAGGTGTTTGGGCATTGACCACCTTCTCGTAGTCGGTGTGGAAGTCGAGACCCCACTTGCGCCAGATATCGATGCGTCCAGCCCAGTAGCCGTTCTGCTTCTGCTGGTCGCCGTAGCTCTTCAGCAGATACTCCTTCACCTTCTGCAGCTTGTCGGCATCGCAAGTCTTTGCCATCGCGAGCACCTCGTCACGCATGATCATAATTGCGGTGTCGGCCTTCTCGGGCTTCATCGGACAATAGACGAAGATGGTGGCGTCGGTGCTGAAGTCGTCCTTGCTGATGCCTGCTCCGCTGCTCACTGTGTAGGCAGCGCTGGCATCCTCGCGGATCTTCTTCAGATACTCCATACTCAGGATCTGTCCGGCAATCGTGGCCTTCACGCTGTTCTCCAGGTTGTAGGGGAGGGCCTTCGAGTACCAGTACATCACGGCGATGGACTTCGGTGTCTCGGCCTTGTGCTTGAAGCTGTTGATGACCTCGCCCTTGAAGTCTGTCGATACATCCTGACCCTTCACAATCTTCTTCTGGGCAGGCAGCGAGGCGATATACTGTTCAATCAGCGGACGGATGGTGGAATCGTTGTAGTTACCGATGATGGTGAATTCGTAGGCAGCGGCATTGGCTGTGCGCTCCTTGGCAATCTCGAGGACACGGTCATAGTCCACATTGGCGAGTTCAGCCACCTCGATGGTCTTGTTACGTGGGTTGTTGCAGCTGATGGTTGCGTTCAGAGAGTCGCTGAACACAGCCTCGGGCTGCAGCAGACGGTTCTTCAGCGATACCTCCGTGGTCTGCATCATGTTGTCGTACGACTTCTGGTCCTTGTTGATGCTGGTGAAGTAGAGGTAAACCAGCTGCAGCATGGTCTCCACATCCTTCGGGGTAGAACTGCCGTTGACGTTCTGGCGGTAGGTGCCCATCGAAAGCGATGCGCTGGCAATCTTGCCTGCGAGGGCCTTCTCCAACTCGGTATGTGAGAAATTACCCAGACCGCTGGCGTTGATCACGTCGTCGAACATCTTGATGTTGGCGAAATCCTTCTCGCCGTAGAGGGCAGAGCCTCCAAAGCCCTCACCGTTCAGCAGCACCTGGTCTTTCTTCAGGTCTGTCTGCTTCAGTATGACCTTTACGCCGTTCGAGAGTGTCAGCTCACTATAGCCGAAGAGATCGTTCTTCGTCTCTTTCTTGATCTTGCCGGGCTTCGGCAGGGTGGTCATCAGAGGCTCGTCCTTCACATTGTCCACGTAAGCCTCAATCTGGGCAGCGCGGGCATCGGCGATGGCTTTCTTCAGACCTTCCTCTGTGGGATAGACGGCGCCTTCCTTCTCGTTGTTGAAGTTCAGCACCACGAGGTTGCTGTCATTCTCTGACACGAGTTCCTTGATGAGGCCGTTGACGGCATCCAAAGGCAGCACGGGCACAATCTGCTTCATCGTCTCATAGGTATAGTCGATGCTGGGGATGGGCTCGTTGGCCAGGAAATGCTGTACGTACTGGTTGACGAACTGGCGGTTGAAGCGCTTGTCCTTGTTGGAGTACTGCTTGTCGAGCTGGCTGAGATAGTTCTGCTTGAAGCGGTTGTACTCCGTACCTGTGAATCCGAACTCAGCGGCGCGACGGGCCTCTGTCAGTACCGTTGTGACGGCAGCTTCCATCTGGCCGTCCTTCGGCAGCACGTCCAGCTCGAAGGCATCGACGTGTCTCGACAGCAGGTAGGTGCCGTCGCCAGCTGATGCCTGCAGGAACGGGCTCTCAGGCTTCTCGGCATATTCCTTCAGACGGTCGTTCAGCATCGTGATGGCAGCGTCCTTCACGTAGTCGGTGATGATATAGGCCAGTGTTCCCTTCAGTGAGTCGGGGAAGCTCTCGTGCTTCATCATGATGTCCACGATGTTGTATTGCTGCTCCTTGTCCTTGTCGATGACGAAGATGGGCTCGGCATTGTCGGGCACGGGTTCCGTCGTTACCAGGGCGCGGTTCTCAGGCAGTACGATGGGCGAGAAGAGGGTCTTGATCTTCTGCTCCACCTTATCCACGTCAACATCGCCAACCACGATGATACCCTGGTTGTCAGGACGGTACCACTTCTCGTAGTACTGCTGCAGGAAGGGGCGCTCGAAGTTGTCGATGATCTCCATCAGACCGATAGGCATACGGTAGCCGTACTTCGAACCGGGATAGAGCTTGGGCAGGTCGCGCTCCAGCATACGCATCTGGGCTGAGGTGCGCAGGCGCCACTCCTCGTGGATCACGCCGCGCTCTTTCTCGATCTCCTCCTGTTCCAACAGCAGGCCGTCGGCCCAGTCGTAGAGGATCAGCAGACAAGAATCGACGATGCCTTCGCGCGTCGTGGGTACATTACTTATATTATATACCGTCTGGTCGATGCTGGTGTAGGCGTTCAGGTCGGTGCCGAACTTCACACCGATGCTTTCGCACCAGCGCAGTAGCTCGTTGCCCTTGAAGTGCTTCGAGCCGTTGAAGGCCATGTGCTCCAAGAAGTGGGCCAGTCCGCGCTGGTCGTCGTTCTCCTGGATGGAGCCCACTTTCTGGGCGATATAGAACTCGGCGCGGTTCTCCGGCCAGTTGTTGTGACGGATGTAATAAGTCAGTCCGTTGTCAAGTTTACCGATGCGTACATCGGGGTCTACAGGCACGGAGGGCATCTCCATCTGTGCCGACATTGTCACAGCGCTCATTATCAGCAGCAGCGTGGCAAGAAATCTTTGAATCTTCTTCATAAATCTTTGGTTGTTAGAAAAATCGCGTGCAAAGGTACGAATAATTTCTGAAATAATCCGCACAAAATGTAACAAAGATTTTGTTTTTCTATAATCTGACGGGAAATACCCCTTCTACGTGGTGCTTTTCCTGTTACGAATGTTGCGGGGATGATGCTCAAGGATTTCGCGGCGCAGGGTGGTGGTGTCGATGTGGGTGTAGATCTCTGTGGTGCCGATGTCCTCGTGGCCGAGCAGTGCCTGGATGAAACGCAGGTCGGCACCGCCCTCGAGCAGGGCTGTGGCAAACGAGTGGCGCAGGGTGTGGGGTGAGATGGTCTTGCTGATGCCTGCCGCCTCGGCCTGCCGCTTGATCATGATGAGGATCATGGTACGCGTCAGGTGTGAGCCGCGACGGTTCAGGAACACGTAGTCCTCCTCGCCTGGCTTGATGGCCATGTGGCGGCGGTCGTCGAACCAGAAGCCCAACTCGCGGATTGCCTTTCGGGAGATGGGCACCAGCCGCTCCTTGGAACCCTTGCCGAGTACACGCACGAACTCCTCGTCGAGGAAGAGGTTGGAAAGCTTCAGGTTGACCAGCTCGCTGACGCGCAGGCCGCAGGAGAAGAGCACCTCGATGATGGCACGGTTGCGATGGCCCTCCCATTTCGAGAGGTCGATGCTGGCCTCCAGCTGGTCGATCTCCTCCGTCGTCAGCACTTCCGGCAGGTGCTCGCCGATCTGTGGCGACTCCAACAGTTCCGTGGGGTCGTCGTCGCGATAGCCGTCGAGCTGCAGGAAACGGAAGAAGCTGCGTACGCCGCTCAGGATGCGGCATTGCGAACGGGGATGGATGCCGATGTCGTGCAGACCCGCAGAGAAATGCTCCAGGTCTTCGAGCGTTACCTCGCGGATGTCCTTGTCCTCACGCTCCAGATAGTCGAGCAGTTTACGGAGGTCGCGCTGGTAGGCGTCGAGCGTGTTACCCGACATGTTGCGCTGTAGTTTCAGGTAGCGCACATAGTTCCTGACGATGTCTTTTTCCATATTTTGCCGCAAAGTTATAACTTTTTTTCTGAATATCGAAAAAAAGTCGTAACTTTGCACTCGATTATAATCATATAAGGTATGAAGATACAGATTATCAACGGGCCGAACCTCAACCTGCTGGGGCAGCGGGAGCCAGGCATCTACGGCTCAGAATCGTTTGAGAGCTACCTGCCTGAGTTGCGGAAGCGCTACCCTGACGTGCAGATCGACTACTATCAGAGCAACGTCGAGGGCGAGCTCATCGACAAGATGCAGGAAACGGGCTTCTTCGGCGGCTACGACGGCATCGTGCTCAACGCAGGCGCCTACACCCACACCAGCGTTGCGCTCCACGACTGCATCCGTTCGCTGAAGTGCCCTGTCATCGAGGTGCATATCTCGAATGTCCACCAGCGTGAGGAGTTCCGCCACAAGTCGATGATATCGTCGGCCTGCAAGGGCGTTATCTGCGGTTTCGGCCTCGACAGTTACCGGCTCGCCATAGAGGCGATTCTGGAACTGAGAACTGAGAACTGAGAGGTATGACTCAGTTGGAAGACTATGTCCTCAGGCATTCGGAGCCGGAGCCGGAATACCTTTACAGGTTGTGGCGGGCGACGAACATCCACACCATCCACGGTCGGATGGCCAGCGGTCACCTGCAAGGACGGCTCCTGAAGATGCTGGTGCAGATGATACGGCCCAGGACGATCCTCGAGGTGGGCACGTTTAGCGGCTACAGTGCCATCTCGATGGCAGAGGGCCTGCCTGGTGACGGACGGCTCTACACCTTCGAGATCAACGACGAGATGGAGGACTTCACACGCCCCTGGATAGAGGGCTCGGCGGTGGCCGACAAGATAGCGTTCATCATCGGCGATGCGCTGACGGAGGCCCCGAAGCTCGGCATCACGTTCGACATGGCCTTCATTGACGGCGACAAGCGCACCTACTGCGAGTGCTACGAGATGGTGATGGGCATCCTGCGGCCCGGGGGCTTCATCCTCGCCGACAACACGCTCTGGGACGGCCACATCACTGACAGTGCCTACGATCACGACCACCAGACCCAGGGCATCCGTGCGTTCAACGACCATATCGCTGCCGACTCCCGTGTAGAGCAGGTGATCCTCCCCCTCCGCGACGGCCTCACACTTATAAGAGTGAAGAGTGAATAATTTGCTGCCGCCTTTTGGTAATCATAATGTTCAAAGTTCAAAGCTCAAAGTTCAAAGTTAAATAATATGCAAGAGACAAGACAAAACAAGATTTCGAGACTGCTCCAGAAGGAGCTTTCGCTCATATTCCAGCAGCAGACACGTGCCACCCACGGCACGATGGTCAGCGTGACGCGCGTGAAGATCTCTCCCGACCTGAGCATCTGCACGGCCTACCTCAGCATCTTCCCCAGCGAGAAGGGTGCTGAGATCCTGGAGAACGTCAAGGCCAACGTGAAGAGCATCAGATATGAATTAGGTACGCGCGTGAGGAACCAACTCCGTATCATCCCCGAGTTGCGTTTCTTTATCGATGACTCCCTCGACTACATCGACCGCATCGACGAACTGTTGAAGAAGTAATAATGAAGTTTATAGTTTAAAGTTTATAGTTTATAGTTGATTACATGGCAAGCCATTCCGACTATAGAACTAATCATCTATAAACTATAAACTTTAAACTATCAACAAAAAAAAAGAAAAGAATGAATTTCCCGTTTTTCATAGCGCGCAGGTATCTGTTCTCGAAGAAGTCCACCCACGCCATCAATGTCATCAGCGGCATCTCGGTCATCGGTGTGGCAGTGGCTACGATGGCCCTTGTCGTGACACTTTCCGTGTTCAACGGCTTCCACGATATGGTGGCCTCCTTCTTCACCTCCTTCGACCCGCAGCTGAAGATCGTGCCTGTGAAGGGTAAGACGGTGCCTGCCGACGACCCCTTACTGACGCAGGTGAAGCAGCTGCCACAGGTGGATGTCGCGATGGAGTGTGTCGAGGATCAGGCATTGGCGGTCTATAAGGGGCGGCAGGCGATGGTGACCATCAAGGGCGTAGAGGACAACTTCGACCAGCTGACGCATATCAATGAGATCCTGATGGGCGATGGCCGTTTCGAGCTTCATGCCGCTGAGATGTTCTATGGCATACCAGGCATCCGCCTTGCTGATGAGTTGGGCACGGGCTATGCCTACGACGAGCCGATCAAGATCTATGCCCCCCGTCGCGAAGGACAGTTGAATATGGCTAATCCCCTCGAAGGACTGGTCGAGGACGAGCTCTATTCCCCAGGCGTGATTTTCAGCGTCAAGCAGGCACGCTACGACAAGAGCTATATCCTCACCGACATCGCCTTTGCCCGTCGTGTGTTCGAGCAGCAGGGCATGGTCTCGGCCTTGGAGCTGCGCCTCAAGCCGGGCAGCCGTTTCGAGGCCGTCAAGTCCGAGATTCAGCAGATCGTGGGGGATCAGTACGCTGTGCGTGACCGTTTCGAACAGCAGGACGACACGTTCAAGATCATGAAGATCGAGAAGCTGATTGCCTATATCTTCCTGACCTTCATCCTTATGGTGGCCTGTTTCAACATCATCGGCTCGCTGTCGATGCTGATTATCGACAAGAAGGACGACGTGGTGACGCTGCGTAACCTTGGTGCCAGCGACAAGCAGATTGTGCGCATCTTCCTCTTCGAAGGCCGTATGATCTCGGCCATCGGTGCCGTCATCGGCATCATTTTCGGACTGGTGCTCTGCTGGGCGCAGCAGACTTACGGCCTGGTGAAGCTTGGCTCCAGCAGCGGCTCGTTCATCATCAACGCCTACCCCGTGAGCGTCCACCCCGAGGATATCGTTATCATCTTCCTGACGGTGCTTGTCGTCGGCTTCCTCTCTGTCTGGTACCCCGTCCGCTATTTCGCCAAACGGCTCCTGGCATAGGGAAGACCTGCCAGACGGCTTATCCGAGTGTGATGTTCTCCACCTCCACGTCTTCGTGGAGGAAGAGTTGGGCTGATTCCTTGAACTTGTCCGGATTCTCCGTCGTGAGGTAGTGGGCTTCGCCGCCCTTAGAGCATTTCTGCTCCATCTTCGGGTGCTTCTCAAGATATTGTTTCAGACTCTCGGCAACGTATTCGCCCTGAGGGATCACCCTGACGCCGGCAGGCAGATACTTCAGGATCTTCGGCATGAGCAGGGGGTAGTGGGTGCAGCCGAGGATAAGGGCGTCGATCTCCGGGTCGAGACGCATGATCTGGTCGATGCGCTTCTTCACGAAGTAGTCGGCACCGGGCGAGTCGGCCTCGTTGTATTCCACGAGGGGCACCCAGAAGGGACAGGCCACGCCGCTGACGGTGATGTCGGGGTGCAGCTTCTGGATCTCCAGCGTATAGCTCTCACTCTTGATGGTTCCCTCCGTAGCCAGCACGCCGACGTGGCGCGAGGCCGTGAGGTCGCCGATCACCTCTGCCGTAGGACGGATGATGCCGAGCACGCGACGCTCGGGGTCTATCTTCGGCAGGTCGTTCTGCTGGATGGTGCGCAGGGCCTTGGCAGAGGCGGTGTTACAGCCGAGGATGACCAGGTGGCAGCCCATCTCAAAGAGTCGGGTGACGGCCTGGCGCGTAAACTCATAGACCACGTCGAAGGAGCGCGGTCCGTAGGGGGCACGGGCATTGTCGCCCAGATAGAGGTAGTCGTACTGGGGGAGCAGCTGCCGGATGCCGTGCAGGATGGTCAGTCCGCCGTAGCCGCTGTCGAAGATGCCGATAGGGCCGGGGGCGTTAGTCATCTCTGCAGCGATTTGGTGACAAGTTCGTTGATGTCGTCTCCCATCTGCGGGTTGATGTAGGGGCAGGCCTCGGCGTCGGTATTGATCACGAAGGCATAGCCCCGCTCATGGGCAATCTTGGCGATCACCTCGTTGAGCTTCTCCTTCAGGGGCGCGATGGCCTCGGCCTCGGCCTCGGCCAGCTGTCGGCGGCTGTCTTCCTTGAAGGCGATGTTCTTCGTCATCAGCTCCTGCAGCTCTGTCTGCCGCTTGCGCAGGATGGTCTTCGGGAACTCCCGCTGGCCGTCAAGGAAATCCTCATATTTACGGTTGAACTCGTCTTCCACCCGTTTCAGCTCTGCCTCATACTGGCCCCACAGCTTGTCGGTCTTCTCGCGGGCGATCTTGTAGTCGGGCATCGACTGCAGGGCCTGCTCATAGCTGAGATAGCCGAAACGTATGGAGAGACTGTCCTGTGCAGAAGCGTCTAACGACGCAACCATGAATAGCAGCAATAGTATTCTTTTCATTTATACCTTGAAATATGAAATTAATCCCTGAAATATAAAGTAAATCCCCGTCATTTCTCGCAAAATGACGGGGCAAAGGTAAGAATATTTTTTGAAACGTGCAAACTATTAAAGATAATTAATGTAATTCTCACCCTCTCACCCTCTCACTGTTCAGGATTCTCCTCCGTAGGCTCACTCGTGGTGGTGAATATCAGGGACCATTCATCTCCCGGATCTGACGGAATGTAATGTTTTTGAGATATATGTTTGGTAGTTTCAGAATTAATACCTATCTTTGCAGCGTGAAGACTGAAATTACGAACGAATAGAAATTATGTTTATGAAACAATTACACAAGATGCTTGCCGCCATTCTCATTTGTGGCACATGTATTTTCACAGCGTGTACGGTTGATAATGCCGATAACCCCGCTATTGTAGAAATCATGAACTATTCCGTTGACGGAATCAGTGATAGTAACGGGAAAACGGTGTACCTGAAAAACTTGAACAATGAGACGTGTATAGACAGTACAATAGTGACTGACGGAAAATTCTCATTCCAAGGTTCGCTCGAAAAGTATGCCCTTATGGGGGTATGCACTTCATTGAGAGAAGATGACTATCACTGGGAAGTTATCTTCTTCAATGACGAGACACCTGTTACAGTTAATCTCAACGACAGTACGGTTCTTGGTTCTCCACAAAACGTTCGCCTGACAATCTACGACAAGGAAGTAGAATGTCTTAGTGATGACTACTTCTTTAAGTTGTTATCTATGACTGAAGAAGAAATAGAGGCTAATAAGGATGAGTTAGATAAGGAGGGTGAGGAAATATTGAAAAAACAGATAGCTATTGTTGACAGGATTTATATCGAAGAACGCGAAACATTTATTCCTGTTGCTTTTGCTTATTTCTATTTAACGGGCCACGGCATAGAAGCTTATGACGAACTACAAAAGGAGGGCGTGATATTTGCTAAACATCCGTATCTTAAATATGTAAGAGACGAATTAGCTAAGGAATGAACTCAATTAAGAGGCGCATTACCCTTTAGTGAATGAAACCAGCTCAGATATTCAGCCAGTACATTTGGATCATCAATACGCTCAAGGCGCATCACAGGCTGACCTTCGAGCAGCTCAGCCAGAAGTGGCAGGACGGCGCTGTAGCCGAGGGCAACCCGCTGCAGCGCTCGTCGTTCAACCGTCATCGCGATGCCATCCTCGACATGTTCGGCATCATCATCGACTGCGAGCCTAAGACCTACCGCTACTTCATCAGCAACCCGGAGGTGCTTGGCGACGACTCGATAGAACGGTGGCTCTTCTCGACGCTCACCGTCCATGGCGTGCTGGCCGACAGTGCGGCCGTGAAGGAGCGCGTGGTGCTGGAGAACGTGCCTGCAGGCTTGGAGTTCCTCGAAACCATCCTCCGCGCCATCCGTACAGACCATCGTGTGCGCTTAGGCTATCAGAAGTTCGGCATGGAGGGCTATGTGAAGACCGTCTGCCCTTACGCCCTGAAGCTGTTCCACCAGCGCTGGTATCTGCTGGCTAAGAACGATGAAGGCCAGATGCGCATCTACTCGCTCGACCGCATGACGATGGTGGAGCTGACCGACGAGGCTTTCGAGATGCCAGCCGACTTTTCACCCCAAGCCTATTTTTCCGAGTATTTCGGTGTGCTGACCGTTGACACACCCATGGCGCACGTCGTCATCCGCACCTACGGCAAGACGCCCGACTACCTGCGCACCCTGCCCCTGCACGCCTCGCAGCGCGAGATAGCCACCACCGAGGGGTACACCGACTTCTCGTTTGACATCCGTCCCACCGCCGACTTCCTCGGCCAGCTGCTCTCCCACGGCGACGGCATCGAAGTGCTCGAACCAGCCGACCTCCGCGAGAAAATGCGCCAGCTGATTGCCAATAATCTTAAAAGATATTAAAATCCAGAGGAGTGTCCTGACTTTTGGGACACCCTGTCCTTTACTTTGCAGCCGATAACAAGATTGTTGAACTAAATGTATTCAAGTTATGGCAGGATTATTCTTTATGTTTATTGTGACGATAACAGTTGGTGAGATGCTTGGCGACTATCTCAAGGCTCAGGACGAAGCCGACGATTCCGACGGTTTCCTCAAGATCACCTTCACCCCCGACGATGCCTCCTTCGACTGGGAGGAAGCCCGTAAGAAGTGAATTTGTGTTGGATTTATTTGGTGGATCAGGGAAAATACACTATCTTTGCACAAACTCAGGTTAAATTATGAAGAAGTATTTTGCTATCCGAAAGGCCGAACGTAAGGACGTAGGACTGCTGCTGGAGTTTATCAGGGCTATTGCCAAGTATGAGAAGATGGAGGATGAGGTGGTGGCATCGGCCGAGACTCTGGAGGCAGAGATGTTCGACCATCATAGGGCAGAGGCAATATTTGCTATGGTGGATGGCAAGGAAGTGGGCTTTGCGCTATATTTCTTTAATTTTTCGACGTTCATAGGGCATTCGGGATTGTATCTTGAAGATCTGTATGTATGGCCAGAGTATCGTGGACAAGGCTATGGCAAGGCCCTGTTGTTGTATTTGGCTGCAATAGCACGTGAAAAGAAATGCGGAAGGATGGAGTGGAGTTGCCTGAACTGGAATCAGCCCAGCATCGATTTCTATCTCTCGCTGGGAGCCGTTCCCATGAAAGAGTGGACAGTCTATCGCCTTGACGCAGAGACGCTGGACAAGCTACTTGATCTGGGATACAGATTCTTGCCCCCAAAAGTATCTGACTCAGAATGCGGTTCTTGACGACTAGGCTGCAAGGCCCGTCGGATGTGGTGGGATGACATACTGAAAAAAGGCGTTTGCTAAGCGCTTTGACTTTGATAACAAAAACACGCTACACCTGACACACCTTATACACCTGAATAAAAATTCATATTGCTTTTTTGGTATGGAAAAAGGGGCCTTTTGGGCTCTGATTGGAGGTTCCGCAGGAAAATTTAGAGGCTCCGTGTGAAAATTTAGAGGCTCCGTATAATAATTTAGAACCTCCGCTCATCCGAGAGAAGGCTCCGTGCTGATGAAAAGTCTATTTTCTGGCTTTTTGGGAGCTTCATGCACCTAAATAGCATCTGCTTTTGAATAGATATGCGTCATTTGTATATTTATTAAAGATACGATTGACACCTTGTTCCTAAGATGGTTGTCAAATTGTCTGGTGCAGGAGGTGCGTCAGGTGCAGTGTGTTTTTTGTAAGGTAGTAATCAGTTGCGTCACCCTGTTGTATATCAAAATGTCCTCTTGTGGATCGTGTTCGACATCCGATAAAAAGAAAGAGCCGCATCGTGTGCGGCTCCTTCTTTATGTTGATTATTTCATTACTTCAGTCCGAGTTTGGTCTTTACCTGGGCTGTTACGTCGGTAGAGAGGGTTGTGCTGATGTAAGGCATTGTACCCATCTCGGCGATATAGGTGAAGCCGCCTGCCTGGCCTACGGCCTTGATGGCATCGAGCACCTTGGTCTGGATGACTTGCATCTTCTCGCTGGAAGCCTTCTGGAGAGCCTGCTGGTTGTCCTGGTAGCTCTGACGGATCTTGGTGTCCATATCCTGCAGTTCCTGCTCGCGGCGCTGCTTGATATTGTCGGGCAGCGTGCTGCCGTTCTTCTGATAGTCTTCCAACTTCTTCTGGAACTCGTCGTTCATTGACTTCAGATCAGCCTCGTACTGCTCCTGCAGGGCCTTGATCTCGTTCTGAGCCTTGGTGAACTCAGGCATGGCCTGAATGATCTCCTGGGTATTGACGTGACCGAACTTTCCCTGGGCGTTGGCGGCGGTGAAACCGCAGATTGCGCAAATAGCGCAAAGAATCAATTTTTTCATTTTCTTCTTATTAGTTTAATTAATTATCAATTATCAATTGTCAATTGTCAATTAGTTCGAGTAGCCGAGTTTACGGAGCACCTCTGAGGAGATGTCGATCTTCGGTGAGCCGAAGAGGATGCCTGTGTCGCTGGCGCGGTCGAGCACCAGCTGGTAGCCCCGGAGGTCGGCGATGTCCTTGATGGCGTTGTAGATCTCGTCCTGTATCGGGGTCATCAGGGCCGTGCGCTTCTTGTAGAGCTCACCCTCTGGGCCGAAGTATTTCTTCTTCAGGTCGGCAGCCTCTTTCTCTTTGGCCACGATGGCATCCTGCTTGGCCTGTTTCTGCTCCTGCGACAGGAACACCACTTCGTTCTGGTAGTTCTTGTAAAGTGTCTGAGCCTCAGTCGTCAGGGCCTCCACCTCAGCCTGCCATTTCTTCGACACCTGGTTCAGCTGCTCGTTGGCACGCTCATAGGCGGGGATGTTCTTCAGGATATACTCCATATCCACCAATGCAAACTTCTGCGCAGAAGCTTGAATGCCCACGCAGAAAACACAGAAGGCACAGATTAAAAACTTCTTAGTATTCATAATTATCAATTTTCAATTATCAATTATCAATTAACTTAGAATTCTTGTCCGAGGACGAAGTGGAAGTTGCTGCCACCTCTTGAACGGGCACCGGTCTGGCTGGTGGTGACGTAGTCGAAGCCATAGGCCCAGTCGATACCCATCAGACCAACCATCGGCAGGTAGATGCGCACGCCGACACCTGCCGAACGCTTGATGTCGAACGGGTTGAAGCTCTTGGGCGATGTCCATGCATTACCGCCTTCGAGGAAGCCGAGACCGTAGATGGTAGTGTTGCCCAGCATGAACGGATAGCGCAGCTCCAGCGTGAAGCGGTCGTAGGCGTAGCTGTTGTAAGAGGTGATGCTCTTGCCCTTCATCATATCCTCGTAGGCGGCAGAGTAGGAGATGGAGCCGTTGTCGTAGCCGCGCAGGCCGATGGTCTCCTCTGAGTAGCCGTAGCTGTAGCCGCTCATACCGTCACCGCCGACGTAGAACGTCTCGAAGGGTGAACGACGGTCCTTGTTGTAGTAGCCGAGCATACCCAATTCCACACGGGTCATCAGCACGAAGCACTTCGAGCCGCCTGTCAGGGCCGTGAAGGTGCGTGACTTGAACTTCCACTTGTGGTATTCAATCCAGCGATAGACATCCTGTAGCTCGTCCTCGTAGGTGGCCGACTGCGTGTTCTTGGCCAGGGTTGAGTAGTCCTTCTTGTCGAAGAGCGACCAGGGCGGTGTCAGCGTCACTGAGGCGACGAACTCGGAACCGTAGCGCGGGAAGAGCGGATTGTCCGTAGAGGTACGCGCCAGCGTCAGACCGAGGTTGATGTTGTTACAGTTTCCGTTGTGGATATAGAAGTAACTCCAGTCGCGCAGCATGTAGCGGGTGTAGCCAAGCGTGGCCGACAGCTGGAAGTAGTCGTCGGGCCAGCGCAGACGCTTACCCCATCCGATGGAGGCACCCAGCACGCGCATCGTCTTGTCGTCGTCGAGCATCGACTCGTAGTTGTATGCATAGTTATTGTATGAGCCGTAGCCATAGTAGCTATACATATAGTAGTTGTTATAGAACGAGTTGTTGCGGTAGTAGCTGGAGATGTCGCTCTGCTTGGAGTAGAAGACGCCGACGTTGAAGGAGTTCGGACGCTTGCCGCCAAACCAGTTGGTGCCGTAGTTGGCGCTCAGGGAGCTGTAGTACGAGCCGTTGGTCTGGAAGTTGAAGCCCAACTGCTCACCGTCGCCGTAGGGCAGGATGCCGCGGTGCAGCTTGTTCTTGCCGAAGAGGTTGCGGATGGAGAAGTTGTTGAACTTGATACCCACGCGGCCGATGATACCCGTCTGTCCCCAGCCGAGTGAGAACTCCAGCTGGTCGTTACCTTTCTGTTCCAGCTGCCAGTTGATGTCAACCGTGCCGTCCTCGCCGTTGGGCTTGATGTCGGGATTGATCTTCTCAGGATCGAAGAAGCCTGTGGAGCCGATTTCACGGATGGTACGTATGATGGCATCCTTGTTGAACAGGTCGCCTGGCTTTGTACGGAGCTCGCGGCGCACCACCTCTTCGTAGAGGCGGTCGTTACCGTAGATGCGGACATGGTTCAGGCGGGCCTGCGGACCTTCCACGATTCGCATCTCCAGATCGATGGAGTCGCCCACGATGTTCACTTCCACGGGATCGATGTTCGAGAATACGTAGCCGTTGTTGTAATAATAGTTGCCGGCGGCATCGTCGTCTTCCTTCAGGCGCTTGTTGATGAGCCGCTGGTTATAGACGTCGCCCTTCTTCATGTCGAGAACGGCATTCAGGTAGTCGGTGGTCACCACGGTATTACCGACCCAGGTGATGTTGCGGATCAGGTATTTATCGCCTTCCTCGACCTTGACGAAGACGTTGACATGCTTGTCGTCGTTGTTCCAGACAGAGTCTTCCAGGATGGTGGCATCGCGGTAGCCAAGTTCATTGTATTTCTCGATGAGCTTCTGCTTGGCTTCCTTATAGCGCTCGTCGGTGAACTTCTTGGCCTTGAACAGGTTGCTGAATTTACCGGCTTCGTGGATCTTGCCGAAGGCACCCTTGGTGAACATCGTACCCTTAATCTTCGAGTCTTTGAGCTTGTCATTGCCTACCAGATAGATGTTGCGCACCTTCATCTTGTCTTTCTTGTCGATGTTCACATCGAGGATCACCTGTCCGCTGTTAGCGGGGTCGTCGCGCTGTACGATGTTGATTTCGGCATTCTTATAGCCCTTCTCGTCGAAGTATCTCTTGGCAAGGATCTTGGCGCGGTCGATCATGTTGGGCGTGATCTGGCTGCCCTTGATGATACCGAGCTTGGCTTCCATATCCTCACGTTCCGTCTTCTTGATGCCAATATAGTTGATGGTACTCACACGGGGGCGTAGGGCCAGGGAGATACGGAGGTAGATCTTGGAACCGACGATGGAGTCGGCGCTGATCTGGGCCTTGGAGAACAGGCCGTGGCGCCAGTAGCGCTTCACGGCTTCCGTGATCTGGTTGCCTGGCACTTCGATCTGCTGTCCGACGGTGAGGCCCGACAATCCTGTCAGTACGTAGTCCTCATAGCCATCGACACCCTCGACGGCGATGCCACCGATGGTACAGGTACGAGGCGTACCGGCATACGAGATGTCTGGGTTGACAATCTTATCCTGAGCGGAAGAAGTGAAAAGAGAGAGGTGAAAAGTGAAAAGTACCAATAATACTCTCACTATCATTCTCGCTTTCGCTTCTTTATACCTTATTATATTATATTGCATTTCTTACAATTCTCACTATTCACTTTTCACTATTCACTTCTCACTTCTCATTTCCTCCGCTTCCACTTGTGCCTCTGTCTTACCGAAGCGGCGCTGGCGACCCTGGTAGTCGATGATGGCCGTGTGGAGGGCCTTCTCGTCGAAGTCGGGCCAATAGGTATCGCAGAAGTAGAACTCCGAATAGGCGCACTGCCACAACAGATAGTTAGAGATGCGCAGTTCACCGCCGGTACGGATGAGCAGCTCGGGGTCGGGCATGAAGTTCGTACACAGGTGCTGGCTGATGGTATCTTCCGTGATGTCTTCCGTATTGTGCCCTTCCGTCACGATCTGGCGTACGGCCTCGGTGATCTCCCAGCGACTGCTGTAGCTCATGGCTATCACCATCGTCATGCCGTCATTGTCCTTGGTTTGATCCTCCATGCTGTGAATCTTGTCCTGTACGCTGGCGGGCAGACGCTTGAGGTCGCCAATCACCTGGAACTTCACGTTGTTATCGAAAAACAGATCCATATCAAAGAAGTTGAGTACCAGTCCCATCAGCGCCTCTATCTCGTAGACAGGACGGTTCCAGTTCTCTGTCGAGAAGGTGTATAGCGTCAGATACTTCACCCCCAGACGGGCGCACTCTGCTGTGATCTTCTTGACGGTGTCCATTCCGGCCTTGTGTCCGAAGGTACGGTCCAGTCCACGGTCGATAGCCCAGCGCCCATTGCCATCCATGATGATTGCAATGTGCTGCGGGATGCGGTTCATGTCCAGTTGCTCTGTCATATATCTTAATTTTCACTTTTCACTTTTCACTTCTCTCTTCTCTCTTCTCACTTCTTAGTCTCTGTCATTGTGGCAGGTCTTGCATTTGGCCAACATGTCGTACGTGACTGCCAGTTGCAGGACGCTGTAGCCGTCGGCATTCTTGAAAAGTCCGCTACTGCGGATGCCGTAAGGGTCTTCCGTGCCGTCGAGCTTGTCGCTGAGCGTAAAGTGCATTCGCCATTCTGCTGTCAGGTTCAGGCGCTCACCCAGCTTGTATTTGATGCCGGCACCGATGGGCAGTGTCACGGTAGTGCCTGCTTCGGGCTTTCCGTAATGGGCGGCTCCTATACCCAGCGTGATGAATGGGGCCAGCCGTTTGGCACCACGGTACTCGTGACCTGTGCCGAATGCCCAGAAGTTGTACTCGAAATGTACGTGGGCATCAATGAGGCTCTTGTCGAAACTGTAGTTCTCTGACTCTGGATACCAGGTCTCTCCCTTGTTGGAGCCTTTCAGCTTTCCGTATCCGATGGTCAGACCTAAGGCTGTCCTCGGGTTCGGCTTGTATTTGGCCATCACGGCCCCTATGGGCTGCATGCCCTTCAGGATATTGCCGTTGTAGTCGCCCAAGTAGGTGACGGTACCTGCACCACCGCCGATTTCCAGACGGTATTCCGGCTCGTCCTGGGCGTGGGTTGCCAGCGGGAGGTGGAGCATCAGGAGCATCATCAGGATGCAGAGGACTCCACGGCGGGTAGGGGCTTTGAACTCACATTCCATCATTCCTTATCAGTCGGTTACGAAGTACCCTCGCCAGACTTCTCCCGTCTCTATGTTCTTCAGCCATACATAGCCGGCCTCGTCGTTGGCAGCCCTCAGATGGGCTGTGCCGGCTCCGTCGGGCATGTTGTATTCCTCTTTCTTCTGCCAGCTCAGCCCGTAGTCACGGCTTTCGTAGATGTCGCCATTGTCGAGCACGGCGAGCACGGCTCCGTTATGACAGACGAGGCTGATATGGTCTGACACGGGCAGATAGCCAGGATAACTGTCGGTGATGGGCAGGTTCAGCAGACAGACCCATTTGCCGCTGTTGTCGGCCTCGATCCTGCGCATTACGGTACACATGAAGTCGGCAGGCTCCATGCGACCTACTAACAGGTGGTATCTGGTGCCGATGTATCCCTTGGGCACGAAGCTCAGGTAGCTGGCGGCTGCCGAGGGGAGATAGGCAGGGTCTTCGTCCTCGCCTAATTGTTCGTCGCTCCAGGTGGCGCCTCCGTCAAGTGAGAGCTGGAAGGCACCGTCGTTGCCTGTCGTGATGCTGACTGTCCTGTCGATATTGGCAGGCATGTCAGGGCTATCCTTCGGCATCGGGTCCCAATGGAAGTATTCGCTGGCATCAGTATTGATGTTCAGCTGCACCTTATAGGCGCGGTAGGTTTCCAGACTGGAGTTATAGACGCGGATCTCCCTGGGCTGCGAGAAGTCGATGGAGTCGGTACTACTGTAATATTGGAGCGTGTCGCTATCGAGATCCTTGATGATGACGGTGCCGGAATAGGTGCTGGTGGTTATGTTGACGAGCACGTGCTTCAGGTCACAGTCCGAAGGCAGCGAGTCTGCATTGTAGATCTTCCGCTGATACTGGTCGATGGAGAACGGGAAATTGGTAGTGGACAGCTTCGCCTTATAGACGGAGTCCTCGCCCGATGCCGATGTCGTATGTATATAGCGGTTGATGGCAGAAATCGAGAAGTCGGTAATGGCAGTTTCCTGATAGACGGTGCTCTCTGACGAGTCCGAATCATTCAGGCACGATGAGAGGCCCATCATCACCACGGCCATTATGCATAGCTTAAAGATATTATTCTTCATCTATTGGTTGTAAATTTCGAAATTCGGCTGCAAATTTACGCACAATTCCTCAAATATGAGCCATTTTTACCTTATAATTAAAGAAATTATGTTATAATTTGACCGTTTTTAAGTTAGTTTAGTGTTTCAGACAAAAAAGAGTGCGGTATGAATCACTCACCCCGCACTCCTCTCAACGAATGTTGGTATTCATCAATGTTATGATACTAAGCATCATTGCCATTGCAACAAAACCCAACATTACCGTTGTTTGAAAATCTAATAACATAATCTTTACCTTAAATCTACTAACCTAATGAATATTAGTAATCTCACGATTACAGGTGCAAAGGTACGATGAATAATTGATAATTGACAATTGATAATTGATAATTATTAGCATAGCAGGCTGCTTTTTGACTTATATCAAAAAAGATTGGCTGCCCCTTTCGGCGCAGCCAATAATTATCAATTGTCAATTATCAATTGTCAATTTCTTAAAGCTTCGGTCCTGCAGCTACGAGAGCCTTACCAGCCTCGTTACCCTCGTACTTCTTGAAGTTCTTGATGAAGCGGCCAGCGAGATCCTCTGCCTTCTTGTTCCACTCAGCAGCGTCAGCGTAAGTGTCACGAGGATCGAGGATAGCGGGGTTCACGTTGGGCAGAGCTGTGGGCACCTCGAAGTCGAAGTA
>Ga0310786_10002756_pt1 | contig 26393 bp, 26 predicted proteins | sample AusTroGonzalo_MG_FD_203881 | JGI IMG/M metagenome (GOLD analysis project Ga0310786, IMG submission 203881) | Bovine rumen microbial communities from tropical cattle in Woodstock, Queensland, Australia - Gonzalo_03 (v2) (version 2) | ecosystem: Host-associated > Mammals > Digestive system >...
ATTTACACCGTTGTCCTCGATGCTCACCTTAGCTTGTCTGTGGAGCTTCTTCATTACCTTTTCAAGATCGGTATCGCCCATGAATGTCCTCAGACGATGACTCTTGAATTCCGACTCCGAGATAGTGGTTATAAGGTCGCGGTCATTCTCTATCTCGTATATCTTACTGTCGGACATCTGTAATGTTGTGTCTTTGGGAATTGACATTACCTTGAAGTCCTCGCCCTTTGATATCTCGTCCTCAAGCACACCGAGATCACTTATCATAAGCTGAACGCTCATAGCTGAGGGTCGGAAATTGAGGAGGCTGTTCCTGAGACTGAGGTCAAGAAGCTTTCTCTCCCATATTACCTGCTTTGTGACCTCCTTAGCCTCTCCGTTTGCTACTGTCTGTCCTGTAATATCTATTTCATTGGGTGCAGATGTTATTTCTGATTTTTTTCGTCCGCCGTAATCCACTGCCTTGAAGGTGCCGTCCTCATATACTCTTGCAGGTACCGGGCGAATACCGCTCGAACGGGTACGGCTTATGTCTATTGCAAAAAAGAACTTCGCTGCATCGTCAAGATTACCTGCGGCGTGCTTTTCTGCATCATTAAAATCTATATTCTTTCCTGCCACAAGATCAGTACACTCAACTGCACATATTGCATCTATACCGTGAGCTATACGCTTTGTTATGGCTGACATATCATATTGCAGACAGTCGGAAAAGGTCTCATTATCGAGCCAGCAGGCAGCAAAAGCATGCCCCTGTACAAGAACGAGCATGGGGTTAAGCCCTGCGGCTTCAAGACATGAACAGTAAAGTACGGAAAGGTCGATACAGGTTCCCTGCTTCAGTTCAAGGACTGTATCGGGCATACGTATGCGCTGAGCCTCCTCAAAGCTTGCAGGCGGCATGGCATAGGCAATATTCTGCTCCTGTAGAGCGGCATATATCGCGCCCATCTGCTGTTTTACGATATTGGGATTTTTTGTCTGATAGCCTGTGAATGCAGGATCACCGCACCATTTTTTCAGATACACACCTGCTGCTGCCATTATCTCCTGTACTCTCGGATGATTAGGACTTACAAAGGCTGCGGCAGTCTCGGGCATAAAGTTTATACCCGACCACTGATCATAGGCAAGGAGCTCAATACTGCGAGTTTCCGATGCAATTACCTCTTCGCCCTGAATTGCTTCTATGGTAACACTTCCCACAAGCTTTTCTGTAAGACTGAAAAGATAATCGGAAAGCATGATAATATTTATAGGGGCTATCTCTACAGGCTGCGCAGGCATGAGATCAATGGGAGCTGAGTCAAAGGTCTTTGCAAATTCAGGTTCAAAGCTTATCCTCAGTCTTACATTTTTCACTTCCTCATCGGAATTATTGGTCAAAACGATATTTCTGAACACAGGGACATAATTCTGCTGCATTGCAAAATTGATCTGAGCGGTCATATTGCCGCTGAAAGTGATTTTATTCTCCATACAGTCCTCCATTCTGCCGTTAGCGGTGCGAAAAATACTATTTCTATGATACCACATTTTGCTGTATTTTACAATATTTAAAGCAAAAAAAATCAAACAAAAAAGCTGCCAGAAGGCAGCTTTATGTTATCTGTTTGCGTAAACTCTTATATTTCTTCCGCCGTTTTCCGTAAATTCAAGTCCGTCTGCTGAGAAAACGCCCTCAAAATCAACGAATTTCTTGTCATCGGCTTCCTCTATCCACTCGTCACCTTTAAATGACACAGTTACCCTACCATCGGGAGCGATATTCGTAACCTGACCTATAGTGATAAAGCTTGATTTTCTGCCCATTTGCGGCTCATACTCAAATACTGCCTGCAGATCTCCGTGATCACCTACATCTTCAACCGTGAGCTTTATTGTATTATCACCTGTATCAGGAGAATAAATGCCGTCATAGTTATTTATGAGATATGTCAGATCAGCACCTGCAGACTTTTTCAGATCAATTTCATAATCGTCCGACTTCAGGGTGCCTTCCTTTAAATCAAAAACGCCTTTAAACTCAAGGATATGGTATGTTTCGGGCTTCTTTTCCCAGTCTGTACCTCTAAACTGTACTGTTACCGTATCCTTTTTTTCCTCAACTACAGTTCCTTCCATAAGGTAACTGCCGGTAGGTACTCCCGGATTTGCAGGATCCTCATGGAACGAGAATAATGCCTGTATATCGCCCTCTTCATCAGTGCCGAAAACAGAGAAATCAAGGCCTGTAATCCCCTGTGTAGCAACATATTTGCCCGAATAAGTATTTACAAGCTCCTTGTACTCTTTCTTTGCCTCAGTAGTAGCCTCGGTAGTAGTCTCTGTGGTAGTTGTAGTCTCTGTAGAGGTCGTTGTTTCCGTAGTTGTCTCCTCAATAACATAATAATCATCACTGTTATTATCAGAGCAGGCAGCTGTTATAGTAAGCGCAAAAGCCGCTGTCATTATAACAGAAGCAAATATCTTTCTTTTCAAATCAGTTTCCTCCGACTATCAGTCTTTATGTACAATGATTCCGCCTGTTTTGTATATGCTGTCGGCAGGGATTACTCCTCTTACGCAGCTTGTTGGATAGATGTTTGAATTGCGTCCGATAACAGTACCAGGGTTGAGAACGCTGTTACAGCCCACTTCTACGAAATCACCAAGCATAGCACCTATCTTCTTGATGCCTGTTTCAACCTTCTCATCACCTGACTTGATAACTACATTTGTCTTGTCGGACTTTACATTTGAAGTTATCGAACCTGCCCCCATATGCGATTTATAGCCGAGTATGCTGTCGCCTACGTAATTGTAATGGGGGGTCTGAACGTTATCAAAGAGGATAACGTTTTTGAGCTCTACGGAGTTTCCTACTACGCAGTTCTCACCTACAAGTGCGCTTCCTCTTATAAATGCACCATGACGGACCTCTGTGCCTGCACCGATTATACACGGTGAGCCAAGATAGGCTGTCGGAAATACCTTTGCAGTCTTATGGACCCATACATTTTCAGACGGGTTATCATATTCATCGGAGCTGAGCGTTGCACCCAGTTCAATAATAAAGCTGCTTATCCCTTTAAGTGCTTCCCAAGGGTATGTAAAGCGGCTGAGATATTCCTTTGCGGCTGTATGTGTAAGATCATACAGTTCTGATATTTTTACGTTGTCCATTATATCAACTCCTGAAGATTCATAAATATTGCAAATACAATTATACTCTCCATTCGCCCTGATGTCAAGGAAAAAAGACAAAAATACGGCTTTTTCGATGCTACTTTACAATTTTGTAAAAATATGGTAAAATATAATCTGCACTTTTATGGTGCTGTGTGTTCTGCATAGAGTCTGTGCAGACATTTTCCGATGCTTTACACAGGAAGTGTATCAAATGAAAAACAAGCTTTTATTTCTTCTGAGATATCCTATTGAAGCTCTGATGGTATTATTGCTTATATTGCTCTCATTCTGCTTTACGGCTTCTCTCGGACAAGAAGAAAAAACAACAGATGAGATCTGCTGCTTTGCAGATACTGTAAATGCTGCGGCTGAGATATTAAACAATGACGTTACTTGTACGACCACTACGGTCACTACTACCTCAACGACTACTACGATAGTCACTACTACTTCACCATATGAGATATGCGAGCCAACACGTACAGCGGGAAATTCTCCAAACAGTCAGTTTTATCAGGAAAGACTTGCCGTTACAGGTGACTCTCTTGCCCTCGGCTTCAATGTCTACGGATTTATCCCTGATATGCATAATATCGCCGGTGAATCGGTATCAATGTGGAATTTGGATTACTTCACATTTGACCTTGGCGGCGGCGAAATGGGTATGGTAGATGCTGTTGACTACGTTCACCCGAGACTGCTGTATATGTCCGTGGGTATGAACGATGTTAACCTCAATTATCCCGACCCATACGTAAAACGTTACCGCGAGGTCATAGAGGAGCTTATAAAGCGTATGCCCGATATAAATATCGTAGTTGCTGCAATTACTCCTGTATGCTCCTACTGCAATGTCGTAAGAAATGATATCATTCGGGAATACAATACCGCATTAAAGGATATGGTCAAGGATATGGATATGCCTCAGGTAGTTTTTTTTGATGCATATTCGGTCATATGCGATAACTCACTTGACCTGAAGGATGAATATTCATCCGGTGACGGAATGCATCTGTATATTCCCTGCTATAACGATATACTTACAGCACTGTTCGATTTCCTCGATACTACGGATTTCAAGCAGCGGTTAGGCGGATAAAAAGCCTGAGAAGTAATCTTCTCAGGCTTTTTATCATGTATTCTTATCAACCTCATGGAACTTCTTGAGATTGCCTATTTTCTCATTTCTCTCATCAAGAACGCGCTCAACGTCAGACCAGTCAAGTCCCTGATTTGCACAGAGTACCATTACGTGGTAGAGAAGATCGTTTATCTCATTCATAAGTTCATCGTTGTCGCCGTTCTTTGCAGCGATAACTGTCTCGGTAGCTTCCTCGCCCACCTTCTTGCATATCTTGTCCACGCCCTTCTCAAAAAGGTAGCAGGTGTAGGAATTCTCGGCAGCAGTTCCGTTTTCAAACTGCTTCTTCCTTTCCTTGATAACTTCAAAAATTTCCTGATATACTGTCATTATTCATTCTCCTCGTTATTATATATTTCGTTGAAAAAGCAGCTGTAGCTTCCTGTATGACAGGCAACTCCCGTCTGCTCAACATTTACAAGCAGTGTATCGTTGTCACAATCACCGTATATGGATACGACCTTCTGCAAATGTCCCGAGGTCGCGCCCTTGTTCCAGTATTCCTGACGTGAACGGCTCCAGAACCATGTATAGCCTGTTTCGAGAGTCTTTTTCAGGCTCTCCTTGTTCATATACGCAAGCATAAGAACTGTTTTAGTGTTGACCTCATAGCATATTGCAGGGATAAGATCTCCCTTTACGAAAAATTTATCAAGGTCATTCAAGTCTATCTTTATCATATTTACTCCTTTTCGTATTCATCAAATAAATGATCTGTCATACGCTTTGGACTTTCCATAAAAGCTTTCATTACGCTGTATGTCTCCGTATCCTCATATACAGTCTCAGCAATACCGTTTTCTGTCAGCTCATAGATGACAGAGTCGGGATACGCAAGTATTATCGGCGAATGGGTAGCTATAATGAACTGAGTCCCCTGCTTCACAAGCTCGTTTATCCTTATAAGCAGTGACATCTGCCTTGATGGTGAAAGCGCAGCCTCGGGCTCGTCAAGTATGTAAAGTCCATGGTCTGTAAAGCGATTCATCACCAGTGAGAAGAAGCTCTCGCCGTGAGACTGCTCATGCAGTGACTTTCCGCCGTAGGCTTGCAGTATTTCGTATCCCAGCGTATCAACATAGGAAGCGGCATTGTAAAAGCTCTCTGCCCGCAGAAAAAATCCCGTTTTCGGTCTCTCAATGCCGCGCACAAGCTTTATGGCACTGTGAAGCGGCGAGTGTGTCTCTTTTGTGGCAAAAGAAAAATTCAGCGAGCCCCCCTCTGCATTAAAGCCGTACTTCACGGCTATAGCTTCAAGAAGTGTGGATTTTCCCGTACCGTTTTCGCCAACAAGATAAGTCACAGGTGTCCTAAGCTCCAGCTCCTCCATTACCGAAAGACTCCTTACAGCAGGTAGCTCCGCAGTATAGCCAAGCTCCTCTGTTAGCTTTTCAAGTCTTACGCTTCTGATATAGCTCATCAGCGAACGATTACGCCCTTACCGCGGCAGTAGTCCTTGACCTCGCCCACTGTGAGCTCCTTGAAGTGAAAAAGTGAAGCCGCAAGGGCTGCTGTAGCTCCTGTTTTCTCGAAAACCTCGTAGAAATCGTTTATCTTGCCTGCTCCGCCGCTGGCGATAACAGGTATTGAGCAGTTGTCACATACTGCCTTCAGCATGGGTATATCAAAGCCCTCTTTAGTACCGTCGGCATCTATGGAGTTAAGACATATCTCACCTGCTCCAAGCTTTTCGATAGTGTGTACCCAGTCGATAAGATCTATACCCATATCCTTGCGTCCGCCGTTTATGTAGACAGTCCACTTGTTATCGGCTATCTTCTTAGCATCGATGCCTACGCATATGCACTGGCTGCCGAAGATATCAGCTCCGTCCTTGATAAGCTGCGGATTTTGTACAGCCTGAGAGTTTACTGAGACCTTGTCAGCACCTGCTCTCAATGCCTCGCGTATATCGTCAACGGTCTTGATACCACCGCCTACAGTAAGCGGTACAAACACCTTTTTAGCTGTGTCTCTTACAACATCGAGGAATACTCCTCTGCCCTCAAATGAGGCTGTTATGTCATAGAATACGATCTCGTCCGCGCCCTGCTTGTTGTACTCCTCAGCACACTCGACAGGATCGCCTACGTCACGTACTCCTTCAAAATTTACGCCCTTAACTACCTTGCCGTTTCTAACATCAAGGCAAGGAATTATTCTCTTTGCAAGCATTATATCACTTCCTTAAATAATTTCCTATTATCAATACTATCACCATAACAGCAATATAAACAAGTTCTGCTATGATAATATAACGTTTTGACTTTTTCAGCCTTATTCTGCTGTCAGCTGCTAATACTGCTGCGCCGATAAGAAATACCGGTAAAACCTGAAAAATCCTGATCGGTATACCGAATGTGAACATTCTCGTCTGATGTATAACACAGTGCGCCCATATAGTATAGAATACTGCCCAGAACAGCTTCATTGCGTCAAAAACCATAAGCACGGCTTTTCTGACAAAGATATCGTCCTCATCGCTTAACTTTTTGCTGATTCGCTTTGCTTTATTCACCGCAAAGCTTACGACCGTGAATACTATAGCCAGTCCGAAACCTGCAATAAACGGAAAAAATGCATAAGCTCTTGAAGCGTACACGTCAAACTCGTTATCATCGCCGTAATGCATACCTATCTGCTCGGGGAAACCCTTATATACTATCAGCATATATACAAGATATACGCCAAGCATACCAAATGACAGGATATTAACTGCTGTATGCAGTCTTTTTAAGGCTTTTTCATTCATTTGAATACACAATGGCTTCTTTAAGATTTAAAGTGCCCTTGTATATAGACTTTCCGCAGATAGTTCCGTAAAGTCCCATTTCCTTGCAGGCGATTATGTCGTCCATAGTGTGGACTCCGCCGCTTGCAACGATATTTGCTCTGCCCTCTGTTGCATCTGCAAGCTTTTTGAGCTGCTCGCGGTTAACTCCCGAGAGCGTGCCGTCCTTGGAAATATCCGTGAAGATGAAATACTTTACGCCCGACTCTATCATCTTGTTTGCAAGATCGATATAGTGTACATCAGAGCTTTCCAGCCATCCCTCTGTTGCTACCATTTCATTCATGGCATCTATACCTACAACTATCTTTTCACTTCCGAATTTCTCAACAGCTTCGCATACAAGCTTAGGATTTTTGAGAGCTACCGAGCCGAGTATTACTCTTGTGATACCCATGTCAAGATACTCCTGAATGGTCTGTATACTGCGGATACCGCCTCCAAGCTCTACTTTCAAGTTAGTTTTCTCGGCAACATCGGTATATATCCTTGTGTTGACGGGTCTGCCCTCTTTTGCACCGTCAAGATCGACCATATGTATCCACTCTGCTCCTGCCGACTCGAAGCTTTTGGCAGTTTCGAGATAGTCGGATGCTACCTTTTCGACTGTTGAAAAATCACCTTTGAAAAGGCGGACGCAGTTGCCGTCCTTAATATCTATTGCGGGAAATATTATCATATTTATTCTCCTTTTGATCTTATGAGTTCAAGCAGCGGCTTAAGGAACTTCTTATCAGTAAAGTCAGCCTTTTTGCCCTTTACCTCCAGCAGCGGACGATCCCACGCTTTTATTTCGGAAGGATCCTTCTTTTCGAGCATCTTCACATACATCTTGCACATTGCCTTATCAGTAAAGTTCAGCTCGTCAATATCCCATTTTCCCTGAAAGTAAAAAAAGGGTATATCTGTAAGCTCGCCGCTGAGATTTTTCTTCTTCAGTATGCCCAGCATCTCCTCGTCATCACAGGAAGCAACTCCGCAGCAGTAAACATAGATCTTCTTGCCCTTGAGAGCTCCGATGTTCTTTTTCAGGAAGGCAATTCCTGCAATTGAAGCCGCATAAACACCGCCGCCGAGAACGATAATATCATATTTTGCGACCTCTTTTATATCAGCCTTTTTCGTGTCAATAACCTTGAAGCCTGTCTCCTGAGAGAGCCATTCTGCATACTTTGCAGAAGCTCCGTATTTTGAACGACAAAGTATTATTCCGCTCATATATTTACCTCATAAGTTTGTTTCTTATCATATCGGCATACTGCACCGAAAGTCCTATAGCTTCAAAATATCCTTCTACAGTACCAAAGCGTTCTGTAAAAAGATACATAAAGCCATTCATGCTCTTTTCGTTTGCAAGAACTATATTCCTGTCCACTTCCGGGTGAGCCGCAAGAAAGGCTGCAAGCCTTTTGTGGTTGTATTCACGGCTTACCACATAATCATTAACAATATCCTCTCCTGAAACTCCGCAGAGCATAAGTATTATCGCACTTACAACTCCTGTTCTGTCCTTACCTGCCGTGCAATGGAAAAGTACACCATTGCTACTCTCAGCAAGAGCTTTCATAACCTCAGGCATATTTTCAGCCGTTGCTATGTCCATATATGAATACGGTACAGCTTCAAGACTTTCGGGAACTCCGCTGCCCTCGGTTATGGGAAAATGGAAATATTCAAAGCCTGCTGTTTCGGAAAGCATATCGGGATTTTTTTCGACCTCCCACTGTGTACGCATATCAATTACAGTCGTGATATGAGCAGAAAAAAGCTTTTCGATATCCCCGGCATCTGGCTGTGAAGGAGCGTCGCTGCGCCAAAATATGTTATTGTTTGTTATCCTGCCGTCAGAGGTTCTGAAACCGCCAAGCTCACGTGTATTATAAGAGCATGAAAGCAGGCTTTTATATGTCATATAAGTCCTCCGAAGCTGCGAAGTATCTTCAGACCTGTTTCACCGCTCTTTTCAGGGTGGAACTGTGCACCGTAAACATATTTTCCATCATAAACAAGTGCAGGGACTCTTCCGCCGTATTCAACATATGCGGCGATATTCTTATCCTCGCAATGTGCCTTGTAGGAATGAACAAAGTAAACATATTCGTTATCTCCTACATTTTCAAGAATCGGGCAAGCATTGAGTTTTTCGAGCTTGTTCCAGCCCATATGAGGGATTATAAGCTCGGGCTCTTCCATTTTTCTTACACTGCCACCGATAAGTCCGAGTCCGTCACACTCCTCAAATTCATAGCCCTTTTCAAATATGAGCTGCATACCGAGACATATACCAAGGAATGGCTTTCTTGCAGCCTCCTCCTTGATAGTGTCAACAAGTCCTGTAGCTTCAAGTTTTTTCATAGCAGCAGGAAATGCTCCTACTCCCGGGAGTATAACAGCATCGGCAGACTTTACAGATTCCTTGTCGCTTACAAGCCTGCTTTCAAGCCCGAGATAATCAAGCGCATTTTTTACGCTGAAAATATTGCCTGCACCGTAGTCGATTATAGCTATCATCAGAGAACTCCTTTCGTTGATAAGGTAGAACCATCGGTATTCTCAGTAATTGCGGTTTTAAGTGCATGAGCAACTGCCTTATATACAGCCTCTGCCTTATGGTGGTCATTGCTGCCGTAAAGCAGATTTATGTGCAGTGTCATGCCGGAATTAAAGGCAAATGCACGGAAAAACTCCTCTGTCATACAAAGATCATAGTTTCCGCAGCTCTGATTTGTAAAGTCACAGTTGAACACAAGGAACGGACGGTTGCTAAGGTCAAGGCTTGCCATTGCAAGAGACTCGTCCATAGGTATATAAGCAGTACCGTAGCGGACTATGCCTGCCTTTGTACCGAGAGCCTGTCCTAATGCTGCTCCGAGAGCTATGCCTGTATCCTCGATAGTGTGGTGACAGTCAACGTGAAGGTCGCCTTTTACCTTTACTGTCATGCTTATGCCGCTGTGTACAGAAAGAGCTGTAAGCATATGGTCAAAGAAGCCGATGCCTGTACCTATATCAGCCCGGCCCTTTCCGTCAAGAGCAACATTTATCTTAATCTGAGTCTCTTTTGTTTCTCGTTCGATAGTTCCTGTACGCATACTGACCTCCATTATTTTTTGAAATAACTGTCAAGGGCACTTATAAAACGTGCATTTTCAGCTTCTGTGCCTGCTGTTACACGTATATAACCCTTGAACTTTCTTATGGCGATAGAGTTTTCCAGCATATAGCTGTATATCTTTTCAAATTCATCTGTCCTTATGAATACGAAATTGGTACATGGTTCATATATCGCCCCGAAGCGACCGTACTTCTTGTCAATTTCAAGTATATCACTGTAGAGCTTCTTTGTATTAGCAACTATGATGTCACGGCACTCTGCAAGATATTCCTTTTCGCTGAGAATATCCGCAGCTATGGTCTGTGCAACTGTATCATTGTTGTATGGAGATTTTGCTGCACGGATAGCATTGGTTATAGTCTTGTTTGCGACCGCAAAGCCAAATCTTACCGCCGCAAGTCCGATAGCCTTTGAGCAGGTCTTGAGTATTATAAGATTATCATACTTATCAACATCAGAAAGTACCGACTGATCCCAGAAGTCCATATAAGCTTCGTCAAGTATAACAAGACAGCCGTCAAGAGACTCTATTATCTTCTTTACCGATGCTCTGTCAAGTCCGAGAGATGTAGGATTGCAGGGATTTGAGAAGATAAGTCCCTTTGCGCCCTTTTCCTTGCAGAAGGCTATGAGCTTATCGGGAACGATCGTCAGGTCTGCTTCCTTTTGGTATGTTTCTACGTTTACCTCGCAGAGCTGTGCGTAAAACTCATACATGGAGAAATCGTGAGATACATTGACAATAGTATCTCCGGCTTCAAAAAAACAGCCTTCGATAATGCTTATAAGCTCATCAGAGCCATTTCCTGCGCTTATAAGCTCCTCGGGTACGTTATAAAGCTCGGAAAAAGCTTTAATAGGTGCCTTTGCAAGGCAGTCGGGATAGCGATTGAAGTCTATCTGCGTAATGCTCTTTGCTATCTTTGCCTTTAAGCTGTCATTGAGGTTGAAGCAGCTCTCATTTGCATCAAGTCTGATATCATAGTGTCCTGTTATCGGATCATAGGGTACTAAATTTACCAGCTTTTTATTAAGTTTGTAACTCATAATATATCCTTTCCGAAAAAACACCTATAGGGCGACAGTATCAAATAGCCGCCCCATTGCGTGATTTAGTCTTCAAATCTTACCTTGATAGCATTAGCGTGAGCGGTAAGTCCCTCACGCTCTGCGATAAGAACGATATCGTCCTTAGCCTGTCTGAGAGCGTCCTCAGTGTAATATGTGTAAGCAGTACGCTTTGTGAAACTTGCTACCCCCAATGGTGAGAAGAAACGTGCTGTACCGCTTGTGGGAAGGACGTGGTTAGGTCCTGCATAGTAATCACCGAGAGGCTCGGAAGCATAGTGACCGAGGAATATAGAGCCTGCGTTGTCAAGACTTCCGAGAAGCTCGAAAGGATTCTCCATAAGAACTTCAAGGTGCTCCGGAGCTATCTCGTTTGCCAGCTCTACGCACTTTTCACGGCTGTTTGCAATGATTATCGCACCGTAGTCGTCAAGCGACTTCTCGATAATACTCTTTCTTGAAAGATATTCCTTCTGACGCTCTATCTCCTTGATAGTTCCGTCAGCAAGCTTTTCGCTGGTAGTTACCATTATTGCGGAAGCAAGCACATCGTGCTCAGCCTGTGACATAAGATCGGCAGCCGCAAACTTAGGATTTGCAGTATCGTCTGCGATAACAAGTATCTCACTTGGTCCAGCGATCATGTCTATATCAACAACACCGTAAAGGAGCTTCTTGGCTGTAGCTACATAGATGTTACCGGGGCCTACTATCTTGTCGCACTTTGGTATCTCCTCTGTACCGTAAGCAAGTGCAGCAATTGCCTGTGCGCCGCCTGAAAGGAATACTCTGTCAACACCGCATATAGCAGCAGCAACAAGGATATCCTTGTTTGGTGTGCCGTCCTTCAGCGGAGGAGTTACCATGATTATCTCCTCAACGCCTGCAATTTTAGCAGGGATAGCATTCATAAGAACGCTTGAAGGATATGCAGCTGTACCGCCCGGAACATAAAGTCCTACTCTGTGCAGTCCTCGTACACGCTGACCCATTATAACGCCGTTCTTCTTGGGAGAGATAAAGCTCTGCTCTACCTGTCTGTTGTGGAAATCCGCAATATTCTCCTGAGCATTGAGGAGTGCGTCAACGAACTCCTGATCAGCCTCTGTGAGAGCATCATTGATGACCTCACGGGGAACCTCGTAATACTTTGGAAGATTTCCGTCAAATTTAAGTGTATAATTCTTAACCGCTTCATCGCCGTTATTCTTTACATTCTCGATTATCTCCGATACGACTTCCGTTACCTTTTTATTGGTCTCGCCGCTTCTCTTTTTTAAGTCATTGAGAAAAGCGACCTCGTCCGTACCGTTAGCGAATATTTTCTTCATCAAAGATTCTCCTCTATAAGTGTGATAAGTCTGTCTATTTCAGCGTGTCTCATTTTGAGACTTACGGTATTTGCAATCAGTCTTGCCGAGATAGGAGCTACGTCTTCAATGACTTCAAGTCCATTCTCTTTAAGAGTTGTTCCTGTCTCAACTATATCAACGATACCGTCAGCAAGCTCAAGAAGAGGAGCAAGCTCAACAGAGCCCTCTATCTTGATTATCTCTGTATCCATACCCTTCTTTTCAAAGAAGCTTCTTGCAACGTTAGGATACTTTGTAGCAATAGTCTTTATACCGTAGCCGCTGTAGAAATCGTAACCCTTCTTGGTAGCAAGCGCAAATTTGCACTTGCCGAAGCCAAGGTCAACAAGCTCATAAAACTTGCCCTTCATTTCCATGATAGTGTCCTTGCCAACAACGCCCATGTCACATACACCATGCTCAACGTAAGTGATAACATCGTTTGCCTTTGCAAGAACAACTTCAAGATTAGCATCAGGCACAGGAAGTATCAGCTTTCTGCCCTTCTCACGTACAGCTGTGCAGTCGAAGCCCAGCTTTTCAAGGAGACCTACTGTGTCCTTTTCAAGTCTGCCCTTGGTAAGAGCCATTCTGATAGGTTTGCTCATATATTGACCTCCTTGCTTTCACCGTCTATTACCAATACCTTAGCGATCTTTTTCTCCATTGCATACTCACGCACACTGTCAAGATCGTCAAAAAGTGCGTTTTCAACTACCATTCCCTGCTCGCGGAGTTCCTTTGCAGCTTTAAGTGCAGCAACCTCACAGCCCTCCTCAGCGTATACGATAACATCAGGTCTTGGCTCAGCAGGAAGTACATCGCTCTTTTCCATAAGCTTTGCAACTGCGTTGATATTTACGGCAAAGCCGATAGCAGGAACATCATAGCCAAACTCGGAGATAAGCTTGTCGTAGCGTCCGCCCGAAAGCACCTCTTCGCCGTGTCCCTGTAAATATCCCTTTATTATGAGACCTGTATAATAGTCGGTCTTGTTTACGAGTCCAAGGTCAACAGTGATAGAACCCTCACCGCCGCAAAGCTCGGAAGCATCTGAATATACCTCTCTGAGCTCATCGAGTATACGCTTGATATTATCATCAGGCATAAGATCCTCTGCCTTTTCAAATACCTCCTCGCCGCCAAAGAGTGCAGGCAGCTTTTTAAGAGCATTTGTAACAGGTGAATTTCCGAAGCTGTCAAGCATATCATTGAGTGCAGGGAAATTCTTATTTTCAATGAGCTTTCTTATATTTTCCTTATCCTTATCGGAAGCATCGAGCTTGCCTACAAGCTCCTTGAAGATACCGATATGACCGAGCTCAAGTGAAAACTCCATGCCGAATGAGCCGAGAGAATCAACAGCAGTTGATATTACCTCAAGGTCAGCCATTTTGAGCTGTGAGCCTATAAGCTCTATACCAGCCTGTACTACCTCATCGCTTCTGCCCTTTAATGAAGGCTCTGTAGTATATACAGCCTGTGCATAGCAAAGCTTAAGCGGAAGCTCTGCATCTCTCAGTCTTGTTGCAACTATTCTTGCAATAGGCATAGTCGTATCGGGACGCATTACAAGGAGTCTGCCCTTGCTGTCGGTGAGCTTATAAAGATTTTCCTGTGGAAAATATCTTGAATTGAGATTGAAAACATCATAGAATTCAAGTCCCGGAGTAATGGTCTCATTATATCCGCGGCTCTTGAAAAGCCCCATAAGGGTGCTTTCTATATTTCTTCTTACGATACACTCTCCGAAGAGAAGGTCTTTCGTACCCTCGGGAGTTATAAGGTCATAGTTTTTCATGTGAACCTCCTCGTTAAGTCACTTTAGTCTGCTAACATGATAATATGATAACATATTACTAAAAGAAAGTCAAGTCAAAAGAAGGACATTTGTGTGGATTCGGGCAAATCACCAAATGCGCCTATGCTTTTCAACATATCTATTGTTGTTTTTGACGCTCCGCTCTCGGACTGGAACTCCTCGATAGACATAAATCCACCCTTCTGAACGGCTTCGTAAATTCCCTTTGCAGCGTTATCGCCGACACCGCTCATTGCGGAGAATGGTATTCTCAGCTTACCGTCCTCAACAAGATAATCGGTAGCGTGGGATTTGAACAGATCAATGGGCAGGAACTCATATCCTCTCGACATCATCTCATTTGTGATGAGCAGGATATCATACAGAGCACTGTCCTTGTTGGTCTTGTCATTGCCGAGTGCTTTTATCTCCTCGATCTTTGCACGTACAGCCGCCTTTCCCTTTATGGCAAGCTCTGCATCGAAGTCTTCACCTCGTACCGAGAAATATGTAGCATAGTATTCCAGCGGCATATGAAGCTTGAACCAGCCCAGCTTTATGGCCGCGATAACATAAGCAGCCGCATGAGCTTTCGGGAACATATATTTGATTTTAAGACAGCTCTCAATGTACCATTCAGGCACATTATGGTCACGGAGCATCTGTATTATCTCAGGTGTGAACTGCTTGGGAGCTTTTCCCTTACGAGTCCACTCCATTATCTGGAATGCCATTTTCGGCTCTACACCTTTATATAAAAGATAGGTCATAATTGAGTCACGAGTACCGATAACGTCTGAAATTGTACATACACCGTTGTCTATAAGGTCTTTTGCATTGCCAAGCCAAACATCAGTACCGTGGGAAAGTCCAGATATCTGTAAAAAGTCGCTGAACTTGGTGGGCTTTGCGTCCAGAAGCATCTGTATTGTAAAGCCTGTACCCATTTCAGGTATACCGAGGCTTCCCGTCTTGCAGTATATCTCCTCAGGTGTTACTCCCAGAACATCACAGTTGGTACACATACGTATAACATCGGGGTCTGAGGTAGGTACGTCTTTTATCTTGATACCAGTAAGATCCTCAAGATGCTTGTAAAGCGTAGGTACAACGTGTCCCAGCTCGTCAAGCTTCAATATGGTATCATGCAGGGAGTTGAATGTGAAGTGAGTCGTTATGATCTCGGAGTCGGCAGTATCGGCAGGATGCTGAACGGGAGTGAAGTCATAAACGTCATAATCAGACGGTACAACGACCATTCCGCCAGGGTGCTGACCCGTTGTCCTTTTGATGCCTGTACAGCCTATAGCAAGACGGCTCATTTCCGCATTGTTAAGAGTTATACCGTTCTCCTCGCAGTATTTCTTTACATAACCATAGGCAGTCTTTTCAGCAACAACAGATATAGTACCTGCTTTGAAAACATTGGATTTACCGAAAAGCTTTTCGGTATAACGATGAGCCCAGAACTGATATTCATCAGAGAAGTTAAGGTCGATATCAGGAGCTTTATCACCGTCAAAGCCAAGGAAGGTCTCGAAGGGGATATCGTGTCCGTCACGGTTCATGTCCTTTCCGCAGTCGGGACACTTCTTCGGCGGCAGGTCAAAGCCAGAGCCGTAAACACCGTCCAGCAGGAACTCACTGTGCTTGCAGTTAGGGCAGACATAGTGAGGGGGAAGAGGATTTACCTCAGAGATACCTGCCATTGAAGCCACGAATGACGAACCGACAGAACCTCTTGAACCTACAAGATAACCGTTATCGACTGAGTTCCATACAAGCTTCTGAGCGATAATGTAAAGCACCGAGAAGCCGTGCTTGATAATAGACGAAAGCTCACGGTCAAGTCTCTTATCAACAAGCTCGGGAAGAGGATCGCCGTAAATCTCATGCGCCTTGTCATGAGTTATCTTAACAAGCTCCTCCTCTGCCCCCTCAATGGTAGGCGTAAACGTGCCCTTTGGTATAGGTCTTACTACCTCTATCTGGTCTGCAATGGCATTGGTATTTATGATGACCACTTCCTTAGCCTTATCCTCACCGAGATAAGCAAATTCCGCCATCATCTCCTCTGTAGTTCTCAGATACAGAGGAGCCTGCTCCTCGGCATCCTTGAAGCCCATGCTTGCAAGTATTATCTTACGGTAAATAGCATCCTTTGGGTCTATGAAATGAACATCGCAGGTAGCACAGGTAGGAAGTCCGAGCCTGTCGCCCATATCAACGATATATTTATTGAACTCACGAAGCTCGTCATCGTCCTTTGCAACGCCGTCACGGACCATGAAAGCATTGTTTCCTATTGGCTGTATTTCAAGATAGTCATAAAACTTAGCAAGGTTATCGATATAGTCCTGATCGCGTATATCAAGCATAGCCTGGAATATCTCACCTGCCTCGCAGGCACTTCCGTAGATAAGTCCCTCACGATGCTCGATGAGCCTTGATTTAGGTATAAGCGGCTTTTTATAGAAAAACTCAAGGTTGCTGAGTGAAACGAGTCTGTAGAGATTTTTAAGTCCTGCCTGATTGCGTACAAGAATAATAAAATGATAGCTTTTAAGCTTTTTTGTTTCTATTTCGTCAACAAGTATATTAAGCTGCTGTAATGACTTAAAGCTTCTTTCACTTTTCAGTCTGCCGATAAGCTCAATATATATTTTGGCAAGCATAATAGCATCATCAGAAGCTCTGTGGTGATCAAACTTTCCTAATTTAAGCTGTTTAGCCACAAGATTGAGCTTATGTCGTCCCATTTCCGGCAACATAGACTGACACATAACCAGTGTATCCACCCAAGTATACGGAAAGTCTATGTTCTGACGCTTCTTCACCTGATTTATCATGTTGGTATCATAACGGGCGTTATGAGCAACAAGTACAGGATTATCCCCGCAGAACTCCATGAACATACGGAGCGCCTCTGCTTCATCGGGAGCATTTGCAACATCAGCATCGCTTATGCCCGTAAGCTCTGTTATTCTCTCGGGAATGTGAAATCCGGGATTGACTTTAGTGTTGAAGCTGTCAACGACCTGAAGGTTTTTCAGCTTTACAGCACCTATCTCCGTAAGCCTGTCATTACGGAAGCTGAGACCTGTAGTCTCAACGTCAAAAATAATTATCTCATCATCAAAGGAGCGGTCATCATCACCGTAAACCACCATATCACGCTCGATATCGTTTACAACATAAGCCTCCATGCCGTATATTACCTTGAAGTTCTTAGGCATATTATACATACAATCAGGGAACGCCTGCACGTTGCCGTGGTCGGTTATCGCCATAGCCTGATGTCCCCAGCTTGCGGCTCTGTTGATAAGTGTTACAGGATCGGTAACAGCGTCCATAGCAGACATATTGCTGTGACAATGAAGCTCAACGCGCTTTTCTGGATAGTTGTCCATTTTTGGTATGCGCTTTACCTTAATGAGAGAATTTGCCGATATAACAATATCTCTTGCGTATGAATCGTAATCCAGCTTACCCGAAACAAGCAGAGTCGCACCGCTTTTGATAGACCCCAGCTTCAGCTCCTCTACCTCTTCATTCTTGGCAAATATCTTTACCTTGAGTGAACCGCTGTAATCGGTGATATCATAGGTAACGACAGTCTTTTCGTTGCGCACCTCTTTAAGCTCGGAGGCGAATACATCTCCGACTACTACAACTCTTTCTCCGAGCTGCTGCACCGCATCGCATATGGGCACAGGCTTTTCGCGGATAGCCTTGCCCTTGACAATTTCAGCGGACTCGGCATCGAAATCCTTATCAAGTGCGGTAACGTCAAGAGTCATAGTAGGAATGACTGACTTCATCTCCTCAGCTCTTATCTCATCGGGAGTCTTATCGGGAATGAGCTGACTGCTGTAATCGGGCATATCAGCTTCGATACGCTCTATCATCTCATCAAACTGCTGTGCACTCACATTGCTCTCACCGTCAAGAACTACCTTTACCCTCACCCCGAACTGATTATATATCATACGTGTAAAATTCAGGCAGAAGTTATATCTCTCAAGGATATCCCTGCCGCCGTGTACTATCTTTATGCGAAGCTCTCCGTTGCCGAGAGTGATCTCCGCATCATCGAGAAAGCCGTTTACTACAGGTATCTCACGCTTTAGAAGCTTCAAAAGATCACTGTAGCAATCCATTCCGAATTTCTCAGACGGATAACGCGGAGCAAGCCTTACCTGCTCCACCTTTATAGCTGTTTCCACAGCCTTTTCAAAAGTGAAGATATCATCACTTGGTACTATTTCACTGAAATGCGCATGAAAACGTATTCTTTCGAGATTTTCGCTGTAAGTCAGCTTGAATATCTCGCCGCAGAGTATACTTTCAGGCAATTCAATTGCATAGTCCTTGAGAAAATCGGATATTTTTATCTGCATCGGTCAACGTCCTTCTTTAAAATCATCATTGGCAGGTAGAGTCTGCTCCCAAATTATTTACGCGTCATAAGCCTTTTAATAACTGCGGCAACTATATTCACCACAGATATCGAAATGAATAAAATAAAGACCTCAGCTGTAAATCGCAGTATTTTATTGCTGATAAGCTCATCAGTTCCTATAATATCTGTTATGATAAATCCTAATAATAGTCCAACAAATAATAAGACACATTCTTTCCAATCAAACTTATGGGGCTTTTTTATCTCTTCCTTCATGGTCTCATTTATCAGCTTTTTATTGTAGTATTCCTGTTCTTTTTCCTTTGTGTATTCCATGACTATTCCTTCCTTTAGCTGAGCAATTAAAAGCTTATCAGAGCTTGTCTATCTCTGCAAGAAGCTCGGGAACTATATCCTCTTCACTTATTCTACGCTGAGTACCGTCTTTTTTGAAAATGATAGCACAACCGTCACCGCCTGCTATTCCAACATCGGCTTCACGAGCTTCACCGGGTCCGTTTACTATACAGCCCATAACTGCAACTGTTATATCCTTGTCCATATCCTTAACGGCTTCCTCTACCATTTTCGCTGCCTTAACAAGGTCGATACGAGTTCTGCCGCACGTAGGACATGAAACTATCCTTACTCCGCCGCGCCTGCCGATGCTTTTAAGTATGTCCTTTGCAGCAGCTATCTCGCGGATAGGATCATCGGTAAGAGATACGCGGATAGTCTCACCGATACCGTCACAGAGAAGTGATCCTATACCGATTGCGGACTTTATAAGTCCCATGCGCTCTGTGCCTGCCTCTGTAACTCCAAGGTGGAGAGGATAGATGCACTTTTGGGCAGCGAGTCTGTATGAGGCTATCATTTTATTTACGTCCGAGGACTTTATGGAAATAACTATATCATTGAAGTCGAAATGCTCCAGCATAGCCGCATGGCCCATTGCGCTCTCAACAAGAGCCTCGGGAGTGGGAGAGCCGTATTTTGCCAGTATCTCCTTTTCAAGAGAACCTGAATTAACTCCTATACGAATAGGGATATTTCTGCTCCGACAGGCATCAACTACAGCCTTTACCCTATCCATGCCGCCAATATTTCCGGGATTTATACGTATCTTGTCAACACCTGCTGCGGCAGATTCAAGAGCAAGCTTATAATCAAAATGTATATCTGCTACAAGAGGTATCTTAACAGCCTCCTTGATAGCAGGGATAAGATTAACAGCTTCCATATTCGGGATAGCCGCACGGATTATCTCGCAGCCTGCCTTTTCAAGCTCTACAGCCTGCTTTACACTGCCTTCGATATCGTCCGAGCGCATATTCAGCATTGACTGTATGTATATATGTTTTCCGTCGAGGACACAGTCCCCTACCTTTACAGGTCTGACATTTCTCATAATGTTCCTCCATAAGATAGATTACAAGGTGATCTTTTCGCCGTCAACAGATATGATCGTTTCAGGGAATATTTTTCTCAGTTTCTCCTCATAGACCGAGGGTTCTTTCTCGGCAGGACTGTAATGTGTGAGCCAAAGCCGATTTACACCCGACTTTTTTGCTATATTACAAGCATCCTGCATAAGCATATGATGCTTTTCGTTCATAGACTCCTTCTTATCCTGAAGTCCGTACATACCCTCACATACAAAAAGGTCTGAGCTTTCTGCAAATCCGACAATATCGTCTATCGGCAGAGTATCGGTAGTATAGGTTATTTTCAGGGGCTGCTTTTTCTCACCGGTTACAGCCTCCGGATAAACGGTTCTTCCATCGCTGAGAGTAACAGTTTCTCCCCTGTGAAGCCTTTTCCAAAGCTCCACGGGAATATTCAGTTCCTTTGCCTTTTCAGGGAGAAAAACAGGCTTTTTATCAAGAATGAGACTATAGCCTACACAGCTCACTCTGTGAGAAAGCGGAAGAGTCTTTACAGTAAGCATAGGGTCTATCATATCAGCATTAAATGCATACGGTCTGTCCTCGGGAACACCGTGAAGACGTACCTCATATGGCAGTCCTCCGCATATGCTCATAAGCTTTTCGATAACACCGATGCAGCTTTTCGGAGCTGCAATATCAAGAGGAGCTGTACGTGAACAATTACCGATAGATAAGAGAAGTCCCGTAAGTCCCATAACATGGTCCGCGTGGCAGTGAGTGAAGAGTATAAGCTCTATCTTACTCATTTTCAAGCCGTGCTTGGCTATAGCTACCTGTGTGCCTTCACCGCAGTCTATAAGCACAGCCTTTCCGTTATATTCCGCATAAAGGCTGGTAAGAAAACGCTCCTTCAGCGGAAGCATACCGCCTGTACCGAGAAGGCATATATCAGCCATCTTTACCTCCTGTGATAAGGGCAACTATATCGTTATATGTAGCAAATATCATTATTCCGAAAAGGAGCACCATTCCTGCAAGATGAACATATCCCTCATGCTCAGGCTTTATAGGCTTGCGGCGTACAAGCTCGATAAAGCAGAAGAGAAGTCTGCCGCCGTCAAGTCCGGGGATGGGAAGAAGATTGAAGATACCTACATTTATGGAGATGAGTGCCATCATATAGAGCAGATTGAATATACCGTCCTTAACGCTCTCGGACTCCTTGGCGGTCTCGTTTATGGCAGAGACAACACCAACAGGTCCCGAAACTTCTTCCTTCTCTATCTGACCCGAAAAAAGCTGCTTCAGCGAAAGACCGATGATATGTGTCATGGACATGAATTGTCCGCCTGACCCCTGAATGACAGTAAGCGGATTTTTATTCTTGTATATAATCGCAAAATCCACATACTTTCTGTTTACGTCCTTAACACCGAATGATACATCATCAAGCTTTATTTTTTCGCCGTCACGCTTTACAATTACCTCATGGCCTTCATGCTGTTTCATATTGTAAAAAACGTAGTTGAAGTCAAGGAAGCTGTATACATTTGTACCGTCGATAGAAATGATCTTATCGCCCTTTTCAAGACCTGTATCATAGCTTTCAGCATAATAGGTAACGTCTCCGTTATTCTCGGTTCTTACAAAATCCTTGACAGTAGTTGTGGGAACGCCGTCCATCATGCTCACGTAGATTATAATAGCAACAAAGCCGAGAACAAAGTTCATTCCCGCACCTGCAACAAGGACTACCATTCTTTTCCAGAGCTTTGCGTTGCGGAAGCTTCTGGGATCGTTATTGCTTGCGTCCTCTCCCTCCATAGCGCAGTAACCGCCCAGAGGAAGAAGTCTGAGGGAATACTTTGTCTCCCCCTTCTGCTTCTGCAGAAGCTTTGGTCCCATACCGACCGAAAACTCAAGTACCTTTATCCCGCTGAGCTTTGCGCATATAAAATGTCCGAACTCATGCACGGTAACTATCAAACCGAAAATAATAATTGCAATTACAATACCCATGTAGTATGATCCTTTCTCAATCGAGAGCTTTTCCTGCTGTTATCTGCTCTCGTACAAATGCTCTTGCAGCCTTGTCAGCTGCCATAACATCTTCATAGCTTTTTATATCTGATATCGGGAATTTGTCAAGCACTGATGATACTATCTCGCCTATTTCTATGAATCTGATCTCGTCATTGAGGAAAGCCCTTACAGCCTCTTCATTTGCTGAATTTACAAGGCAGGGATAAGCTCCACCTCTTTTTATTGCTTCAATCGCAGCAGAAAGGCACTTGAATGTCTCATAATCAGGCTTTTCAAAGGTAAGCTTTCCGTAATCCGTAAGTGAAAGTCTTCCTGTAGGGCAGGACATTCTGTCTGGATAAAGCAGGGCATACTGAATAGGTATCTTCATATCCGGCACCCCCAACTGAGCAATAACAGAGTAATCATTGTACTCCACCGCAGAATGGACTACGCTCTGACGATGAACAACTATCTCTATCTGTTCGGGAGAAAGATCAAAAAGCCATTTTGCTTCGATAAATTCAAGTCCCTTATTCATAAGTGTAGCAGAGTCTATGGTTATTTTATTTCCCATGTCCCAGTTAGGGTGATGAAGAGCCTGTGCCTTTGTGACATTTTTCAGTTCATCATAGCTTCTTCCGAAGAACGGACCGCCCGATGCAGTAAGGATTATCTTACTGAGCTGTGAGCGCTTATTTCCCTGCAAACATTGGAAGATAGCAGAATGTTCGCTGTCAACTGGATATATCCTTACGCCCCTGTCAGCCGCAGCCTTCATTACAAGCTCACCGCCGGCAACAAGAGTCTCCTTATTTGCAAGAGCAAGATCCTTTCCTGCATCTATAGCCGTAAGTGTAGGAAGAAGTCCCACCATGCCTACCACAGAGTTAAGTACGATATCAGCCTCTTTCAGAGAAGCAAGTGTACATAGTCCCTCCATTCCCGAATAAAGCTTTACATCCATATCGGAAATACGGCTTTTAAGGTCGCTGTACTTGGCATCATTGTAAATGCAGGCATACTTTGGACGGAATTTCCTTATTTGCTGCTCAAGAGCCTCAATGCTGCTATGAGCCGCAAGAGCTGCCACTCTTATGCCATGCTTTTCGCAGACCTCAAGAGACTGCGTGCCTATAGAGCCTGTGGATCCAAGTATCGACACAGTTTTTTCCATTGTCTATTCCCCTTTTCACGGAAATATCTTCCCGTAAGATTTTATGATAAAATTCACTATAAAATGCGAAAGGGACTATTCGCGAATAGTCCGTTTCAGCAATATCACTGTACACCAAATAAGGTGATGAATACGTAAAATGTAGGCAGCACAAAAAGAACGCTGTCAAAGCGATCCATGAGTCCGCCGTGTCCCGGCATTATCCTACCGTAGTCCTTGAAGCCTATCTGACGCTTTACCATTGAAGCGGAAAGGTCACCGACTGTACCTATAACAGCGCATACCGCACCGGTAACAAAGGCAACTGCGGCTCTCTTTCCGGTAAAGCCGTAATAGCATGAAAATGCCACTGTATATGCTATGGCAGTTGTAAGGATACCACCAACAAGACCTTCGATAGTTTTCTTTGGGCTTATTTCAGGACAAAGCTTATGCTTGCCGATGGCTACGCCTGTGAAGTACGCTCCCGTATCAGCTATCCACGCACCGCACAGTCCCATAATAAGCAGAAAAAGTCCGCTGTGGTACACGTTATCTACTATCTGCGAACAACGCTCAATACGGATCATAGTAGTCATTGCCTGAGGTACAAGTATCATCACAGCAAGTACAAAGAAAACCTGCTCATAGCGTATCTCCTTATGCTTTTTCAGCCATGTTACAAATATGACAAAAGCTGCAGCAAGTGTTATACAGAAAAGTATGATATGATAACGCTCATCAGGCATACCTACTGTCCTGAAAGATCTAATGAAATAGAATAAATCCTTTACCTCATGGGAAAGATGATAAAGTATCGGCACCGATATTCCGCAGGCCTCTGCTGCTATGAGTATCGGCAGACACTTGTGGAGCTTTACTGCACGGAGAAGCTCAAAGAGCATTACTGCGATTATAGCTGCAACAGCTATTGGAAGAACTAAAGTATCGTGGAAGAAAAGCACGATACCGATAAGAACAACTCCTACAGCTCCCGATATAATACGTGTAAGCATTACACACCTCCGAAACGGCGGTGTCTGTTACCGAATTCTATCAGAGCCTTGTCAAGCTCGGCCGGAGTAAAATCAGGCCAGAGAATATCTGTGAAATAATACTCCGCATAGGCGCACTGCCAGATAAGATAGTTTGAAAGTCTGTACTCGCCGCTGGGACGTATAACAAGGTCAACATCGGGTATACCCTTTGTGTAAAGCTCATTAGCTACAGACTGCTCGCTGATGTCTTCGGGACGTATCTCACCGTTTACAGCCTTCTGAGCAAGTATCCTTGCAGCATGGGCTATCTCGTCACGTCCGCCGTAGTTTACTGCCATCATAAGAGTCATCTCATCATAATGAGCAGTATCCTCCTCAAGTTTTATCATCTTCTCCTGCAAATCCTCATCAAAAGCACTCTTATCGCCGAGAAAGACCATACGTGTATTTTCGCTGAGGAAGTTTCTTACATCAACGATATAATCACGGAAAAGCTCCATGATAGTATTTACTTCATCGGAAGGACGCTGCCAGTTCTCTGTTGAAAATGCATAGAAGCTTATGTTTTTCAGTCCGATGTCCTTGCAGTAGCGGACTATCTTCTTGAAATTCTTCGCACCCTCACGATGACCGAAGGAACGGGGCAGACCGCGCTTTTTCGCCCATCTGCCGTTTCCGTCCATAATAAAGCCTACGTGCTCGGGAAGTTTCTCGGGCAGCACAAGCTCAGGTTTATCTTTTTTTCCGAATAATGCCATATTTCACCAATTAAACAGTCATGATCTCTTTTTCTTTATCAGCGACCATTTTATCAACATCAGCACACATCTTGTCTGTAAGATCCTGTACCTTCTTCTCGCAGTCCTTGAGATCGTCCTCTGTGATCTCAGAATTCTTCTTCATAGCCTTGTATTTTTCCATTGTATCACGTCTGATAGAGCGTACTGTTACCTTACACTCTTCACCGTACTTCTTGATGCTCTTGCAGAGCTCCTTACGGCGATCCTCAGTAAGCTGAGGGAAAGCAAGACGGATAACGTTTCCGTCGTTTACAGGCTGGATACCGATATCGGAAGCCTGGATAGCCTTTTCGATAAGCTTCAGTGTTGACTTGTCCCATGGCTGGATAACAAGTATTCTTGCCTCTGATACAGATACTGCTGCCATCTGGTTTACAGGTGTAGCTGCTCCGTAATAATCTACCATTACCTTGTCGAGAACTCCGGGATTGGCTCTTCCTGCACGGATAGAAGCAAATTCGTTTCCGAGAGCATTAAGGCTCTTATTCATTTTTTCCTTAGCGAGATTAAGCTGTTCTTTCATTGTATAACATTCCTTTCAGTAATTAAGTTGTCGTTTATAAGTTTTCGGATACAACTGTACCTAAATTCTTGCCCATTACGGCATCATATATATTATCGGGACGGCTGAGATCAAATACCAGCATCTTCATATGATTGTCACGGCACATAGCAGCAGCTGTGCTGTCCATTACACCAAGATCATCACCGATTACCTGTGAAAAGGTAAGTGTCTCATACTTCTTTGCGTCATCAAACTTGTGAGGATCCTTATCATATACGCCGTCAACAAGTGTTGCTTTAAGGAGAATATCAGCCTCTATCTCAACAGAACGGAGAGCAGCTGCTGTATCGGTCGAGAAGAAAGGATTTCCTGTTCCGCATCCGAATATTACGATTCTTCCCTTATCAAGATGCCTTACAGCTCTGTTGCGTATATAAGGCTCTGCGATAGCTGACATCTGGAGAGCTGTCTGTACTCTTACAACACAGCCGAGTGACTCCAGCACATCTGCAAGTGCAAGTGCATTCATTGTTGTTGCAAGCATTCCGATATGGTCTGCACGTGTCCTGTCCATAGCTCCGCTTGAACGTCCTCTCCAGAAGTTTCCGCCGCCTACTACTACTGCTACCTGAACACCCGCATCATTGCATTTCTTGATGCTCTTACATATATCAGTAACT
>Ga0310786_10002757_pt1 | contig 26387 bp, 17 predicted proteins | sample AusTroGonzalo_MG_FD_203881 | JGI IMG/M metagenome (GOLD analysis project Ga0310786, IMG submission 203881) | Bovine rumen microbial communities from tropical cattle in Woodstock, Queensland, Australia - Gonzalo_03 (v2) (version 2) | ecosystem: Host-associated > Mammals > Digestive system >...
ACCACAAACGTGGGAGGGCCGGCAGATACTGTTGGTCTTCGAGGCTGTCTTCACCGATGCCCAAGTCACCATCAACGGCCGTAAGGCCGGCAACGGCCTCTACCAAGGCGGCTTTACACGACACACCATCGACGTAAGCGACCGCGTGTTTTTCGGTCAGAAAAAGAACCGCTTGGAGGTGGAAGTCTCAAAGGAGAGCGCCAACCCGCAGGTGAACTTAGCCGAGCGCCGTGCCGACTACTGGAATTTCGGCGGCATCTGGCGCCCCGTCTTCATCGTCTCGAAGCCGATGCAGAACATCAGTCGCGTAGCTATTGACGCAAAGGCCGACGGCCGCTTCCAGGCCGACGTGTTCCTGAATCGCGCCCTGCCCGGCTGTTCCCTTTGCGTCGACATTATCGACGCAAAGGGAACGAAGGTGGCCACCAGCCCTGCCATCACCACCGCCAGCGACAACGCTCACCTTGACTTCATGGTTAAGAACCCCAAGCTGTGGAATGCCGAGCAGCCAAATCTCTATACTGCCGTCTTCACCCTGACTGACGCCCAAGGCAAGAAGCTGCACCAAGAGCACCAACGCTTCGGTTTCCGCACCATCGAATACCGTCACACCTATAACGGCGACAGCGATGACGGCGTCTTCATCAACGGCCAGAAAGTCATCTTCAAGGGTGTGAACCGTCACTCTTTCCGTCCCGAGACAGGCCGAACTCTCTCTAAGGCCAAGAACATCGAGGACGTGAAGCTCATCAAGAGCATGAACATGAACGCCGTCCGCCTCTCTCACTATCCCGCCGACCCGGAGTTTCTCGATGCTTGCGACTCGTTAGGTCTCTACGTGGAGTGCGAGCTGCCCGGCTGGCATTGGGCTCATGAAACCATTGTCGGCTCGCAGATAGCCGAGGAGATGGTCACCCGCGACGTCAATCATCCCAGCATCATCTTCTGGAGTAACGGCAATGAGGGCGGCTTCAACTACGAGTTAGAGCCAGTCTTTCAAAAGCTCGACCCGCAGCAACGCGTGGTGCTCTACCCTTGGGCCAACCGCAACGGCTTTGAGACAAAGCACTACCGCTCATGGGGCGAAACTGCGGAGTATATGCGCCAAAAGGAAATATTCATGCCCACCGAGTTCCTCCACGGCCTCTACGACGGCGGCCACGGCGCTGGCCTGAAGGACTACTGGAAGTTAATGATGAGCAACCCGCGCTGTGCCGGCGGCTTCCTCTGGGATTTACAGGATCAGGCTGTTCTGCGTACCGACCAAGACGGTTTACTCGACCCCGTGGGCAACTTTGGCTCTGACGGCATCGTAGGCCCCCACGGCGAGCGCGAAGGCAGCTACTATACTATAAAAGAGGTGTGGTCACCCATCCAAATCACAGCCTCCAGCTCTGAATTCTCAGCTTTCAAGTCTCAACACTTACTGTTCGGCAAGGAACTCTTCATCAGAAACGCTTACGACTTCACCAACCTGAAGGACTGCTTACTGCGTTACCGATGGATTGACCTGCCGTATTACGGCGGAACAGCTGAAAAGCTCGTTACTGAAGGTACGATAGCATTACCGTCGGCAGAGCCTGGCAAGAGTGTCACCCTTCCTCTGCCAGAAGGCAGCGGCGCCCTGCTTGAACTCACCGCCACCGACCCGCACGGCCAAGAGGTGATGACATGGCGTTTCCTGAAGAAAAACCAATACCCATCAGATTGGATCTTAGGGGCGGAGTCTCAAACCAAGACCGAGACAGACAAAGCCCTCAACGTGACGGTAGGCCCAACCACCTATACCTTTTCAAAGAAAGACGGACGCCTTATGGGCGTAAAGACCACCAACCACAGCTACAGTCTCTGCAACGGCCCACGATTCGTGGCCGTGAAACGTGCCGACCGCAGCGACGACGGCTTCTATAACCACGACGACAAGGAGGCTTTCCAGAAGAAAACGCAATACACCGGATATGCTGACCAAGGTGAATTTGCAGGTTTCGAACTGTCAGACAATGGCCATCTCTCCGTCCACTACCGTCACGGAAGCCTGGAGACCGTAGACTGGTGGTTCTTCGACAACGGCAGCGTATTGCTTTCGGCCAAAGCCACGTTCAATGGCGTCATAGATATAATGGGCATCTGCTTTGACTATCCCGAAGAGCTTGTGCAGAGCAAGTGTTGGGTAGGTCGCGGTCCTTACCGCGTATGGCAAAACCGATTGGATGGGCCGCAGTACGGCTACTGGCAGAACAACTACAACGACCCCGTCCCTGGAGAGTCGTGGCTCTACCCGGAGTTCAAGGGCTACTTCGCCGACGTGGAATGGATGCAACTGAAGACCAGCGAAGGCGCTATCGGCATCTCACTCGGCCACGTCCTCCAATATCCAATGTATGTGGGTGTCTACACACCCCGCGACGGTCGTGACCACATTCTCTACGACCTGCCCGAAACTGGTATCTCACTGCTTGACGTTATTCCTGCCGTGCGCAATAAGGTGAACACCACCGACCTCAACGGGCCATCGGCTCAACCCGTCTTCTCAAGAGGTCTCCATACCTATGAGGCATGGCTCCACTTCGATTAAAAGGATGTGATGAAACGTTACCGACGAAGCGGCCGTTTGTGGTTTACGAACGGCCGCTTCGTCGATAACGATACGATGGATGGTCTTCTTTAACGATTAGGATGCTCACTTACTCATCAGCAGGTGAGAAATCTTCCTTCGTCACGCCGCAGATGGGGCATACCCAATCTTCGGGAATGTCCTCAAAGGCGGTTCCTGGGGCAATGCCGCTGTCGGCGTCACCTTCTGCGGGGTCATAGACATAACCGCAGATGTTGCAAACATACTTCTTCATAGTCTCTTGCTTTTAATTATTTTTCCCCTCAGTCGTTTTCGGGGAAGAGGTTAGTACTCGGTTTATTTTCTCGATAATCATGTCGGGGGTGATGCCAGTCAGACAGCGGTAGTCGCCAAACCGACAGCGCTTTTGACCATAAATACTGCACGGACGGCACTCAAGGTCAAGGCCGACGACATTCTCCTCGGATTGTCCCCACCCCAGAAAGCCGGCCTTAGGATGTGTTGCCCCCCAGACGCTGACCACCGGTGTATGGGTCAGCGAAGCCAAGTGCATGTTGGCAGAGTCCATGGAGAGCATCACATCGAGATGACTCATCAGAATCAGTTCCTGATGCATCGTCTCTAAATGGTCACCCACAACAAGACACTGGGGAAAATCCAAGCCCCACATGCGGAAAACGTATAGTTCGTCATCACCTCGTCCGAAGAAAAAGATGCGTGCCTTCGGATAAAGCCGGCAGAGTTTTTCCACCACCTCATGCATTTGTTCCAATGGGTAAATCTTTCCCGTATGGGCAGCAAACGGAGCAACGCCAATCCATGTGTCCCACGAGCGTTTTGCCCCGATGGCACGAGGCAGCAGATTGAAACTGCCGCCTTCAGGAGGGAAGAGCGACGTGAACCCGATGTGATTGATAGGGAACCCTAAGCGGCGGAACACCTCGAGATAGTTTTCGAACGGCGTAGGCAGCCCTTTGCCCTTCAGCTTGCCTTTAGCCTTCGTCAGCTTATAACGCTGACGGCGGTGCTTGTCGAGATGTTCCACACGGAAGCGCCCCAGATTGAAGCGCAGGCGCAGATAGCTTGAGCGCAACACGGCGTGCAGGTCGGCCACGTGAGTGAACTGCTTGGCCACCAAGCGGCGGTAAAGGGAATTGAGGCCGCGAAAACCATGATACTCATCTTTAACGTCGGCCGCCATGAAGTTGACATTGGGGGCAAGGTCGTCGAAAAACGGACGTGCGTATGGCCGGCTGAGTACCGTGATACGAATGTCAGGATACTGATTTGCCAAGGCATGAACAACAGGCACCGTCATGGCGACATCGCCCAAAGCCGAGAAACGGATAACAAGAATATGCTGATGTTTCACTTCTTCTGATAAAGAATAGGATTAGTAGACGGATCGTTATACATCTTCATCTGGCGGTACACCTTCATGTACTTGCGGCCCTGCTGGATGTCCTCAAGCAATTGGTCAATGGCTGTTGAAAGGTCTTTCTGCTGCTCCAACAGCACATCGAGCTTGACCTTACAGCGCTGACGGTGCTCCTCGCTCGCATCGGAACGCTCCACCTGCTCATTCATGTGGTAAATCTTCAGCGCCAGAATCGACAGGCGGTCCACCGCCCATGCCGGGCTCTCAGTATTGAGACGGGCCTCTGGCAAAGGTTTCACTTCACTATAGTACTGACGGAAGTAGCTGTCAATCTCTTCCACCAAGTCCGTGCGGTCCTGATTCGAGTGGTCGATGCGCCGTTTCAGTGACAGTGCCTCAGTTGGATTGATGTGAGGATCACGTATAATATCCTCATAATGCCATTGCACGGTATCAATCCAGCACTTCAGATAGAGACTGTATTCTATGGAGTCCCGGTTGTATGGGTTACGGATGGGAGTGTCCACATTATCTGTCAGATGATAGTCCCGAATAGCCTGTTGAAAGATGCAATTCGCTTGTTCTGTAAAGGTCATTTTTCTTCTATTATCTTTTTTTCAAGCGGCAAATTTACACAAAGTTTTTCATTCGACCAACATTTTATGTGTTTTTCTGTTGTAGAATAAAAAAAAATTGTACCTTTGCAAGTCGAAACGTATGTGCAAAACAAATAAAAAGAGACATATATGGAATACAACTTTAGAGACATTGAGAAAAAATGGCAGGAACGGTGGGTTAAAATGGAAACCTACAAAGTGGTAGAAGATGAAGCGAAGAAGAAGTTCTACGTGCTCAACATGTTTCCGTACCCCAGCGGCGCAGGTCTGCATGTGGGCCATCCTTTAGGTTACATCGCCAGCGATATCTACGCCCGTTACAAACGGCTGAAAGGCTTCAACGTACTCAACCCGATGGGCTACGATGCCTACGGCCTGCCCGCCGAGCAGTATGCCATTCAGACGGGTCAACACCCCGCCATCACCACGGAGCAGAACATTAACCGCTACCGCGAACAGTTAGACAAGATAGGCTTCTCATTCGACTGGAGCCGCGAGGTGCGCACCTGCGACCCTGGTTACTATAAATGGACGCAATGGGCCTTCCAAAGGATGTTCCGCAGCTACTTCAGCACCTCGTCGAACAAGGCACAGCCCACTATCAAGCTCATTGAGCATTTCGAACTGATGGGCACCGAGAACTGTCACGCCCTGGGCACGGAGGAGCTGCATTTCACGGCCTCTGACTGGGCCGCCTTCTCGGAAAAGAAGAAGCAGGAGGTGCTGATGAACTACCGCATCGCCTATCTCGCCGAGACAATGGTGAACTGGTGCCCGGCTCTGGGTACGGTACTGGCCAATGATGAGGTGGTGAACGGTGTCTCGGAGCGCGGCGGCTTCCCGGTGGAGCAGAAGAAGATGCGCCAGTGGTGTCTGCGCACATCGGCCTACGCCCAGCGTCTGCTCGACGGCTTGGAAGAGATTGACTGGACGGACTCGCTGAAGGAGGCCCAGCGCAACTGGATAGGCCGCTCGGAAGGTGCAGAGATGGAGTTTAAGGTGGCCGACAGCGACAAGCATTTCACCATCTTCACCACCCGCGCCGATACCATCTTCGGTGTCACCTTCATGGTTCTTGCTCCTGAGAGCGAGTTGGTAGCTCAGTTGACCACACCAGAGCAGAAGGCTGCCGTGGACGAGTACCTGGCCTACGTAAAGAAGCGCACGGAGCGTGAGCGTCAGATGGATCACTCGGTCACGGGTGTATTCTCCGGCTCGTATGCCATCAACCCCTTCACAGGTGAGAAGATTCCCATCTGGATTGCAGAATACGTTCTCGCCGGTTATGGCACGGGTGCCATCATGGCTGTGCCTGCCCACGACAGCCGCGACTATGCGTTTGCCAAGCATTTCGGCCTGCCCATCGTGCCACTTATCGAGGGTGCCGACGTCTCGGAGGAGAGCTTTGACGCCAAGGAAGGCATCGTGATGAACTCGCCTGCAGCTGGCAAGACCGCCCTTGACGGCTTCTCCCTCAACGGACTCACCGTGAAGGAGGCCATCGCCGCCACGAAGAAGTTCGTTGAGGAGAAGGGGCTTGGTCGCGTGAAAGTAAATTACCGCCTGCGCGATGCCATCTTCAGCCGCCAGCGCTACTGGGGTGAACCGTTCCCCATCTACTACAAGGACGATATGCCCTACATCGTGCCGAAGGAGTGTCTGCCGCTGCAACTGCCCGAAATTGACGAATACAAGCCTACGGAGACGGGAGAGCCGCCTCTGGGTCGTGCCAAGAAATGGGCGTGGGACACCAAGTTCGACAAAGTTGTCGATGTTTCTGAAATCGACAACAAGAGCGTGTTCCCACTGGAACTGAACACGATGCCGGGCTTTGCCGGCTCGTCAGCATACTATCTCCGCTATATGGATCCGAAGAACGACAAGGCTCTTGTGGGCATCGGCCCTGACGAGTACTGGCGCAATGTAGACCTCTATGTGGGAGGTTCAGAGCACGCCACGGGACACCTCATATACAGCCGCTTCTGGAACAAGTTCCTCTACGACTGCGGTTACAGCTGCGAGGACGAGCCCTTCAAGAAACTCATCAACCAGGGCATGATTCAGGGATGGTCAAGTTTCGTATTCCGCATCAAAGGAACCAAGCAATATGTTAGCTTCGACCTCTTGGACGTGCAGTACGACAATGACACAAAGAAGAACCGCTACTTCTACAACGGTGCAGAGGCGGATCCTATCTATACTGACATCAGTACCGTGAACGGCAAGGAGCTGGACATAGAGAAAATAAAGGAATGGATGGCCGACTTTAAAGATGCTGAATTCATCACGAACAAAGAGGGTAAGTACATTGTATACCAGGCGATAGAGAAGATGTCCAAGTCGAAGTATAACGTGGTGAACCCCGACGACATCTGCAACAACTACGGTGCCGACACGTTGCGCCTCTACGAGATGTTCCTCGGCCCCATCGAGCAGTCAAAGCCTTGGGACGTAGCGGGCATCGACGGCTGCCACCGCTTCCTCCGTAAGTTCTGGAACCTTTGTCAGGCAGGTTGCGCAAACAGTACAGCAACCGGAACTGCAACACCCGAGGAGCTGAAAGCCCTTCACAAACTCATTAAGAAGGTGACACAGGACATTGAGGCATTCTCATACAACACAGCCATCTCGGCCTTCATGATTGCTGTCAACGAGCTAAGTGCCTTGGAGTGCAAGAATCCGGAGGTGATAAAGACCCTCGTGGTGCTCATCGCTCCCTTCGCCCCGCACATTGCCGAGGAACTGTGGGAGCAACTTGGCGGTGAAGGCAGCGTCTGCGATGCCCAGTGGCCTGAATGGAATGAGGAATATCTTGTGGAAAACCAAGTGAAGATGGGCGTGCAGTTCAACGGCAAGGTGCGCTTCGATATGCAGTTCCCTGCCGATGCTGACAATGCCACCATTGAGCAGGTTGTCCGTGCCGACGAACGCACGGCTAAATATACTGACGGCAAGCAGATCGTGAAAGTCATTATTGTGCCGAAGCGTATGATTAACATTGTGTGTAAATGACCATTAACCACAAGCTCATTCTCAAGGAGGTCGGGGATTATGTGTTCATAACCCTCGGCCTCATCTTGTATGCCTTCGGCTTCACTTTCTTCCTCATGCCCTACGAGATTGTGACTGGCGGTGTGGCCGGTGTGGCTGCCATCGTTGAGTATGCGACCTCTTTCCCAAACCAGTACACCTATCTGTTCATCAACATCGCCCTGTTGGGTATGGCATTGAAGATTCTGGGCATCAAGTTCCTGGTGAAGACCATCTATGCCATTCTCATGCTCACCTTTCTGTTAGGTCTGATGAAGGAATTGGTGCCTCGCGACGAAGCAGGAGTGATGATCAAGATTTTGGGTGAGGGGCAGGACTTCATGTCGCTCATCATCGGCTGTACCCTGACAGGATCTGCCTTGGGTATTGTCTTTGTGAACAACGGCTCCACAGGCGGCAGCGACATCATCGCCGCCTCGGTGAACAAGTTCTACAACATGTCGCTCGGCACAGTTCTCATCTTCGTCGATTTCATCATCATCAGCACCTGTCTCTTCATCCCAGCCTTCGGCTCCATGCTTGAACGCACTACGATGGTGGTGTTCGGACTTTGTACAATGGTCATCGAGAACTTCATGCTCGACTTCATCTATAACCGCCAACGCTCGTCAGTACAGTTTTTGATCTTTTCAGATAAATGGCAGGAGATAGCCAACGCCATTGGCACACAGCTTGACCACGGCGTCACTATTCTCGATGGCCACGGATGGTTTACCGGACAGGAGCGCAAGGTGCTCTGCATCCTGGCCAAAAAGAACGAGAGCCTGCTCATCTTCCGTCTAATCAAAATGATCGACCCGAAAGCCTTCGTTTCGCAGAGCGCTGTGATCGGCGTCTTTGGCGAGGGCTTTGACCAAATAAAAGTAAAGACTCCCACAAAACCCACTCCACCGGCAAACTCATGAAAATAGTCTTCGCCACCAACAACCAGCATAAGCTACAAGAAGTGCGCCATATCCTCGGCAACGCTGTCGAAGTGCTTTCACTTAACGACATCGGCTGTCACGACGACATCCCCGAGACAGGACAGACCTTGGAGGAAAATGCGCAGCAAAAGGCCCGTTACGTATATCAACACTACCACATCAGCTGCTTTGCTGACGACACGGGCCTTGAAGTGGATGCCCTCGATGGTGCGCCCGGCATTTATAGTGCCCGTTATGCCAGCATGGCTCCCGAAGGTTCACCCGTCGGGAAAAGCCACGACAGCGAGGCCAACATGGCCCGCCTGCTAAGCGAATTAGGAGAAAATAACAATCGTAAAGCACGATTCCGCACCGTCATTGCGTTAATCATGAAGAGGGACGTCTGTCCTTGCGGATGTACGTCAATCAAGGAGGAACATCTCTTCGAAGGCATCGTCGAGGGCGAAATCACCCGTCAGCGCAGCGGAAAAGAGGGGTTTGGTTATGACCCCATCTTTCGTCCTGACGGCTATACCCAGACGTTTGCCGAACTTGGCCCGGACGTGAAAGACCGCATCAGCCATCGGGCCCGTGCTACGGTGAAGCTCTGTGAGTTTTTAATGAATAACAATATAAAGTGACCTTACACAGATGAACACTCAAAACATAGTCAAGAGCATAGAGACTTGGATAATAACGCTCATCGTTATCTGCTGTTCACTATTCAAGCCCCAGGCCGCAATAGCCCAAACCGGCACGTGGAAGGCCTATATGGCGTATTACGAACCGCAGCAAATTGTCAAGGCCGGTACAAACATGCTTTTTGTCCGTGCCTCCAACGGACTCTACAGCTACAACCTGACCGACCACTCCATCACCACCTACGACAAGGTGAAGCAGTTGAACGACTGCTATATTTCCCAGATAGCATGGAACCCTAAAGTCCAGCGCCTCATCATCGTCTATCAGAACTCCAACATTGACATCATGGACGTGGACGGCAACGTCAACAACATCAGTTCCATCTACACCAAGTCAATGACACAGGACAAGACTATCAACAGTATCCTCATCAATGATATCTATGCCTATTTAGCAACAGGTTTCGGTGTGGTCAAGATTAATATGCAACGGGCAGAAATTGCCGAGTCCTACATTCTTAACTATAACATTTCTGATGTTGATATCGACAACGGCATAATCTATGCCAAATATATCGGCAGCAGAGTATTTATCTTTACCGGCTCATTGAACAGCAACCTTATCGATAAACACAACTGGACTGTGATCACCGACTATCCAAGCACACTCTTTACAAAAGATCTCAGCGACTGGAACGAGTACATTGAGACCGTGAAGACTCTGCAACCAGATGGTCCCAAGTATAATAACTTCGGTTTCATGCGGATGAAAGACAATGTGCTCTACACCTGTTGCGGCCACTCAGGAGGCTCTGTGGAACGCCCCGCAACCGTGCAGATTAAGAGAGGTGATGAGTGGGAGTTCCTTCAGGATGACATGACTGGAGTGGAGGGCGCAGAAGACAGCAAATGGAAATTTGTGGAAATGTATGCCGTTGACGTGGATCCTTTCGACAACAAGCATGTCTTTGCTGGCGGCAGAACAGGACTCTTTGAATACTATAATGGCAAACTTGTAAAATACTACAACAAAGACAACAGCATCCTTAACTCCGCCACCACAAGTAACAGATACGTACTGACCGACGGTATTACTTTCGACAAGAACGGCAGCCTGTGGATTCTGCAAAGTTCAGTAACAGATAACTCGCTGATAGAAATCACAAAAGACGGTGAATGGGTGAAACACGACCAGGACGTACTGATGAGCGACGGAAAAAGCCTCAACAATCTCACGTCACTTATGTTTGACAGCAGGGGACTGATGTGGTTTGTCAACAATCACTGGAACAAGTCATCATTCTTTAGTTACGACACTTCTTCCAACACGATGGTCAATTCCGTCTTTCAATTCGTCAATCAGGATGGCACCAGCTCAAAGGAGATATACAATCCCCGCTGTGTCGCTGAAGACCGCGAAGGGAATATCTGGATAGCCACCCTGACAGGCCCCTACATGATTGAGGCCGAACATGTGTATGGCCCTATAGACTATGTGACACAGGTGAAGGTGCCTCGCAACGACGGCACCAACTATGCCGACTATCTCTTGGATGGTGTGGACATCTCGGCAATTGCCATCGACGGCGGCAACCGCAAGTGGTTCGGCACACATGGGTCTGGCATCTATCTCATCAGTGACGATAACATGGAGCAGGTGCTCAACTTCACTACAGAGAACAGCCCTCTACTCTCAAACACCATCGAGTCCATCGAGATCAACCACAAGACAGGCGAAGTGTTCATCGGTACCGACCAAGGTCTCTGTTCCTACATGGGCGATGCCACAGAATCGGCCATTGAGATGGTGAAAGACAATGTCTATGCTTATCCCAATCCTGTTGTCTCTGGCTACGACGGACTCATTACTGTGGTAGGCCTCTCATTTGACTCTGATGTGAAAGTCCTCTCCACCAGCGGCCAGTTAGTGGCCCAAGGGCGTAGCAATGGCGGCACCTTCACTTGGAACGGACGCGACCGTCAGGGCCGCCGGGTGGCCTCTGGCGTTTATATGGTAGCGGCAGCAACAAGCGAAGGCAAAAAGGGCGTGGTATGTAAGATCGCAGTCATCAAATGATAAAAAAGATACGACATCTTTTTTTAATACTGATATTGCCATCCATTAGTTGCATTGCTGAAGCACAGCTGGTTATTGATGGAAAGGCTGTTGCATACGATAGCTTGACAAACACGATGTTTGCGACCATTTCAGAGGCACACTTTGGACAAACAGCGGAACTGAGTATTATCCTGAGCGACGGGTGTACGGCCTGTACTATTGACAGTTTGGCCATAGGCAATAGCCACACCTTCTGCGATATTGACGCTGAACAGTGCTATGAGGTTACGCTCACGGCAGATGATGGGCACACCATTCAACGGCACCTTCAGTTCACTTTCCTGCCCATCATTCAACTGAAAGGAGAGTTTGGCTACGACTACCAGCAGGGCACTTTTCTCTTCTCTCATCCCGACTCATCCCATACCGACACGCTGACCGCCCGCATCAAATGGCGAGGAGGCACTACTAATGCCAACAATAAGCATAAACGCAACTACAAGATTAATTTCGATGAAGACCATCGCTTTTTCGGTTTCCGGAATGATGACAAGTGGATGCTTGATGCCGGACAGCCTGATGTATTCCGTATGCGTAACCGCATTGCTATGGACTTGTGGAACAAGATGGCACGCCAACCTTACTATGCCGACAAGGAGCCAAAAGCACTCAACGGCGTAAGGGGACAAATAGTAGAATTGTTTCTCGGCAACGAATGGAGAGGCATCTACAACTTCTCCGAATTCATAGATCGCAAACAACTGAAGCTGAAGAAAACGGACAGCAAGACGGGCGAAATACGCGGATGTCTATATAAAGGTTTCAGCTGGGATAAGACACGAATGTTCGATTTCCTCGACAGCTATGATAATACCAAAGACACGCTTTTCGGATATGAGGTTAAATACCCCGACCTTGAGGACAGCGATACTGTTGATTGGGCACCGTTAGTGGAAGCAAACAACTTTGCACTTAGCAGCACCGATGAGGATTTTCAGCAACATATTGACGACTATTTCGACATGCCAGTAGTCATTGACTACAACATCTTCTTTAATGTAGTCAATGCTGTGGACAATGCTGGGAAAAACATGTACTGGGCCATCTACGACAAGACAGAGACCAAGTGCCTGACGCCCGCCCCTTGGGATCTTGATGCAACCTTTGGTCAGCGGTGGGGCGGACAGCTTATCTCAGAAACGGAAGAAGGCTTCTACAACTCACCAGAATTCAAGCTTGACTTCGAGCTGATGCTTACCTACAGACTATTCCGCGACAATTTCAATGACTATATAGGCCAGCTCAATGAACGCTACAAGCAGCTGCGCCAGCCGGGCCAACCACTACACACTGACAGTATTCTCACTCTTGTAGACCGCTACTATCAGGCAGTCAAGAACAGTGGAGCCGCAAGTAGGGAAGAGGCAAAGTGGAGCGGTGACAGCGACGTTTGGGGCGATGTCATTGACTTCGACACAGAGTATGCCTATATCTGCGATTGGATACGACAACGCATGCCCTTCATTGACCACACCGAATTGCCGCTCTACTATAAGGAATCTTATTTCGAACAAATAGAGGGTATTCAGTCTCCCCAACTAACCAACTCCTTTGGAGGTGATTTACACTCCCAGACTCCCATTTACAATCTCAGTGGACGTACTGGCATCATAAAGCCAGGTTTGTACATCAGAGGTGGGAGAAAGGTCATTGTCAAATAGCAATAGCTGAAACCCTATGCAAGTAAGACAACGGATAGATTGGCTGGCCATCGTAAGAGGGTTGAACATAATGCTAGTTGTAATAGCACATGCGCAGCTCATTGACATTTCCACTGATGCCCCTTTCCCTGTAATGGACACATTCAACAGTTGGCTGGTACCCATTCGTATGCCTCTGTTCATCTTCTGTTCAGGCGGGCTGCTTTTCCTTAGCCGCATTAATAAACAGTGGACTATAAAAAAACTCTACCGCGACAAGGTGCAGAGAATACTCTGTCCTTTCCTCTTCTTTGTCATCTTCTACTATTTATTGAAGATAGCCATGAACACATTCGTAAAGACAAAGGTGGATTACTCTGTAGCCGATTTTCTCATATCGTTTGCCATTTACAGCAATCATCCTTCTGTCCACCTCTGGTTCTTAGCCGTACTGACATGGTTCATGCTTTTATACCCCTTGTTCCGCTGGCTGTGCCAGAACGATCTGAGGATGATAGTGTTTCTATTATTCAGCATATCCATTTATTTCATAGACATGCAGCCAGCCCCAGAGAAAAACTATTTCTATCTGTTCACACTAAATCATTATCTGGTTTATTTCTTCGCTGGCATTTTCTTTTTCCGTTTTCGTCTTTACGATTATTTCAACAGCTGGTGGTTGACGATAATGCTCATTGCAATCTATGCCACGACATACTTTTTCCAATTATGGCTCCTTTGTTCCATGACCGGTATTTTTGCTGTTGTGGGTCTTGGTAGGCAGATAGCTCGATTTTGGCCAAATATGTTCAGCAGTTTCAGGGAATATATCTACCAAATCTATCTTATTTCACTTATTTTCCAGGGATTTGTAGAACTGATTATCTGGCGCCGTCTGTTCTATTGTCCTGGGGCGGTTGTTCTTTTCTTTGTATTGAATGTGCTTGTAGGCATCTACATACCTGTAATCATAAGCAAACTAGCAGAACGTTTACCTTACAGATCTCTGCACTTGGCTCTTGGACTGAAACAAAAAAAGCAATGCAATTGAAAAGCTACAGTAAAAGTGCAGTACTACAATCTAAATGGAATAAGGATTTACATTCCAGTAAAGACTGGCATCATTGTTATTACAAAAAACACTGAGATTTAGCGCAAAAGGCAGAGACAAAGACACGAAAGGCCCTGCTAACCACCTTCATCACTACGTATGGCGTGAAGCGCAACCTACATGCCGACATCGTTATCGACGAAGTGATAATGAATGACCTCTTTACCGTATAGTTATTGTATAACCTTCCCCAAAAACGCATAAAAAGCATCGGTTTTGGGGAAGGTTAATGGTAGGATCCTTCCCCAAAAACGAAAAAAAATATGTAGTTTTGGGGAAAGTTCCTGTCTCTTTTTCTTGCTCATTCCAATAATAATGCTTAACTTTGCAGCCCTAAAAGGCAACAAGCATGGATAAGTTAATAGGGCGGCAACAGGAACAGCAACAACTCGCCGACTGCCTTTCGTCAGGACAGCCGGAGTTTGTTGTCATTTATGGCCGGCGGCGCATCGGAAAGACATTTCTCGTCAGGCAGTTCTTTAACGACAAGTTTGACTTCAGCTATGTGGGAGCACACCATTTCAGCCAAGACGAGCAGTTGGAGAACTTTGCCGAAGCGCTCTGCCGTCATGGTCTGTCATCCATTCCTCCACGTTTGGACAACTGGCGGGAGGCTTTCCGCCATCTGCAGGAACTGCTTGAACGTAAGCCGAAGAACAAGCGCAAAGTGGTGTTTATCGACGAGATGCCCTGGATAGACACCCACCGCAGCGACTTTGTACGTGCGCTGGAGAATTTCTGGAACGGCTGGGGAGCCCAGCGCGATGACCTCTGCTTCATTGCCTGCGGTTCATCGACATCGTGGATGGTCGATAAAATCGTGATGAACCAAGGCGGTCTGCATAACCGCATGACACGGCAGATATACCTACGCCCATTCACATTGCGCGAGACAGAGGAATACCTACAAAGCAAGCAGTGCCAGTGGGACAGGCTACAGACCCTGCAATGCTACATGACGGTAGGAGGCGTACCGTACTATCTGAGCAAGATGGACACGCGAAAGAGCCTGGCACAGAACATCGACCTGCTCTTCTTCACCCGCAATGCACCTCTCAGCATGGAGTTCGACGAACTCTACAATGCCCTCTTCAACAATGCCGAAAAATACATTACGATCGTAAGGACACTGGCCAGCCACCGCGAAGGACTCAGCAAGCAGGATATTGCGGGACACACAGGCATCAGCGGTGGATGGCTGACACGGCTGCTCACCAATCTGGAACGTTGCGATTTCATCATGTCATACAATAGGTTCGGCTCACGGCAGAACAACACCATATACCGCCTGACTGACTTCTACACCCTGTTCTACTTTAAGTTCATTGAAGGCAGGAACAACAACGACGAGCATTTCTGGACCCACCTGCTTCAGTCGCCTGCCATCAGCAACTGGCAGGGACACACTTTCGAGATAGTGGGTCTCACCCACCTGCAGCAGATTAAGCAAGGACTCCAGATTGGCGGCATACTGGCACAGGCATCCACCTGGCGAAGCAAAGACAAAGAGCACCACTACCAGATAGACCTGCTCATAGACCGTGCCGACCGCATCATCAATCTCTGCGAAATGAAATTCTCCAACGACCGTTTCATCATCGACAAGGACTACCGGCAGCGGCTCAGCGACCGCCGTGCCTGGTTTGCCTACGAGACCCGTACACGCAAGTCGCCAGTCATCACGTTCATCACTACCTTTGGCATTATGCCTAACCAATATGCCGACATCGCCCAAAGTCAGCTGACCATGGACAGCCTGTTTATTTGATTTATAAGACATGAAAGTTCATGCAAATCATTTCCCGCTAATCGTCATCGTTGTATGCCTGCCGTTCATCCTGTGGGCGGTGGGCGGCATATTGCCAACCTTCGACGATTACACGTCGTTACAGTCGCCGTGGTGGGTGCAGATTGCCGACCCTGGCTATTTCTTTCCTGACTCTGTGCGGCGGCCTTTCGATGCGCTTCTCGGTGCCATCGTGGGGTGGAAGCCTGTGCTCTTTCCTACGCTCAATCACGTTCTCATCATTTTAGGGCATACCGCCTCTGCTGGCCTCGTCTATGCGCTCTGCCAGCGGTTGAAGCTCGGCACGCTGGCTGCCAACGTGGCTACCCTCTTCTTTTTCTTCTCGCCAGCCACCCTTGGTGCCACCTTGGCTTGCGATGGTTTCAACCAGACCTACGCTCAACTGTGGGGACTGTTAGCTCTATGGTGCTACCTGAAAACGTCAGGCAGAGGACTGCTTTGGCTGCTCTGCGTCATCATGGCCGTTCTGTCAAAGGAAAACGGACTGGCTTGGGCCGTCGTGCCGCCTGTCATTGGCTATGCCTTCCACCTATCAAGTCGCCGTGAGGCATTACACCATATTGGTTATGGCCTGATTGTGGCTGCCGCCTACTTCATCATCTACGGCGTCATCTACTTCAGCGGCATCCTTGGCATCGAGTACGACGAACAATATACTGACACCACCATCATCAGCCACCTGAAAGACTTCCTCCAGCTCATAGCCTACACCTGGATTCCCGTTGACTATGCAAGTATAGTCTATCCTCCTGCCCGCAACTGGACCATCGTGGCCATGACAGCCCTGGCATCGTTGCCTTTCCTGATTCTTCTTGCTGCCCGGTGGCGACTGCTGAAGACACGCAGTGTGTTGTTGCTCGTTATCTGTTTCCTCATTCTGACAGCTCCTCATTTGCTGACAGTTGTCAGCATCATGCACAACTATGCTGCCCTTTCCATTGCCGCCCTTATTGTCGCTGCCCTCATTGAAGAAACCAAGAAGCGACAATTCCTGATTCCCGCCTTCGGCCTCTTCCTTGCCGCAGCCCTCTTCACCGATGTACACCACTATCAGGCAGCCCGTCAGTCTGGTCTTTTAGGCAGGCAGCTCGCCATGCAGGCTATCACCCAGGCTCAGACGCCACTGGAACGCGTGTTCTGCATCAATATAAACAATGAGCAGGAGCCCTGCTACTCCAACTTTTACGTCCGCCCCGTCGATGCCTTTGCCTGGGGACTTTCCGTTCGTCACTATACCGGCTACACATGGAAGACCGCCATCAGCGAAACGACACTCCCACGCTACAATCAAGGACAAATAGAAACCCTGGCCGACAGTGCCCTGCAAGCAGGCAATGATGCTGTTTGGGTAGTAGGACACGACAAAGAGAAACTAACCATCATCACCCCTCAATAGACATATCTCCATGCATAACAACTATTTTCAATTCTTTCTCCTCCTCATTTCACTTTTCGGTTTTGGGGGAGGCTCCGTCTTCGCTGACAACTCCGACCCATACAATTACCTGCCTGACAACAGCAGTGTGAAGCTTGACGAGACCAACCTGCCCATCGTCTTCATCGACACCAGCTGCGGCGGAAAAGCCACCAAAATCATCCATAAGGACTACCGCATCAGTGTGCGAATGAAAATCATCGACAACCCCGACGGCATCAACTATGGCGACACCATTGCCCATCCTGACCAACAGGTGGACTACGAGGGATGGATAGGCCTCAAGTACCGTGGAAACTCCTCGTTCGACTACTCAAAGAAAAAGCCCTTCGGCTTCAAGACCTTGGAGACCAACGACGTGAACGGGAAGAAGAAGAAGGTGAAAATCTTGGGGATGGCAAAGGACAACGACTGGGCTCTGCTGGCTCCTTACAACGACCGCAGCATGATTCGCGACGTGCTGATGTTCCAGTTGGCAAGACCTTACTTCGACTTCACTCCCAGCGTCCGCCACTGCGAACTGATTCTCGACGGCATATACTATGGCGTCTACATCGTGACGGAACGGGTCAGAAAAGGCAAGCACCGCCTCAACCTCGACGATCCGGGCACTAACGGCGACTCCCTCACAGGAGGCTATCAAGTGCAAGTGGACCGCAACGATGAAGACCACTACTACACCTCGAAATATTTTGCCGTGGACAAGAACGGCCAACGTTACTCCTCCTACTATCGCATCTATTTCCAGTATATCCATCCAGAGTATGAGGACATGATGCCCGCCTTTCCTGAGCAGCTGAACTATCTGCAAAACCAGATAGACGCTATGGAGAAAGCCATCGCCTCCTCAGACTTCACCAATCCGCAAACAGGCTATGCCCACTATATCGACTCTATGTCGTTCATCGACTATCAGCTGTCGCAGGAAGTATCCAACAACGTTGACGGCTACCGGCTCAGTACCAACCTTTTCAAGCATCGCGACTCACAGGACGGACGATTCAAGACGGCTCTCTGGGACTTCAACATCGCCTTCGGCAATGCCAACTACTGCGGAGCCGAACTCACCGACTTCTGGACTTATCAAAACACCTACATCACCGCTACCAACGCCTACAACAAGGTGCCCTTCTGGTGGATGCGCCTCATGGAAGACCCGGAATATGTGAAGCAGTTGAAAGCACGTTGGACCCAATACCGACAAGAGAATTACACTAACAGGCACATAGAAATGGTCATCGACTCGATGGTCAATATGCTCAATGCCAAGGGTGCCGTAGAACGCAACTACAAAGCCTATCCCATCTGGGGAAAGAGTATATGGCCAGTACCCAACTACAAGACGGTCAACACCTATGAGAAAGAAATCGCCAACCTGAAAAGATGGCTCAATGAGCGCGTCGCCTGGATGGACGAGCAACTGGAATTCGACAGCTCATCGGGTGTCTCCTTCTTACCTAACAACGACTTTCAAAAGGAAATCACCGGCTACTACGACATTAAAGGCATCCGCCTCACAACGCCTCCACGGCAAGGCATCTTCATCGTCCGCTTTAAAGACGGCACCTCAAGACTCATGCGCAAATAATTGTAGCGGCAACATATCATCTGCAACCTCTTTCATGAACGTTACGCTTCAGTCTCTCAGATTTGTGTTCGTCATGATGATTTTCATGTCGCATTTCAATTATCACGTCACTTCATCGTTCGACGCGGGAGGGGATTGCGGTGTTGCTTTTTTCTTTCTTCTCAGCGGCTTCGTGATGTCAATGGGCTATGGTCGCAGCATCAGCGATGGATCATTTCGTTTCAAGCGGTACATTACTCGCCGGCTGATAAAAGTCTATCCGCTGCATCTGCTCTGCCTGATGGTTTTCCTGATCATCTTCCGTCCAGCCATAGACCATCGTCTGCCTCTCAATGCCTTGTTACTCCAGTCGTGGATTCCCGATGACAGTTACTATTTCTCCTACAACGGCGTCTCGTGGTTTCTCTCCAGTATATTGTTCTGCTACCTGCTTTTCCCACTTGCTTATCGTCTTGCCAACAGGTTTACACTCGCTGCTGTACTGGCAGGTTGTATCGCCGTCTATATCATAGTGCCATACAGTCAGGTCAACGCATTGCTCTATGTCTTTCCACCTGTCCGCTTCGTCGACTTCTTCTTCGGCATCATGCTCTACAAATATCACAGCAGCAGACAGAATAAACCTGTTCCATTATGGGCAGAACCCTTGTTAATGTTACTACTGGCATGGGCACTAACGGTTTATCCCGATACCGACGAGAAACTACGCAACGCACCACTCTACTGGCTCGTGCTGATACCTGTCATCCTTGTCTTTATCCAACAGCAAGGCCCTGTTTCGCGCTGTCTGCGGTGGCGCATATTTCAGTGGTTGGGGTCACTGAGCATGCCTATTTTCATGCTTCATCCCATCGTGTTCCGCTCCATGATTCATTTTTTCCCTTCATTTCCTTACGCCATCATGCTCATCCTTTGTTTCACCATTACAATACTGCTCAGTTGGGCCACAAAGCGTTTTTTCCTACGCAACGTAGAACGTTTTTGAGTGAAAACGTTTGGCTCGTTCAACGCTTTTGTTTACATCATGGTGTGGGACAATGACAATCTGACACACGTCGAGATTGTGGGTGGCTGCAACGCTGTTTACGATTACCAATACGACATGTCGAGACTGTCGCCACGAAGCGACATGTTGGCTTACATGCTGGAGATTCTGACTTTCAATTTGAGAGCCATCCAGGTTATGCTTTGCTTCTATCCATACATGGGTTGTCATTCACGTAATCTACCCATTGGAAGCAAAGAGAGTACATGCAAGTGCAAACTCAGCAGAATGTCGCTGAAAAAAACATTTACTCAAAAAAATTGCAAAACTAACTACACAACTACACTAACCACTTTTTCCTGCTTATAACCAACAACTTACACAATGTAGTTTAACTACACTAATTGATGCATAACTACACTACTGAAAACTGCCAGTTTACGCTCCGAAAAGTGCTGAGTTTTGCTTCGTAAACCGTCGGTTTATGTACTGCAAACCGTCGAGTTGTGCATTGCAAAATCGTTGAGTTGTTCATTGCAAACTGCTGACTATCGGTTACATAGGAATATACGTCACGCCTTTTTTACCCTGTCTCGCCGTGCCAAAGGCCAGTTATCCGTTAGTGTAGTTATAATCAATTTAGTGTAGTTTAACTACATTGTATTACTTGCTGTTTCACAGGATGTTAGATCCTTTAGTGTAGTTGTGTAGTTAGTTTTTAAGTTTTTTCTCAGTAAAAAAATAAGCGTTATCTTTGCTAACAATGACTTAGCCGAAATCGGATAATCAGGCAAAATGCCTACAAAATTGAAACGGTCTCATTTTCAGTTACTTTTGTCTTCTATCGGTCGATAATTATCGTGCTGTGCGGTTGAAAGACGCTGAAAGCGTCTACGCTCAATAACCGCAGTGTCCGAAGGACCTGCGGAAGCAGGAAGTCGGCAGAAAGCACTCTAAAAGAGTGCCCCAGCAACAGTATTGGGCGCCCCCTTTAGGGTCGTTGTACTCACATCACCTTCTCCGGGGGTGCTTCGCACCGCCCGGTTATTGAGAGGTGACCGCTTTGCGGTCATACTGCAGGTCAACCGCACAGGTCGGAAAACGCCAATCCCAATAGCCATAAAAGAAATAACTTGCTACAACCACAAACAAATTCTGCCACATTCTCCTCCTTGCCAGCAACCAATAACCTGCAAAAACTATTGGAAGAAATACAAAGAAAGAATATGAATTAAATAACATTGCAGTGGTTAGTGACAATACGTGGTTAATTATCCTGAATCAAAGCCGTATGAGCGTTGAACCACTAATGTTGGTGGGGCCGTCAATCTGTACCACATAGACGGCTTGTGACAAACGGGGCAGAGGGACGGTGTGAAGGGATTGACCGTCAGGTATGGCGGTGGACATCAATTGGCGTCCAGAGAGTGAGAAGAGACGCAGGGTGACACCATTGACTGCCTGACCCAGATCGACGGTCAGACAGCCGTTTCCAACTGAGATACGGGCGTTAGTATGACGTGTTGAAACACCCTCTATGCGGTCGGCCTGAAGCAGATAGAGCAGGCCGTGGTAAACATCAATCTCGCCGTAGCCGTATTCGTTATTAGGATAGGACAGTGACTCGTCGTAATGGCGGCAGGTATGCTCAAAGACATCGAGAATCTGCTCGGTGGTAAGATCGGGCTTTGCCTGCAGCCACAAGGCTATAGCTCCTGCCACGGCAGGGCTGGCCATTGAAGTGCCACTCATACAATTCCAGGCGTAGATGCGGTCATTGAAAGGGAAATGTCTCACGTCCCAATCTATACTCTCGGCACTGGGATTGTTTTCTAAATAATAACTGCTGTACGATGATATGATATGAAGACCGGGAGCCATCACGTCGGGCTTGATGCGGCCGTCAAAGGCAGGTCCGACGGAAGAGTTGAATTGCCGTCCACCCTGTGGCCCGTTTTTATATGCCGTCCATTTACCTTTATAATTAATAACGCCGTCCCTGTAAAAGGTAGCACCCACACAGATAACACCTGGAGAGGATGCAGGTGAAAGAATGCTATGTGAATTTTCTCCGGCATTAAGTAATGGGTTTAACTCATTATCCACCAGTTTTCCCGACACGCGGTAGACCTCTATATCGGCATCGAGACCTATCACCTCAAATGACAAATGTGGTGATGCTCCCACGGCGCTTTTGCCTGTAAACGTCAGGTCATAGCATATCTCATCAGAGGCGTAGCAAGACGTATAGGCTTCCAACAGTACCTCCAAGGAGTCGTTTTTTACATACAGCCGTTTCATAAGGACAGAATCCGGCTGCTGGAGAACATCAACCGTGTTGATGATGAGTGTGTCGTTGCCCTGGTTATCGTAAGCCACAAGCCGCAGGTCAAAAGCATCTGCCGACTTCAGCGTCAGCATTGCCATTTTCTGGTAGGAGCGCAGGAACGAACCATCCGACAACCTGCCCGGCTCCTTGCGGAACCATGTCTTGTCATTACCATAGTTACCCGCTGCCGACACAATGATGCGCCCAGGGCCCGTCAGCCTTGAAAGCATCTCATAGTAAAGCAAATCATAGCCCCAGAAGTCCTGCGGGCTGCCCTCACTGAAATTGATGACACAAGGCTTCCCCTGACTTTCAGCATAGTCGAAGATGTATTTGAAGCCTAAGGCGTCAGTGGCAAAGGTGTATTTGTCGTAGTCGGCAGAGTCGATGAAGACTATGTCTTCACTGACGGCGTTGGCCACAATGCAGATGTCACTCTCAGGAGCCATGCCTCGATAGGGCGAGTCATAGCCACTGCCAGCCGCAATGCCCAGCGTATGAGTGCCGTGACTCTGTTTAAGGCCGTCACGGGCGTGTGCCACTGTCAGTAACTCGTCGCGCCCGGCATAGTCACGACCCACATAAAGCTGGCTGCCAACAGTATCGGCAGACAACATGTCCCAGAACCGTTGGATGCGATATTCAGTCGTGTCACGACTGTAGAAATTGGGATGAGTCAGGTCAAAGCCTATGTCCATCACCCCCATTACGATGCCACGCCCTGTGTAAGCCTGCGGCAGATTCTGCCCTTCATAGACAGGCAGCGCATTGAGATACCACGCTAAGGAGTCTGTCTGAATATGTGTACTGCGGTTAGCCTCGATACGGAGGATGCGGCTATCAAGCGAAAGACTTCCCAAAGCGTTTACCGGTATGTCGGCAATGCAAATGTCCCCTACCCCACTCAATAGGCGGCATCCATTCTCTTGCAGACATGCTTCACCACCTGCGGCAACTTTCACAAAGGCACAGACAGTAACCGGCTGTTTGCGGACTGATGACGACTGCTTAGCTACAGGCGACAAGGCCCTGTGGGCTGCCTTGTTCTGGCGCGCTAAGCGTCGCAGCATGGGCGATAATTTATCATATTGCACTTCCTGGGCCATCAAGGCAACAGGAAAAAGACAGCAAACGAGGAGTAAGGACAGGACATGCTTCATCATTAACTTCTATAATTGTTTATCACCAGCCGAATGGCTTTTCTCCACAAAATAATTGGGACGGTGCTTTGATTCATTGAAAGTGCGGCCTAAATACTCGCCGATAATGCCAAGACAGATGAGTTGTACGGCTCCCAAGAAAAGCATCACACAGATGAGCGTAGGATAGCCTGCCACGGGGTCACCGTACATGACAGCCTTGGTGAATATATAGATGAGATAGAGAAAAGCGCCAATACCCGTGAGGAAACCCATGAATGTGGCTAACCTCAACGGAGCGGTGGAGAAACTGATGATGCCTTCAATAGCCAATCCGGCAAGCTGAAAAAGACTCCAGTGACTCTGGCCATAGCGGCGCTCTTCCTGATCAAACCATATCTCTTTTTTGCGGAATCCTATCCAGCTGTAAAGACCCTTCGTGTAGCGCTCTGACTCACGAAGCTGGCGCAAAGCATCAATGCACTTCCGGTCCAGCAGGCGGAAATCGCCTACGTTCTGCAACACCTCATATCGGCTGGAACGGGCCAGAATATGGTAGAAAGCCATCGTGAGCTTGCGCCTTACCCAACTCTCCTTGCCACGTGTACGTCGTCTGGCATACACATCCTCATAGCCCTCTTCCCACCATTTTAACATCTCAACGATCACATAAGGAGGATGCTGAAGGTCAGCGTCCATTACCACGGAACAATGACCTGTGGAATGGTCAAAGCCAGCCAGCATAGCAGCCTCCTTGCCGAAATTGCGCGACAACTGCAAGAAGGCTACACGGTTGTCCTTTTCAGCCAACTGCTCTATGATGGATTGAGTGCCGTCACGACTGCCATCGTTGACAAACAACAGTTCAAAGTCGTAGTCAGACAACTCATCCATAGTCTTGGACATGCTGTCATAAAATGCCTGTAGTGACGCCTCCTCATTGTATGCAGGAACAATGATACTCACTCTTTTTCTCATAATGCCTATCTGATGATTTTACGTACACTACCGTCATCACATACTTCAATCAGGAGTTCTGGAGTTCTGGAGTTCTGGAGTTCTGGAGTTCTGGAGTTTGAGAGAGGCCGGCCCTGCAAATCATAGATGCCGGCAGCAGGGTGTCGGGTGTAGGGTGTCGGATTGTGGAAAACACCTGTCGATATTGGCTTGTCTTCCAGCATCTCGTTCAAAAAATAACTGATATTATCTTTGCTGACACCCAGCTTATTCACAAAATAATAATAGAACTTGTCCTGAAGCGTGGCTCCATCCAACCCATAGATATAATCTAAAACAGGGTCAATTATGTCTTTTTTCTCACCATGATTGTAGAAAGAGGTCAGCTCATAGTCTTTCACTATATCAGAGTAATCAACCCCTAACAATCCTTCCAACAGCAAAGCAAGGTAGCCAGTACGGTTAATTCCCCATACACAATGGAAATAGACGGGATTACCTGCTTTTAAGCAGTCAACAATAAAATTAAATTCACGTCGCCAACGGTACTGATAATAATAAGTGGTGAGATGCTCTGGCAGTTGACCGCTATCCGCTGTATAATAATAAGTAGCTTGCTGTCCGCTCTCTGTGTGGGCAGCATCCAGAAAACCAAACACAGACGTGTTATTGTCAATGTTGTAGTTGGCTCTAAGATCCAATTCACTGGCAATGCCTATCTGGTTCATCAGTATATCCACGTCAATAGAGTCATATTGGTGCTCACCGTTCAGTTCTGCTCCTCTGAACAACTTACCATACCTGACTATCTTATCATCAGCACATGGCCATCCTCCAAGGTCACGCACATTTCTCACATGAGGCGTATAGACCATGCGCAACGTCCCGTCTGTAAAGATTCTGCCTACGGAAAGCTCCTCACCGTCTGCCATCACTTTATAGAAATATGTACGTTGGGGCAGCAAGTTATAGATTGGCCATGTCTTTGAGCCTTTGTCTACAACAATGGTTGAAGGATCAATAAAAGCTTCATCTTCATCGTATATCAGCTTGATGGTGTCGGCTTCCACATCAGGCATCTCAATAATGGCTGGCGCCGGTAAGTCGAGCCTGCCAATCCCTTCAACTAAATAATTCATTATCACACTCGTATCATCACGTTCATAATGAACTTCACTCAAAAACTTGCGAACCCCCTCGTTCTCAATGTTTACGTAAATGTCTTGTGCCACGGAGGGCAGACAGAATGTGATACTAATAAAAGAGAATAATAACTTTAAACTGTTTTTTTTCATTGCTTTATAATATATTTTATGTTTTTAATTCTTCTGAATATGTTTGTAGTAGGCCGGGTGAACACCAAGTAGTATTGACCGTCAATCGCAACCACTTCATAGTTGAAATCATCAAGTTCAAACTCATTACCTTGGTAGGCCACAAGCCGTTGTAAAGGACTGAGTGCAGAAGGGTCTTCGTCGTTGAGTTCAAACACCAAGCTGTCTATAGTCAGGTTATCTGGCATACGCCACACAAACAAGTTCCCGTGGTTGTCAAGCTCATAGTCAGCAAACGCAGCACTGTCGGTCTCTATCCGCTTCACTACGTCATCTGGCAGAAAGTACATCTTTTCCTTATCAAACAGACAGGCGGCACAGCGCATATTAATATCGTTCGCATCGAAGCCCATGTAACTGCAATAGAAGCCAAACTCAAACGAAGGATTCACGTAATGGTCACGGAAATAGTCCATCAGAACGTTCTCACCCCTAATGGGTATCGTTACTGCTATCAGTTCACGTCCAGGTTCTTTCATCTGCTGTTCAGCTACAAGCCAGCTGTTATTGTTTTCTTTCCGTACCATGTAGGCAGGCACAAAACTCAACAATAACAATACGCCACTGAGAATCATCAGACGACGCTGCCAAATAACTGACAGCATTTGAACCATCAAATATAGCAATACCAACATGGCCATGAAGTCAGTAAAGAAAGCCACACGCTCCAAAGTGGTTCCGCAAAGCATCACAATGGCCATTGATACTAACAGAGCGACATAGACAAAACGAAAACGACGGATATGTTCGTAAAAGAATGACCTCCTGCGCCACCA
>Ga0310786_10002758_pt1 | contig 26385 bp, 21 predicted proteins | sample AusTroGonzalo_MG_FD_203881 | JGI IMG/M metagenome (GOLD analysis project Ga0310786, IMG submission 203881) | Bovine rumen microbial communities from tropical cattle in Woodstock, Queensland, Australia - Gonzalo_03 (v2) (version 2) | ecosystem: Host-associated > Mammals > Digestive system >...
AGTGTGGGGTGACAAGGGTGAAAAAAACAAGTGTGGGGTGACAAGGGTGAAAAAAACAAGTGTGGGGTGACAAGGGTGAAAAAAACAAGTGTGGGGTGACAAGGGAGAAAAAACAAGTGCGGTATGCCAAGGGTGAAAAAAGGCAAAACGAAAATGCTGCAAGAACTTTTAGCCTAAGCCTTTGGTTCTTGCAGCATTACTTGGATGTTTGAGGTGTTATTGAGTTATTGGTTTTTAAATTCGGTTACGGATTGTAAATATCTCCATTTCTATCAAGCGGAACCTTGCCAACGCTAACCGTATTTGTGGTGTGGCAATACAAGTCGTTCGGCGTAACGAACAGTGCTTGCTGCATTTTGGCGTTTTCAATCAATTCTTCGATGCTGTTGACAACGATTCCCGCCGCTTTGAGGAGTACCTTCAAAAATTCTTCGATGGCTTTGCTGAGCAAATTGCTCTTGATCAAGTTCACGTGATTTTTATTTTCTCTATCCACGAGATTCTTCAAAATATCTTCGATGGATTCAGTAATCGGCTCAAATTGAACGTCGGCGAAATTTTGGGTATTGTAGTTGTATTCGGCGGCATGTTCGGCGTACAGGTCGAACAGCGTTGCGGAACGTTTTGCCTTTAGCGGGGCCTGCGCATCGCCATTTTCGATATTGAGCTTCAAGTCCGGATTGTCCTTGGACGCATCGAGGAAGCATTGATACACGAACGAAGAGCAGACCATCGTATGCTTGCCGTCATGGAATTTTTCGTCGATGAGCGTCTTGAGTTCTGCTGCGACTACTTGCAAAAGCTTGATGACGTTGGGGTAGGTGAGCGATACGTCGGAAACGTCCTTGAAAATGATAATCATTGCGAGCAGTACGAGGTCAGAATAAGGGTAGGGGAGTCCCTGTCGGGCATAATCGCGTGCTATGTCAACAACCGGTTCCACGATTTTGTCGTAATCGTCGCCAAAGCCTCCTTCTTTAGTTAGGCGACGGACGTGGACTCCCCGTGCTTCGGGAACGCTTGTGACCAAATGCAAATTGATTCCACACTCTCCAGAATCTGCAAGTGCCGCTTTGTCCCCGTTTTGCACGAAAAGTGCTCCATGAGTCACTTTAGATTTGGTGAACAGCATAATCAAATCGGAGATGATGCTCCCCTCCTCTCCGTCAAAAATGAGGATATCGCCCGGCTTCAAGTCCTTGAGCTCGATGGGCTTTTCTTCTTCTTGAAAAATTTGATTGTTCTGTTCTACCATAAGTTGTCCTTCTCCAATTGTACAAATAAAGATAGCTTGCGAAAAATGCAATTGCAATAGCCCATTTGGGTTATTTTTATGTGAAAAAGGTATTAGAGACAAATTAATTATGGGCTAAAAACGCCCAAAAACTGTAAAAAAAAATTAATAAAGCGCGTTGCGTAGAAAACTCGCCTATTCAGAAGCTCGCGCTTACAACCGAATTGTTGTCGGCTTGGGGGATATGTTGAGCTTTATTTTTCGGTAAAAATGTTCTGGAGGCAGTTCCAGAGGAATGCTTTTTTCTGTTCGTCAACGCCTTTCAGCATCCATTCGACATCTTTTTTGGTGATGTTCGGGTTGTACTTATAGAGCTGCTGGCGGTGTTCTTCGCTTTCGGCGGATTCGCCCTTGATGTTGCAGCAGGCTATGATGCACAAGCGGATTGCCATGGCCTTGGGGTTGAACAGCAAAATCTGATTTGCGAAATTTTTGCATTCATCGAATTTCCCTTGCAACAGCAAAATGAACGTTTTGGCTTGGAACGTGGGCTGTAGGGCCGATTCTGGAATGCAGCGTATGTTGTCGTCGATAAGTTCCATCGCAAGTTTGTCTTGGCCTGTCAACATGTAAATCTGCGTGAGGATGGTGCGTGCAATGACGAATTGCGGGTTTGCTTCGATGACCTGTTTCAGGTACGCAATGGCTTCGCTCTTGTTGCCGATGGTTATGTTGAACATCGCCATAATCATCTGTGAATAGAACGAATAGGGGGCGTTATACATGGCCTTGCGGGCAAATTCTCCAAGCATCCTTACGTTATCTTGAACATTCCCCCAGTTTTCGAAAAAGGCGATATAGTATGACGTGGCGAGCGTGTAGAATGCAAATTCGTTGTACGTGTCGTCCGAGGTCAGCGGAGCGAGCATCTTTTTGCAGATTTCGAACGATTCCTCACTGCGGTTTTCGAGCTTGGCATAGGAAAATGCCGAGGCATACCACCAATAGGGAATTGGACTCCTCGATGTGTAATTCAGCTTGGCGGAGGCGAGGAGCATGTTTCTGAATAACAGAATGGCAGACTTCTGGGCTAGGATGCGGATATCGTCGGATTCCACTTTGACGGCTGTTGTCCAAAGAATTTCGTGCGAGCCGCCGATTTTGATGGATATGTGCAACGTGTCGCTGCTATTCTCCGCTGCTGAAACTTCAATTTGAAAACTGGGTTTGGTGTATTTTTCGGAAGCGTCCGTGATGCGGAAAATATGGTACTGATGGACAGCTTCTACAACGGAAAGGTAAAGACTGTATGCTTTGGTATGTTCAGGGACTTTGGGCAAGAAAACAAGGGTCACGTCATTGACGGTCTTTACTTCTTCTTTCTGTGATTCGCCTGTCGAGACCGCTTCTGTCCTGTTGGAAACTTCCAGTATCTTATAAATGTTGGTGAGATGAACCTTGACTGTGTTCGAGGATATGTTCAAAGCCTTGCATATCTCGACATTGGTAAGTCCTTTGCGCAGTAATGACAGTATCTCTTTTTGACGAGAACTGAGTTCTTGTAATTTTTCTTGCTCAAACATACGGGAATCAATTTAATAAAATTGAACTTTTTTTTTACAATGGCGTTTTTATTTCTTCGGTTATTTTTATTACAATAGGTTCAAACTATATCGATTGCCACAATTTTTTTTTTCTAATGCCTTTACAATCACCGTAATTTTACTAAATTTGGGACTCCAATAGCAACTAAAAAAGGATTACAAAATGTATTCTATTGTTGAAACAGGTGGTTTCCAGTATAAAGTCGAACTCGGCAAGGCTTACAAGCTCCCGACAATCGACGCCGCTGTTGGTTCTGAACTGGAGCTCAAGTCCGTTCTTCTTTTCTCCGGAAAAGAAGTGCAAGTCGGCACCCCTGTCCTGAACGACGCCTCTGTGAAGGTTGAAGTCCTTGCCCACGGCAAGTATGACACCGTCATCGTTTTCAAGAAGAAGCGCCGTACTCGTTACGAACGTCGTAACGGTCATCGTCAGGGCTATACCGAGGTGCTCGTCACGGAACTCCGCTCTGGCGCTGAATCTGCAGTCGTAGATCCTCAAGTTATTACCCGCAACCGCGCTCGCGTGGCTGCCCTTGCTAAGCAGAAGGTTCAGAACAAGCCGCTCACTCGCAAGGAAAAGATCGCTCAGGGACTTCCGAAGCCGGCTAAGGTCAAGAAGAACTCTCTGCGTAAGGCTAAGGAGGCTTAATCCATGGCACATAAGAAAGGTCAAGGTTCAGTACGTAACGGCCGCGACAGTAACGCCAAGTACCTTGGTGTTAAGAAGTACGCAGGCGAAGTCGTCAAGGCTGGCAACATCATCGTTCGTCAGCGCGGTTCTCACTTCCACAAAGGCAACAATGTCGGTATGGGCAGGGACTTTACCTTGTTCTCCCTTGTTGACGGCAAGGTGAAGTTCGAACGCCTCGATGCAAAGCGCCAGAAGGTCTCCGTCTATCCGGAAGAAGCCAACTAGTTTCGCTTTCTCGATTTTGACGAATTTGAAAGCCGGACGCAAAAGCGCCCGGTTTTCTTTTGTTCTGTCAATTTCTAACCTCATTCCTCAAAGGCCAAAGCCCGACCTCATACCTGTAACTAAACCACTAATCACTAACCACCAACCACTAATCTCCAGCCTCTATTTTTTCTACATTATTCATGTGATTACTATGCGCTTTTTAAAACTTTATCTTTTATCCGTTCTCGCGTTGCTTTTCGTTGCCTGCTCTGACGATGACGACGACTCCGATTATCTGTTTGACAGGGAAATTACCGAGTATTCTGTTTTGAAGGAATGCGGTTCGGATGCTCCCGAAGGCAAGGCGTGTTTCAAGATTCGCTATCGTTACCCGATTTCGACAGAAAAGTATTCTGGTTTGTGCGTTTGGCTCGATACGACCGTCGTGGATTCTACAACATTGTCTGTAAGCAATAAGCAAATAAAGATGGCTCATGAGGGCGAAGAACACGCGTTCTTCAAGGAATTCAAGGGGGCCGCGGATTATTTCGATACGTTGGATCTTACGGATAAAATTGAATATTTCGTGAAGAAGGGCTATACGACGCTTCAAGTGGCGATGGTCTGCGAATACGATGACGGGGGAGAACCTGGTTCTGTGCAGCGAGTGTTCCTGCGATTTTATGATGACGAGCCTCCTGCCATCGTGGAACCTCTCAAGGATTCTGTATGGGCGACGGGAGCCATGTTCGAATGGTATCGTCCGACGGATCGCACCGATTTTTATACACCGGGCTTTGTTTCTGGCAAGATTTATGGATATAACGTCTTACTTTGGGCCGAGGATCCGGACGAGGACATCCGCAATCTTGGGGTGACTGTCTATACACCTGATGGCGTGGATAACAAAGGGAACAAGTACTACAAGCGTCATGCAAAAATTCGCTCTAGCAAGAGGGTTGTTCGTGTGGATACCGTGGCTCATGGCGATAAGGAAAAGAATTACCTTCATCTTGTAGTTATGGATGGAAATGGCTATGATACGTTGAACGCCAATAAAAACTTGTTCCGTTTGTACGTTGAAGGACTCCGAACTCAAACACTGAGCAAGAAGTTTAAATATACGGTATCGATTTCGTCGTGGGATATGGTCGGCAATCGCAGTGGTTCAGAAGCTGATACCAAGACTTCAGTTGATGCCTGCCAGACGGTTTATACGACGGATTCCATCGCGCCGTTGATGCCAAAGAAAATTTTTACGACAGAGGATTCTCTTTTCCCTGGATATGCAAAACTTGATAGCAATAATAGGGTCCTTATTTATTGGAATCGCAGTGTAGATCCGCTCAGGCCAAAGCATGGGATAAAGGTGGATTCGGTTCTCAGTATTCCGAGTGACTGTAAAGAAGGATATTGCTATGACGTTGTTTCAAACTACATTGTCGAATATTACGACAAATTAGATAAGTCGTGGATCATGTATTCACGTGCGTCGAGTGATAGCTCTCGCTACAAAGACCGCTATAGTAGGGACGATGATGGAAACTTCAAGATAAAAGTTGGTGGTGATTTCGTAACGGATACAATCCGCTGGGTTGCTCCGGGAGATACTTTGGTTTTGCGCATTCGTGCCGTGGATAGTTCCAAGTATTATTCCGTGGCTTTGGTTGATTCCATATTTGTTTCGCCGGGGGCAATTGCTGCTGAACTTGAATGCCCAGAAGGTTTTGTTGCCGTTTCGACGACGGAATCCAAGAAATTTTGCATGGAACGTTTAGAACATCGTGATAGGGCTGGAAAGTTTGTTACAAATGTTCTGCATTCCGAGGCTAAGGCTGCTTGTGAGGCTATCTCTGCTGACGGCTTTGAAGTTTCACTTTGTCAGGAACGTGATTGGGAATTAGTTTGTCTGTCCGACGGGTCGCTGTCGTATGGCGTTATCGAAGAAAGCGGCTCTGATGCGGCGACCTACTTGTTTACCGATTGCAATGTGAGCACCAACGATTCTGTGTCTGCTGCCGACATTACAAAGCGCAGTACGCATTGCATGAATCCCATGGGCGTGCGCGACCTTCCTGGTCAGTATCAGGAATGGGTGATTGGTCGTTCCGACGATACGCTAGCTGTATTGAAAGGGACCAGTTACAAGAAATTCGACGGTCTTGATCGCGAATCGATTGCCTATTGCACCAACCGCAGTTTCCCGTATTACACGCGTCCGGGCTATACGCAAGATACTGTTTATCTATATCGTGAAGGTACTAAGGTCGATACGGTGTTTGTCGCAGATACGTCAAGGACTTTGTATGAAGTATTGACGAAAAAAGATTTCAAGGATACGCTCCAGTTCTTTGACGTCGTTGATGGCAATGGCAAGGTTATCGGCAAGGATTACTCGCTTTATTCGGAATACAAGAAGGGTGGCAAATCTTGGCTTGATTCTCTTGCAAATGGTCTCACGTACAAAGCGACGAAAAAGGAAGCGGTGTTCTTGACGGGCGAAAAGATTAGCTATCGTGAAGTGTCCTCTTTCTATAGGTCTCCGACAATCGGCTTCCGCTGCTGCGCGTACAAGAAATAGGTATGAGGTGTGAGGTCGGCACTTCGTGCCTTTGAGGTCGCTTCGCTTTGAGCCTCGTCATCCTGAATGGAGCGTAGCGAAATGAAGGATCCAGAGCTATTCTAATTTACATTGTCATCCTGAGCGGAGTGTAACGCAGTCGAAGAATCTAATGTGTTTCTTTACATTGTCATCCTGGAGGCTCGATGAGCCGATAGAATCCATTAAGTTAAAAAGTGAAAAATGAATACAGATGAATTTTTAAACGTTGCAAAAGATTTGGCTCGCAAGGCGGGCGACCTTTGCCTTGAACTTCAAAACAATTTGGGCGATGTGCGTTACAAGTCCGTGAAGGACGTGGTGACGATTGCCGATGTCAGCAGTGAAAAACTCATTGTCGATGGGCTTCGAAACGCTTTCCCGACGCTTTCCATCCGCACAGAAGAAGCCGGCGTTATCGAAGGCTCGGACCCGCGTTTCCGCTGGATTATTGACCCGGTCGATGGTACTGTGAACTTTAGCCGTGGCATTCCGCTGTGGGGCATTTCCATTGCGCTTTTCTTTGAAGATAAGCCGCTCGTCGCTGTCGTGAACTTGCCGAAACTCGGCGAACTTTATACTGCGGCGAAGGGCCATGGCGCCTTTATGAACGGTAGGCCGATTCATGTGAGCTGCGAATCGAATCCGTCGCATGCGATTGTCTCGAATGGCGATTTTAACGTGGGCGAGGCGGTTAAAATCAATGCGCAGAATTCACGCAATTTTGCCCGCGAAGCAGAAACGTTTGAACGCGTGAAATGCTTGGGTTCTGCGGTGATTGAAGGCTGCTTTACTGCGTGCGGTCGCATAGACTGCTTCGTGATGACGATGAGCTACCCGTGGGATATTGCGGCTATCGCACTCCTCGTCGAAGAAGCTGGCGGTAAATCCACGCACATTGACGGAACGCCCATGCAGTTTGTCGATGGAGAGCAGGTGATTTTCAGCAACGGCTTGCTGCACGACACGCTCGTGAAAACGCTACAGTAGCGATGAGGTATGAGGTCACACCTTCGGTGTTCTGAGCTATGAGATCCTTCGCTTTTGGCAAAATTGAATTTGAAAATGCGAAAAACGCGGAAATATGCTATTAAATCAAGTGAAAAATACAATTTAGTAGCATAAACTTTGAATAAACTATCTAAATTTAGGCGGATTTCGGGCTGGTTTACTGTGGCAGTGCTACTGAAATTGGAAAAAATGCTGATTTGGTAGCACAATATACCATGTTCAACTTAAAATAAGTATAGACAAAGTAGAAAAAGTGCTGCTAAAATTCGAAAAAATTGAAATTTGGTAGCACAAAATGGCAAAAAAGCATAAAAAATATCCCGACTCCTACGAGCCGGGACATTTTTTAATAGCGATGAGCGATGAGCAATGAGCGATGAGCACAGAGTCTTAATTTGCGCCTATGGCGCGATTATTCAAAGCTCAAAGGCACGAAGTGCCGTGCTCACGCCTCAAAGCTCTTTGACTACTTAGTGCTTTAGCACTTATGTAGTCATGATCCGCGAATGGGGAGAAGCAACCTCATAGCTTCAAAGACTCTAGACAAAATCTTTCGTCTTTCGTCTAAAGCCACGAAGTGGCGTTCTATCGTCTAAACTACAGCGGAATGTTGCCGTGTTTCTTCCAGAGGATCGCTTTCTTCTTGTTCTTCAAGTTTTCGAATGCGGAAACAAGGCGGTCGCGAACGCTCTTCGGTTCGATGACTTCGTCGATGAATCCGTTGCCAGCGGCGATGTACGGATTCAAGTACTTGTTTTCGTATTCAGCGATGAACTGTTCACGGAGCTTTGCCGGTTCAGCAGAGGCGGCGATTTCCTTTCTGCGGAGAATATCGACAGCGCCTTCGGCACCCATCACGGCGATTTGTGCAATCGGGAGGGCGAACACGCAGTCTGCGCCGAGGTTCTTGCTGTTCATGGCGATGTAAGCGCCACCGTAAGCCTTGCGGAGGATGAGCGTCACACGCGGCACTGTAGCTTCGGCGTAAGCGAACAAGAGCTTTGCGCCGTGGCGGATAATGCCGTTGTGTTCCTGCTTCGTGCCCGGCATGTAACCCGGAACGTCTTCGAGCGTAAGGATAGGAATGTTGAAGCTGTCGCAGAAGCGGACAAAGCGTGCAGCCTTGTCGCTAGCATCCACGTCCAAAGAACCGGCGAGGTACTTCGGTTGGTTAGCGACAACGCCAATCACGTTACCGTCAAGGCGGATAAAGCCGATGACGACGTTCTTTGCAAATTCCGGCTGGATTTCGAGGAAGGAATCCTTGTCGGCAAAGCATTTGAGCACGTCGCGAACATCGTAAGCGCGCTTGAAGTTGTCCGGAATGATTTCTTCGATGTCGGCGGACTTATCAACAAGCGTACCTGCCTGAACAACGGACTTATCGACGTTGCTCTGCGGAAGGTACTTGAGCAAGTTACGCACACCTTCGAGGCATTCCTTGTCGTCCTTATAGACAAAGTGTGCAACACCGGACTTGGAAGAATGAACGCCTGCGCCACCGAGCTGGTCCGGAGTCACGACTTCAGCAGTCACAGCCTTCACGACAGCCGGGCCCGTGATGAACATCTGGCTCGTCTTTTCGGTCATGAAGATAAAGTCTGTGATAGCGGGGGAGTAGCAAGCGCCACCGGCACACGGTCCGAGAATCACGGAAATCTGCGGAATCACGCCGCTAGCCCAAGTGTTGCGGGCGAAAATGCCACTATAACCGTCGAGGGAGCTAACGCCTTCTTCGATACGGGCGCCACCGCCATCGTTGATGCTGATGAACGGCACCATGGAATCGAGGGCGAGGTCCATCACGTGGCAAATCTTCTTCGCATGTGCGGAACCGAGGGAGCCGCCGCTCACCGTGAAGTCCTGGGAGCAGGCGTACACCGGGCGACCGTTGATCTTGCCGTAACCGGTCACGACACCGTCACCGTAAATGCGCTTGGATTCCGGGAGTTCGATGCTCTGGGAAAGGCGCATGGCGCCGATTTCCTTGAAAGTACCCTTGTCAAAGAGGATTTCAAGGCGTTCGCGAGCGGTAAGCTTGCCCTGGGAATGCTGCTTTTCTACACGAGCGGCGCCGCCACCGGCCTGAGCCTTGGCGTTGCGTTCGCTTAACTTTTCTAAATACGATTTATCCCACATAAAATTCCTGTATATTATATAGTCACGACGTAAAAGATTATTGTTCTAATGTCATCCTGAGGCGTAGCCGATAGGATCCATTATTTTTCCCTTTACAAATCGCTCTACTAAATAGTTGTTTTATTTCTGGATGCGCTTGATAAGGTTGGTGAGTACTTCACCCGGGCCGAGTTCCTTGAATTCCGTAGCACCGTCTGCAATCATGTTCTTGACGGTTTGCGTCCAACGGACCGGAGAGGTGAGCTGGGTGAGGATGTTTGCCTTGATTTCGTTCGGATCCGTGTGCGGTTTTGCATCGACGTTCTGATAGACGGGGCAAACCGGGGTGGAAAATTCAGTTTCTTCGATAGCCTTGGCGAGTTCTGCGCGGGCGCTTTCCATGAGCGGGGAGTGGAATGCACCACCGACTTGCAACGGGAGGACGCGTTTCACCTTGCCGGTGAGATACGTTGCAACTTGGTCGATTCCGGCTTTTTCGCCAGAAATCACGACTTGACCCGGGCTGTTGAAGTTTGCCGGAACGACGACGGCGTCCTTGACCTGGGCGCAAGCTTCTTCAACGAGTTCGTCTGCACCGCCGAGGACGGCTGCCATGGTGCCCGGACGAAGTTCGCATGCCTTCTGCATGGCTTCGGCACGCTTGGCGACGAGCTTGAGGCCCGCTTCAAAAGTGATGGCGCCCGTAGCTGTAAGTGCGGAAAATTCACCGAGCGAGTGCCCTGCGGCCATATCCGGCTTGCCACCTTGGACCTTGGCCATCGCGACAGAGAGCAGGAACACTGCCGGCTGCGTGACTTTCGTCTGCTTGAGGTCTTCTGCGGAGCCGTTGAACATTATATCGGTAATGTCAAAGCCGAGAATTTCGTTTGCCTTTAAGAACATCGACTTTACGTCGGCGTTCGATTCGAATAAATCTTTGCCCATTCCTGGGAACTGAGAACCCTGACCGGGGAATACATATGAAATCATGAGCTCAAATTTAGTAAATAATGTTACTGAATATGGTATTTAAATATTACCGAAAGCTTACTTTTTAAAAGAGTTTACACTACGTTTTGTAGCCCTGTTCTTAAAATGGTCCTTTTATCCCTTTATTTTGCATTTTGTACGTTTTTCGAAAAAAGCGCGGTTTTGAAAAGAAAAATTTTCTATCTTTGTGCTAAATTTTTATCAAAAGAGGATACAATAACATGGCAAACGAAGAAATGAAAAGCAAACTCAAGGCATTCTTTATGTCCGATCTCGGTGTAGATGGCGACGTTTTGAACTACGATACTCCGCTTTTCGGTGAAGAAATCGGTCTGGACTCCGTGGACTCCCTTGAAATCATCTCTTTCGTCGATGACAATTTTGGCGTTTCTATGACTGGTGTTGCAAAGGAAAACTTCCAGAGCATCGATACGATCGCCGCTTTCATTGAAAAGAACAAAGCTTAATTAAGTTCTTTTTTATACGAGAATTGTTTGGAATTTCTATGACATCTAATAATCGTCGTTGTGTAGTTTCGGGCCTTGGCGTGATTTGTGCCGTAGGCAACAATGTTGAAGAAACCTGGAATAACGCCCTGAATTCTGTCTCCGGTATTCATAAGACTACTTCTCTTGATACCAAGAACTGCTATGCGGACTTGGCTGCCGAAGTGAACTGTGATACGTTGGACGAGATTGAATGTCCGGACGAAAAGGACCGCGCCTCCAAGCTCTGCATCAAGGCCATGAAAGAAGCCTTGAACGATGCTGGTCTTGGTGATTTTGCTGATAGTAGCCGCGTAAGCGTCATTATCGGTAGCTGCGTGGGCGGTGTCCTCAGCATTGAGAAATACCATCGTGGCGGTAGGGATGCCAACGAAATTCCGAAAATGCCTATTGCAGCTATTGCTTCCCAAGTGGCGGAATCCTGCCATGCGGGCGGCATTGTGACGAACGTAGGTAACGCTTGTGCTGCCGGTACGATTTCCATTGCTCTTGCTTGCGACCTTATCCGTGCGGGCAAGGCGGATGTCGTGATTGCCGGTGGCTCCGATTCTTTTGCTTCTGTTCCATATTCTGGATTCCTTTCGCTCCATGCTTTGGACGAAAACGGTTGCTCCCCGTTCAACCACTGCAATGGTATTACTTTGGGTGAAGGTGCGGGCATCGTGATTGTTGAATCTCTGGAACATGCCGAAAAGCGTAACGCCAAGCGTTACTGCGAAGTGCTCGGTGCGGGTGTCACAAGTGATGCCCACCACATTACTGCTCCGCGTGAAGATGGCATCTGCCTTCTCGAAGCGATGGAACGTGCAGTCAGAAATTCTGGCATCAAGAAATCCGATATCGGTTACTTGAATGCTCACGGTACCGGTACGGGCAAGAACGACAATGCCGAAATCAATGCATTCCTCAAATTCTTCGGCGATGAAAACCCGACCTTGAGTGTCAGTTCGACTAAGGTGATGACGGGCCACTGCCTCGGTGCAGCCGGTGCAATCGAAGCTGTATTTAGTATAAAAGCTCTTACGACAAACACTGTGCTCCCGACGCTTAACTATTCTGCCGAAGATTCCGAAGCCCTCAAGGCGAAGGTCGGCAATATGGATTACGTGCAGAACAAGCCGCGTTCTAAGGAACTCGAATGCGTCATGAGCAATAACGTTGCTTTCGGCGGCACGAACGCAAGTATCGTGTTCAGCAAGAAGCCGGGCGATGTGCAGAGCCAAGTCGCTAAGGATAAGAAAATCGCTGTTACCGGCATCGGTATCGTAAGCCCGATTGGCAACAGCAAGGAAGTTTACCTTGAATCTGTCAAGAACGGCAAGCTCCCGGAATCCGCTTCCGTGCATGCGACCGTGACGAACGACGATTACAAGGAACTCGGCATCAAGATGGCGTTCTACCGTAAGCTCGACAATCTGGGACAGCTCCAGACCGTGTCCGGCATGCGTGCCCTCAAGGATGCGAATTTTACAGTCACTGAAGACAACGCCAAGCAGATTGGTATCATCGTGGGTACAAGCGAAGGCGGTCTCGGTGCAACATACGATTTCCAGGAACTCATTACCGAAGAAGGCAATGCCGGTGGCAGTGCTTTCAAGTTCCCGCATACCGTTTATAACGCCGCTGGCGGATACCTCTCTATTCTCTCCGGTATCAAGGGCTACGGCGTGACCATCACGACGGGACCGCTTTCCGGTCTCGATAGCATCGGCTACTCCATGAACGTTATCCATGACGGTCAAGAAGATGCCATGATGGCGACGGGTACGGACGAAAACCTGCCCATCATTACAGAACTTTGTCAAAAATTGAATGTCGCTGCGGACAAGGTTGTAGAACCTTATTCGGATTCTAAGGGCTTTGTTGTGGGTGAAGGTTCTGTTTCTGTTATCTTGGAAACGGAAGATTATGCAAAAGCCCGCGGCGCGAAAGTTTATTGCTACGCTCTCGGTTACGGCAATGGACGCAAGAACGTGAAGTTCGGCCATATCAGCGGTTCCGGCGAAGCTTTGGACATTGCGATTAACGATGCTCTCAAGGATGCTGGTGTCAGCATCGACGAAATTGACGCTGTTTGCGGTTTTGCTAACGGCTTCAAGAAGTTGGACGATATTGAAAAGGCCGCTTATGCTCGCGTGTTTGGGGACAAGCTTGCAAATCTTCCGCTCTTCCAGGTGAAGGAACGCGTGGGCGAAGGCCGTGCCGCTACAGCAACGCTTGCCGCTGCCGAAGCCGCTCTCATGCTCGGTGGTGAACTTGATTCCGAAAACGCTTACTTTATCGCCAATGACGGCAGCGTTTCGAAGAAGACGGTCGCGACATCTGGCTTCAAGAAAATTTTGGTGACTTCCTTTGCTACGGGCGGTTCTTACAGTGCCGTAGTACTTGGAAAATAAATTAGTGAAGGAGAATTTATAATGAAAGTTGCAATCGTTACTGGTTCTTCTAAGGGGATTGGCAAGGCATGTGCTTTGCGCCTCGCTCGTGACGGCTACACGGTCGTCGTAAACTACTCCAGCTCTGACGCTGCTGCCCAGCAGACTTTGGACCAAATTAAGGCTGAAGGCGGCGACGGCATGATTTATAAGGCTAATGTAGCCGTGCTTGCCGAAGTCAAACAGATGGTCCGCGATGTTTTCAAGGCTTATGGCCGCATCGACGTTCTCGTGAACAATGCCGGTATCGTCCGTGACGAATACCTCCTCATGATGAACCCGGACACGCTCGACAAATGCTTTGACTTGAACGTGAAGGGCTACTTCTACTGCGCCCAGCAAGTCGCTGTCAAGATGTACAAGCAGAAGTCCGGTGTGATTATCAACATGTCTTCTGTTTCTTCCAAGTTCGCTCTCGCAGGTCAGGCCGTCTATAGTGCCACGAAGGGCGCCGTGAACTCCTTTACGCAGACGCTTGCAAAGGAACTCGGCGGTTATGGCATCCGCGTGAACGCTGTCGCTCCGGGCTTTGTCGCTACCGAAATGATCGAAGCGATCCCGGAAGAAACTCGCAAGGGCTACCTCGAAAAGGTTCCGCTCAAGCGTTTTGCTTCTGCAGACGAAGTGGCCAACGTCGTTTCCGCTCTCGCTTCTGACCAGTTCGCCTACGTGACGGGCCAGGTCATCGTTCTGGATGGAGGCCTTTCTCTATGATGAACATTTACCAGATCAGCGAAAAGATTGCACAGCGTCCGCCGTTCCAGATGATCGAAAAGGTCACGGAACTTGTGCCGAACGAATCTGCAACAGGCATCAAGAATGTTTCCGTAAACGAGCCGTATTTCATGGGGCACTTCCCGGGCACTCCGATTATGCCGGGCGTCCTCATTTGCGAAGCCTGCGCTCAGCTTTGCTCGCTCGTCATCGAAAAGCCTGCCGAAGATCTCGAAAAGAACTTGTATGTGCTTTTGAAGATTGACGGATTCAAGTTCGTGAAGCCGGTGATTCCCGGCGACCAGCTCGAAATCTCGGTCAACAAGACGAAGGGCGGTGGAGTCATCGTCGGCTTTGACTGCGTCGTCAAGGTGAACGGCAATGTCCATGCGAAGGGCTCCCTCACGTTTACGAGCATTCCCAAGGAAAGCCTCGGAAAGTAATTAATTATCCTTTATTGTTATCCCGGCCTTGTGCCGGGATCGCCATTATACATAGTTGATGATTGAAAAAACGAAACAATTTTTTGTTGATTTGTTCTGGAAGTTGGTGCTCCTCGCGGTTGTTTACGGGGTGCGTACTTACCTGTTGGTGGTTTATCGCCCTAAGATGACTTTTTTGGGGAATACTGTAAAATCTACCACTTTGAACCAACCGATGGTGATTATTGCAAACCATACGAGTATGCTTGACCCGTTGATGGTGCAGGCCCTGTTTTTCCATAACAGGAGCATTGTGGTTGCAAAGGATCAGATTGAAGATCCGCATTTCAGCTGGGCTTTGAAACGTTTCAAAAACGTGATTCCTTGCGACCGTTTTAATTTGGATACCGAATGGGCGCTCATTGCGAAGAAGGAACTTGAAAAGGGTAATTCCGTGATTATTTTCCCCGAAGGCAAGTGCCGCTATGACGGTCTCTTGAACGAATTCAAGACGGGTTTTGCATTTTTGGCCCGCAGTACCGGTTATCCTGTTCTTTCTCTTGGCATTGACGGTATTTACAAGATAGGGCACCGTACGCAGATAATGGTGGACGAACCCGAAACGATTGAACGCGTGAAGGGAGTACCTTCGTCTAAACATCTTGCAGAACGCAGCGAATATTTCCGCCAGAAGGTTTGGGAACTGAAACAGCGTGCGTTAGGGCAGATGGGGGCGATTTTGCCTGTTACCGCAGAAACTCCTGAAGAAATCATTCCAGAGGAGAGCAAGTAATGAAAATTGGCTTGGCTCTAGAAGGTGGGTCGCGTCAGACTATTTTTTCGGCGGGCGTGTTGGATGCCTGGCTCGATGAGAATATCGATTTCTCGTATTTTTGCGGTGTCAGTGCCGGTTGCCATGCGGCAATGAACTTCATCACGAGGCAGCGCGGGCGCTTCCGTTACATAATCCAACCGAGAAAAATTCAGCAGGGTAAGGATAAGGCTCACCGTATTTTTGATGGTATTCAGAAGGAATGCTATGCGCTTCATTATGATGCCGCGTATGGCGATATGCCTTTTGATTTTCACCTGTTCTTCGGTTCCGGCGTGGAATGCGAATTCGGGCTCACGTGCTTGGAAACGGGGCGTTCGGAATTTTTCCAGGAATACATGAGCGAAAAGCGTTTGCTCGATATCGTGAACGCGAGCAGTGCACTCCCGATGCTTTTCCCGATGGTACAGATTGACGGCAAGCATTATGCGGACGGCTGCGTGACGTCTCCGATTCCATACAAGCGCGCTTTTGAAAAGGGCTGCGACAAGGTGGTCGTGGTCTCGACGCATTATCCCGGCGAAATCGTGACGGACTTCCGCAAGTACCGTGTGATATTGAACCCGATGTTCAAGCGCAAGTATCCTGATTTCTTCAGGGCTTTGATGTTGCGTTACAAGCGTTACGAAAAGATGTTTGCCGAAATGGAAAAGCTCGAAAAAAAGGGAAATCTCATGATTTTCCGCCCGGAACGTGAAGTTTGCGATTTGTTCGCGACCGACCGTAACGAGCTTGACGAAACCTACAACATGGGTTTTGAATACGCCAAACGCCGCATGGACGACCTCAAGACGTTCATGGAAATTTAAACCAAGCTGTCATTTTGGCGTTCTCTTGTCATTCTGGAGGGTGCTCTGCACCCGATAGAATCCATCAAGGGAGCTGTTGTTTATGCAGTACAATCGATGCCGGCACAGAGGCCGGCATGACAGCAGACGTTTTGTCACCCCTGCTCTTTTTACTTTGTCACCCCGCACTCCGTTGCGGGGTCAGTTGTTATGCAGTACAATTGATGCCGGCACAGAGGCCGGCATGACAGCGAACGCTTTGTCGCCCCTGCTCTTTTTACTTTGTCACCCCGCATTCCGTTGCGGGGTCAGTTGTTATGCAGTACAATTGATGCCGACACAGAGGCCGGCATGACAGCAGACGTTTTGTCACCCCTGCTCTTTTTACTTTGTCACCCCGCACTCCGTTGCGGGGTCAGTTGTTATGCAGTACAATCGATGTCGGCACAGAGGTCGGCATGACAGCGAACGCTTTGTCACCCCTGCTCTTTTTACTTTGTCACCCCGCATTCCATTGCGGGGTCAGTTGTTATGCAGTACAATCGATGCCGGCACAGAGGCCGGCATGACAGCGAACGCTTTGCTGTTTACCACCAAAGTTTGAGTCGCAGGTAATCGATTGCTTGGTGCGATAGAATCCACCAGAGCGTTTTTTTGCCAGAGTAAATCTTTGAAATCCCTGTCATACCCGGGCGGAACCAGCTGGGGACTCCGTCTATAAATTCGCCGCGGACGGGGAATGTATTTTCTTGATCCTTGACGGTTGCGGTCGGGCTTATGCGTTCCGTTTTAAAGCGATAGACGGAATCGGGGCGGCTCTTGATGGCCAAAAGACCTTCACCAGCTTCTGGTATATTGGCTATTTCGAGTTCGCTCACGGCGGATTCGACGTAGATGTTCTCGATGGAGGCCATTTGGAACAGTTCTGCGCCTTGATTTACGGGTGCTCCGATTTTCTTTTGCAAGTCGCCTTCGACGATGATGGCACTATCGACGGTGGCGCGTATTGTTGACTTTGAGAGCTTGTAGCGGACTGTTTTGAGGCGTGCTAGAGTTTGTTCTAACTTTGCCTGCTGGATTCGCATTTCTGCCAGTTCGCGACTTGCCTGGGCTTTTTGAATTTCTTGGCGGTTGTCCTGTTCTTGGGCGAGCAGGTCCGCTTCTTCAAGCTTGAGTGCTTCTTGGTCAAGGCGGAGAATCTCTTGGTCTTTATAGACAACATCGCCCGGCTTTACAAAAACGCTGTCAATGTAGCCGTCAAATGGTGCTGTAAGGTAAATTATTTTGTCTGTCTTTAGAATGGCGGGAGAGCTTACCTTGTATTCAAGCGGGTACAGTGTCGCAAATAGAACGAGTGCGATTCCGAGAATCGAGAAGAATTTTGCCCAAGTATGTTCGTGCCCCAGGAGCTTTCCGAGTCCTTTTCGCATGCTGCGGGCCATTCTTGCTCCGAACCAGCTGCTTTTGCGATAAAGTTCCATCAGCCTTGCGCTGCATAGGCTTGATGCAAGATGGATTTGCGTCGCTTCTTCGTCGCTGAAGGGCCGTCCCTTGCGTTCGCAAGTGATGATGCCTATGATGTCGTCTCCGTGACGTACCGGTACAGACAACATGTAGCCTACGTTGTACGTTTGGCTGTACGCTTCGTGCATTCTTGTAGCCAAGGAAATATTTTCTGGAGGCGGATAGAGAATGGATGCGTCTTGTTCGTATGCTTCTTCCATGGCTCCTTCGAGGTCGCGAACAATCTGCATCTTCTTTTCGAAGTGGTCCGTATGGCTTATTGCTTTTAGAACAATGTAATCATGCTTGAGCCAACCGAAACTTACTCGTTCGGCCTTGTGGTGGTCGGCAATTTCGCTGGCGAGAGTTAATGCAGCCTGCTTGAATTTTTCTTTTTCCAGAACCTTTTGAACGATGTCGAAAACATTCGTCAATTGGCCAATCTTCGCATTGGTCGTTTTTAACGCACCTTGCAGTGCTTTAATGATGTCGTTCGGGTCCAGCTTTATGTTTGCGTTAGTCACTGAGCAAGTCCTTGCGGAGTGTAATCTTTCCGTCTTTCCAGAATTCAAGCTTGTTTTGCAGCAACAATTTTCCTGTAGCCCGTATTAGGCGTACATCGATAATGCGGAGTTGCTTCATGCATTCCAGATGCCTCTGCTGTGCTTGGCGGAGATTGTCTTCCATTTCGAATATGATGTGGTAATTGCTTTTTCCAAGCTCCATCTTCTTGAACTCTTCCTTGAGTTCGCTTTCGTGGTAGGCGACAGCGGTTTCGCTCAGTTTCCATTGGTTGCGCAGTTCCCAGGCCCGTTGCTGCAATATGCGGTATTCTTCGTAGAGCTTGCCTTGCAATAATGTTAGCCTTGAACGTGCCGAACGGACGCTCGCCTTGTCGGCTGCAATCTGGTGGCGTTCTTCAAGATTTGCAAATAAAGGAATGTCTATTTCAACTCCGTAGGCGAATACACTTTGTCTTTTGGAGCTGCTTCTGAATTTTCTTAATGCTGTTTCTGCATCCTTGTCACGCCCGCGAATGCCGTAATTGCCAATGACATCGATTGTTGGCAAGAATTTATTCTTGCTTTTGTCGAGATTCGTATTGCGGATTTCGACTTCGATATTCTGCATGAGGTAGGCCGGATGCAGAATGCTGATGGAATCGAGGTACGTTAGCGAATCGAGAATGGCAATGGAATCTAGAGTCGTGTTTGGAGCAATGGAAATGGGGCGTAAATCTCGGATAAGTTCTTGTGAAGAAAGTATCAATAGGAGGGATAAACGTGCACTGCGGAGCTTGTCCAATGCGTCAAGACGGGCACCTTCGCGGTCAGAATATTCGGCGACTGCTTTTTGGTAATCAAGCATCGAGAGCATGCCTAACTTGAGGCGCTTGCGTGCGTCTTCTACGATTTCGCTTGCGACAGAAGAAGATTTTTCTGCAAATCGTAATGTCTGTTGTGCAAAGTAATAATTCCAGTAAGTGTCGCAAAAGTTTTCAAGAATCTCGCTGAGCGTTTCGCGGTATTTTTGAAAAGCTTGCTCTTTTTGAAAATTGGCAAGGCGTTGGTTGATAAATGTTGTATTGAATAGCGGGCCGTCTTTTAGAAGGTGCTGCCGAAGTTCTCCGCCAACGTAAAGTTCCGAAGTGTAGTCGCTATGGGTATAGCCGGCTTGGTTGAATCCGACATTGTATTCCGTACCGGTGGGAGCTTTGCCTTGGATGCCGATTTTATATTCTTCCTTGGTTTCGGTAAAAAGTGCACTGGGTGCATCGCCCCTTTCCTTGAATGCTCTGGCTGTCAAGTGCGGTTCGAATTCGCCGTAGGCTCCGTTCGCAGCTTCGCTTTGCACCATCCAGTTGCTCTTTGCTTCTTGAATGTCGATGTTGTTCTCGATAACGATGTTTAGAGCCGTGTCGAAATCAATGAATAGCGAATCCTGTGCGTAAGAAACAACTGCAAAAAACAGGCTGGTTATGAAAAGCCCTTTTTTTATACGAAATATTGTGTTGTTTTGTCTGCTCATTTGACAGAAATCGTTCCTGTGACACCAGGTTCTACGCCTTTGTCCGAATTGTCAAAAACGACCTTGACGGTACGTAAAAGACTAGCTTTGTCAACAACAGGGGAGATGAACTCGATTCTCCCTTTTTTATTGCGTGCCTTGCCGCTGTTGAGCTGCAAGCTGACTTGCTGCCCGACTTTTAACGTGCTCGCCTTGCTTACGATGATATAGGCTATCATGCGGCAGGTGCGTACGTCTGCAATTTCCATGACGGGTTCCAAAGCTTCGACGCTTTCGCTCCTGTTTTTGGGGATGGCGACGATTTCACCGTCGAAAGGTGCTATGAGGTAGAGCTTTTCGAGTTGCGCTTGTGCCATGCGGTGTTCTAGGGAATCCTTGGTTTTAGCCACTTTGGCGGCTTCCCATTCGGCTCTGGTCACGTTGTAGTTCATTTCCTTTTCCCAGACCTGTTCGGCGCTGATAGATGTGGAAGTTTCGAACAACTTTTTCGTGACCTGCAAATCCTTTTCGTAGGTGTCCATCTTGGCTTTGGCGGATGCTACGCTAGAAGTATCTTCTGCAGCGATTTTCGTGATGCTTTCACGCAGTTCTTCTTCGGTTTTGACGAGGTTCATCAATGTATCGCCTTTGTGGACGAATGCGCCTTCTTTAACCCAGATGCTGTCGATTTTCCCGGATACGGTAAAACCGATTTTTGCCTGGGCTATAGGTTCGGTAACTCCGTCGAAAGACGCGGCGTAGGCGATAGCGGCTAGCGAAATGGTTGTAATAATACTACGGATCATTATTTAGACGAACTGGAGCTGGATTGTGCTGCGGAGCTGGAAGAAGACAATGCGACACTAGAAGATGATGCTGCATTCGAAGACGTTGCAGCGCTAGACGAAGATTCTGCACTTGATGAGGACGGTGGCGGAACTTCGAGTTCTGTGCGTAACGTGAATCCCTTGAGGTACATCTCGTTCTTGGCGTAAACGGTTATGTTCATGCCTACAGAATCGCCTTGAACGCGGGAGTCAAGGATCTTTTCTTGCATTTTGACGAACAACGTGTCTTTTTTTACCCAGGACTTGGCGTTGGCGTAGTAACCGTTAGCATAAATGGTGCGGGCCATTCCGTTTGCGTAGCTCCACTGGATTCTATCCGTGTTGCTGTCAAGTTGTTCGCTGAATTTAACCCAGATGGTGTCTTCAATACCGAACGTTGCACGGAACTGCTTGTTGCTGGGCCATGCGTTGCTTGTGACGGCGTAAAGCCCGCGGTCTGTCGTAAATGCGGAATCTCCGCTCAGCGTAAGGGCGATTCTGTCGCCGTTGCTTTTTTTGTATGCGGTGATGCTTACGATAATTTTTGTTTCGGCAGGGAACGCCAAGCTGTGCTTTAAATATAAAGTATCTTTCGATAACGTTGGCGTAACGTAGAATACGCTTGTGTCCGCCTTTATTGTTACGGATAAATTTTTATCCGAAATCTTTTCGCTGAATACGTAGTATGGCGTTGTGAGCGTGGAGACGTTGCTAAAACCGTTAAGATTTCCGTCCATGACGTTAGACGATTTGATGATTTGCTTTTTCTCGATGGTCGTATCGCGGGAAAGGAATATGCGGCCGAGGTCTGTTTTTACATCGCTCTTGAGCCTGGGAAGCGTGATGTTGTTTGATGTGTATCGCATGTCGCCGTAGCTGTAGGATTCTGCTTGAAGGATGAATCCTGTGTCTGCGGGTAGCCCCGTGAATGTGAACTTGCCGTCGGAACCGGTTTTGGCAGAAAAGTTCTTCGGGAAAATGTTGATAAAGTCATCGCTTTGATAGACAATGCTTAGTTTGACATCGGATGCGGGGACGTTCTTTTCGGAATTTTCGTCATGGATGTAGAATTCGCCCGTTAACGAGGCGTTAATGGGGCTAAGACGAATGATTGAGGAATTGTTGGCGACAACGCCTTCCATGTGCGAGGATTCGCTTGTCGAAGTGATGCTGATTGTCTTTGGTGAATAGTAAAGTGTGTCTTTCTTAGAAATTTTTTTGTAATTGAAAGTAAACGAACGTGTACCGTAGGGGAGGGCTTCAATGTAAAAATAGCCGTTTTGGTCGGTTGTGGCTTCTGCTTTTTTCCCAGATGCATCCTGGTATGTTATTACGGCTCCGCTTAGGCCTTGATTGTCGTTTGCATCGACAACGGAACCTGAAAAACTCCATTTTGAGTACTCGCTTTCAAGAGAGTCTGAGACGGAGCAACTGCAAATGAAGTACGAAGATAATATTAAAAGTAAACGATAGTTAACAAATGAACGGATATAGCTCATTAACGCCTCCAAGGAAACTTATCCCAAATCGGGGATAAAATAGAATAGCGTTAATCTGTTGTCAAGGATTATTTTGTGTAGTAAGAAAAAAATAAAGTAACCTAATCAAGAAAAGATAATTCGCGCTTGAAAGTGAAAATTGACGAGTAAAAGTATTTAATTTGTGTGTAAACATAAATCTTTGTAATGTTGATAAATGAAATGTAAATAAGAATTTACTCTAAAAAGTGATATTTTGTGTACAAAATACAAAATAATAATTATATTCTTTTATCTGTGTGGAGTATGGAAAAGTGGACAATGCCGTTTTTCGCTAAATTTCCTTGAAAAAAACAAGGCCTTTTTAGTCTGAAAATAACGTATGTTGTTGACTATAAACGAGTTGAAATGTTTTAAACCTTGGAGATATTTATGTCCGAAGAAAAAAAAGTAACTGCGAACGAACAAAATACCGTCAACCAGCCCGAAGTTGTGTGGAATGACGCAAACATGAAGAGCCTTTACGTGAATGCGACCAATGTCGTTGCCGGCCGCGAAGAAGTGATGGTTCTTTTGGGCGTAAATCGTGCTTGGAAAATGAATCAGGACAAGGTTGACGTTGATATCGCTGAACGCGTGGTGATGACCCCGTTCACGGCGAAACGCCTCGCCATTATGCTCGGGGCAACCCTCAAGGCGTACGAAGCCAAGTACGGAAAGATTGAACTTGGGCTCCCTGAACCCAAAAAAGGTTAGTTTTTACACCTCAAACAGGCTCTGAGGCCCTTGGTCTCAGGGCCATTTGTGGTGAATTTTGTATTTTGTTGTTGGGTATATGGAAGGAAAGGAGTATCGAAATGAGGATATTGTTCAAGTTATCGTCTTGGAGCGGAGCGGTAGGATCCATTCTTCTAGCCTTAGCGTTCGTCGCGTGCGGCGGCGATAGCGGCACATCAGCAAATGACGATGAATCGTCATCTTCAGTCAAAACTGTCTCGTCATCCTCGACGAAGAGTCCTTCGTCATCCTGGAGCGGAGCGATAGGATCCAGTAACGGTTCTTCGTCAGCGAAGTCGAATGGGTCTAGTAGCAGCAAGAAGGTATCTTCCTCTTCTTCAAAAACCGTCATCCTGAGCTCTAGCGAAGGATCCAGTAACGGTAAAACCTCTTCATCCTCGGCAAAAAGTCCTTCGTCATCCTGGAGCGGAGCGATAGGATCCAGTAACAGTACTCCAAAGTCCTCTTCTTCAAAAACCGTCATCCTGAGCTCTAGCGAAGGATCCAGTAGCAGTAAAATACCCTCCTCCAGCAGTGAGTACGTGCCTTTCGACCACTCAAAGACACATGCCAATGCAAGTAAGGTAGGCAAGGATGCTTACAAACAGTTTACCGACCCTCGTAATGGGCGTAGTTACTACTATATCAAGATAATTGGTAAAGATTATCTTGGTGACAAAGACTCTGTAACCATTATGGCTGAGAATCTGAATATTGGTGAAATGGTTCTTGGAAAAAATGACCAGAACGACGATACCAAGATTGAACGATACTGTTACAATAACGATACCACCAAGTGCGATGAATTTGGTGGATTGTACCAGTGGGCGGAGATGATGCAGCTGCCGAGCCGTTGCAATACGGAAAGCTGTTCTGATTTGATACAAGAAAACCACCAGGGAATCTGCCCCAATGGCTGGAGGTTGATGACGGATCTTGATTTTTATATCGCTTGGCATGCTGAAACGAACGAATACGGTATCAAAGGAACCCGTTCTGCTTATGGATTTGGAGGAAACAACTATACAGGCTTATCCCTTACCGGTGCTGGATTGAGAACAAAAAAGGGTGGGTTTGATTATTTAAGGGATGTTGCATATTGGTATTATCCAATAGAAAATAAATACGATTATGCGACTTTTGCTAGTCTTGGATATGTGACTACAACGGATTATACATCAAATAAGGATGAGGGGGATGTGAAAACATTTGGTCTCTCAGTCCGCTGTGTAAAGTTAGAATAACTTACTCCTAACAAATTCTCTAAAATTTTATCTACGGAATTCCTGATGGAAGGAATTCCTATCCAAAAGTTTAAATTAAAATCGGCGCACATCGGTGCGTCAAAGGCAAACACTATGTCAAAAACAAACAACAACTCCCGTAAGAACTCCAAAACCACCAAAAACACCGCTAAAAAAGCGACAAGGTCGAGAACAAGTTCCAAAAAGAACTTTAAAATCGAAAACCTAGAACCTCGCTTGATGATGGATGCTGCGACAGGTTTTGACATCAATAGGATCGAAGAATACAAAAATCAGTTTGCTGATGTTGCAGATTCTGTTGCGAATAACGTTTCGAATGCGGTCGCTGCCGTTACGGAGTTTGATGTTTCTAATTTGGGCATAGCACAGAATGCTGCTGACTTTGTCTCGATGCTTGGCGATACAGCTGACCAGTTCAAGACTGAAATTGTAAATAAAGTCAAGGATGTTCTCCAAAACGCCATCGTTACAGCTAAATCTGAAATTGAAGCGTTCAACAATACTGTTAGCGATATTAATGATAAGATAACAAAACTTGATTTCTCGGAATTTGTAAATAATTACGTTCAGAGCGAATTAAATTCGTTAAAAGATACCACTTACAAGGGATTGAGTTTTAGTACTGATGGCAGTAAGCTTATTGTTACTATCGACCATACCTACGAAAAGTCTTTGAACGGTATGGGCTTTAATTTAGGTTCTCTTGGCGAAATCAAGATGGATGGCAATTCCGCACTTTCTACGGCTGCCAAAATCCAGATGTCCGTTGATTTCAACAGCGATAACGATGAGTATTACTTTGAAGATATAAACGACGTAAGCATCAGTGGCTTAGACGTTCAAAAGCTCGAAGCCCGTATCCAGAATCTGGGGCTGCATGCAACGTTCATGAACATGGGGCTTGCAGAACAAGCCGTGACTAATGAACAGACTCCGGACTTGAGCATGTCCTATGACGGAACTGACGTTAGTACGACCGTGGATCTTGAATTTACCCTTGAAAATTCTACGGGCTTGCCGTTCTCGTTTGTAAATGGCGAGTATTTGAAGATATCGAATAGCACTGGTGAACTCAAAGTTCATGTTCCCGATTTCCAAATGAAGGGAGAATTCTCTCTTGAAACGGTGCTTGATGGTATCGAGAATGCAAATATTCCATTCTTGAATAATCTTACGTTCTCTATTGGCAACGATTCCTATACCATAGTTGAAACTGCCAGAAAAATAAACAAATATTGGGGCTTGCTTTCTGGTGCCATATCGGGGGCTGTTGATTTTAATAGCATAGAAAATCAGTTCAGACTGAATTTGAATGTTATGAAGGCTGCTCTTGATGCAATGATTGCTCAAAAGAAGCAAGAGCTGGAAAGCTTTGTTGATAGAATCTATGTAGCTCAAGCTACGATAGCCGATGAAGTGCATGAAAAGTTCGAAGTTTTCAATTCGTTGATTGATTCTGTCGGCAACGGAAATGATTTACTGAACAAGTTTATCAACCTTAAAGAAGGTGATAATACTATCACTGTATTCTTTACTCCGAAGCAGCTCGGTCTTGATTCGCTCGACTTGGGCATCTTCAGTCTCGATGGTCTCGATGTCGATACGCCGATTGCTCTTAATGTCACGCTGAATCTTAACGAAGGTAAGCTTTCGTTCGGCGGAATTTCCCTGCAGGAATTTGAAGTAAGCTTGTCTAAAACAATCAATTCGGACATTCAATTCAACGGATTTAATGTATCGCTTGAAAATGGAAAGTTTGATTTTGATGTTTCCTTATCTGCTGCGACAAACGGTTTCAGCATTAACAATAGCGATATTTCACTTTCTTATGACAAAATCAATTTCAAGTCTGGCGATTCAACGCTCGTGAGGCTTGATAATGACCGTTTCTCCTATGCGAATGGCGAATGGTCGTATCCGCAGACGATTAAAAATTTTGAATCAGTTCTGAACGGGAATGAACTGAGCGTTGATACTCTTGTTGACATGGCGAGAAATGTTCCGTACCTTGCTAACCTTAGCATGAAGCTGCCTATAGGTTCAAGTAGTGTCGATGTAAATGTTCTTGACTTGGTGGACAAGGTCAACGATCTCAGTGCTGGTCTTCCGTATGCTATTGCCAAGGCTATCGACGAAGTCCAGGGTGTTGCGAATAGCTATATCGTTAAAGCGGATGCTCTCAAGGACGCGTTCCTTGATGTTGCCAGTTCCAAGCTGGAAAACCTCTTTGAATCGCTTGAAATCAAGCTCGACAAGGCGGGCAATGACTTTGTCAATATTCTTGGTTCCGTTGGAAACGAAACCTTCGGTCTCAGTACAGGAACGAATACGTTCAATATCGTGTTCAAGCCCAAGTCTTTGACTTTGGATAAACTTT